>Ga0209489_100288_pt1 | contig 87751 bp, 49 predicted proteins | sample SiratrowhiteBW_FD_187527 | JGI IMG/M metagenome (GOLD analysis project Ga0209489, IMG submission 187527) | Root nodule microbial communities of legume samples collected from California, USA - Siratro white BW (SPAdes) (version 2) | ecosystem: Host-associated > Plants > Roots > Nodule | place...
TCAAATTCTCCTTGCATAGTAGCAACAAACTGCTCACATAAACTTTCATTAGTTGAACCAAAAATAATGTCATCAACATAAACTTGAACAAGTATTATATCATTGCATGAATTCTTAATAAACAAGATCTTATCTGTTTTTCCTCTCTCATAGCCTTGAGAAAGCAAGAAGTTACTCAACCTCTCATAGCACTGTCGAGGTGCTTGCTTTAACCCATACAAGGCCTTCTCGAGCTTGAAAACGTAATCTGGATTGTTGTGATCTTCAAATCCAGGAGGTTGACTCACATAGAACTCTTCAACAATGAACTCGTTCAAGAAAGCGCTTTTGACATCCATTTGATGTAATCTGAACCCCTTCAAGCAAGCATATGCTAGTAGCAGTCTTACTGCTTCCAATCTAACTACTGGCACATAGGTTTCACCAAAATCGATGTCTTCTTCCTGGTTATAACCTTTTGCAACAAGTCGCGCCTTATTCCTCACAATGACACCTTGTTCATCTATCTTGTTCTTGAAAACGCACTTGGTTCCAATCACATTCATCTCCTCTAATTTAGGAACAAGTGTCCATATCTCATTTCTTGCAAACTGGTTCAGTTCCTCGTGCATGGCATTTATCCAGTTGCTATCTTCAAGAGCTTCACCCACTAACTTGGGTTCAACTTGTGACATAAAGGCCATATGTTCACAAAAATGATTCATGGATCTTCTAGTAGTTACACCCTTCTGTACCTGACCAATGATATTGTCCAGTGATAGATTCCTAGGAACCCTCTATTCTCTAGGTAGTTCAGTACTAGTTGTTGCTGCTCCAGTGCCAGATTCAATCGGTTGATCTTGTGGTTCAATCGATTGAGCTTCATCCGATTGATTGTCTTTTTTAGATTTACCCAGTTGATCTGTGACAATCTTCTGATTCACTGGTTCATCATCATCTGCAGTAATCTTAATGTTTTCATGCACTTTGTGGTCAGTTTCATCAAATGCAACATGCATGGATTCTTCTACAACCATGGTTCTCCTATTATACACTCTATATGCATGACTATGCAGTGAGTAACCAAGAAAGATACCCTCATCTGCTTTTGGATCAAGTTTGCCCAAGTTGTTTTTCCCATTGTTTAAAATAAAACATTTACATCCAAAAACTTTTAAATGGGAAATGTTAGGCTTTCTACCTTTAAATAGCTCATAGGGGGTCTTCTTCAAGATTGACCAAATGAGTACTCTATTCAGTACATAGCATGTTGTACTAACTGCATAAGCCCAGAGGTATTTAGGCAAATCTGTTGCATTCAGCAGCGTCCTAGCTAGCTCCTCCAATGATCTATTCTTCCTCTCTACCACTCCATTCTGCTGTGGAGTTCTTGGTGTAGAAAAGTTGTGCTTGATTCCTTGCTTCTCACAAAATTTATCAAATCTTTCATTTTGAAATTCCCCCCCATGATCTGATTTAATGGTAGAAATCCTACATCCTTTCTCATTTTGAATCACTTTGGCAAATTTCTTAAAAGCAAGATAAGCATTATCTTTTGTGGCAATGAATAATGTCCATGTAAACCGTGAGTAATCATCTACAATTACTAGACCATAGTAATTACCACCTAGGCTTTTAGTTCTTGAGGGACCAAATAAATCCATGTGAAGCAGCTCAAGTGGTCTAGTTGTAGAAACAACATTAATAGGTTTAAAAGAGCTTTTAGTTTGCTTACCCTTTTGGCATGCTTCACACAGTTTGTTCCTCTCAAACTTAAGCTTAGGAAGACCAATTACAAGATCCTTAGATGCAATCCTATTTAGATGATGCATGTGAATGTGTGCAAGTCTCCTATGCCATAACCAAGATTCATCATCTCGGGATAGCAAACAGTTCATACTAGGGATGATGCTTGAGACATTAAGCATGTAAACATTACTTATTCTTTTACCTATAAGAACTGTTTCAGTAGAATCTGAATCTGCTATAATGCATTGCTTTGGTTCAAATGTAATCTTGTAACCACGATCACACAGTTGACTGATACTCAGCAGACTATGCTTCAGACCTTCTACCAGCAACACATCCTTTATGATTACTTTATTGCCACTTCCTATATCACCAACACCTAGAATCCTTCCTCGATTGTTGTCTCCATAGGTGACAAATCCTGCTGGTTTCCATTTCAAATTAATCAATTGAGAAGCCTCTCCTGTCATGTGCTTCGAGCATCCACTGTCCAGATACCACATCAGTTTATTGGATGCTGACTGTTCCTGCAAAACAGATTGAGTTTAAGGATTTGGTACCCTGTTAAGCTTGGGTCCAGTAGTGTTAGATGTGCTTTTTGGCACCCACCTAAATAATCCTTTTGGCACACTAAATTTCCTAATCCTACAGTTTCTAACAGAGTGACACTTTCTCATATAGTAGAAGCAGGCAATAGATTGTGAAGACTGTGATCCAGAACTTTTAAAAGAAATTGTTAAACAACTTTTGCTTTCCATTGGGACCAGCTTGATAACCAATGCCAGCCTTTTCAAAAGCACAATTTTGAGATCCCAAAAGAGCATTTAGGTTTGTTGTCCCCATAGAAAGTTTCGAAGCAGTAGAAATTAGATAACTCACTTTACTTTGCAAAACAGCACAATTTTCACAATCAACTAGCTTGCTAGAGTTAAGTTTACTGAAGTGTGCAGAATTCAACTGCTTTTCTACATTTTCAAAATCATCTTTTGCTTTAAGTAACTCATCCTCTAATTGCTTAACTTTATTTTCCAGCCAGTTGTTCATGCCTTTCAATCTACTATTTGATTGAGCTAACTTGTTAGCTTCTTCATGTGTTTCTTGAAATGCATGAAGAAGTGTGCTGTAGTTAGTACTATTAAATGAAGCACTGGATTCAGTACTACTTACATCAGAATCACTTCCAGCCATCATACACAGATTGGCTTCAATCTCATCTTTTGAAGAACACCTAGACGATGTAGCATTGTCCTCCCAAGCTATATACGCGCGTCTAGCTTTTCTAGATTTATTGTTCTTCTTTTTAGGTGCTTTGTCTTTGGTTGCAATGCTTGGACACTCAGCTTTCATATGTCCCTGTTTTCCACAGCAAAGCACACAAATTTAGTTGAACCAGAATCATATTTATTTTTACCTCTTTTACCTTGCTGATTCTTCAATCTGTTCTTCATCTTTATGAATTTTTGAAACTTTCTTGTCAACAGATTTAGGTTCTCAGATTCACTGCAGTCTTCTGAACTTTCATCAGTTGATTCCTGAACAGCAGTTCTAGTCTTGATTGCCAGGATCTTGGTCTTTTTCTCCACTATTTCCATTTCTTTCAACCTGATCATCTCCAGTTCACGTTTCCTCAATTTGCCAAATAGCGCTGCAGTTGTAAGTGTTGTCAAATCTCTAGTTTCTGAAATTGCTGTGACTTTAGGCTGCTAGCTCCTGTCCAAGCACTTCAGAATTTTGATATTAAGCTCCTCTTTATCAAACTGCTTGCCCAGTCCAATTAGATGATTGACAATGTGTGTAAATCTTTTCTGGATATCAACAATGGTCTCTCCCTGCTAGATTCTGAACAACTCATATTTCTGGATCAATGCATGTTTGCGTGCTCTCTTCACATCAGTGGTTCCTTCATGTGCGACTTCTAGAATGTCCTACATTTCTTTGGCTGAACTGCATTGAGATACTCTAAAGAACCATCCAGATTTAATGCAAAAGTTATAATATTTTTAGCTACACAATCATACTGCATTTTCTTGTTCTCAAGATCAGTTAACTCATCAAAGCACTTAGCAGTAGACACACCATCAACAACATGCATAGGAATGAATGGACCATTTGCTATGGCATTCCAGATGCCACGGTCAATAGATTCAATGAAGATTTTCATTCTCACTTTCCAGAATTGATAGTTTACCCCAAAAAACATAGGTGGTCTACTCATAGATCCACCTTCAGCAAAAGGTAACTTGTTCTCGACCATGGATCGAAATCATGACTAGGATTCCAGATCCTAGCTCTGATGCCAATTGTAAAATAAGGTTTAGACCGAGTTCAAGAGGGGGGTGAATTGAACTTTCAAAATCTTTTCACAAATCTGATTTGTTCTTGAAATAGAGAATGAAAATTCTTAATTCCATCAATCAACTTGTGTAATTCTGGACTGTCCAGTAAACAATCAATTGTGCACAGCGGAACTTATTAAAGATAAACCCAGAAAACAGTTTCAGTATAGAAATGTGTTAATCCATATTCAAGATGATTAAACACAATCTAGTAGATTAAAAATAATCCAGAAACACAGTTGATTCAAATATATGTAAACAGATTCAGTGATCAGTTTTTAATCCAGTCAATTTAAATGATAACAACAGTTGAATAAAAGAAATCAAGAAGAGTAGGGAGAAAAGCAAGAACGCAGAATTTTTATACTGGTTCACCCTTCCTCAAGGGCTACATCCAGTCCTTTGCAAACTAGCAAAGATTTCCACTGAAAAGATCATAAGATCAGTTTACAACCCTTGCTCCCAGCAAGTTACAAACTGCTCCCAGCAGTTAACCCATACCTCACTGAACCCCTTAGCTAGTGTGTAACCAGTGCAGAAACCCACTACACCACAACACTTGCAGTGCGCAAGCAACACTGCTCCCCGAAGCACTCACCCTCTACTGAACCCCTCAGCAGATGTGAGACCAGTCCAGAAACCCACTGCACCAACTCAATTACAAACCCAGTAATTGAAAACAGCAAACAGATTACAGAACAACAAGATCATAAATGATCAAACAGTACTTCTACATAGAACAGATTACAAAGAATGAAGATCAGGTGTAGAAGACTTAGCTTTGGTCCATAACCAAAGTCGCAAGAACCTCACTCAAGAATGCTTAAAGATGCACATTCTAGGAGGTTTCTTGATTTGAAAATCTTTGCCAAAGAATGATCGCACAAAAGGGGCACTATATTTCACTTAGAAAGTCTCAAAGAATGCTTTTTGAAGATCTTAGATATCTTAAAATAATAGTGCCCATTCCTTTAAATACCCAAATCAGTTTTAAAAACAGCTTAGCTGTCACGGTTCAATTAATTGAACAAACCATTCAATCGATTGAATTGACCGTTAGTTGACCTAGTCAAAGATTCCAGTTGTAACAGAAATAACTGTCACATTCAATCGATTGTTTTAGAAATTCAATTGATTGAAAAATCTTTTCCAGCAAAAAACAGTTTGGGCTATTTTTCTTAAAAACAGTTTTAACAAAAATATTTGTGAATCTTTTTAGCACCTCAGGAATGATGAAACATGCCACTAATGATTAAGGACTAAGCCAATCACCAACACACAAACCGAACTAAGGATCAAGACCGAATCACCCAACCATCTTCATGTTGGCACAAAGTCTTCACTTGAACAATTCTGGTCCAGGTTAGTTCCAACAGATTTTTTATGAGGCGGTCTTCATCATCTCACATGCTAGGCATTGATCTAACGTAGTCCAGATCCAATTCATCAGAAACCTTAGCAAGCTATGGTCTTTCTTGACTTCATCAAATCACATGCTTAGTCATGGTGCTAACAGTATTAGTTAGTTCAAAACTACATTGAACTAGATTAAAGGACAAAGGGAATGGTGATGTGCTGGACGACAAAGATGAAGACAATGGCATAATGGAGGAAGAAAACTTTGGTTGCCAAATTAGGATTGTTATTGGCCGATTTAGAGTTAGAATGAATGAAGAAGGAAACAATCATATGTAAATGAGGAGGTGAAAAAGAGAAAAGATAGGGTGAAAGATGAGGAGGGTGTTGTAAGGAAATAAAAGCTTTTGTAAGCATGAAATCATAGAGAAGAGTAAATGGGATCCTATGCATTTAATGTTGGAATTAAGGGTTGAGTTCAAAAGGAGGATAAATTTAACTATCAAGAATTAAAAACACAAATAGCTTTTTAGAATGAATCTTTAATAAGAAAATAAATTTCAGAATTTGATTAAGTTCTTTTAATATGTTTGATCGAAGCTGTATCCGGTCAAATAATCTCAATAAAGTGTAGTACTAGGAAGTGACTCCTAGGTCGTCTCCTAAGGATCTAATTCTCTGCCAAAGGAATGAAAACACACTGAACGGGGGGTTAGACAGAATTCAACAAAACAGTAGTTAACAAAACTTAAACTAGTGATTAAAACGAGATTATCCCCTTGATTTAGAATGCAGTGGAGTTATCATTGGTTTCGGAAATTTATAATGACGCTCAAACCCTTGAAACAACCCAAGTTAGTTAACTAAGCGAAAATTAACGTGAGTGTTCCTTATGCGAAACAAGCCCTCACACAACATTCATCCCAACCCCTAAACCGCGCAACTCCCTTCACTAAGCGTGAACAGAGGCACAAGTTTGTATTTACCGAATCACTAAGCGTGAACGGTCCAATGAAAATAGTGGGCGCACAGAATGAAATCAATAATAAAGAAGCGAAACAAATAAGCATAGATACCTCAAAATTTTTCCGCAATCTCAATCAAGGGCATAACCCAAACGAATTAGCCTTCCATAAAAGTGAATAAACAAAGTGAGATGAAGAAGGAACGAGAATTAAATAGAAAACAAAATTAAATACATAACAAAATTTAATTGAAACAAAATCGAATGTAATTGCAGAGAGAAAACGAATTGAGTTCCAAAGCCGAGAGTCTCCATTGTATCGAACTCTTTTTGCTTCACCTCCTTTCATAGGCGGCTAAACCTAGGTCAGTCTTGAACACTAAACCTAATGGGCCCAAATCTGCGAATTCTGGTCCAATAAATAAAAACTAAAAATAAAAACTGAAAATAAAAATTGATAATGTGACAGCTCCTCTTCAATTTCAGAATTAATTTCCAAGCCCAATAAAATTCCAAAGCTGCCCTGAAAATAATAATAAAATTAGCTCAGAAAATCCAAATTAAATAAAATTACGAATTTCTGGTAAATGAAGCCCAAACAGTGAAATAGAGCAAATAATAGATAGTTAAACACAAATCACTAATAAAAATAGGTACATAAAGACAAGTAAATAGGAGAAAATAATGACTCATCAGTGTTAAAATTCAATCCAAAAACAAAAGACCAGATAAAAATTCAAAAAAACTAACAAGAAAGAAAGAGAAAAAATGTACAACAGTTTTATACTAGTTCACCCTTGTACAAGGGATACATATCAAGTTACTTAACTACACTAGCCAAGTTTTCTCTAACATGAAATTGTTTTCAATAGCAAAACAATACAAGGAAACACTAAGAACCTAACCCTATAAGAGAAAAACACCACACTACTAACACTCTATTACTAAGTTGATTCTGAAAACCTTATTCAGATCAACAACCTTACAAGATATGAAAGAATTATTCTTGAAACATATCACCTTATTCAATAGAAGTACAACAAAAAATGGAAATTTTAGATGATCACACTTAGCTAAGAGGAATGATCTTAAAATCACAAAAAGTAAAGCTCCAAGAAATTGCCTTTGCTCTGTATAAACTCTGTTTTAGACTTAGAAAATATATGAACTCAGTTTTTCAAAATTCGTATTAAATGAGATAGTCTTTATAGAATATGTTCTATCATATTTACGTTTTAATCTATAATTTCACTTAATAGTGAAAAGAATAGATTAATTTGTACTTTTAATTTGTTAAAATAGACTGATCACATATATTTGAAAGCACAGAACAATTTTAATATGTTGAAAACTCGTTTTAACATGTTGAAATTATTCTTCAGAACTACTCAAGGTTTTTAACTAATTTTAACATATTAATTCATAAAATAATCCATTAAAATATCTACTACAACCATATTGAACTTCAGTAATGGATATTTCAATGAATTTAAATACATTTAAATACTTTTAAATTAGTTAAAATTATCTTGTCACCAAGATAAGTTCTAAAGAATCTTTTAAAAGCAACTTTCTTTAAAGTGAATAAAAATCAAACAACTTGGAGAGCAAAACCAAAAACTAAAACACACACCAACACACACACACACTAATATATTTGGTCTTCAAACTTCTTTTGTAAAGCTCCATTAATTAAAGTCGTCAAATACATTAGTTCCAACTTCAACATTTAATTTTTAGCCTTTTCTTCCAGCACTCCTATGTTTTCAAGTTGCGCATCCATGAAATTTGAAATTCTAGTTTTACCCTTCTAAAACTAAATTGATTATGCTGGACATTGAGTGTGCTGGTCTTGAAGTATTTGGATACATTTGTGAAGCTTGTATACTTAGTGATGGTGCGATTTAGGTGAGTCTCTGTGTTTTCATTTTTTTTCAATTTTAACTCTGGATTGTGCAATTTAGAGACTTCTCGGATTATAAAATCCAGAATTTCAAACATAATATTTTTGTATTCTGAAATGTATAATCTAGAATAGAGATTTTTTATTCTAAATTATATGTTCTGGAATACAAATTTTGTATTCTGGGATTGTGTTTCTAATTGTATGTTCTAGAATACAAAGTTTATGAATTATTTAATATTTTGTTTTTACTTTTTTAAGTCGTGTAATTGTAGCACAATGCAAGTTACATTTCTTTGTATTGATTATACAGACAACTTTTAGCAGTGATTTTGAATACACAAATGGAATCCCAATTATGTACAAAGATATCCAATGAAGTAAACAAGTTGTTTAACATGGATAAATCAGATATAATGAAGTTTATGGCAGCTAAAGATGAATTGGTTAGAGGAGACTGTGTTTGCCCTTTTACAATAGATGAGGTTAGTGTAATTGCATTCATTTGTGTAAACAATGTGACACATGACATATACTTATGTTGTAATATATTTGTGTAGGTATTTGGTATGCAAGATGACTTACTTCAATGGGTGCGTAAGGTGACCTTTGGACTTGGTTTATAATTGTCATTTTGAAGTCTGATAAAGCAAATGGACAACAAGTGATGGAATTCCACCTTAGTCATAGAATGAAGACGACAAAGAGCCAGGGGGTTGATCAAGAGCTTTCAAGAAGATTGGGCCAATCTGAGCCCTTCAGGCCTCCCATCAACTGTTCGGGGTCGAATGCAACCTTGAAAAGATCACTCTAGAGATCATGGAGCATAAAGATGAGCCAACATATTTCATTTGTTACATGTATAAATTTTTAGAATAGCTTAGAATAATTTGGAACTTGTATTTGGGCCAAGAAAAATAAGGTTTGGGCCTTGTATTTGGGCCATAGGTAGAATAGGGTTAGAATAGGATAGTATAGTCCATCTGAAAAGTAATTTAGGCTGAGTTCAAGAGGAGGGTGAATTAAACTTTTAAAAATTTTCGCAAAATATGGAAAGTAATTAAGTGTAGAATGAAAGCTCTTTATTAAAACAACCAAAAGTGTGAATTTGAAGTGCACAACAAAAATTCAATTAAGTGAAGGTAAAAAACAATCGATTAAAACATGTGCATAAAACACCACTAAAAAAAACAATCAATTGAAATGCATAATCAAATAATTGAAATACACTCACAATTCAGAATATGACAGAATCAATTAATTGAATCCAGAAAACAATTAATTGAACAGAAATCCAACCAAATTCAAATAAACATTCCAAACACAAACATAAAACAAATTGAGAATGTGAATTTTTAAGTTTTTTCAAAAAGTTGATTCAATTCATTGAAATCAAAAATAAATTGTTGTCCAAATTCAACTTTACTTGTTCTTGTGATCATCTCTAGGTTAGTTCCTCTTTTGAGTTTAGCCCAGGTACCTTGTGAGAATTGGCCTTACCTCTCTCACATCTCCTTTTTCATCTAGATCATTTCATCCAATCCGTGAATTATACACTACATTCATTACTTCCGTTGCCTCCTCCATACTCCGTTCAATGTGAAAATTCAAATCAAGCAAGGACCCAAAAGTTAGTTTCTATCATTTGGTATCATAAGCAAGCTATGGTCTAACTGACTTTTCTTTTCATTCCTTCACTTTTTTCTCAAGTTCGTGTTATTTTTAATTTTTTTCATGTCTTGATTGAGTTTCACTGTATACTTTGTATATCAATTCAATTAACCGATTCAAATTGCATCAAACTTCTTGAACCATCCAAATTCATGTTCATTAGGTGTTCTTGTGTTTGTGTTGTGTGCTTTTAATTTTCTTGAGTCTTTGTTCAATTTTAACTTGCTAAAATAAATTGGTTTATGTCTTAATTTTGTTTCTAACTCCAATTCAAGTTGTCATAAGTCTCGTAATTCCATACATGTCATAAAATTGAAGTAGTACTTTGTTTCAATTTCGTTTTCTTACTTTAGTGGTCTTTGTTGTAATTTGTTTGAATTTAGTTGTTCTTTTGCATCATTACATGTGATTGTCATTTTAAATTACAGGATAAACTAGTTTGTAATGAAGAAGGTTGGGTGTTGAAGGTAATATGTGGGAGTCATAATCATGAATAGGCTCTTATGTAGGCAGATTAAAACCGAATGAACATTTCATACTTGTTGACATGACTAAAAGTTTAGTGAAGTCAACAATTACTTACTTTAGAAGAGAACAATGAGAAAAATGTCAAGACTAAGCAAGTGTAAAATGTCGAATATGAATACAAGAGAGCACATAGAGGATCTAGAACCGAAATGCAACAATTAATGATGTTGCTAGTAATGACAATTATATTCATTAGAGTCAGTGTAATAAGTCTTCATAGGTTGTTACATATGTTTTTTAGACACGCCCCTAATTTAGTTAAATTGTTGAATGCATTTAGCATGTATTGTTATGGACAACACATACAAAACCAACAAATATAATTTGTCTTCGCTTGAGATAATAAGTGTGACGTCCATAGGATTGACTTTCTCAACTTCTTTAGTGTTGTTAGCAAGTGAATGAGAAAACAATTTCATTTGGGCCTTGAAATACTCAGAGGATTATTTTTGAGATCATGTGTTTCATGAAGTAATTATTAGCAACAAAAATCTTACTTTAATAAATGCAATTAAGATTATCTTTCTTGAAGCTTCCAACATATTTTCTTAGTTCCACATTACTAAGAATGTTAAAGCAAATTGTAAAATGTTAATGGATTTTGTTAGGCTTGGGAAGTTGTTATAGATGCATGGACATCTATGATGGATTGTGCATATTGTGATGCATTTGTTTGATATGTGAAACATTTTGACGTTGTTTGTTTGTCATGGCGATTATTTATTTCTTGAATATGTCAATAACGTATGGGTCATTCCATACAAGAAAACTTTTGTTAAGAAAAGACAGATAAGGTGATGCTTTTGGGGAATACAACATTGACTAGGTATGTTCGTATGTATCCATTACCTATTGTTAATAAACAAGTAAAACTTGTTGATTCCACATTCATGTTTATCATGCTCAGGGTTGAATATGCTCATGGAACTTGAAGTGAGTACTTCAAAATAGTATGGGGACTTGTGTACCTATTGGGACATAGTCGACAACATCGTAAGACAACATAATGAAATTAAGACATCCTTTGAGACGTTTGCACATTTGGGGCACACTTTCAAAAGACTGCAAGGGTTTGTATCTAAATATGTTTTTATGCACGTTGATGAAGAGTTTGATCGGATTAGAGATGTTGGTATTGATAGTGAACGTTATTGTTGTATACTGAGATGTATTCACAATTTACCATGTGCATGTATTGAATGCAGTTCATGTTATGTGGACCAAACTTAGTTTTTCTAATATGTCATCATGCGATTCATCACCTGAGTTGTCTAACCTAAAATAATCCTAAACACAAAACCTAAATACGTTACAAAATAGATAACTATTATGCCCATGTCACCTCTCGCGTATATCACGTGGGTGTCTAGTGTCAATGTCCCCCTCATCTATGACATCACGGGCTAACTGCAATGTAGTCTGGGTTTTATCCCATGTTGGAGTACCTTCAAAAACATGTCCATAGTCAATAATGCATTTCAGTATGTCGACAATCCTCCTAAATATACCTTACATTCATTCAAATCATGTAAGTTACTAAATACATTAAATAAATAACCATGGAAAATAAAAATAGATATACAACAAGATAATTACTTACCAGGCAAACATGCTCTTGTTGCGATGTAGGTTTTGTGTCTCCATCATCCAGTGGGTATCGCCGTGGTAATATTGTCAAACAATCTTCATCGACCTCGCGAAGTATGTATGGGCGTGACACCAATTTGAACCATTACATGTGTTGTACACACAAATGCATGTGCGACCAGTGTCACACCCATAATGATGTGGTCGACAACTTATCATTTACAACGACCATGGCATCACTAATGAGTATATTTTTATTCACAATTAGAGTATTTAACATTGAATTTCTTAGACTGTAATTGAGAATAAATTCATTATTTTAAATAAGATTTAACCAATCAAGATTAATTGGACCTTAATTGTGATTACTGGTTGAACTCAAATTTTAAGCATATTCTCTTACTTTTCTTGTTTCTAATTATTTGTAAAGATTCTATGAGCTACAAATCCAATCAACTGTTCTACAAAGATATTCTTCTAATTTTTTACAAAAGTGATCTTCTAAAATGGTACTTGATTTAAAGCAAATCTCTTTTAACTATTTTGCATATATTCGACAACAAATTCAATTATTATGAGCTGGATTGTTTAAAAATTAAAGATATGTATCTAAAACAAAATATTTGAAAAAAATTGGAAGAACAAAAATTTATAGCTTTACTAGAAAAGAGATATTTACAAAATTAATCTTTAGCACATAAAGAAATATTTGATTATTGCAAGAATAACATCTGAGAATTAAATCTAAGTTATTTTCATGAAGAAAAAGAGATTATAAATAAAGGTTGGAGAGGAGAAGACATGAAGAGGATCACACTGTTGCGTAAAATAAACTCTAGATTTATTTTCTTTTGTAATTCTTGTGCTTTCACCATCCTCATGAAATGCTAAAATCTTTTGGGTTTATTCTCTTGTGATGTCATAATGAATTCTAAGATTTTTGTTAAATAAAGTTTTGTTCTTTATATTCTTTGTAAGAGTTGTGCTATATTGTTGGACTTTTTGAAATCTGTGTTTTTGGAAAAGTATTTGTTTTAGAATGATTGCAAAGAATTCAATTATTTTTCTTTAATTATATTTTTTAGTCAATTCGCTTAGTCTTAATCAATTTCTTGTACGCTTAACTAAGAGATAAAAGATATATATCTCATTGAGTATATGCTTGGAGACGAGGTGAGTTATTAAATATATCAATAGAAACTTGTTTTGCTGATAAGATTCTATTAAATTTGATTGACGTTTGTTTGATTAAGTTCAATTATCTGAAGAGAATTGAAGGATAATAATCTTAAGAAAACCAAGGAAAAATTTGTCCTGAAAGAACTTGATAGTCAACCAATATTCTTTATTATTTTTACATCATCTATTTTAATTTCCTGCACAACAATCGTCAAATTCCCTATTTAATTTAGTGTTATTACTAAATTTCTTTGTCGCAGATAAGTTTTGAACATTGATTAATTGAATTTACAATTGAATTTGTTGGGAGACGACTTAGGGTTAACTTTTTCCTATCTATATTATTATGTGTTTGGTGTTAAATGGTCTGGCACTGTGTTAGGCGATCAACACTGGAATTCTTTTAATTTTCTTGTGAAACGACTGTGATCAATCACCTTCAAATGACATGGGAGATTGATAAATTGTATGCTCGTACCTAAAATTTTGCATCACACACTCTAGAAAATGGCTATGTGAACTTGTATCTCGATAGATGTATCTAGAGAACTTTAATATCGACTCGAACGACCTACCAAGACTATGGTCTTTGTAATGACTCCAAATCACCTCAGCATGGGTCATATATCTAGCTTCACCTGGACAATACCAATAGTGTATATATGTCACCCAATGACATATCGTTCAATCTGTGGGTCAATCTCCTTCTTATCCCTAAAAAGTGTTCATATATCATGCTTGTTACAATTTCAACAAAACATTATTCATATATTCATATGAAAATAAATCTAACCTGTACAAATTATATATATTTGTAAAAGCATGGCATAACTACCCAACTACATTGTCTGGGCAAAGTAAGCATCCTTTAGTTGGTTATACTTGTGGATGACTGTGACAACTCCCCGTGAATACCCAACACACATCCACATATTTTTAAGGAATTGCAAAATCATCTTAACTCAATTTAGTTTTTTTGTGTGTTGATCTCATGAGTATCTTTCTATGAGACACTTAGAAAAAAAATCAAAGAAGGCCTAAACATATATTCTTTCTTCTTGAATCTTCATCACTAAAACATCATCACTTGAAGCTTAAGTATCTTTAAGATTAACAACAACATCGACTCACCATCCAAGGTGATCATCATCTCACCAACAAGAAGGTGAATATTGTTAGTGTCTCAGTGCCACCTCTCCACAAAGGTTGAAATTACTCCCTTATTGGTTGTCTCATAGTTCATGTTGCATAGCTAAAACAATCCAAAGTTAAGCATCACAACCTCAATTTACTAATAAGGAATCCAAAGTTTACTTAACTTACGATTATGGGTGATCAAATTCAGTTTCCCTCGATCCTAACAAAAAAAAAATATCGGTGTTTCTAACTATAAATAATAACACATGACCAAATACATTGTTATTAAGTGAAGTTGTTGTTTCTTTCGTCACCCTCCCATGTCTTAACGCAACATGATCAGTAACATTCACTAATGTAAAGGTATTAGAAGGTCCACTTTGGAATCTGTCCTATATCATCATGTCCTCCCGCAACAACATGCATCACATCATCACCGCTATCATTCACAACTTATTCATAATCTCTTATATGGATTAACTTCGTAAGGTCTCTGCTTACCATTATCTTGAGATGAACAACCTCTTATTCTAATCATAACTCTATCTTTCCAAATGATTACTATATTAATCAAAGTTACTTTTCAAAATACAAATTACATTCCATATTTCACAATCTAGAATGTATATTAATACATTTCAAATCATGCAATTTGGAATATCTTTCTCAATCCATAATTTCTTTACAGATTGAACAATCTAGAATGCATATATACGTTTGGAATACATAATCTGGGATATATTAATGCATTAAAAAATACACATTTCTAAATGTATTTTCAATAAGGAAATACATTCTATATTGTATAATCTAAAATGTATTTTCAGATTTGGAATTGCATTCCAATTGCATAATCCGGAATGTATACAAATTTTGAAAATAAGTTCCACATTATACAATCTAGAAACTTCCCAGAATACTAAATCTAAAATAAACATGCACACTAAAGACAAAGAAAATAATATACAAAAACCAATCTCTTCAAACAACAAAACAAGAAAATGGGAATCCAAGGTAACTTCTAGCAGCAACAAACAAAAACTCAAGGACAAACAACGGAGCAAGCTGCATAATGGGGAAGAAATGTGAAATTTAGGTTTACTTTATAAATATAACTAAGGGTAAATAAGTCATTTCACCATCTCCACATGGTGTAGCTTGAAACCATGGAGGTGTAGGATGGAAAGACCTTCTTCTTTTTTTACATTTACACATATATGTTGTAACTGTTACACATTATTTTCACACATTTGTTACCTGAAAATTAGAATAAATATAGGACTAATTCATATAAGTTTGCATTATATTTTAATTCTTCTTAATTCTATATGCATTATATTTTAATTCTTAAATCTATTCTTGTTCTCATCAATCCGCAATCTTGTATATCTATTTTAAAATAAATTTAATTAGTTTAATTCTTAAAATTCAATGATCTAATAAAGAACACTTTAGTGGTCAAAGCTATTAAAATCCTTAGTTTTTGAATGTATCCACAATTTGAATCAATCCAAACATGGGTTATAGGCTTTCTTAATCCAATATTTAGCCCTTTGACAAAGAAGCTAAATCATAAATTGGTCTAGGAAGTATGCAACTAGATGAAGGAGGAAAGTTTTCCTGGTATAGCAAATATTCTCATTTGATCGTGGCTCAATGTGTAAAACGATACTAGTAGAAAAAAAAACACATTTTACGATAAGATATGACATCAGTTAAAACAAAACAGATGTAAAAAAAATGCAGTGACATTTTTTAAATTATGTGAACACATATTGTATCAGTTTCTCCAGAATCGATATAATATATCATATTCTACATCGGTTGTTACCTCCAATCGATGTAGAAAAAGACTGAAAAAAATTAAATGAAGATTATTGACGTTGAACATATTACATAGGTTGGTAGAGCAATCGATGTAATAGGTCCTACATTCTACATTAGTTGTAGGCCCTTGATTTAACCTAAATTTCTTCCCCTTTTCTCTTATGTTCATTGCTCTCGCTTCTCGTGTGCCTGCTATGTTGTGTTCACTGGTTCTACTTTGCATTCATAGGTTCACTACTCGTCCTCGTTCCTCCATCTTCGTCTTTCTCTTAAGCTCGTTCCTTCATCTTCACCTTTACTTTTTTGTGTTTTGATGTGGTTGTGTATTGATCATTCTTGGTTTTCGCTTGAAGTTTTTCTTCGTTCATTGTCTTTGCCATTCACGTCACATCACCTTACTGCATTGAAGTTCTTGGATGCCATTCACTTCGCTTTTTCGTCTTTGCCTTCACATCCTCAAGAGGTATGTACACCTTCGCATTTAACTTTGAAATGTTGGTTGAAACACATGTTTGGAATGCTTTTGGTATGCTTTGAATGCTTCCTCTGTATGCTTGGAATGCTTGGAAGAAGTGTATTTGGTGTTGTGATTTTGTGTTATTGAAAGTTATCTATATGTTGAGCGTTGGTATTAGGTTTGGGGATGTTTGATCCTCGATAATTTGTATTTAATTTGTACATTAAGTTATGTGTATGAAAATCTTTTACTATACGTAGTCATGGATCGATGTTGGATAAATGGAAGTCAAATCAGTGATGTGTATGAGAAAGACATTGAAGAGTTTCTACAATTTGTTAAATGGAATGGAACAAGAATAAATGAAAGATATTATTTTATGTGTGTTAATTGTTTGGATGGAAACGACTAGTTATTGAGTTCATATAAGATTTGTGATGGTTTCTTGAAGAGTTATACGACATGGACTTGGCATGGTGAAGTTTTTGACTTATCATATGTATTTGAGATTGAATATCAACATTCTAATATACATTCTGGGGATCGCATGGAGGACATGATTCGTGATATTGGATAAGATAGTTTTCACCAAGCACATGTATATGATTTGTTGAAAGATGATTTAGTAATAAAATTGTATCCCGATTGTTCATGTTTCACACGTTTGTCAATTGTATTACAATTATTTAATATCAAAGCAAGAAATGGGTGGACCAATAAAAACTTCACTGAATTGCTTGAGTTGTTGCATGAAATACGTCCAAAAAGTAATACATTTCCGACCAATAACTATGAGGCAAATAAGATATTGTGTCAAATGGATATGGAGTACTAGAAAATACATGTTTGTCCAAATGATTGTATATTGTATAAAAAAAAAGTTTGAAGGATTGCATATGTCCTATATGAGGGGTATCACGATACAAAGTAAAGGATGATGACGGTGATGAAGATGACATGAAAAAGGTCCTCCTATAAAAGTATTATGGTATCTTTCAATCATACCCGATTCAAACATTTTTTTGTCAATGTTAAGGATGCAAAGAATTTGACATGGCATGCAAATGGAAGAAAATGTGATGGGTTGTTACAACATGTTGTTGATTTACCACAATGAAAAAAATTGATTGTTTATATCTCGAGTTTGAGAGTGATCCAATAAATCTCATACTTGGTCTTGCAACTGATGGAATGAATTCATATGCTAATTTAGGTAGCAAACATAGTTCATGGCCCGTTTTGGTCATTATTTATAATTTCTTGTATTGGTTGTAGAAAATATATGATGTTGTCTATGATGATATTAGGACCAAGGCAAACCAAAAATGACATAGATGTTTATCTAAGTCCTTTGATAGAAGACGTAAGGTTGTTATGAGATGAATGCATTGAATTTTTTAATGCATGTGAAAAAGTCAATTTCAATTTGTGAACATTGTTATTTTGCATGATTAATGATTTTCCTACATATGAAAGTTTGAGTGGTTATAGTGTCAAAGGACATCACGCTTGCCCGATATGTGAAGAGAACACAAGTTACCATCAATTAAAATATGGGTGAAAGACATCTTACATTGGGCATTGAAGGTTTTTGAAACGTAATCACCCTTTTTGAAGTTTTTAATGGTTGTAAGGAGAATAAAACTACACCTTTACCCTTAACTGGTGAGGAAGTCTATAACCGAGTGTGCCATGTCCAAGTGACTTTTGGAGAAACCCTCAAGAATAGTGGTGCAAAAAAATCATATTGAAGAAGAAATCGATATTATTTGAACTTTCATATTGGTCAAATTTAGATATTAGACATTGTATAAATGTAATGCATGTGAAAAAGAATGATTGTGATAGTATAATTGGGACATTGATAAACATTAAAGGAAAGATAAAGAATGGAATAAATGCTCATAAAGATCTGGTTGAGATGGGTGTTCGGTTGAAGTTACAACCACAACCTCATGGTAAACAAACGTACTTGCCACCAACATGTCATACTTTGTCAAAATCTGAAAAGATCGGTTCCTGTAAGTGTTTGTGACGAGTTAAAGTACCCCAAAGATACTCTTTAAATATCAAAAGTCTCGTGTTAATGGAAGATTTGAAACTTACGGGCTTAAAATCTCATGATTGTCATGTTTATATGTAAAACCTTTTCCAAGTGTCTATTCGTGGAATTCTACCGAAAAAATTTAAACAAGTCATCACTCATCTTTTCCTATTCTTCAATGCTATTTATAGGAAAGTAATTAATTGTACTAGATTGGATGAATTAGAAAATGAAGTTATCATTATCTAGTGTCAACTAGAGATGTATTTTCCTCCTTTGTTTTTTTATATCATGGTCCATTTAATTGTTCATATAGTGAGATAAATTAGAATAAGTAGTCCTGTGTTTTTACGATGAATGTACCCAGTTGAGCGATGCATGTAGATTTTGAAAGGGTATGTGAAGAATCCATATCGTCCAAAAGCATCTATTGTTGAGGGATACATTGTCGACGAAGCAATTAAGTTTTGTACAATGTATATGATGCTATAGGTGTCCCAAGGTCTCGGTATGAAGGAAGACATGAAGGCAAAGGAACACGAGGTGTGAGAGTGGTTCAAAAATATCAACATCGGGTACTCCAAACACACTTGTATATTTTTAACAATATTGGTGATGTTCTTCCTTACTTAGATGAACATAAAATGTTGTTGAACCTAGTCAACCCTCGTGCAAATGAGAAATGGTTGTTGACTGACCATAGAAAGACGTTTTTTAAATGGTTTAAAGAGAAAATTGGTCAAGAAGATTGTGAAGTTGATGAGTTGAAATGGTTAGCATGATGGCCTAACTTTGATGTGATAACATGGTTTGGATGATATTACTAAGTTCTCTTTTTATGCAAACACAAAGGATGAGAAAAGTACAATGTAAAATAGCAGTGTGACCCTTGAGGAAGAGTCAATACACTTTGCTAGTTCAAAAGATAATAATTCTGTGATGGCTACAAAGTAATGAAGAAATCTAGGAAGTTGACTACATCAAATTTAGAGTTTCAATATTTAAGTGTAAATGTGTTGATAGTGACATAGGAGTGCATGTTGATGACTTAGGTTTTACCTTGGTTGATCACGCAAAGATAGGTTTTAAGGAAGATCATTTCATCATGGCTTACCAAGCAAAACAAGATATTTATGTGAAAGAAGCTACTAATGAAAGGTGGTCAGTTGACATCCAAGGGAGAAATGAACATGATGTCAATAGCCATGATGACTCAAGAGTCCAATATGCTGATAATTCTTCATTCTCAAGACACATACCTCCAATGAATGAAGAAAATGATGTTCATAAAGTACATGCTACACAGAATGATCACAATGTGTATTTACATAATATTTTTTATATTCTATGTTTAATAACTTATTTATTTTACAGACAAACTTTGAGTTTGAGACTTCCAACTACATTAAGAAGAAGATTTTGTCATCCATTGCCACAAAATGGACACAATTTAAAACAAATTTGACCAGTTTCTACATCTATGGAAAATACATGGGGAAGTCCTCTTATGAAAAATATGGTATTAATGAAGAGAGTTGGACAAAATTTGTTCAAACTCGAGAGGATCCCTCTTGGCAGGTTTGTTATTTTCATCACAACTTAATTAAATCATAGGATGTGACAAATCAATAATACAATGTGTATTTTTTATTTTATAGGACAAGAGGAGGAAAGCACAAGACATTTAGCATAGGAATGTCACCTCATCGACTGTCTCAGGGGAAGGGAAGGGTGTATGATTTGTTGAAACATAAGGTAATGGAAGAAAAGATTAAAAGAATCACCATCTTCAGGTGAAGTTATTTGTCCTCCATCCCCTCCTAGTAAACATGAGAAATGAAAGTCGGCTAGGACTAAATCGGGAAGACATATGAGATCTGGAAAGTCCCAAGAGATTCTCCAACAGATTGTAAGTTAATAATAAATTCATCATATATAATGTCATGTTTTTAGTAATTAAGATTAACAATATTGTATTATATTTTTTACGGGATTCCCTAGTGAAGTAGAGCTCACAAGGGAGTTTTGTTTGCATAGGAAGACATCATATATTGACGATAGCTATTGGCATCGAAGAGCACCCTGGTCGTGTCCAGACTATTGAGTTTGATGTGGGGATGAGACAGTATTTTGGAGAAGCTCCCTGTTCCAACTCATCTTGAGTCCACAATTGATGGAGGATCTAGTTGCTTAGCTCACACAACGGCTCACACCTCAACTGACCGAGCAAATAAGGACATAAGTCATAGATCAATGAATTAAGACTAGAATTTGACCAGAAGCTAGAGTCCATGGGCATCTCACAACAACACACTTCTTTGCAGTAAGATGTAGTACCTACACATGAAAGAGTTAACACAAATGGGAGTTGTGTTGCTGAGGACAAGAAGGAGCACACAAACACTGATATTTTCTATCGGTGTAAGTTGTTTGTTGGAGATCCTCCATGCCTAGTGGCAATTGGGAGAGTGTAGCCTACAGCTTTGACGATCCACACAGTTCCACTTCAAGATGATTTTGCTAAAGTGGTCGTTGAAGAAGTTAGACATGCAAATGCCGAGATGTCAGTGCCCACATCAAAGGTTAGATTTGTGGGGGAGGCACTTGGTACATTTATTGCATGGCCTACACATCTTCTTAAGGTCATTTCAGAAAAGCATAAGGTATATTATCATAATTTCTCTTCATGTTGTTTAAATTTATACTTAATGTTATTTAAATTGATATATTTTGTTATCTTGCTTATGAGACCGTGGGCGGAAGGAGAAATCATCAATTGTTGGTGATTTAAGTCCTGAGTCCCAGCCACTCCATGAAAATGTGAATCCAATTCAAGAGTTGGTTAGGGTTTCCCACGATTTATAGCTTGTGTCATTCCTTGGGATGAAACAATCTTTTATGTAGACAATGGTGGTATACCATTGTACATAGCCATGCAAGACGTCTTTCAAATCATATAGGAAAATCAATTGCTCAACATTGCAGTCATTCAGTTATGGAAGATTTAAGTATACTTTAAATGTACACATTTTTACATTTTATTTTATGAAATATGTTTCATGAAGCATTTTTACTAATATTGATATTAAAAATGTAGGCACATATATCAATTAATTTACAACACAGGAAATCCTGATATTTATGGATTCCTTGAGTCACAAAGCATACAGAAGTCTGGAAATAAAAAAATAGATTGTCATATTTATATACAAAGATGGATTCAAGAATCCATAAAGAGGATTTACTTGGCTCCTGTTATTTATGCGTAATTTACACATCTTTACATTTACATCTTAAGTAATTTAGAGAACATCAGTAATGAATTGGCTATTTTAGGTCCTATTGGCAACTGATGCTTATCTGTCATGCGAACAATACTGTGGTCTGCTTCTGATCATTGCATCGCAAACCAAGTTCAGATATGAAGACAATAGTACAAGGGTATGATTTAATTAACAAATAATACATTGTTTTTGTTTGTACAATATAATGTAAGTTACTAATCATCTTTGTTTTTAGTGAAATTAATGTTTGTTATGTACTTGACAAAAGATCTACATCCACATCACATAACCTATATTGGATATTTCCTAAGGTATTTAGTTCTTAATTGAACCTATTAAATTTATTTTTCACTTGTTTAATGATTTAACTTTGATGAAATTGTAGTACAACAATCAACAAGGAAATTGGGAATGTGAATATTATTTGATGCATTGGATGAGGACCATAGTCCGTGTCTGTATTATTGACTCATGGGACTAGGTATAAAAATGTTCAAATTATATACAATGATATTAAAGTTTCATATGATGATGACTAATAACACTATTTTCCTATTTCAGCTTTTTTTAGATACTGAACCATTAGACAATTAAACAATAGAAAAAATTTGCATGGAATGGGTAAGATACTTTATTATAATTAGAAATAATAACTCATACGTATAGTGTTAGATGTACATATGTTAGTTGTTAGTTTTCACATTATAGATAATATTGATGTTAGAAATCATAACTGATACATAGGTTATGGATACATAGGGTTAGATGTAAATATATAGATTGTTATTTTTGACATTGTAAATAATATTGATGTTAACTCGATTATATTTACATATGTAAATATATAAATTGTTATTTTTGACCTTGTAAATAATATTGATGTTAACTTGATTATATTTACATAGGTTATAGTTGGTTAAAATACTATTTTTTGTAGTTGTTGTTGAATGTGAATATAAATTGAATTCTGGCTAAAAATCTGGTTCTGAGGAAACTTTTGCAGGTGTAAGGAAAATAACACTAAATGAAGTTGATCTTTTAAAAAAAACAACACATATTACATTTGTTATGACCTTAACCGATGTAAAAAAGCACATTCTACATCGGTTAAGGTCACAACCGATGTAATACGTGCCCCAACCCTCTCCAGTGCAAGATATACTACATCAGTTGCTGGGAGAACCGATGTAGTATCTACCTATTACCTCGGTTGTATGGCGAATTGGTGTAATAGGTCCTTCCTTTTAAAAAATTTGAATGAGATACTACATCAGTTGGGAGCCACAACCGGTAGTATCTCCTCCTACGCCACACATGTGCTTCAAATTAAATGAGATATTGCGGTTGTGACTCCCAACAGTGTATTATCTCCTTCCTAACACACCCTGGGGTCACCTTGGATAGGTATTTTATGTCGGTGATTCGCCAACTAATGTAGTATACCGACATACTACATCGGTTTTAAACTAATGTAGAAAGTCCAAAACTTTCTACATCGCCTGCATCAACACCGGTTCTGGAATTGATGTAAAATATCTTTCAGAACCGATGTAAAATATGTTTTTTCTACTAGAGCGATTCAATTACAAAACGGTTGATTTTTCATTAAGCCAATATTGAAAAAGAATCAAACAAACATATAATAATAACAAAGAACATGCTGAGTTCATGGAAAGAAAAGAAGATTTTTCAAAACCTTGATGGAATTGAATCCACCCCCAACTCAAAAGTTCAACAAATGTTACAAAACAAGCATTTAATCAAAGAAATAAAAGTAAGATGAATCGAAATCATAGATGGAGGATGTGGATTATGCATGTAAGATCTACAAACAGGATACATGTAAATTTTTTTTGAAGTTAAGCATCCTTAGTTGTTATTGAGAGATATAATAAAATAATATAAAAATTTTATAGATAATTCTTTATATAAAGAAGTAATGTTTATGCTTCACCTGCATATATGCCATCTTCAAATCTAGAGATGCCTATTGAAATTGAAGAACTTGACGCAAGTTCACCAATGTCTTGTTTAATTGGATAAAAAACATCATCTAAAAATGCAAAGGAAGAAGACAAGGAACAATATTAATTTATCTGATACAGAAATTGCAATAAAGGAGAAAAATATAACCATACAAAATTGACTGAGTTAAAAGAGACACAAGTAAGACGTCTCTAGTGTCAAGAAAGGCATGAAGTATAAAATCATCATGAAGGACACTTCTAACATGTCTAAGGAGCAACTCCAAAGTCAAAAAATATAGGGTCTATCTAAAGCAAAAATATAGATTATAAATTCATTAATCAATGTTATATTAGTTATTTATTTCTAATAATTATAAAAAGTAGTCGTAATTTATTGTGCCTAATTATTTTTATGTATATATTTCAATGATATATAAATTTGTTCTTTTAAGTTAAAGTATTGTTATTTATTTTTAACTATTTATAAAAATATTAATAAAATTTCATTAATATTAAATATTTTATATTATTATACATGATAATTAAAAAGTGAATTAATAGTTTTGTTTGAAACATGGTTAAATACAAATTAAAAATATAAAGTATAAGTTTCTTGAAATTTCTTACTATTATAGCAAAATTGAGTGTGTTTTTTCTTAAGAATAAATGGTTACTATGGGGACAAAAAAATTACTACAAAAACGGCAAAAAGTGATTTGAAAAACTCTTGTAAAATATTTGTGGGAATTACATTTATAACAATCACCTTTTAACGAAAATATATATAGATAAATAGATAAACACACTCTCACTCATACAAGATATTAAAAAACAACATTATACAATATTTTTTTTTCAAAACCTCAAAAACTTTGAAAATATTTTATAAGAAAACCTTAAGAAGACATTGGGATGCCTCTGAATGAAGCAATTTTGCATAACTGGACATTTGCTTTGCAAATGTAAGTGTTATATTTCATTCTTCACTTCTTGATACTTTTCTAATAGAGTAATGTTATGTTGACACCAATATGTGGCGTTACTTTCATTTGACACCACTGATGTGACAAAAATATACTATTTTAATCCAACGTGTAAAGTAAAAGAGGTTTAAAGGCAGGGTTTATATTTGAAGACCATAAACACAAAACATTGGTGTGCGTCCTCTCATCTTCTTCGTGCTTTCGTCTTCTCCGGTCTCTCATCTTTTCCATTCTCACGTCGTTCTCTCGTCTTTTTCGCGACTGTTCTTCTCCATTGATGATCGTTGTTATCTTGGTTCGCTGCCTTCATCGTCATTCTGGCGGTGGTTTGACGATTCCACTTTAGTCGCGTTGTTACTGTGAAGGTGTGGTGGTTAGAGTAAAGTTTTGTCTTTCATGTGGTTTTTGATGGAAAAAGGAAGGGTTTTTGGTCGTTTAAAGGTTGTATTTTTGGTTTACGTATGATTTCCGTTTAGGGTTTATGGTTGTGGAGTAAAGGTTTGCTTTTTATGGGATTTTTTATGAAAAGGGAAGACTTTTATTTGGTTTCACGGTTTAGTTTTTTGTTGAGGTATGATTTTTGTAGGGTTTTAGGGTTGTAATGTTTGAATATTTTTGTTTCTTCAGTCTATGGTGTCGAGAAAGATGGGTTGTGTGCTCATTTTGAAAGTGTTTTCCTTTTTAATGAGTGGTGGGTGGGTGTGTTGGTTGGTTTTTCGTAGATTGTTTGTTGCCATGAATTGGTTGTTTTGTATAAGTGTTTGAAAGTTTGAACATTCATGGCTGCAACAGGAATTATTGTGCATAGTGGACAATGTAATGAACTTTTGATTTGCAGGACATGGTGCAAACCATCTGAGATTCGAAAACATCAGACGTTACCCATGCTTTAACGAGAGGACACCTTAGTTAAACTTTTTATGAATGAACTCAGACATGTTCATGAGGACCATTTTAACAAATAAAATTCTTAACTTCTTCAATTACAACCATAATAAGGATTAATCACGCTTTCATTGATCAAAAAATGTTCATTTCATACACCTTTATTCATTAATACTGATTATGAGCTTAGAAAACATTAGAAGTTACCCAAGCTTTAACGAGGGGATACCTCAATTGAACTTTTGGTGACTGAACTCATATGTGTTAACGAAGACCATTTCGTATATTAAGTTCTTAACTTCTTAACTTACTATTTACTTTTATATTATAATTGAAATTAAAAAGTAAATCAATTTTAATAAAAGTATATACATATATAATTTCATTAAATGACATATTTGAATTCAAATTGTTAAGCACATTAAAAATTAATATAATTAATTATGCATATTTCTTATTATTTCTAAAAGGTCTTAAATAGGGTTTTATAACGGAAATTTTATTTTAAATCAAATTAAACTTAGTTTTAATTTTCGTGCATTGCATTGATGTGTATTTAATAGCATTGAATGTTGCAAATTTCAAATTGAATGCATATAAAGTGCTTAAAGATTCACTCGCGGTAGATTATTTGAAATTAATACATAATTGATTGATTAATTTTAATTATAATAATTATTATCTTGTTAATGGTATAAAATAATTCTCTAGATAAAAGATTCGTAAAAAATAAATATTGTTCATTTTATACACCTCTATACATCAATACTGGTTCTGAACTTTTAAAACATCAGAGGTTATTCATGCTTTAACGAGATGACACCTTAGTTGAACTTTTGACGACTAAACTCAAACATGTTCATGAAGAACATTTTTGCAAATTAAGTTCTTAACTTTTCAATTACACTCATAATAAGGATTAATCACGCTTTGATTGACCAAAATATGTTCATTTGATACACCTTTGTGCATTAATATCGGTTATTAAGCTTCCAAAACATCAGAGGTTACCCATGCTTTAGCGAGGAGACACCTTAGTTGAACTTTTGGCGACTGAACACAGAGTTGTTCATGAGGACCATTTTCGCATATTAGATTCTTAACATCTTCATTTACACCCATAATAAGGAGTACTAACGCTTTGATTGACCAAAATATGTTCATTTGATACACCTCTGTGCATTAATAATGGTTCTAACCTTACAAAACATCAAAGGTTACCCGTGCTTTAACGATAGGACATCTTTGTTGAACTTTTGGCAATTGATTCATATGTGTTCATTAGATTGTCTACCATTCAGCAACCAATTAGCAACCATGAATGTTGAAACTTTCAGCAACCAATTAGCAAACAATCCACGAAAAACCAACCAACCCACGCACCCACCACTCATTCAAAAGGAAAACACTTTCAAAACGAGCACACATACCATCCTTCTCAACACCATATATTGAAGTAACAAAAGTATTCAAACATGAAAACCCTGAACAAAAAACTAAACCATGAAACCACAAAAAAGGTCTTCTTTTTTCATCAAAAACTCCATAAAAGACAAACCTTTACTCCACACCCATAAACCCCAAAAGAAAATCATACGTCAACGAAAAATAAAACCTTTAAACGACCAAAAAAACTTCCTTTTTCTATCAAAAACCCCATAAAAGACAAACCTTTACTCCACAACCATAAACCCCAAACGAAAATCATACATCAACAAAAAACAAAACCTTTAAACAACCAAAAAAAATTTCTTTTCCATAAAAAATCTCATAAAAGATGAACCTTTACTTCAAACCGCAGCTAAAGTGGAACCGTCAAACCACCATGAGAATGACAACAAAGGAAGCGAACCAAAAGGACAACAACGATCCACAACAGAGAAGAAAAACGATCGCGGTGCATGAGAATGGAGATAACGGTCACACCTCTTCTCTTCTCTCATAGCGATTTCATTTAACATTTGATGGCATCGTTTCATATATCTAAACCAAACTCATTTACACATCAAAAGACAAATTTGCCCTTACTTACCATTACTTGACAAAAATAACCCTGTCACATAAGATGATTTGACAAAATTACCCCAATATCAATTGGGGTTAAAACAAAATGGTATCAAAATAACATTATTCTTGCTTTTGGAAATAGTTTATCTATTTTCTTTTCTAAATTAAAACTCATTGCACATTCATATTCTAGCAAATGTATTAATCGTTTAGTGGTCGTCTAGAGCTTTACGTGTGATGTCACTATATCAATAATTTCTTCTTAAAAAGTAGAAGCACACTTTTTCTCTTTTCATATTTCTTTCGTAGAAAGTGGAAGCACACTTTTTCTCTTTTGAATTAACAAAATCTAGTAAGTCAGAGTTATGTTTGCCACACATGATAACCTACTCCGAATTGGTCATTCTATATTTGTGTACATTTTTGAAAAATGATGTTGATAATTCAATTTTCGTGGATTTATCCATGCAAGGTAAGTACATTTTACTGTATCATCCATCCATTCCAATTCCTGGATAGGATATTTGAAAGATGTGGTCCAAGAGAATACCACTGGTGGAGTGACACTACAAATGATATTCTGAATTGGTGCATGACATTTTATATCTTTTTAATGATAGATGTTCAAACCTTCCACCTTTGTTGAAAGTAGATAAGAATATAAGGTAAGTATATTAAATGTAAATTTTTAAATTATATTTTATTATTATATTATAATAAAGATAAATATTTTCTTATGTTTTATTTAAATCTAACGGTTAATCGATTTTAATTAATTATATATATTAAAATATTTAGAACATAATTCAGTATATTAAAATTATAATTAATTATGTCTTATATAATATGTACCTCATGATTATGTTTTTGAATATAATTGAATATAGATAAACTTTTCTCATTAATCATAGAGTAGTTATACTTAAAAAAATTTATCTTGTTTTATAATTTAATGTCTCATTTTCTTAAAAAAATTTATCGTGTTTTATAATTTAATGTCTCATTTTTTAAAATTTTCTATGAGTTTCTTTGCTTCTCATGTTAGGTAGCCCTGAAGGTCTTCAGAATTTTTTTTGAAAATATACTAATTTTGATAAATTAAAATTGTTTTCAATATATTTTAAAATATAACATTTTAAAAGGACTGGAAAAGAAAGACACTGATAATTGTGAACTCTGTACGATCATGAGGCTTCGTAAATGCATAATTACTGCGCTCCCCACTGATGATAGCAGTTCTGGTCGACCAACAAAAGCTTGTCTACCGTACATGGCTGCCATGAACACATGTTCTATTTCTTTCTTCTTTAAAGAAAGACTGTGTTGTAAGCTACTACCATGATAAGCTCTGATTCATCCCTTCCATCCACAGCACCATGCCAGAAACTGAATCTTGTGTGGTGCCAAAATACCTGGATGAGAACAGGGAACTGAGCCAAGACTGCGAGGAGCTTATAGCCACCTTACCATTGGAAAAGGGTTGGGTTGCAAGCCATCTTCACCAGTACCAAGGGTTTTGGCACACTACTAGGCAGCTTCAAGGGCTTCTCTCTTGCCAAAACCACTTTCAGGCTCATCACACTGATGTGCTCATTGTAAGCACTCCCAAATCAGGCACCACTTGGCTCAAGGCTTGGACCTTTTCCTTGCTTCACCGCCACAAATATCATCCAACTACCCAAAACCACCCTTTGCTCACTCACAATCCCCACTTTCTTGTTCCCTTCTTGGAACTTGACCTCTACATTGACAAACCCTATCTTCCTGATCTCTCCTCACTGCCCTCTCCAAGGCTCTTCTCCACCCACCTCCCCTATGTCTCACTGCCAAAATCTGTCACACAAACATCTTGCAAGATTGTCTATCTCTGTAGAGACCCCAAAGACGCTTTCATCTCCCTCTGGCATTTCACAAACAGGCTCAGGCCCCAAACCATGGGGCCCAACTCACTCCATGAGGCATTCCACAACTTCTGCAGAGGGGTGAGTCTGTATGGCCCCTTTTGGGAGCATGTCTTGGACTACTGGCAGCAGAGCTTGGAACACCCCAACAAGATCATGTTCATGAGGTTTGAGGAAATGAAACTGAAGCCCGAATTTGTGTTGAAGGAACTAGCCACCTTTGTGGGGTGCCCTTTTTCCAGAGAAGAAGAGGAAGCTGGGGTGGTGGAAGAGATTCTGAAGCTGTGTAGTTTTGATAACTTGAGCAACTTGCAGGTGAATAGGAATGGGAAACTTTCGTCCGGTGAAGCACACCGAGCTTTCTTCCGTCGTGGCAAAATTGGAGATTGGAAGAATTATCTCACGGTTGACATGATTCAGCAACTCAATGCCATCACTGAAGAGAAACTAGCCCGACATGGATTGAGGTTTTAGACTGATTCTGTGTTAGATGATTTCGTTAAGGGGTTTTTAATAGTTGCTGTTGTGTGTGCAAATTCTTTCCTTTTAAATCTGCTTTCACGGAGGAAAGAAACTCTCATTTCCATCACCAAAGCTTTCAATTTCAAATGTATGAATAAAGAAAAAGGTATTATTGTGTTTTACAATTTGATGTATGCCAAACACTCAATGAACTAGGCCCTGTATGCTTCTACAGCAGAAGTAGAAAAAAATGAAAAATTTAAAAGGGTTCATTTTTTTCATATTGACTTTGATTTGAAGATAGAGTTTTATCATTCATAACAGTGCTACTCTCTTGAGAAAATTTATTTCTTATGAATGAGATTTCTAGAAAAGAAATCAATTTCAGTGAGATGGACATTTTGTTTTTGTTCTGATAAGATGTCATGAATGTAATGTCATTCACAAAAGCGCGTGAGACAAGATGTTTTTCTTTTTAGGATTCATGTGTTGGATTATGTTTATTTAACACATCCTGTCTCTTTCATGGTTGTGTAAAGTGTACCTTTCTTGTGTTTTGTTATTAAGTTATTTTTATTATTGATAAAAAAACAGCGCAGTGCATGTTTTCAATACACAAGAGTTTCAATAAGACATTATTAATAATTAAATTTACAAAAAGTTATAAAATTACGAAACAAACCTACTAACAATTGAAATTCTTAATGATGAAAAAACAAGAATGTTTTTATGATTTTTTTAACTTTATTATTTCATTTCTAAAATATTTATGCAAGAGACTATTTTTTTTTTTTTTTGAGTTATAATTGATTAAAACAGAACAAACATAAAAGAAAAAAGATAAAGAAAAATAAATAAAACACATAGAGGTATTGTTGGGTGTTTGACAAAATAAGTGTTTTGTGAATCAGAAATCTTTCCTAATGTGAATGTTAATGCTTATATCTCTATTTATAGGAGCTAAGTAACAACTCAATTTGTCATGTTTATTTATAAAGCTTTTCCATTACTAATTTATTTTAAATTGCTTAGTTAAAGTATTTGCTTAAATAATTAATAATAATAATAATATAAAATTAGTCATTTCATTGACTGTATATTTACTATGATATTAATGTCCTAATTATTATATATTCTTAAGGGATAATTTTGATTAAATTTGATGAAAATGTACTCAAGGAATACCTTTAAATAAATTTAATAGATGATTTATGAAACTAAAACTATATTTTATATGTTATTCAAGATTATAATTTTTTTTTAAACAGAAATCATTATATTTGTTAAAGACTTATTATGATTATATATATATATATATGGCACATTAAAAGTGTATTTTTATGAGAGCATATAATGATGGGTTGAGATTGAATTAGTAGATAATTTGTTTTCCATTTTATCTTATCTAAAAGAAATTATCAGAATAACAACATTCTTAGTATTACGATTAAAGATTAATTTATAAGTTAATAAAATTGAGATAATACATGATAAAAAAGAAAAAAGAAAAATAACTTTCATCTTAAAATTAATCAAAATTATTCTTTCACTTCAATTTGTTGAGATAACATCTTTAGATCAATTATCACATATATGAGATATTGTTCCATTTAAAGTTCAAAACTCAATCACGGTTTTGTTCTTAAAAGACGTCTCAGATGATAATGACTTGACTAACATTTTTGTAGAAGTGTATTTTCTTACTTATTTACACACCTTCTCTTAAAGACTTGTGTGATATTGAGTGAAAGTAGAGGAAGATTGAGTACAAGCTTTCATCACCATTTTTCTTATGTATGAGTTTTTCTCTATATTTATATATTGTGTTGTCCACGTACAAAGCTCGTCCATGTTGGTTGGTGGATCATCATATAATTTATCCAGGAATTTCTCCAGACGGAGTCCCACTAGTGTGCATGGCCACTATCGGGTTTAGGTTGGGAATATTGAGTGGAAGTTTTAGTAAATTGAACCATGTTTTGTTAAGTGACTAATTATCCCCTTGTACGACATTGTGTAGGGTGGTCGAGCTTACGATATGGGTTTGCAGTTTGCAAATCAAGCTAAGAACCTTGCATAAAAATTATTGAATGAATCTATCGAATTTTTGGATAGTGATGGTACCATGTTAGGTTGATCCATCGATTTTTTGGATAGTAAATAGTACCATATTAGGTTGATCCCTTAAGAGTAGTTGGGAAAAGCCTGCAATGTACTCCTAAATTTTCAAAGAAGATATTTGCCTGGGTTGGGTACGCCTTGGCATGATTCTCTGGGTCTGACAATCCATCATATTTTCTAATAGAATATCACTTTCACTTGTGAGGTTTGCTTTAATCCAAAACCTTAAGGTTATTTGTTTGTAAGTCTTGTTTTCCTTATATGTAACTTAACTTTCTCATTTGTACTCAATGTGAGACTTTCAACTCATACTTGGATTCCTAACAGTTTCTTCCTCAAGTGTGAGTTGAGTTTTATGATCCTGTTACAGGTGTTATTGTTGTTGTAGAAATGAAAACATACTTTTTTCTCTAAAGATTGAAAGCATTCAATATAGTTTAATGGCCAAAGGAAAAAATCCTTCTTAACTTTGGCATTATCATTATGAGCATTTGCATTTTGGAGATTTAAAGTTCCTCAAACATAAATAAATGGTAATAGATCTTTCATAATTTTTTGTTTTGTGAAAAATGTATTATTAGTAAACAACACCCGTCTCAATTTCCGAGAGGAAATTCACGGAGAAAAAAGAATGGGAACTAGTACATTTAGACATATGTGGCCTGATATAACCGTTGTCTAATGGAGGTAAAAAGTATTTAATTACTTTCATATGCAATTATTCTAGAAAAATATGGGATTATAGAAGAATTCAAAAGTCTTTGGTTCATTTAAAACAAACTTTCAAAGCAAGAGTTGAAGAAGAATAGGCCACTAGAATATTTCTCTATAACTAACATAATCAGGTCAACAAGGCTCATTTTATACTTAGCTCATATAGTTTAGTAGGGCCAAGTTAGACACAAATTTTACAACTCAGTTAAATCACATGACTAATGAATACTCATTCTTACTTTAACAAATAATTAAAATATACAAGTCATTTCTGTCTATTATTTATCAAACAATCACTCCTAGTTAAGATGTGATTCTCTCAAGATGGAAGGATACTTATTTCTATAAGCAGAGCTTGAACCTCCGATAATTGTTTATAGAGTTGTTAATGAAAATCGATGGAAGATCCACCTACAAAAGATTATCACTAACGTCAATAAGAATTAGAGAAATTATAAAATATGTGAGGATTGAAGTTAGTAAACTCTATTTATAAGACTTTGGACTTATGTTGAAATATCCAAAAGAAAAAATAAGATAAGTAAAAGATATAATTAGTCGTTAAATAATTGTCATTCGATTAATTATAACTAATAATAATAGTAATTATTATTATTATTATTATTAGTTATTCTTATAATAAAAATAATTTGTGATATATAAATTTATAAATATATCTTCAAATATCTAAGAGTGAGTAACTACTTAACTTACACAAAAAATAAATACACTGAATTTATTTATTTATGTATGACATTTTCTTTCAAATATTGAAGTTTTCAAAACCAATTTCAATTTAAAATGCACGTAATAAGAATCAAAATCAATAAAGATGGATGCATAATGTTCATGTTAGGAATAGTTAAATTTGTAATATGGATGCATTATATAATAAAAACCTAAAAATAAAAATAAAAGTATTATAAAATATATGTTAAAGGAAAACAGTATCACCATAGAAATTCCTAAAACGTTGGTGTTGAATGTGGTAAAATATTGCTATTAAGAAAAGCTTAAAAATGATATCTTTTAAAGTCTACCTTCACAATTTATATATATAAAAGAGATTTAAGTAGTATATGAAGTGAATCCTAATTTCACTAATAAGAATCAAAGATGGCCAACAATGACACCACCCAAATCAAACAAGGGTTATGCAATAAGTAAAACTGGAAATATTTGTCGTCTCTTGATGATTTTTAGTTGTTACTAACTAATCAAGAACATTGCAAAATAAAAATAAAAATTACGGGTTTGATTCAATAAAAAATAAAAGCGTGTTGCAATTTAAAATAATAAAAGCAATTTAATGAAAATAACTAACCTTTGGTAAAATTTTCAACTAGGATCTATTATTGGTTTCTCTCTATTAATTTTCGTTTTTGGGTTCAATTTGTTTCATCCTAAAATTAATCTTTTTTACAGAATGAAAATATTCGGTGATTTTATTTCATTGTAATATTAAAAAAATACTTTAATACAAAATAAAAAATTGTTAAAAAATATAAAATTAAAAAAAAATGTAGAATCGTCAGTTTAAGCTTCTGTGTCAATAATTTTTTTCCTTTCAAGCCTAACAAAATAAATAAATACTTTTCATCTTCTTTACATGCAAATAAATGTTTTACGTCTTTGTTTCTTTGATTTTTAACGCTTGCATATGGTCTTCATCTTTCTCTATTCTAGTGTGGTGTGACGTGATGTTTGGTTTGGTGTAGTGGTGGAGTTTCATTTCTTCATTTGTGTTGTTACGGTATAATGCAGTAATTCATTCTAATTTTCGTTTTGTTTTTCTTTCTTTTACATGCATCTTCTTTTTTCATTTCAGTATCTTTACGTAATTTCTTTTGCATCTTTTTGGTGTAGGGATATCCTCTTTTATAAATTTATATTGATTTTACAAAATAAAATACAATAAGACCCTCTAACCCTTCCTCTAAAGACAAAATTATTTATTTTATTTTAATTATTTATATTATATATATATATATATATATATATATATATATATATATATATCGATTTTCAATGTTACAATTTCACAGTTTATGAATTTATAAATCTTATAAGATCTTAATTATAATATCGATTTTAATTACCATAATCATATTTCACAATTAAAATTAATCATATCCCACAATTAAAATGAGAGATTTTTATATTTTGACATTGACTCAAAAATCATTAAAGCTTATGCATAAAATCACTAAAATTTATGTGTAGAAATGTCAACAATTTGATAATAAAAGTAATAAGGGCTCGAAAGTTCGAAATATTAAATTAAATTTTATGTAGTTATTATATTAAAAAAAAGTTCAATTACCGACGGAATTTTATCGATGGAATTTTATCTGTTGGTAAAATATCATTATCGATGATTTTATCGACGGATTTCTGAGTCTGTCGGTAATTACCGAGGGATCAGAAATCTTTCAAAAATCTGTCGGTAATTACCGACGGACTCAAAAATCCGTCGGTAAATTTACCTATAATCAATTTCCCAACAGATTTTGAATTTCGATAGATTTGTGTTGTCGATAATTTTTATTTTTTTTGTAGTGTTATTATTATTATTATTATTATTTATGTGTGAATTTTTTAATCAAAAAAGAGTAAATATATTTAAAAATTAATTATTTAATTAAAAAAATAAAGACATTTTTAAATAAAATAAAGTTGGCAAGGAAATAATTTTACTATACCAATGTTAATTAAAAAAATAAATTAACATAATTAATTATCAATGACAATTAAGGGGTACAATAGTATAGACATGTTATAATTTTGATAGATAACAGAAGTTGTGTAAATTGAGAAAAGAGGTTAAAAGGAATATAGAAAAAATAAGTCTTCATTGTAAAAATTATGTTCAAATATAAAAGTAAAGAAAGTCTATATTTTCTGTAATTTATTATTTTTATTATAAATGTTTTATATTATTGTTAGAATTAGAAAAACAGAATTAAGAATCCTTGGAAGGAGGAAAATATTTCAAGAGCATGTGATATGAGTGTTTTAAGATTGATATGGAATATAAGGAAAGATTTATTATTATTATTATTATTATTATTATTATTATTATTATTATTTTGGAGTCATAATTATGGTTAAAATTAGATAAAAAGAAATTATTAATTTTTTAAGGAGAAAGGGTATTTTGATAATACGTGATAGTTATATGTTTAAATATTGATGTGCAATATAAGAAATCATTCACTTAATGTAGGAGAAATTTTGGGATTAAGGTTTTGTTGTCTTAAAAAAATAAGATTAAAAATTTTAGAAGAATAAATTATAATAATGTTGAATAAATTAAGAAAGGAAATGCAATTTTGATAAATATAAATATTTGATAGTTAATTAGTAGTGAAATTCTTAAATTGTTTCATATGGATGTTCTGATTTTATGGAGTAGAAGTTCTTTTGAACGAAGTGAATATATTTTAATTTTGATTTACTAAATTATATATATAGTTAAATGCATTAGGATTTGATTTTATTAGATATGAAATCATGAGATATTTTGAATAAAATTATTATATGGAAGTGTAGAAAGAATATCGGTGTAAGAAATAAATAAAAAATATTAACAACATAGTTTTAGAAGAAAATTATGTGGGGGAAAATATTTATGCAAAATGTATTAAATTTGGATTATTATTTTATATATTTTGGTTATTATTTACAAAATTTTTATAGTAAATTATGTTGTATTTTGAGTATATTGGCAAGTGTAATGAGAGTCATTAAGGATAGATTGGGGGTATTCACTACCATTGAGGTATGAGTTGCCTATATAAAATAACATGACACCACCTTCAACTTAAAACCATAAAGTTATGTGTTTGTAAGTCTTGTTTTTCTTATATGCAACTCAATTTTCTCATTTCTATTCAATGTGAGACTTTAAACTCATACTTGACTTCCTAATAGTCTCTCCCTCAAGTGTGAGTTGGGTTTTATGATCATGTTATTAGTGTTATTATTGTTGTAAAAATGATCTCAAACCTACTTTTCTATATATTGGATTTTTAGCTTCGTATAATCACATTGAGACTTATTTTCTAAATATTGGATTTGTGAAATGTCCTTACAAGCACACATTATTTGTTAAAGTGGGAGAGAAAAGGAAAAGTGCTTATAGTATGCCTATATGCTGATGATCTTACATTCACAAGAAATTGTGTCGCCATGTTTGGCGAATTCAAGAAGTTCGTGATGAATGAATTTGAATTATTTTATGAATGTAAAAGTTTCAATCATAGTATGAGATTTTTCTATCTCAAAAAGAAATATGCAAGAGAAATTATAAACAGGTTTCAAATAAAGGATTGCAATCGTGTATGTACTCTAGTTGAATGTTGTATAAAGCTACACAAAGATCATGGTGAAAAGAAGGTTGATACATAAATGTCATAATGAAAATAAGGATGATAGGATGTATTTCAAGTAAATTGTTAGTAGCCTAATGTATCTTATTACAACTGGGCCAGTCATCATGTATTATATGAGTTTAATTAACAAATACATGAAAAATCATGTATTATATGAGTTTGATTAACAAATACATGAAAAATCATACTGAATTACATTTGTTGACTACCAAAAGAATTTTATTTTTTTTTTCTGTTTACAAGGAAGCTACAACTTTAAGGTATTTTACTAGAAGAACTAAAAATGTTATTTGATTATATTTATAGACAATGATTACGAAGGTGATCTAGATTATAGAAAAAGCACATATGATTTTATGTATGTTGGAGACAATCACTATTTTATGGTTTTCTAAAAAGCAATTCATTATTACTCTCTGTCCAATACTGAAATTAAGTTTGTTATAGTTATAACTTATGCTTACCAAACATATGGTTAAAAAAAATTTTGAAAAACTATAATTCAAACATTTATTCTTGTGATACTAACTCAACAATAGTCCTAAGTGGAAAAAATAAATATATTGATATGAAATTTTATTTTTTAAAAGATGTTTACGAAAGAGAAATTATTAATCTAATTCATTACAAGATTTAAGATAAGTCCCTCAAATTTACACTAACTTTTGAAAAAATGAGTTATTTTTTAAGTTAAAAAGAGCTATTTGGTGTTAAGACTTTAAATTAATATGAATATATATCAGTTTAAAGAAGAGATTATTAGATTAATAATTTGTTGAATTTAATAAATTGAATCAGTTACTAATAACCTAATGATTAAGAGATTATTATAATGCATTGTTGCGTCTTTGTTGTTCTCTATCTTTATTTTTCAAATTTAGATTGATTCTTTAAAATAATTTGACTTACAAATTTTGTAATGTAATGAAATGTAGAAAAGGAGATAAAGAAATTTCACCATTACCATGAAGTACATCTGCATCACCACTCACGGGCTCATTTAAACAGGGCACAGTGACACCTGTTTCATTGGTCAGATGTACATTGCATGGTTAGTACTGGACAAAGTTAGCAATGAAAGAATTGACTTGTTTGTGATGGTTATAGTAATAGCACTTGATAGGGGTAGATGAAATATTGAATGAGCTTTTAAGAATTTCCAAAAGGTTTACTTATCTACTGCTTTCTCCTGTCATGCAATGTAATTGAGAAGAATGTGAAGAAAAAGCTTAGCCCCAACAAATATTCTAATAATTTCAACTATATATATTTAATTTGTTCTCTTTATTAGATACTATAACTCTCAATTTATATATATAGGAAAATGTTTTTCTTTCTAACCGCACGTGGCTTCCACCCTTTGTCAACAGCATATATAGCAATTTATTATATGTGACCGAAGGGCAAGTATGGTATTTTGTGGAATAGTATTGATAAGTGTGCGTGAAGGTCGGTGAGATAGTATTGATATTTTGTTCAATGTTAAAAATTTGAAAATTTCATCATTTTTTGGCGAGATGTTTGGGAGGCAATTGTTCACGCTTTCTTTGTCTCTGCCTTTGTTTGAATTTTTTTTACGAAAAAAAACTATTCAACACACTTAAATTTGTTATTTCTATAATTCAACAATTTTCTTTCTTTATTATTGTTTCTTTTTATAATAATGTTTTATTCTGCAAACAATGAAACTAAGAAGACAAGAATATAATGTGTTAAATTCTTAACTTGAATATATTGGATTTATTCTTGTTACAATTAACTTGAGCTCTAATTATACTTAAATATTTAATTTATTTAGTTATGCAGATTTTATTTATTTGTTTTAGTTTGGTTGCTTATGAGTTGTAAATACCCAATTTCGTCCACATAAATAAAAATTATTTTTACAAATAAAAAAAGAAAAAAAGATCAAATAAAAGAGTAAAAAGTAAGAAAATAAAATTTTTTAACATATTATTTAGTTTCTTTGTCATTTAGAATAAATAATAAAAAGAACTTTGACTTTATAAGTAAAGTTTGATTAAATAATAATAATAAAAAATAAGATAAAATAAAATTTGTAAAAAAAATGATAAAACAAAAAAAAAAAGTGTTAGATATGTCTTAAAATATTAAGTGAGTCCAATTGGACGAGGTTCATTTATAAAAAATAATTTTGATCCAGTTTGATTAAAAAAAAAATTGTTGAAGTCCAATTCAAATTGTCAAAAAAAAATAGTTATTATTTACACTCTACTTCCACCTCTCAATGAATTTTGTTTGGCACATAAAAATAATTACTATTTACACCCTACTTCCATACTATTTACACCCTACTTCTACTTCTTTATTAATTTTACTTCTACTTTCAATTCATGTCTCTATATAGCTTTAATATCATTTTAATTCCTTTTCAATTCATGTCTCTATATAGCTTTAATGTCATTTTAATTCCTTTTAGTGTCATTTTAATTCCTTGAGTTAGTATCTGACAAATTTTATCTCTCATTATTAAAGACTCTTGATTAAGAATTGCAAATCCATTATTTGTTAGCTTTTTGTCTCTTCACATGTCATGCTTTCATAGGATTTGTCAGATTGTGTTATGGCCAAAAATCCTACTCAAGGTCACTTGGTAAAATTAGGAGAAGCCGTAAGTATTATTGCAGGCCAAACGTCACGGACATCCTGCCTTTCTATGTTATATAGACTTGTATGTTAATATTGAAAATGATAATATTATACATAAGCATCCTGCCTTCCTATGTTATATAGACTTGTATGTTAGTATTGAAAATAATGACATTATACATAATATGACTATTCCACCAAAAAGTTTTCTATTAGATCAAAATAATCAATATGTAAAATCAGAACAAGTGATTGTCGAGATTTTGACAGAAACATATACTTTGAATTTAAAAAAAAAAGTACGAGAACAAGTGATTGTCGAGATTTTGACAAGAACATATACTTTGAATTTAAAAAAAAATCAATATGTAAAATCCGAACAAGTGATTGTCAAGATTTTGACAAAAACATATACTTTGAATTTAAAAAAAAAAGTACGAGAACAAGTGATTGTCGAGATTTTGACAAGAACATATACTTTGAATTTAAAAAAAAAGTCCGAAAACATATTTATTCTGACTTAGAAAGAGAAATACATCGTTACGGAGAAGATGAAAATATTAAGAGAAAAAAATTATAAAGAAGAGACTGATTTTATTTTAATGGAGATTTTATTTTAAAGGGAGAAGATAAAAAATTATACAAGAGAACACAGAAATGGAGAAAAATATTGAAAAAATAACCTACACAACAGAAAAAAAGGTTTCTGTTAACATATTACAAGAGGAAAGCAAAAAAGCCTAGGTCTTCAACGCTTCATCCGCTTCATCCGGTATGTAACGTAATTGTTTGATCTGCATCCTGAAATATATTGAAGTGTGTTAGTCAATTTTTATAATACCTATTATCTGCAAATGAAATATTGTAGAATTGTAAAATTGTGATTATTACTTGGAAGGTTGATGCTTATCCTCGTTCGGTTTAAAGGGATGCTACTTTTGCCATAGTCCCTTCCTCGACAATACCAGGAAAGAAAACATCCTTGTTAGTAATCCCTTTCTAGAAATCCTTCTAACACCAAACCAACAAAACATACACTCAACCATGTTTAAAAACAATCCGAAAATTCATCCCAAAAATCAAGAAACTAGATCCAAACACAATTCTTGAACCGACTTAGAGAAAACCAAGTTCAAAAAAAAATAAAAGGAAAAACCTCTATTCAGTAAACCAAAATCCCTTCAAAATAAAATCACATAGCCCCATACAGCAACCAAACCCATATAGCAACCAATCCTCAATTTCAAAATCCAAGCAGAGTCTGAAAAAAGCAATTCAATTCCATTTTATAGAACACCAAAATCATAGAATCCCAAACTGAACCCATCATACAATCAGAAAATCATAGAACCCGATTCAAATCCCTATAACCCAAAACCCACATAAACCCTCCGAACCCAATGAATCCTAAAAACCCCCAAAGAGAACCATCCCAAATTCGAGTCTTAACGAGATAGAAACACAATATTAAAACCAGTTTCGATACCAAACAATCATCCAGAAATAGAAAATCAAACCGAAACAAAAAAAAATAGAATAGAACCACAATATCCATGGCACAGAACCAAACAGAAATTCAATATAGAGGCACACAGAAGATCAAAACAGAAACCTCTAATATCAGAAGCAACCTACTTAAGAACCACCATTAGAAATCGAAAACCAGGAACTCAAAATTCAAATCACCAGAAAAACCCTAAGGCTAGGAGAATCAAACCCTCACGCTTTCGGTAACCATCGCGACACCACCCATGGCTGCTGTCGCACCACCTCCAAGTGAGAGTCGCCGCACTGGCACGACTATCACACTACCTCTCACCATGAAAATGGTGTCTCCCCGCACTTTTCTCCATTGCCTGCCGAGGGCTGCTAAGCACCGCCCCTCACAAGGCTCGCACCAACACCTTTAGGTCCTCTCACTCAAATTATTTTAGGTGATAGATAAATCTATGGTGAAATAGTAAGGGGAATTGGGGAATATGGCCTCTCCCTCGTTTGCTAACCCTAATTTTCTAAAAAAAAACATAGAAAAGGAAATAATAAAAAACATGGCTGGAGGATGCCACGTATAGCCTGTGGTGGTGCCACGCTCCACATAATTGACTCCAAACAAAAGGTATTCAAACATTTTTTTATTTATTATTTAAATACCATTCATATCATATTTTTACTATAATAATAATAATAATAATAATAATAATAATAATAATAATAATAAAAGTTTAAAATATTGCCAAAGAATAATAAAAATAACAAAAATAGAATAAAGTTTTTAAAAAAAACTAATAAAAGCCCATGGAATCTTTTAGAATAATAAAAAGAAACAAAACAAATTAAAATAAAGTTTCTAAGAAACTAAAACCATAAAAATAAAGCATTTTCGAACAAATAAAAAACATTTTTTATTTGAAAATAATTATAGAATATTCTAATATTTATTTAAAAATATGATTATGATTATATATAATAAAAACTCTTTCAAAACATTTAATGATATTATTTACATAAGTCAAGGAAGGACACATTTGATTTGTTAGTGAATTTTTCTATATTCAGTGTCTTAAGTGTTCAATTACTTAAATACACAGGGTTCAACATATAGTTACATATGGTTAAACAGTTAATCATTTAAATACATATGGTTAAAAAGATAAATTTGTAGTGAGGTTTTTGATCCAGAACATGTGTGATTTGGTTCTTGCTCAAGCAAGGCTGAGTTATGGTGAAGAGCATGGTGGAGAACATCCAATAAATGAAACTTCACATAAATGAATTTTCACTCTTAAAAGCAAATTAAATTTTAAGTTTTGGAGGTATGACATGTGTAATTTGGTAGATGGTGCAAAACATGTAAGGATATTACTTATGGAGGTGGAGTAACAGATTTGTTGTATGTGTTGGTTGGTCAAAAAATTTTGTTGAGTTAAACACTTAAATAGACAGTGTTAAACACTTGTATATGCAGTGGTGCTGATGGGGCATGACCTATGTCCCTTGCTTTATGTTATTGTTAATTGGTGAATATTATGGTGACCCAAGGCAAAGTTTTGGTCATTCCCATGGTGCAAAACATGTAAGGATATTACCATGGAGGTGATGGAGGCACATATTTGCTGTCTTTGTTAGTTGGTCAGAAAGTTGTGGTGACTTAAACACTTAACAACACAATGCTACACACTTGTATGTGCAGCGATGCTCATGACACAGGACCTTTGTTCCTTGCTTCATGTCATTGTTAATTGTGAATATTATGGTGACCCAAGGCAGAGTTTTGGTCGTTCCCATGGTGCAAAACATGTAAGGATATTACTTATGGAGGTGAGGGAGGAACAAATTTGTTGTATGTGTTGGTTGGTGAAAAAGTTGTGTTGAGTTAAAGACTTAAATAGATGGTGTTAAACACTTGTATATGCAGTGGTGCTGATGGCGCAAGACCTTTGTTCCTTGCTTCGTGTTATTTTTAATTGGTGAATATTATGGTGACCCAAGGCAGAGTTTTGGTCATTCCCATGGTGCAAAACATGTAAGGAAAGTTCCTGTCTATGTTGGTTGGTCAGAAAGTTGTGGTGACTTAAACACTTAACAGCATAGTGTTACACACTTGTATGTGTAGCGATGCTGATGACATCGGACCTTTGTCCCTTGCTTCATGTCATTGTTAATGGGTGAATATTATGGTGATAAGGCAGAGTTTTCATCATTCCCATAGTGCAAAACATGTAAGGATATTACTTATGGAGGTGAGGGAGGAACAGATTTGTTGTCTGTGTTGGTTGGTCAAAAAGTTGTGCTGAATTAAACACTTAAATTGATAGTGTTAAACACTTGTATGTGCAGTGGTGTTAATGGCACAGGACCTCTGTCCATTCGTTTATGACATATTTAAGTGTTCCATGGTGACCTAAGACAGAGTTGTGGTGACTCCCATGGTGCAAAACATGTAAGGATATTACTTATGGAGGCGATAGAGGAACATATTTGTTGTCTGTGTTGGTTAGTTAGAAAGTTGTGCCGAATTAAACACTTAATAGACAGTGTCAAACACTTGTATATGCAGTAGTGCTGATGGCGTAAGACCTCTGTCGCTTGCTTCATGACATTGTTAAGTGCTCCATGGTGACCCACGACAGAGTTGTGGCGATTCCCATAGTATAAAACATGTAAGGATATTACTTATGAAGGTGAGGGAGGAACAAATTTGTTGTTTGTGTTGGTTGGTCAGAAAGTTGTACTGAGTTAAACACTTAAACAGACAGTGTTAACCACTTATATGTGCAGTGATGTTGATGGCGCAAGACCTCTGTCCCTTGCTTCATGTCATTGTTAATTGGTGAATATTATGGTGAACCAAGGCAGATTTTTGGTAATTCCCATGGTGGAAAACATGTAAGGACATTACTTATTGAGGTAAGGGAGGAACAAATTTGTTGTCTTTGTTGGTTGGTCAGAATGTTGTGCTGAGTTAAACACTTAAATATACAGTATTAAACACTTGTATGTGCAGTAGTGCTAATGGCGCAAAACCTTTATCCCTTGCTTCATGTTCTTGTTATTTGGTGAATATTATGGTGACCAAAGGCAGAGTTTTGGTCATTCTCATTGTGCAAAACATGTAAGGATTTTACTTATGGAGGTGAGAGAGGCGTATATTTGTTATCTTTGTTGGTTGGTTAGAAAGTTGTGCTAACTTAAACACTTAGATAAACAATGTTAAATAGATAAATGTGCAGTGAGGTTTTTGACCCATAACATGTGTGAGTTGGTTCCAGCTCAACCAAGACAGCTTCTTATACAACTTTTCCATTAAAATAAAAATTGTAATACAAATTTCAAGAACTCATATGATAACTTTTTATAATGTAGATGACATTGTTATATTTACCCAACTGACGTGAATTTTGTTATATTGTTATACTATGATAATGAATATAGGTGAATTTTTTTATATTGTTATATTATGATAATGAATATGTTGGATTGAAATATTGAAACATTCAATCCATACGAGTCATAATAAACATCCAATCCATACGTGTCATAATAAACATTGAAATAGTGTGAAATAATATTTATAATTAAACTTCTTATAATCTGAAATAATCAAAATTAAAATATAAGTCAGATCATCTCTTTCTAATACGTGTCAGGTCATCCCTTCTCATACAAGTCAGATCAACCCTTCCCATAAAGTCAGATCAACCCTTTCCCATACAAGTTAGATCATCGCTTTCCCTCTCCATTTCAATGATTAGTTTGTCAACTTTCTAGATTAGATTTCTTTTCATTGTTGGTTGAACTTTCACACCTGTTTTCAACAAAACAAATACCATTAGACAAGAAGAATCCCATATTTACAAGACCAAAACCCAGAAAAACATGCATTCACTTGGCAGTGGAAGTGGCAAGAAATAAAAACCCAAACCCACATGTTCTATACGATTTTTTAGGGTGGTCAGGTGGATAAGGTAGAGATTTTTCTATAGGCACAAGTGCAAGCTTGGAGTTGGGCAAGATTTGAGGGATTGGGTTTCAAAAGACATTTGAGAATGGTGTTTGCACCCTATTGACTACCTGAGAAAGGTTAAATAATTAAGTAGGTCTTGAGCATTCAAGTTCTCCCTACATACCGTCTCATCTTTGGAGTTGCTTTCTCATTTCTATTGCTCTTACTTTTGAAAGAAAGTACAGGCCAAAGTTTTACATGGAGGGTGGTGTTTTATAATTTTTCACTTGTTCTTTATGTCCTTTCTCGTGCATTTGTATACGTTTTGAAAATTTTCTTCTTGAAATAGCATTTGAAGCACCCCTAAAGTGTTCCTATTTATATCATTCTTTGTTGTTCAAAAAAATAAAAACTACATAGGCCAGGGAGGGGGACACATTTGGTTCAATTTGGTGTTATTTGTTCGCTGTCTTAAGTCTAAAGAAAGTCATGAGCAGTTAATCACTTAAATATACATGGTTAAACAAATAATTGTGCAGTGAGGTTTTTGACCCAAAACATGTGTGAGTTGGTCCTGCTCAACCTAGGTCGAGTCGTGATCAATTTTAAAGTCTATTAAACATACAATATTCAACTCTATCAAATATACAATATTTATGTCTATCAACACTACAATATGTATTTCCAAATACAAGAAATCTTCAAAATTCAGCTATGAAGCCCTCCATGACTTGCACTGAAGCCCTCTGTGACTTGCTTGTCTTACATTTGTTCGTCAAATATATTGTCCAAGGTGTTCTAACAACCATCCGCACCTTTTTATATCTTCCCATAACTCCAAAGATCAGGATATTGATTTAGATGCGAAGTTAAAGATAATAAATTATGATTATAATGTAATTTGTTATCTTTCATCTCACAATAAAACTTGCACTAAAAGTATTCATTCGTATGATCTTTTTTTCCTAATAAATTCTTACTTTTCGTCATGATGCAGCTCTTTATCTTTCAGAAACTTAATTTAACAGTGGGAGAACAAAAAAAGAATAATGTTATCCTACATACAGCAAGTACATTATGACATAAAAATAAGATTAACAAAACTGAATTGTAGCATCATCAGTGAAGCGCTCAAATAAAAAGGAAAAATACAAATACCTTAGTAGGAATGAAAAAACAGGTAAAATAATCATGTTGAGAATAACATAAATACATGAAAGTTTTACAAGTCATGAGAAGGATTATAAAGTAAGTTTGAGTTAATCAGTTTGTGACAAACTTACACTACCTACCAACTTGTTAAGTAAACTGATTTTATTTTATTTCTAATTCTGTAAGTATTTCATTAACATAGCCAAACAAGTGAATAAAATATTAATTGGTAGGCTTCTTTTCTTACGTGTGATTTCGGGGACTGCTGGAGAGGGGAAAAATAGGAAAGGAAGAAAGTGTTTGGTATATTATTCAAGAATAAAATATGTAAGCATATAGGTAAGGTTGTTGCCAATACAATAATAAATGCAAAAAGGAAATTAATTTAAAGATGAATGAAATAGAGATTTGATTTTAACCCAAAAACAACCAAATCACAATAATCTTATTAATTATTCAATCTTTTAGAAAAATCACAATAATCTTATTAAGTATTCAATCTTTTAGAAAATAAAATCTAATTATCTAATTAATTCGTGATATCCACGTACAAAAATAAACATTATGCATAATTTTTAAATCAGACTTACTAACCACTAGTTATCCATCAATCTATCTACTTCTTTCCCTTCATTTCACTCTTAATAAAAACACAAATCATAGGACAGAACATAAAACATAAATGAAATTTTTTTATTTTTGGTCAATATGTTTCACCACAAAAAGGCAACCTTAGCTTAATAAAAAAAAATAAGAATAACAGTGAACACCGTTCCCTAATTCTAATACATGGCAAGTGACAACTAACCCGTGTTCACAAGTTTAAGTAAAGAAATTAAAAAGTTACATAATTAAAAAAATAGAAATAAAAAACCACCAAACTCAATTTTCAGACAAAAAGAAAGTGTCAACAACTAATAGTTTTCCACTCTCCATAAAAGCAAAACCAGAGTGAATACATTTTTTCGAAATCCCACTAGGAACAAGTGTGACATCAAGACAAACCAACATTCATTAAGGTTGCAAGGTCAAAAACTTAAAAGTTGCATAACCATAAACCCAAAGGGGGAAAAACACCATCAATCTCTGAATTTCACTACAATAAGCATGACATAATGCCAACAACTGACACAGTTCTCTCTCTATCTACCCCCTTTAATTTCCATTAGCAGAGCTACCAGTCACAATATCAACATGCCAAAACTTAAAAAAATAAAATAAAATTGAAGGACCATATAATCTGGACTAAAATTAGTTCTAGTTATGCTCTCACCATTCACCAACACACTCTCGATGCATACATTACTGAAATTAATTATTGAAAACCCTAATTTCAATTCAGAAGGGTTAATTGAAATCAATTCACAAAGCACTAAAATACCCAAATTCAAAGGAGATAAAAACAGGGCAACAGAGGGTTGATTAAAAAAAATTATGCAACTTAGAATTAATTGAAGGAAGTAAATAATTTATAGAGAAAGTGAGAAAAAGATTTGAATAATACCAAATAGAGAATTTAGTTTCAATTTCAACACGCACTGGGAAGAGATAGATAGAGAGAATGCAGGTGCTTAGAATGCCTCAATGTAAACCACGACAGCCAAATCAATCTTTAATGGAGACCATCATCGATCACCGCAGCCAACTACAAAATTAATGTGAAGGAAGAACAAAACCACAATGTCAAAGTTACAAATTTAAAAATTAACCCACTAACGAAAACCTTACCCTAAAGGACAAGTCATATAACACACGTAACCAGACCTGTAGAGAAACAAATCATGCAAAAAAACAAAAGGAGATGTCATGCTTATGGAGGAAAACCACATCGTAGAGAGAGACGGAGACGGTACACGGTCGTAGCGAGATAGAGAGACGGAGAGAGAGGGAAAGCCGGAAACCCTAAGAAGATGGGTGGATTCAAAAACAAAAGGTGAAGGAGGAAGCTCGTGCGGGCGCGGGTAATTGCAAATGGAAGAGAAATGGGGTTGCGGCGTAAACTAATGAAAGAGCAACGGAAGGCACTGAAACCCTATTTTATCATTTACTGTCATGCTAGACACTTTATGCCACGTGGTAATACACCCTGTTGACAACTCCACGTGGTAATGACGTGGACAGTTGTACATGACGTGGCAGTTGGTGTCCAGCGTGACATTGATTCAAAAATTAGGGTTGTGTTTTGTCTTTCATTGCAACAGTCATTTGTGTTCCATTTCCAGCTGCACAACCTTCATCCGTCAACTCTCGTTTGAGAATCCAACCTCAACCCACCGATTTCCAATCAGCTGCTCGACATTCCTCCGTCATCCTGTGTTTTGTACAAAAGAAAGCAACGAACGTTGGTGGCATTCCCGGTACCCGGGGTCTCTGTCACAATCACCATCGCTGTCGTAGGTCGCTTATATTGGAAACCTCGTTGACGTCGCAGGTATATTCTGTTGTGAGCGTTTTATCTCTGTTGGTGCGGTGTGGGTTGTCAATTTCTAGGTGGGTTTGTAATATGTTCTTTAGGGTATCCATTGTTGTGATGGGTGGTCAGTAAGTTATGCTTAGTTAAGCATATAAGTGGACAGGTTTAAGCTGCATGTGAAAAACGGGTCATTATTTGAGGTTTGACGTTTAGGATGACACATAATTGTTGCCTGTGATGTTTAGTCAGAAACTTGCACACAATTAGACACTTAAGTAGATATGGTTAAACACTTTTCAACACTGAATGCTGGTAATGGTCAAGGTCATCTTGTTAAATTTGACAGAATGCATGATAATTGAATTATTTTAATGAACAGGTTGCTTCGAAACTACCTATAGCTGCTAGAAGGTCTAATGCAAGGAGATCCAATGTCAATAATAATGAATTTAAGGTAATTAGTTATTTTTGCATTAAAATTTTGTTTATCAAAAAATGGTATTAATTTACATAATTAAATTTCTTTTACATGATCGTGCAGATTAGACTTTTTCACCAAGTTCAAAGTGATGTAATTGTTGAAGTGAACAAAAAGTTACGTGATTTCCAAATGGCAAAGTTGGAGAGAACTCCATTTAAATGGCTTCTTTAGATGACAGAAGCAATTAAAATTTTGTGTCCTTTGTTATGGGAGTTAGTGAATCATTAGTCTCCCAATTAACAAAGCTTTAGAATCAGAGAGTTTCTAGTTCCTCTGTCTGGTCTAGATGTCTGAATGGGGTTAGGCCCGGGTATAACTGGTGAAGAGATTAGTTTTGATGATAATAATGTAGGTTTGGTAAGGAATTTGTTCAATGGTCAGGATATTACTGTGGTTGGTATTGTGGAAAAATTGAATGACAGAAAAATAAATAAGAAAAAAAAATGTAGACTTCTGTAGGCTTTACATATTGCTTGGTTTTGTTGTATTCTAGTTTTCTAAAACTTCTAGGATTGTTTGTGCATGTCCTTTTAATTTGTTAGATAGTTTGGAGGACCTTCATTTATATAACTAGGGTGGGGCAGTCCTATCAATGTTAACTAGTAGTTTAGATAGATGTTCTTACAATTTCCATCACCAAAAAAATTTGCACGGCCTTTACTTGTCCGGTTGTGTGGCGGTCTTACAGGTCAATGTAGTATTATTGAAGTTTAAATTTTGTTTAATAATTTATGTCTTTTGATGTGTCGTTGTTTTTTGCAATAGTTGTGGGTTGTCCAACACGTTGGGATCGGTACGCTGAGTTCATTTCCACGAATTTTGGAATGGCCTTCTTTGACAATGAGGTCAAGAATTGAATCTGCATTTTTATATAACGAGGTGTGTATTAATTTTTATTATTATTTTTTAAATGAGGTGGTTAGCTGACAAAATTGTATTCGACATTGTAGATTGTTTGGGACTGGGCTATTATAGCGAAAGACGAGGGTTTCAACATAGTACGGGAAGCATTTGAGTCTGTACGTGATGTAGGGTCAGCAGAGACTCAGGGTGGAAACATTCGATGCTTACACGACTGGAAGGGGATGATGGAACAACAATTTCAATGCAAAGGAAAAATTTATTCAAATGATGTGCGCATTGCCTCTATTGAGGAAGATATGCGTTTGTTGAGAGAGTAGATGAGGAATTGCTGGAGGGATGGATCCCGTTTGGGTGAGGCAGGAACCAATATGGGTGATGCCGGACCCAATAGGCGGGAACCAGTATGGGTGATGCTGGACCCAATATGGGTGAGGCGGGAACCACTTTGGGTGATGTAGAACCCAATATGAGTGATGTCGAACCCAATATGGGTGAGGACGAACATACTAGGTATGACGAAGAACCTAGTATGTATGACGAGGAACCTGGTTTTTATGACGACGAACCTACTGTGTATGAAGACGAACCTAATATGGTTTAGGAGGAGCCCAGGATGTGTCAGGGCTTAGCATTATGTTGGCGGGTGACCAGGGACATAGTATGGGTTACGATGATTCCAGTACGTCTCAACAGGGACATGGTATGGGTCACGAGGATCCCAGTATGGGTCAGCAGGAACAATTATGTTGCACTCCAACACCGGTCATGGGTGGGTATGTTCAATACAATGTTAATGACGGACAAAATATGGTCGTCGTCAGAACATCTTCTGCAGTCCATCACCGAGTCCAATTCGTTCGTATGTTCACTATACCACACGATTTGTCGGTCTTGATTTTGGAAAGTTATATAAGCTTATCACTTCCAAACGACGTCAGAATCAGTCTGTCAGGTACTTTGATTGTTGTTTATAAATGTTTTTTTTGTTAAGTTTATTACTTTTATATTAATCGTATGCTTATGTGAAGTTTTTTTTTGTTTACGTAGGGTTTTAGCTGATTTTGGTAGACAAATGCTGACTAACGTGAACATTTCTTCACTTCAACCAAGGGCTCGAGTTGACAACATGGTAAATTTAGTGAATTATAATTTTTTTGATGTGGGTAGTCAGTTGTACGAAATTAATTATTCAATTTGTGGAGGTTATGTGGTTTGCAACATCCGTCATGACCCTTGAGCAGTTTAACATCTTTGGAAGTGTGAATAGACTATTCTTTAGTCCTTGGTTAGTGGTATGTGGTATTCATTTGGTTGTTTTCATGTATTAAGTGTCAATACACCTATATTTTTGGAATTTATGTACTTTTATTGATTTATAGACCCACACCATTAATGAAATGAATATGGACATCTCTAAACGGAGAGAATGGAATCATCATGATTACAAACTATGTTTCCACATCATTTGTTGCAGTTGCAACTGGTTTTGTCTTGTGAATTTGTAAGTTTGTATCCCATTATGTTTAAAAGAAGTTTATTATACTCAATTATTGTCATAATGCGTTCCTCTTGTTTGGATTGTAGGTATTCCTTCCAGCACTTTTTAATGGCCACTGATGGTGTTATGTGCTAAAGTCTACCACAAGACAGCTATTTGTGATCGACTCTATTGGTGATCACGATGGATATCGTGCACCAATTGACGATGCAGTGGTAATTATACATGTTGTTTAATTTTTATTGTATGTATACTATTTCTAAGTCAATTTCATATTTGCAGGCAAGTCGACTCCACCATCTACTGTGCTTGTTGGAGGGAGGTCGTCCAGGTCCTCCAATTATGGTCGTCAATAAGGATGTCCCTCCTCAACCAAATCTGTGAGTATCGAAGTTTGTTAATTATAGGCTATTATGTGTGCTTTAGTCTGGACTAATTGGTGAGGATATGTAGCTATGATTGAAGGATGATTGTGATGAAATGTATGGAATGTTGGGACGGTGTACCTTGCTTTGATGGGAAGACCATGCCTCAATTCACCACAGTTAGTTTGTACTTTTGTACGTTTACATGTATTATTTGTTTGGACTTTGGTTGTGAATATATTTTATTATTTAACTTAATGTATTATTGTATTTTGGTTTTTGTCTGCAGAAACAACTTCAAACATATCGACAAGATCTTGTTTGTCAATGGATTCTTCACGACAACAATGTTCGTTGACAAACTGTCTTAGAGTCTTTGAAACTTTAATGACCTTGGGTTGCTCAGTGTGTATTTTTGTAGATGTTTGTACATTACATAGATATTTATGAACTTTACTTTTGAGATTGTAATTTGTAGTTGCTTTAGTCTTTTTTGAATTTGTAGTTTTCAATGTTGAACGTTGAGTACAAATATTTTTTCTAATTAATGAGTTGGTATTGTCTACCCTCTAAACACTTAGCAATGGACAATCTTGATAAGCCATTACCAGCAGTGTAAATTCTGAGTGCTTAAGCATATGTACTTAAGTGTTTAAATACGCATCGCTAACTGACCACACATCTAACCCACCACTTAAGTGCATCCCTGCCCTACACAAGTGAAAATATTTACATGTTTTCCATTGTGAGACTCAACATAGGTCTGGCAATGGTTCATCCTTTCAACCCCCCAACCTCTCTAAACACTTAGCAATGGACAGTCTTCATAAGCCATTACCACCAGTGCAAATTCTAAGTGCTTAAGCATATGTACTTAAGTGTTTAAATACATCCCTAACTGACCACACATCCAACCCACCACTTAAGTGTACCCGTGCCCTGCACAAGTGCACATTTGGCATGTTTTCCAAAGTGGGAGTGAACACACCTCACTACGTTCACCAAGAACCACCTATAAATGACATTAGACAATAAATTCTCTAACAAAACAACAGAGATGCCACAGAATTCGGGCTTATGTAAGTTCATCAATGTAAGCAACTTCGAAACCATATATTAATACCTCTTTCAAACTTTACATCCAAAATATTCATTCAACATTTAAAAGCATAAATTATTAAAACAAACTTCAAAATATAGTTATGCAGATGCATCAAATATATTTACAATCAACTGTATCAAAAATATACACAATATAATGTAAGTCTGCTACATATCCCTCTTTGGGTCGCTTGACTTACGTCTTCTTTTCCTATAATATACTATCCAAGGCGATTTATAAATTGAACTTTCTTCTCGAGCTCGGGGCACGGCCTTCATGCGCATGTACTTATTGCTCAATTCACTGTCTTCACATTGACATTCCACACCAACTTCTTCAGAAAGTGGTTCTGCAACTTGACCACCAACTTTAAAGACTGGTTCACCTTCAACTACAAGTTCTTCAAAGACTGCTCCACCTTCAACTACAGGTTCTTCAAAGACTGGTCCACTACCTTCAAGTGGACCTTTTTCAGCACTGTCATATTTGTTTGAAAATTTGGCTTGTACTTGGGTAAAAGTCAGTTTCAGATCCCTGAGTTCAACTTCTAGTCTCTCTATCAATGATTCTTGATGTTCAATGAGACGATTCAATTCAGAAAGTTCATTTAAAATCTTTGCACGTTTTTCTTCAACGTTCTTCTTATCGTGTAGTTGAACCGTCTCAAATTGGAAGGCTTCTTTCACTACCTTGTGATCACACTCTTCTTTTGACAATGATAAGTTACAAATTACCTGCAAAACAGTTTAAACAACACAACAATATTAATGACAAAACAGATGGGACATAACTAATTCAGATCCAATTAAGACAATTACACTCACAATGTTAGTGTTCATGGCTGATTCAACCTCTTTGTCACCTACCCTTACATCTTTCCAATGAAGGATTCTAGGAAAGTTGATTGTACTTATATGGAGCTTTTCCTTTTGGGAAAATCAGATGTTGAAAAGCTCATAAGTACAATGAAAATACAAATCACAAATTAAACTTCAGCACATAAACAATTTGTAAATGAACATCATAAAGCACTTAAACTTACCTCCAACATGTAAACACATCCAACCACACGAATAATCGAACACTGCTCTCTGTGAATGGACCTCGAAGCTCTACACAACCTTTTGACCAGATATGTATAAACAACTGCCCCCACTTAAAATTACAAAGCTCACCTAAATTATCTACAAAGTGAAACAGACCTGAATACACATTTTCCATTCTATTAGGAAAAAAGAATTCAGATAAACCTAACAAAATATACAACTTACAAAAATCTTCAGGCCTACCATCAGCCTAACATCTAAGAAGCTCATCATAAACCATGTCTACTTTAACTATTCCACCCGAAATAAAATCCTACAGTGACTATCAACATTTTTATATTCCAAATCTACATCTAACCCACCCACTCGAAGACCTAATGTTACGTAAACATCTAACAAAGTAAATGGCACAAACACAGACCCAATGATAAAACCACCTCTTTTCTCTACCCATCTTGTACACAGCTCTCTCAACAGAATCCTACTAATTCTAACTTCATCAGTCAAGACTGTAAACCAATCGAATGGTGTACCTTCAATGCATATCTTTTGTTCTGTTGTTAACATCCTATTTACAGCGCCAGGAAACTTTCGGTAACAGAAATGGCACACACATAACTAACTACCGTTCTTATGAAGAACTGTCCACACTTGACATTGTTTTTTTTTTCCTGCAAATCAATATTACACTGTAAGTATTGTATTTCTTTACTCAAATGAACAATGAAAATCAAAAATCATTCATATAGACCAACACTCAACACCAATACTAGATCAATACAAATGCAAACCCTAAACCAGCAAATTAGTTCAAAACCAAGAAATCAAATGTGTAAATCAACATAAAAACAAACGAAAAATAGTCGTCGTACCTTTCGTTCTTCTTCTCTTCGCCACGTGTGCTCAACCACTCGTCGTTCCACATTCTCCTTCCCTAAAACCGTTGTACCCGAAATCCTAAACACTGACTCCACTCCCTTTGTTGTCATCGCTACCGTCCAACTATCGCACCGTCATCATCATTCACCGTTGTCAATGCTTTTCCTCCATACGTTTTCGCTCATAGGTTTTCGTTCAAACGAGAGACTCTGCACCTCCCTCTTCCTAAACCTGTCAAACAAATAAACCCTTTCAAACCTTCTAAATGTTTTGGAAAGTACACATATGCCCCTCAGCAACGTATCTACACTCTCTCCACCAAATACCAGATATGCCTTTAACCACGTTGGATTATTTGCCACATATGCAAGTGGCAAAAGAATAACAGCCACGTACAGTTGGCAAAGAAACATTTATATATATATATATATATATACCTTACTCATATGCACGCAAGGAAAAAAATGTCTTTCAGACAAATTAGACTCTCTTGCGGGTCACATCTTCACACATAATTCCAAACTCAACTTTTCCACACTATTCTGATTAGAAAGCAAACCAAACACAGACGTAAAGTCCACTTAAGTCTAAACATAGATATATGCATATTAAACACCATAATTATCCAATGAAACCAAGTATATAAAAATTGTTTATCGAGAACCTCAATAAAAGAAATATTATATTATTTTGTATACTGTACATGTAAATTTTCGTGATCAATGATTATTGGCAAAGATTTCTTTGACTATCATTGGAAACTTCAGTTGATCTATGATTGCCAAGTTTTCCTAATATGGTCGTATACAAATTACAATTCTAAAACTAATGTTGAAAATAAGAAACTCCAAATGGTAGTCATATTATTTGATCTTGTTATTGTTCCTTTAAATATTATATGTAGAAATGGCAAGTATATTTCCAATTATTCATAGCATTCTATTAAAACTAATTGTCTTCTTTACGGATTAAATTATTCCAATATTGGAGGTAACAATGAATAGGTTTTGTCTCTATTGAAAATTTATTTAATAAAGAAATCAATAACACATTCTTTATGGAGTTCTTTAAAAAAAATAAAAGGACCGTGATATTTTAACACCATGTAACAAAAAAAAATATAGATTTACAACTTAAAACATTAATATTTAACTATTTTTATTTTTTAACTTAAAGTACTAATACATTGAATTATCAAGTGGGTTTTTTTATGAGTATCTAACTACCATTTTCCCGAATAAAAAAAGATGTCAAAGGGTAGGATGCAAATTTTATATACTTATAGGAGAGAAAAAACGACGTAAATGAATAAACCTTTAAGTTATTTTATTTTAAAAATTAACAAAATAACTAATACTTTGTTAAAATGATTTTTTACTTTTATTTTTTAAGAGGTATCCACTCATTCATAGATATGGATTTTTAAAAAAAAAGGCTAAAAATAATTTTTAATTGGAGGTCTTGAGTTTGATAGCACCTTTATTTTTATAGTAATGAAAGATCTAATTCAGATCCGAAAGTTTAAAAGGATCAAATTTTTAATTAATTTAAAATATCGTACATTATTATGACTTATTTCGAATATAAAATCGAAATAGCTTTTAAATTATGGAAAATTTACAGGGAATTAAATTCTAACTAATTAAATTAAATTACTTTTTCTAAACAAAAAATTGAAGCACATGATATTAGATTCTTTTTCAAATAAAATATTTTAACATAAAAAATAAAAAAAAATAAAAAACTAAATTTTCATATACTTTAACCAAAAAAACCCCTATCCAAACACTACCTAAGTTTATTTGTCAAGTAGTTACCTATTTTACAATAAGTTTAAGCGGAACCTAAATTATGTAAGAGTTATGATAAAGATTTTTTTTCACCTAAGTTAAGCCTTAAAAACCTTTTTTAAAAGTAAAATCATTTAACTATTATTTTCTTAGCACAATTTTTTAAAATCCATTTTAAAAATTCCTTAAAACTATCATGTTTACCACTTTAATTTTTCGCACCAAAACTCAGATTGTTTAAAACTTAATTAAAGATAAAACATAGCTTTAAACCATTTTTTTAAATTATGCCGTATTAAAAGTCTTTTACCGTGTTTCCCCTTTTAAATAGTACCATTAATAATGTGGTAAGTTTTTATTATAATGTTTTGAGAATAACTATTTCTTAATCAATTTATTTAATTTACTGAATAGCATATGATTTAGCTCCACACCCCTATTTAAAAATAAGCTCTATTACTTAGAAACTTTAAAACATGCTCTATTATCAGTATCCATTAATTTCCTGAAACAGGTTTTTAACCATCTTGTTTTAGTGGCATTTTGTGGGGAGGGATGACTGATTCATGGTTTATTTAATTAAAACTTATCTACATGTCAATAGAAGAGGCACATCAGATATATAATGACAAATTGGAGATAAAGCTGAAATGCTCTAATGATAGCATTATTCAAACTCAATGTCAGTTTTCTTTAATCTCAGAAGATTTAGAACAAGTTCAACAACATTATGTGATAATGATCAACCTTTTCAAGAACAGTATATTGTCCTCTTTGTCAAGAATTGTCTTAAACTTCCTCTTTGATGATCATGGGCAAAACACAAAATATTGTTGAGATTGGTTCATGCAGTGATATCAACCTCCAAAACCTTCTAGCAGACTATTCTCTCATTGACAGATCTCACAACCGTCCAATAGATACTGGTATAAGATACGGAAACCTCCTTTCATTAGGAACGAACACGGCGCAAAAAGGCCCCAGAATAAACCAAGACTAAGGAATGAATGCAATACCTCATAGTTCAATATCTGGAACTCCCACCAAGAAAGTACTTGGATCATTGGATCCAAGAAGTGGAATATACTCTGAACCTCTCACATGAACACTAAAGCAAGCTGCATGAAGAACATATGTCAATGAGTTTCAAGCAAAAGTAACATATAGAAGATCTTGATATTTCTTTCACACTTCATTTAGGTGGGAAGGGGAGAAAAAGCTACTTGATATTGGGTTTTCAATATGAATGAAAATACTGTATAACCAACATTTTATATTGCAGTAGCAACGGTTTAAGTAAATATAGTGTCATCACATTGTAAGATCCGGTTTTTAAAGTTTAGTAAGGATGGCTTAAAAAGAATAAAGTTAAAATTCTAAGTTATGTTGAATATATTATTAAAAATAAATATAGGATTAATCTTTATTATGTAAAATACATATTGTTTATTTATAGATAAAAATAATAATACAATAACAGAACAGAAAATATGGACTAAGCCCAAGCCCGTTATATTCAACATATATAAATTAAAATTTTAACCAGTTAATAGTTTCCAATAACTCAACATCTCTTTAAACTTTTTTTCTATATATTCTCTCTACATAGGAGGTGGCTTCAGTTAGATCAACTCTATCCAATCAAAATTGGAATTTGAGTAAGTTTATCCCGTAACTTTCGCCAACATACCAATGATCTCATGCGAAAGCTCATAGGGACAGAAAATTACAACATTTAGGTTGCTGTTGTCCAATTACGGTTTTAAGGCCAAGGCAGGACTCATCATTGGACAACTCCAACCTTCAATATTCTCAACGCTGAGCAACTTCGTTGGTAGCAAATTAAAGCCTTTTTATGTAGTTCAAGCAACAAAGTGATGCTTGAACAACAAGGGAGATTTAATATTAATTCTCTTTCCTCTAGAGTTAGTTGGTCAGCCGACAAGAAAAACGCTCAAGCAAGAGAGAAGTTGAACTAATTTTCTCTCCTCTAGAGCTGGTATTGTTATCTTGCTTAAGCGATATAATTGGTCATCCAAGCGGTAGTCTTATGAAGTTTTTACTCAAGCAACATACCTCCGATGTTATGGTATGATATGCTGAAAATGTGTTATTCATAGTTATGATGTATGTGTATATGTATGTATGTTGTTACACATCATCTAAACAGTATATTGTGGTAGGAATTACCATAACAATTTTCAGCACCAGCTTACCTAGAACTCACCACATTAAGTACCATAGGTTTATAAGATTATATATATAATGGGGTTATCATACAAACACTAATATGCAGCAAACATCAACATTTGTGAGGATGACTTTAGACATAAAAATATAATGGAGTTCAAGGATCCATAATCATGAACTTAAGAAAATAATCTCACGAGTGAATGGAAAACTTATTTCTTTAAAATGACGAGATGGAACATTTTTCCAATCAGACGCTAGATTATTCTATTTGTGTTTAACAAGGTATTAAGGCATGGAACTTGATATATAGAACTTTCAATCTAGCAAACAGTATTTTGAAGACTAATGCATTACCATTCTCTATTTTCATCATACTTTGGAGCATTGTATCCATCTTTGTTTTCATATCAGAATTGTCATCCATAAGGGGCACTACAAGTGTAAGCTCCCTGTATATATCACGCACAAATCTGCATATCTTCTCAGCAAATTCAAGTTCACCATCTGATATCCTACCAATTGCTAAACGCATCAGTTCTCCAGTCAAATCTGCAAGCTGAAAACAAATATTGAGCACCTTTTAGAGGAAGAGGAGAAAAATCACGGAAAGGATCATTTAACTCCCTTAAACATAACCTTTTTCCCAAATACCTTGGACTTCTATTTACCCCTGTTGATCCTTAAACTGCACAATATTTATTGGATCCTTCTATTAAGTTGGGGTTAAATTATTGACAATGATAATCTCAATTTTTATTTTTTTTTTCTTAAATCTCTACCTTTAACTTTTATATTTTTAAATCAGTTTTTCCATGTTTTAAAAAATATAAAATTGTGGTTCCACATTCAATCAAGAGATTCGAAATGACCAAAACATTAGATCTTCTTGCCATTAACAGAAACCAAAAGGGAACCACGATCACTGCCAACTCGACTCCAACAATGTTGACACTGTCAGCAGCAATCATGTGCAAATTTCATGGATCCCGAAAAGAACACCATGCCCTCTAGAAGTTAGTGAGCTAATACCACCAGCACTAGTTGTGCCATCTCTGTTGGTGCAACTAGCTGAGTGCTGACATGTAGCATTGTCCCTTCACCCTCACTGAGCACAAGATCATCATCAAAGCATGTGCCAGTTCAAGAAAATAAATAGGGTCACATCTCACACCTCCACCTTGGCCACATTGACAATGCCATCAAAAACCACTACAATTCCCCCCATCTCCACCGTCAATGCTCCTCCTACACCAGTTACCCACAGTGAAGTGTCCCATTAGCTCCTTTGATGGCCTTCTTACTAATGCCTATGCACATGAAAGTTTCTTAGAACCCACTACCCTTACAAGAAGTATGCACAAAGGCAGTTTTGACGGAGAAAGGCAGACCAATGGCGGAAGTTCAATTGGTAGGTCTGTAAGAACATCTTTGAGCTTATTCTCTCGCAGAGAGAGTCCAAAAAGGGTGGAGGAAATCAATATGAAGCAGCATAATGAGAAGTAGGTCTGTAAGAACATCTTTGAGCTTATTCTCTCGCAGAGAGAGTCCAAAAAGGGTGGAGGAAATCAATATGAAGCAGCATAATGAGAAATACTTTATGCACCACTTGATAGCAGAAGAAGGTGGCTTACATCATAGTTGCACATTTTTTATCCTTTTCTTATTTTTTCCATTTTAGAAAAGTCAAAAATATGGAAAAGGTGATTTAAAAAATAAAGTAAGGGATTGGGATTTCAATTTACAAATGCACATGATAAGAACCAAGAGCTGAAGTTTAACCAACCTCAAGCACCTGTCCAAACAAAGTCTATTGAATTTAAGTCTGATCACGTTCTTAATTTCATAAAGGCTGATGAAAGAATTAAATGAATGAGATTTGGGCCAAAAACAAGTCAATTGAAGTGAAGGGCCCATAGAAAATACATCACCAGATTTAATTTAAGTGTAAATGGACTATTTTGGGCTAAGATTAAATTCTGAAGAATCACCCATTATTGTGGACGAATTTTAAATTTTGTTTTGATGTATTTTGATTAATTTCCCATAGGACTTAGAATAGTGTTGCATTAAATTTGGAGGTTTTTGGGCTAACGAGGAGTCAGGTCAGCTAACAAAAGTCTATTTTAGTCACATGTAAACAAGTTGAATTTGAAACACGAATTTTATTCTGAAAATTTCAGAAGTGAGTGTTTCTCTCTTGAGTTATTCAACCTTGTGGCGTTTCTTCATACTTTAGGGTTTTTTGTTGTGTTCTACAATGCAGGGGTTCTGAGTATATCATCCTAAATTTGAATACTTAAGGATCTTGTTGGGACATTCAAATACTTTTTGTTGTGGGTTCTGGAGTTTATCCCTAACCGGATTCACATCAGCACAATTTAAGGCATTGGTACCAAAACCAACAAATTATCGACCTGCTCAACACACTGGGTAGATGGTTGAACTAGTAAGTCACTAATTGAACACATGAACCAGTATTAGTTAAAAAAGTCAAACTTTAGATAACTTCAACTGTGAGCAATCACAGTAGTTTGGCTGGTGTGATAGTTCAGTTCCTAGCTAGCCTCCCAAAATACAATCAGAATACTTTGGCCAGTCTATTAAATATATAAAATTTAAAATGTATGTGAACAAATTCTATATATAAAAAATTTGCCACACGGGTATCAAGCATACTCACAGTAACCAATCTTGGTAAACAAGGAAGCATGGGTTCAAATCCAACCTAAGTGCAAATTCTGCCCAATTTTTGCTTATTTCACTTGATATTATTCCCTTTGCATGTGCAAGCTTCAATTTTAATCAGATCTGCACACAGTGAGCAGCAGAGAATGGACACCGGGTATAAGCAGGCAGCAGTTGGTCAGAATTACAGCAGCAAGTTCGACAGTGAACAACATTCAAGGGCCAATCAAACCTTAACTGGATGAGCCAGTTTTGACCAAATTAAAGCCGAGTTAATGATGTATGCATGGGTCAATAACATCTCTGATCTGAAGAAATGACTTTTTCTGGAGATAGGTCTGGTTCCCCGTTAAACTGATCAGACCAGTTGGTTTAGTCCAAGTTCTAAAACACTAGTTTAAGAATCAACTTGAACCAAAATAGAGGTTAAATAGTCTTTTCCCAACGAAAAAAGTTAAGCTCTATGCATGCTTTATCTCCATATGAAGATTATTAACAGTGTGGCAAATGAAACTGCAGAAATCATCACAACAAATCAAGAAATTCTACAAATCTGTTAAATTGGGTCTTGGCAACAGGGAAAATGATAAAATTTAAAGAAATTTGTTTTTACCCCCAATATATAGTCAAGGACATTTATCTGCAGAGGATCTAGGGATGGATCATTCAGTGGTAGCAATGTTTTGTTTATCTCATCAAGCTTCAAAAGTGTTCCATTTTTGCAGAAATAACAGAATGTAGCTGCTTCAACATACTCCTGTATCTGCATAGTGCAACCGCCCGAGATAAGAATCAGAGAGAAGTACTTGATCTTAACAAGGAAATATATGTGTGAAGTATACCCCTGGTGAGTATGCTCGCCTTAGCTTCCAAAAATCAGTTCCCTGCAATTCTTTTACTAGTCGTGACACATACTGATTGGTCACACCTGCTAAGTCCTTTTCAGCTTTCTCAAGTACTTCGACTTTATTGTATTTACTCATTCTTGTTAAGAAATTAAAATACAGTAACGTCAGTAAGATCATGAAGATGTAGATGACATGTAAGTTTATAACAATAAATCATTAACCATCTGGAGTAGAATTTCGACTCTTATTTCTTTTATTTCATCTATTACTGTACAAAAAGAATTCATCGAGATATAAAGGTCTTAATAACTCATATTTACTCATTCTATTTGCACTTAAAAAAAAAACAAGGGGGATTAACGTATCAATAATGAATGTGAGAATGCAAGCGTAATGCAATTCAGATAATATTCACTGCTAATAGAAAACAATCTCATCACACTAAAATAATTTTGAAGTACAATTAAGTTTATTCAGATGAAAAATTGAAGAACATAGGACAAATTAATCACAGAAAAGAGCATGAGAAAGATATATAGTAATGTTTAAGTAATTCAGCTGATGCAGGTAACACTGCCATGAACATATATAGAGAACAGAAGGAATGGGGCAGTGGAGAAAGAGAAAACCTGTGCACTTGAAATATGACTTTTTTGCTATTCATTGTTATATCTCGACTTGCTTTGACCACTCTTTCGCGTTTGTCATTCTATAAATTATACGTTTGAAAAGATTCAAAATAACAGACAGAAAAGGAACTGTAAAAAGCAATACTGTAAAGGTACTAACTTTAAAGGATATTCTTAGCTACCCAATGTCCATGTAGATTTAAACCTTCAAATTAAGTTATTGTAAAGTAAGTTTCTACATATCATAAGTCAGGCAAGATTATTGTCTAAAGGTGCAACGTGTAGTTGAATAGTCAAACACTACCCTCACAAAATTATATTTGAGAGGAGACTCTCCAACATAATGTCCCACGCCAAGGGAAGATCAAATATATATAATCAAAACTTTTACAATTTCAATATCAACTTTGGTAATAATTTCCTCGATAAGAAAACACAAGTAGAAAGTTTTTATAGGAAAGTATAATAACATTCAAAACACATTTTCTATGATTTCCAACAAAAACATTCTATTTCTCGATTCCTTAGCACTTTCCTAAGAACAATGAAATAGCAATTCAATATTCTCATTACATATACGATAATCAACATTTAACATCCCATCAATCCTTTCCTCTTCTCTAAGTCATAGGCAGTGAGTATGTTTGGATCCAACGAGTTTGGAGAGAAAATTTGAAGTAAACATTCTCCGTGCTAAGAATTCTTCAAAATGAAAGGAAATAGATAAGAGATTATCATTTGACTCCCAGCATCCCCTGTTCATATGTTTTGAACATTTATGATTATACAAAAAAATAATAAATAAATTAACCTCCACCCCTTTTCAATCAAACTGCTCTTTCCAAACATATCCTCAAAGGGCACTAGCTAGTCCTCAATACACCACTGCAGAATGAAAGTGGTATATCCTTGAAGAAACAAGAATCTATAAAAGCTAATATGAAGTAGCCTAAACGTGAAGAAAGACCCCTAAGAAATGAAAAAAGGAACAAAGGGGGTGGAAGACTAAATCTTTAGTGAATAAAAACCCCTTTCAACTTACTTATACACAGTCTTGCAATGAATTTCAAAAAGCTCGGGAATTTGAAATAAAGATGAGAAGCATTACAAGGTCATTGAGATATTCGGCATATCTAGTAAAAGCGTCCTTCATAGCGGGTTCAACGGCAGTGAATGTGGCCACTGTACTGACCCTTTTTGCTGAGCTCTGAAAGTTGGACCCTGCAACTGTGAAAGTGAAAACAAGTGGATGTTATTTAAGAGAATTAATTGACGGTAATGAAAGATGTTCCAATCACAGAGAGAGGGTTACTTTGATGGAGGCGTTGAGGTTTGGATGCCATGAACAGAGAAAACTTGTGCAGAGAGTGTAACATCTGTTCTGTTCTTTTTTGTTTTTCCTTTTCTTTTTTAATCAAATTAGAATTGGTAACGTCATGGCAATACTTCCCACGCCTAAACCCGGTAATCTATTAATTTTATTTATTTGTTCTTTTTTCCAATTTTTTTCTGATTAATGAACTTAAATTTTCTTAAAAGATGTAAATTTTCGAAATTATTTATATTTTTCATAAAAATATCATTCAAAATAAGTTAAATTTTAATATTCGAGGAAAATCTATTATAAATGAAAATATATTTTTTCATAGAGAGATTAAAAACTAAAATCAGAAAAATAATAATAATTCCTGTATATGGATATTTTATAAATTTATAATTAATTAGTTAATGTTTCTAATAAGATTTTAAATTAATCATTATATTAACATGTTAAATTATTTCGTTACAATTAATAATTAAAATTTAATTTATAATTTAATAATTTAAGTTATATTATTATATATTTGCATCTTTTAAACAATATAATAAAAAATTTAATATTTTAAACTATTTTATTTAAATTTTTAATTTAAAAAATGCAAATCAATCTCATTTACCTTTAACTCATTAGTTTTGCATATTAGGTCAGATGGCCAAAAAAAATTGATAGGTTAACAACCTCAATTCAACCCTTCAAAATTTGATACACTAGTAAGTTATCAAAACCTAGTTTTGCATATTAGGTGAGATCGGCAAAGAAATTTGATAGATTAACAACCTCAATTCAACCCTTCAAATTTTGATAGACTAGTAAGTTATCAAAACCTATCTTAAAACCCTTTATTAAAGATTCCAGGAAATTCGTACAAAAATATTAGAAGACTTTTATTTTTAGTATTTATTTATATATTCACTTATATATTTATAACTTGAGTAATGAAAGTGGTTATGTTTTTCTTACGATTTTTTTATTAGATGGTGTAATGTTATTGATGGAAAACTCATAATGAATGTTAGAAGTAATGATCATATTTCTTTATGTTTGACTAGCTGTTAGGTTTCATGTCACTCAAAATGGTGGTTAGGAAAAATTTAACAAAATTATCTTGGCTTAAAAACTCATTTAAGATTTATGGGGATTCGATATTATGTAGACTATGTTGTCATAACACAACACGTATGAGTTTATATATTAACGTTTATTGGAAGTTTATTAATGTTAGATATATCAGAGAGTATAATTCATCTAATATGTATCTATTACATCTAAAGTGCCAAATTAAAGTTGGGGATAAGGTGTTTGGGCATGCCTTTATCGTGTTCTTGACCATGGATCAATTTTAACTAAGAATATTAGAGGATGTATGCTAATTCTGCAATGTTGGACATGGGATCGCATTACATGTCTTTCTTTGCCTTTTTAGCCACTAATTGATGCAAACATTCCTCAAGGCTTTGTTTTCTCACTAGTGAAAAAAAATATTTTAATTTTGTTTACCCAGAATTTACAAACTTTATCGATTTACAATTGCTTAAGAATAACATATTTGTTTGTCATTAAAAATGGTCTGCATTGGTGCAATAAAGGATAAAAACATCGATCAACACAGTTCCTCTATTACGTAACACATTGGATCAACTGCAATCGAAACAAGTTCTTCACTTCATCTATACATACTACTATTATACATTTTGCCATAGAGAACTTACTCATTCTAATTATACATTTTGACATACTTTTCACTTAGACTTCTTATCGCCGCAATGAAGTTATATAATTACCATTGACATTTCTCCTGTGAGTCGTGTTAGCACCAGTGGGCTGCTGTGATGATTTGATGAAGCCAACCAAGTGAAGAAGTTCAAGACCTTATGATCATATGTGGAATGCATGAAGATTTCATGAAGATTGAAGAACTTGTTCTAGAACCTAGGAGTGTGTGTTGTGGGGTAAGTTTGAGTTCAAATCAGTGATACATGCAATCTTAATCAAAGATAAGCTCCATAAGTATTTTCTGAATTAACAAAAGATTGGAGAAATCATTAAAATTAGAAATTACATTTTTATTAACTGTTTTAACTAACCCGAGAAAAACAATCGACTGTTTGCCAAAACAATCGATTGAAATCTTAAGACAGTTGTCTATAAATATTTGGCGTGGTTTTTGAAAACAGACAAGACACAAATTGGAATCATTGTAAACATTTTCTGAGCAAGAACATTTAAGTTTTCAAAGAGAGGAAAAGCGTCTTTGTGTCTAGTGATCAAGATCAAACAACGTTTTCATCAAGAATTGTTTTCTCGAACTACTACTGGTGCTTTGAAGTTGACTGAGACAGTTTCTTCACTGATTTGATCATCAGACTAAGCCTTACTGTTGTAATCTGTTGTATAGAAGTGCTTGTATTGCTGAGATTGTGATAATTCTTTCACTGTATTGAAGTTTATTCTGTTGTGAGTTACCTGGGTTGGTAATTTTGTCTGTACAGTGGATTTTGTACAGGTTGTAACTTGCTGAGGGGATCAGCAAGGGGTTTTCTGAAATATACGGTGGAGTCTGTATAGTTCTAGGTTCTGCTGTAGGTTCAGCAGATTGTTTGCTGCGGGGAGTGTTTACTTGCGGAGAGCAAGTTGTTGTTTTTCTGTAAACTGATCTAGTTTGATCTTTTTATAGTGGAAATCCTTACTGTGGAGTAAGGGACTGGACGTAGCCCTTGTGGAAGGGTGAACCAGGATAAATCTGTTGTGTCTTGAATCTCTTTTGCTCTCTCTTTACTGTTCTTGTTAAATCTTGTTGTGTTTCTTAAATTTTCAGAATCTACTGAATCTTGTTAATTGAATAATATCATCAACTTTTTGAAAACTTTTAATAACTTCTGAAAACATATAATCTAATTAAACACAATCTACTCTTACAAGTTTTGAATTTGTTAATAACCAGTATATCATTTTTCTGTAAATCTACAGTGTTCGCAACTTACTAGGTTTACTGTTTATCAGTTTGATTTTCCAGAAAAAATAATCTTTCACAATTATTGATTAAAGATAGTTCTCATACACTTAACATAGTGTGTATTGTTTGAAAAAAGGTTCTTTAATCATTAAATCATTATAAACTTGAAGTTGATTTAATTCGTTGATTTCTTAAATTAATTTCTCAAGAACTGGTTTTACTATACACAGAGCTTTCAAGAACTGATTTTTGGTTCCAATTTATTGGATATGTTTAACTGATATTGTACTAAAACTGTTTGTTGAACCTTTGATGTTTGCTTTACATATCTTCTTGAATAGTTTTTATAAAAATTATTCATTCTCCAAACAGTTTGAGAAAAGATTTCAAGTGTTCAATTCACCCCCTTCTTGAACTTGGCCAAAACATATTTTACAATTGGCATCAGAGCTAGGACTTGAATCCTAGTCAAGTTTTTCGATCAGTGGTCGAGAACAAGTTGCCTTTTGCCGAGAGAGCCTCTATACACAGGCTACCCATGTTTTTTGGGGTTAATTACCAATTTTGGAAAGTGAGAATAAAGATTTTTATTGAATCTATTGACCGAGGTATATGGAATGCAATAGTGAATGGACCTTACATTCCAATTTCTGTTGTGAATGGAATATTTGTTGCAAAGCCATTTGATGAATTGACTGATGTTGAAAATAAACGTGTTCAGTATGATTGTGTAGCCAAGAACATAATAACTTCAGCTTTAAATCTGGATGAGTTTTTCAGAGTCTCACAGTGCAGTTTTGCAAAGGAGATGTGAGATATACTTGAGGTTACTCATGAAGGCACGACTGACATCAAACGGGCTAGAAAGCATGCGCTGATTCAAGAATATGAATTATTCAGAATGCAGCAAGGTGAGTCAATTGCTGATGTGCAGAAGAGATTCACTCACATAGTTGTCGCAACCGGGGTCACGACGGGACGACAATCCGAAAAAAGATTAATAGTTTTTTAAAAAAGGGGAGTCGCCACTATAGTTTTCATGAAAAACTATGGAAAACCAAAGAAAACAAGGATAAGGCTGGTTTGCGAAGAATTGGATTGCGAGTACGGGAGTCGGTTATGCGCAGGGAAGGTATTAGCCCCCCACGACGCCCGTCCTAAGACGATACCTTTAACTGAATAAAATGAAATAAGTGTAATTTTTGGAATATTTATTTTTCATGAAAAATAGAAATAAAAGCAAACAAAACATTTTTTATTTTGGAAGGGGCCCGACAAGGTTTAACTTCGCTCCTACGTATCTCTATCAGGGATGGAGAATCAGGGTTACGTAGTTCTATAGGTAGAAAATTGATTGTCGGTTGTTGATATTTTTAGTTTTGAAGATTTTTGATATATTTTTAATTTTAGAAAAATTAGTGTTTTTTTTTAAATTAAACTTCATTTTGGATATCGCTTGATGCGTATGGCCCTTTGATATTCCAAATGAAATTAAAATTTTTTGAATTAATTCCCAAATGACGCAAGCAGTCAATAAAGAAATTAATCGAAAGTTTTATTCAAAACGTCCCTCTTTACATGAAAAAAAGGCTTTTAAAAGACATAGCCTAATATTAAAATTTTAAAGCATTATTATTTTTTAGTAAAAGAGAAGATTTTTTTAAAAAAACCAAGCCATGGGCAGTTTTGGAATTCGGACATTTGTAGGTGCAGACTTTAATTAACGGAGGTGCAGGAAGCAAACCCAACTCAGCTAATGGCAAGGGTATTCTAAGGATTGAGGAGGGGTGCGTGGGGTGCAGAAAGCAACCCTATTAACCCATTAGGGTTCAAAGCGCTGACGTGGCGCTGTGAGAGGCAGGGGTTGTTCTGTTTCAAGGCATGGGAAGGTGTGACTGGCCAAGGTCATAGCGGCGGAAGTGGGTAGCGACGTCGAGCACCATTGACAGCGGCGGTGGTGGATAACGATGACGGCGGCAGCGATTAGGGCAGTTTTGGTTGCTCGGTGAGGCGTGGTTCGTGGATTCGGTGTTGTGGCTCACAGTTTGGCTCTTTGTGGTGCTTGCGGGTAGGAAGGAAGACATGGTGAAGGGAAGGCATGGTGAAGGGAAGCAAAGCATGGCGGTTTTCGGCCGGTTACTCGTGACCTTTCTTAGGATTGATGGTGAGGGTGGTTTCGGATGGTAGCAGCGTGGAGGCTAAAAGGAGGGTGCTAGTGGTGGAGAGAGGGTGAGAACGAGAGAGGAGAAGAAGTTAATGGGGAGAAGGTGGTTGTCGTGTGTGTTGCATGACGAGGGGAGGCACCACAATGTAGGGAAGGTGATTTTGGTGACTATGTTGGCGAGGTGTGGTGGCTGGAACGTGGCAGCGGTCTCTTGGCTCTCGATGGTTATGTGGCTAAGCATAGTGGCAGGTTTCGACGGTGGCTGTTTGGGGTGGAGGATGTGTTCAGTGGGTTTAGAGGTATAGGGATGCTTGACGTCTTTGGGTTGGTTGCTACAAGGTGCTGTTGCGGGTTCACGGTGAGTGACTCAGAGGTGAGGGTGGCGAGGTGATGGAGGCGTGATGTGTTCGTGGGGGAGGGTTGACGATGTCGGATCTGGAGAGAGATCGAGGGCGAGGATGAAGTGTTGTCGGTGCGAGGCAAGGAAGAAGGAGGTTGGGATGGAAGAAATAGAGAGTAACGAGGGCGATAGTGGCACGAGTTGGTGGTGAGGTGGCGCTGCTATGGTGGTTCAATGATGTTTGTGGGCAAAGGTTAGCTTGCGGAGGTGCAACTTGGGTTCGGTGGCGGCCCTGTGTGTTCTTTGGTGTTTAGTGGAGGTGAGAATGTGCATGGTATAATGCCACGAGGTGAGTGGAGGGCTATGGAGTTTCATACGTTGACGGAGTAACAGTGGGGGTGATGGTGGACGTGAGGGAAATGGTGGCAATGTGGAAGTTGTTGGTTCTATCGACGTTCATGGCCTCGGTTCCGTCAGCCGGTGGTGTATGGGATCATGAGTTTATGAGCAGGAGAGAGAGATAAAGAGAGTGACAGGGAGAGTGTTGCTTGGGTGGTTTGACCAAACAGAGGTGCAAGATCGCAACACTTGGTTCTTTCTCCACTTTCTCTCTTATGCTTACGTCTAAATTTTATTCCTCTGTTCCTTCTGATTTGAGTTTCATTTTTCTATTGCACGTTTGAGTTATATTTATTCACAGGTATATGTGGAAACACAATACTAAAGCATGTAAGAAATCAATGGAACAGGAAGCATGTAATCATTCGGAGCACATAAGAGATCAGGGAACGAAAAGCATGTAATCATTCAGAGCATTCAAACTTAGAGAGACCAAGCAGCAGGAAGATGGAACCAAAACCGGAAGATGGAACCAAAACCAGAACATGGAACCAGGCTAGACCAGTTCGTCCATGAAGAAAATCACATTCGGAACCAACTGACTAGAGCAGCAATGAACAAGAATCATGATACCTCTCGAAGCCTTTCTTCTTTTTTCTTCTCCCCCTAACTCCAAGCAATTTCTCCTCAGAATCTCAAGAATATCTGCTGGAACTCTATGTGATTCTTTTTCTGCTTTTAGTGTATTTTTTCCTTGTTCTCCACGCCTCCCTTATGTATTTTTTGTATTCTTTTAACCTTGCTTTCCCTTCTCTTTTTTCAGGGGACATTCCCTACTTTGCCAGCCTCAGAATCACTCTTGCAGGGGGACCAAATTGCTTTTTGCAGGGTGCTGGAGGATGATGGTGTTGTGTGTTGGTTTGTTGGGAGTACGAAGATTTTTGGGAGGAGAGAGAGTTGGAAGATCCTGAAGATTTGGGGGGTGTGCCAATGATTAGAGAGTGTGAGAAGAGAAAGAGGGTTGGGCTTTGATGCTAGGGGTGTGAAAAGAGAGGAGGGCTGACCCAAGAGGTGGTAGCTTTGATAGATCCATAATTTTTGTATTTTTTTATTATTATTATGAAAGTAAATATAATAAATACATTTTTTCATTCCATTTATTTGGAAAAACTACCGAAAAGCAAAAACAAGTTAAATAAATAAAAAGAAAAAAAACTACTTACTTTTTATTAGAACTTTCTTCTCTTCTCTTTTTTACTTTTTCAACAAAATGAAATCAAGACAAAACTTATTTTTATATTCTTTAGTCAAGATAATAATTCAAATCACGTTTTCTTTCAAAGTAAGAGATAATGACAGCAAACTATATTTTTTGAATTTTTTGAAAATAAGAGAAGAATAAAATTTAAAGATGAATTTTTGATTGATTTTCTAATTGATAAAAACACATATTTTAACAACAAAATTCAAATTTGATTAAATAACATTTTTTCTTGAATTTTCTTTAGAAGTTAATTACAAATATATTTTTGAAATGAATTTTGTTTATCCGGATGAAATTAGGTGTTGACAGTTGTCCCTCTTTACTTAGATTTTATTGAATAACTTTGAAAATTAAAATTTCCAAGTTATTATAATAAGAGATAAGTAAAGATAGAAACAACTGGTTTCGTTCGAAATGAAAATATTTTCAAAGAAGAAAAGAAATGACGTCAAAACCTTGACCTGTTGAAGACGAGAGGGTTATACATCTAATCTTGGTTGAGACCTTGACTTTATGTGAAGACGAGAGGGTCACACGCCATTTATTGCGGAAAAAGAAATGAGATTGCAACCTTGACCTTCTGAGGACGAGAGGGCTACAAATCTTAACTGGAGATCGAGATCTTGTATCGAGAGGATCATCGCTCCGAACATAAGGTTAACCGTGAACCAGCGGGTCACACCAAACAACATGAGACCGGGATCTTGTATCGAGAGGATCACCGTATCTTCACTTCAAACCTTGTATCGAGAGGGTCTTTTGATCAATCATGTGAGATCGAGATCTTGTATCGAGAAGATCACGAATCTTCACTGGAGATGTAGATCTTGTACCGAGGGGATCATCACTCCAAACATAAGGTTGACCGTGAACCAACGGGTCACACCAAACAACATGAGACCGGGATCTTGTATCGAGAGGATTACCGTATCTTCACTTCAGGCCTTGTATCGAGAGAGCCTTTTATCTTTGGAGAATTCAGCCTTAGCGAGTTTTGATCAACATTATTATGAAAATGCATGTATGAATGCATGTAAACTTTGAGTTTCTGTTTGTTTGACTATATGCATGTGATTGCATGTGTGAATGAATACGCATGCTTGAATGCGTGAAATTTTGATTTTTTTTTGCTTATTAAATGTATGCACATGTGAATGCAATGTAAGTCTGGAAAATGCATGATATTTCAAAAGAACCTAAAGTAAAACTTTAGGTTCAACAAAGCTTGTTTGTTTTCTCATTTTTCATTCCTTTTCATCATTTTTTCTGCTTTTTGGCACAAATCAAATGCTTTTTTAGCAATCATTGAATTTATTGAGTCAGAAAAAATTTCTTTTGTTTGGATTTAGACTTTTTCACCACTTCTTTGGCCAATCTTAAGCCTGGCAAGTGAAATTAAGATTTTATTGACTCCACCATTCATCACGTTTTGTCGCACATGTACTTAAATTGGTGGTTAAACAACAAAAATGGGAAACAAGGTTTTATGATCCACTGAGGAGAGTCCAAATGACATTACCCTGAGCCGTAAACGACAGTGCCCTGGTTTTAGTTTTGAAGTATGAGAAGTTGGGTTCAAAGGGATGACTTATTTTGCTAGGTTAAACGAAGAGAAACAAATTTAGTGAGAAACTGAGGCAATACAACTCATGTGAAGAAAACTGTGTCTTCAAAAAGATGAACAAACACAGATCAACCGAATAGGAGTGCCCCAGTTTTGAAGTATGGGTGACAAAAATTAAATCAAAAGGATAATGGGAAAATCACAAATAAGAAAGGATTGCCCCCAATGTTAATATTTCAATGACAATATTTCGCTCTTGTTTAGTTGGCAAATTGATATCATCATTTCTACCAAAGGCATTCGGATTTTTCCCCTTTTATCATCATTTTTCCCGACTCATATTGGCAGTCACATCTCTCCGTTGCTGGGTTATTCTTTGTGAAAATCACTACAATCATTCTTCAATCCACATGGACTTTACGTGGCTTGTAATGTGGCCAAGGGTTTAAAGGGTTTTGAAAGAAAGGGCATAAAGGCTCAAAAGATTGTGTGTGGCTTTTCATTATTTTGTAACAAAAATTATCAACCTGGTTTTGTGAAAGACAATTCAAGTTTTTGCTGAGATCATTTTATGCCATTGTTATTTTCTTTCCCTGGTACAAACATTCTTTATTAGTGAATATCATCTTTGATTGACATACTTTTGCCTTTTGATTTTTTTCCTTTTCTTTCTTTCCTTTCTTTTCTTGGTGTTTCTTCTCAGGAAGATTTTGATATGTACCATGAATTGAATTTTAGCTTGCGATGATTTTGTTTGGGGTATCTTTTTGAAAGAAAATTTATTTTGGGCTCAAAGAGGGTACAATGGAAAATTTATTGATCATTTGGGATGAAGAAACATGACCATATATCATTTTGAGTCTTGATTACTTGATTTTAAGAGAGATTAACTCCTACAACAGATTTCAATGACTCCCAACACTTATCATTTTTCTTTTTCTTTCTTTTTATTGTCCTATCTTTTGCTCAGATTTTCCTTTTGTGGGCTTTTCAATCTGATGACTTCTTATTATTATTTTATTTTTGAATGCCTTTAAAGAGAAGAGATTGAGAATGAAATTACTCATATGAAAACTTTGCCTGTTTGCCTGAGTGTGATGTTTATTTAACTTTGACAATTGACACTGGGGATTATTGAGACGAATCCTTTCTCTGCCCGACTGGATGAATGAAGGCTCAAAGAGGTTTTTAACACATATGCATGCAAATATATTCCGTTTAATAAAGATCAATTAATTCCTCTTTCTTTTGCCAAGCTTTAAAATTGTACCAAAAACCTTTTTATAGGTTTTTATTATTTTATCAATAAATTCAATGATCCCATAAACACGATTTATTGAGCAAATTTTCTCTTTTTTTTATTCATTTTTATTCCTCGACGTCCTTCAGAATTCAAGAAATCTCGTAGCCTACCCACGATGTATACTTTTCTTAGCATAACAAAAATATATGTAGAGAAATCAAAGGAAATTTTATTTCATCAAAAGGAATATGCAGATACAATTTCGACATCATTCAATGTTTCAAAATATTACATTCCCCAAATGATGGAATCATATTAGGCATAGAATTTTTTAACTGTGTCAGAGTTAACCGGCAACGGTAACTATTCCCCATCCATCCTTGTTAGAATTAGTGCTCCTCCGAAGAAGGCTTTCTTTACCACATATGGACCTTCATAGTTTGGCATCCATTTACCATGATGATCCTTCTGAACTGATATGATCTTTCTAACCACCAGATCTCCTTCATGAAATTCTCGTGGACGAACTTTTTTATCAAATGCCTTTTTCATTCTCTTCTGATATAATTGTCCGTGATATACAACGACTAACCTCTTCTCTTCAATAAAACTGAGTTGGTCATATCTCACTTTAACCCATTCAGCTTCTTCCAACTTGGTTTCCATCAACACTCGTAGAGAAGGAATTTCAACTTCAAACGGTAGTACAACTTCCATTCCGTAAACCAATGAGAAAGGAGTTGCTCCTGTTGATGTTCTCATTGATGTACGATAACCATGCAAGGCAAACAGCAACATCTTGTGCCAGTCTTTATAGGTTATTACCATCTTCTGAATTATCTTCTTTATATTTTTGTTAGCTGCTTCAACTGCTCCATTCATCTTGGGACGATAAGGGGAAGAATTGTGATGCTTAATCCTGAACTCTTCACACAGCTCCGTCATCATTTGATTGTTCAAGTTGGTGGCATTATCAGTGATAATTCTATCAGGAATTCCATATCTACAAATCAGCTCTTTCCTTATAAATTTTGCCACTAATTTTCTAGTCACATTTGCATAAGAAGCAACTTCAACCCATTTTGTGAAATAATCAATGGCCACCAGTATAAAGCGATGTCCATTTGATGCCTTTGGTTCAATAGCTCCAATAACGTCTATACCCCACATGGAGAAAGGCCATGGTGTAGATAAAACATTTAATGCAGTCGGTGATACATTAATGCTATAAGCATATATTTGACATTTCTAACACTTCCTCACATGTTTACAACAATCATTTTCCATTGTCATCCAAAAATATTCAGCCCTTAGAATCTTTCTAGCCATAGAATGCCCATTTATATGAGTTTCAAAGGTTCCTTCATGCACTTCTTGCAATATTAGCTTAACCTCTTGAGCATCCACACAACGGAGGAGTGTAATGTCATGATTTCGTTTATACAACACATTTTTATCCAAAATGAAACTCGAGGCTAACCTTCTCAACATTCTTTTATCATTCTCTGAGGCTGAATCAGGGTATTCACGATTCTGGAGGTATCACTTTATATCAAAGTACCAGGGCTTGCTATCTACTTCTTCTTCAATGAAATTTCAGTATACTGGATTCTCATGACTTTGCATTTTAATCATTGGAAACTCCTCTTCTTGACTTATCACAAACATAGAGGATAGAGTAGCAGGAGCGTCAGCTAGCTGGTTATCTTCTCTCGAGATATGATGAAACTCTATTTCATCAAAATATTCAATCATCCCTTTGATGTATCCTTTGTAAGGAATTAGTTTCTGATCTCTAGTTTCCCATTCTCCTTTAATCTGATGGATAACCAGTGTTGAGTCACCATATACATTCAAACTCCTTGCTTTATATTCTAGGGATGCTCTGATCCCCATGCCACAAGCTTCATATTCTGTTATGTTATTTGTACAATTAAAACATAACCTAGCAGTCATTGGTATATATTGTTTTTGCAGGGAGATAAGCATTGCCCTTATACCACGTCCCAGAGCATTGGAGGATCCATTAAAGAATAAAATCAATTTTCTTTCATCACTACCGTCTTCAGATACAAACAAAGTCATAATATCTTCATCCGGGAACTCAGGTATCATAGGTTGGTAATCATCTATGGGCTGTTGAGCTAAGTATTTAGCCAAAGCACTGCCTTTAATAGCTTTTTGAGTGACATAAATGATATCAAATTCTGATAACAACATCTTCCAACGAGCTATTCTTCCAGTTAGAGCAGGCTTCTCAAAAATGTACTTGATCGGGTCCATTTTAGATACTAACCATGTTGTGTGACTAAGCATATACTGTCTCAAACGATGTGTTGTCCAAGCTAAGGCATAACAGGTTTTTTCCAATAAAGAATATCTCTGCTTACAATCAGTAAACTTTTTGTTCAAGTAATATATGACATGTTCTTTCTTTCCTGTTTCATCATGCTGACCCAATACACAACCCATCGATCCATCTAATACTCTCAGATAGAGAATAAGAGGCCTTCCAGGAACTGACGGACGCAGTATTGGAGGCTCTTTCAAATATTCTTTGATTTTATCAAAAGCATTATGGCAGTCTTCATTCCATTCTACCACTTGATTCTTTCGTAACAATTTGAAAATCGGCTCACAAGTGGCGGTTAGCTGGGAAATAAATCTAGCAATGTAATTCAATATTCCCAGAAAACCTCGAACTTGTTTTTCAGTGCAGGGATGTGGCATCTCGAGAATAACACGTACTTTCTCTGGATCTACTTCTATTCCTCTTTGACTAACAATGAATCCTAGGAGTTTCCCTGACTTCACCCCGAAGGTACACTCAGACGGATTCAACCTGAGTTTATATTTTCTCAACCTCTCAAACAACTTTTTCAAATTAACAAGGTGCTCTTCTTCAGATTCAGATTTAGCTATCATATCATCAACATAAACTTCAATCTCTTTGTGCATCATATCATGGAAAAGAGTCACCATTGCCCTTTGATAGGTTCCACCAGCATTTTTCAACCCAAAAGACATAGCTTTGTAACAGAACGTGCCCCACAGAGTGATGAAAGTAGTTTTCTCCATATCTTCAGGCTCCATTTTAATCTGATTATATCCGGAGAATCCATCCATGAATGAGTATAATGACGACGTAGCAGTGTTGTCCACTAATGTGTCGATATGTGGTAGTGAAAAATCATCTTTAGGGCTAGCCCTATTTAGATGTCTGTAATCTACCCACATTCGAACTTTCCCATCTTTCTTCGGAACAGGAACAACGTTAGCTACCCATTGAGGGTATTGCGCCACAGCTAAGAATCCAACATTAAACTGCTTTTCAACCTCTTCTTTTATTTTCAGTGACACCTCCGGCTTCATTCTTCTCAACCTTTGCTTAATCGGATGACACTCTGGTTTAAGTAGTAATCGATGTTGTACAATTTCGAGGTCAAGACTAGGCATATCTTTATAAGACTAAGCAAAAATATCTTTGAATTCTTTCAAAAGGTTATAAAGTTGTTGCCTCATTTCAGAAGACAAATCACTTCCGATTTTAACCATTTTTTCTTCCCCTTCATCTCCCAGATTTATCATTTCAACCTCTTCTTGGTGGGATTTTATTTCTCTGGCTTCCTGTTCTACTAATCTCAATAATTCCCGGGGGGGTTCACAGTTTTCTTCATATTATCATAAGGGTCCATGAAATTTGGATATGAAATATTGGAATGATTATTTTCAAAACAAGCATCGTCATATATACATTATTCAATTTTACGAAAATAAATAGACAAAACCAAAAAATGATCGAAAACACAACATTTCATTAAAACTGAACCATTGTTATCGCTAAGAGACAGCATTACACAATAAAAACGTTTAAAATCAAACCAAAGTTTGTCTTCCTAAACTATTACATTTCATCACGTGTAGACACCACAAGTATGTCTACGAATTCCCAATTGCCAATTTGTTCATCAGGAAGACAAGGGTGCACAAAATTGAGGCCTTCGCCTTCATGCTTCTGCCCGATTGTTGACATTTGATCAAGATTAATCCATTTAGCACTATAAAAACTCTGATCTAGGGTGCACAGGGAAATTTCTTTTGTATTTGGTTCCCGTCCCTCTATCCTGGCTCGACTTCTTTCAACTCTTTCTTCAATCATTCTTCTCCGATCAGCCCAAGTAGGTTTGTATCTCAAACTGTACCTCCCTTTGTTCTCCACCAGCTCTAGTGGCATTACAGACCCGTTATCATTTTTGCCCAAACCGCTGCCATGTCTATACCCTTTTTTCATCATAGTTCTGGCCATCATCAGTGACGCTTTAGACAATCATGGATTCACCTTGAAGGGTTCAATATAGGTTGTGCTAACAATCTCTAGAGCTTGAAAAGAGGTTTTAAGAGCTTCTTCTGCAGCTTCAATATAAGGGGTAGGTGTGGGTCCACATGCTTGCAAGTCCTCCTCCCAAGAAACTATAATTAACTTATCATCAATTATAAATTTTAGTTTCTGATGCAAAGTAGAAGGCACTACCCCGACCGTATGTATCCAAGGCCTTCCCAGCAAGCAACTGTATGCTGGTAATATGTCCAACTTGGAACACAACTTGGAAAGTGCATGGTCCAACTCGAACTGGTAGCTTTACCTCTCCTATAACTTCTCTTTTGCTCCCATCAAAAGCTCTCACCACAATAGAACTGGGACGTAAATGAATCACATCGCTTGGCAACTTGTTCAAGGTGGTTTTCGGCATCACGTTCAAAGATGAACCATTACCAATTAACACGCGTGATATAAAATGATCCATACATTTGACCGAAATGTGAAGAGCTTTGTTATGCCCCCTGTCCTCTGAAGGGATTTCATCTTTAGTAAAAGTCAAGTAATTTTTAGCAGTAATGTGACTAACAATCCCTTCAAATTTATCCAAAGAGATGTCTTGTTCTACATGGGCTCCGCTCAAAATCTTCATCAACAACTTCATATGAGAATTTGAATTCATTAACAGCTCCAACAAAGACACTTTGGCAGGCATGCGGTTTAATTAATCGACAACTTTATACTCGCTTTGTTGGATAAATTTCAGAAATTCATATGCATCCTCATCGGTGACCTCCTTTCCCTCTTTTCCTTCAGGCTCTGAGTCAACTTGCACAGCTTTTCCTTTCAGAAATGGTTTTGCCTTTTCCGCAGCCATTTCTTCTCTAATTTTATCACGACTTTTCTCGCCTCTCAAGTTAGGAGGAGTAAACAGATGGCCACTCCTAGTCATACCCCCTATTTCAGATATATTTTCAATCACCGCCTTGTCTTGGTTTGCTGATTCATGTTTTTGCTCTCCTTGAATAATAGTGACACCGTATTTCCAAGGTACAACCTCATCATCCTTATAGGGGAAAGAAGATGGTGTTTGTATCACCAGAGGTTGTCGTCCTGAAGGCATTGGATTAATGGCCTTGGTGAATTGTATTACCAACGGTTTGGGCATTTGTGGAATCCATTCTTCTCCAGCAAACACTTCTCCTTCCTTCCTCTAATGACTGACTTGTAGAATATGTTTGTTTATCAAGTCTTGTGCAAAATCTTTAAATTCAACACACTCATCAACAGAATGTTCGGTGCTAGCATGGAATCCACATTTATCTTATGGCCTGTATTTATATTTGAATAATCCGGCTTGGGAGATTGCTCCAAAAACCTCATTCAAAGGTTTCTTCATCACAGTCATGCTTCTGACCAAGCTTGGACTTTCTTCCTCCATCACGACATTAACTGTGGTATTTGCATGTCCAGTCAAAGGGTTCTTATTCACACTCGGCTTTTGTTCTTGAAAAGTAAGCCACCTCGAATCAATCAAAGATTGTACTTTAAACTTGAGGGCACGACAATTCTCAGTCGAATGACCCACTTCTCCACTATGATATTCGCATTTAGCGCTTGCATCATAATATCTGGGATATGGTGGTTGTAAGGTCTTCGCCGGACATAGGGCCACCAATGCATTCTTAATCAAATCAGGTAACAACTCCTATAAGTCAATGGAATAGGAGTAAACTTCACAGTCTTCTCTCTCGGATTACTCTTTTGACCGAAATTTTGATTATGTGCCTGATTAAAGTTTTGACCTCTCGCGTTGGATTGATATGCATTGTGAGTCATAGATGGGGGCATATATCCGGACTGAGGTCGAGGTGCATTATATTGGTAATTCGGAACAGTATTGGCAACGTAAGCAGATGAACGTCTATAATTGGGTCGATACTGACACTAAAATCCTTCCTAATATGGCATGGCAGATGCTGCTTGCACTTCTCCTTCCTTCTTCTTGTTGCTATTATTGAATCCGGGCTTTCTAGCAGTTGTAACCGCGGACGGGTTTTGTGTTATTTTTCCTCTTTTTAGCCCTCGTTCAACTCTTTCTCCAATGATAACAAGATCAGAAAATTTGGAGGAGACACTTTCGAGCACTCGTTCGTAGAAGGGATCTTCTAATGTCTCAACGAACATAGTTATCATCTCACTCTCATGTAAGAATCTAGTAGTTGCAGTATCAATTCACTGATTTTTCAAAAACAATTAAAGCTGATTCAGATCAGATTACAAATTTTAACCAATTAAAACACAACTAGAATTAGTATTGTAAATCTGCCCAGAATTCAACAGATTGTTCTTCAAATTTAACAAGTTGTTCTTGACTGCATAATTGAATATGGCACAAATGCAATTCGAAAATTAAAAGAGAGAGGGAAAAGAAGATTGCACAGATGTTTTTATATTGGTTCACCCAACCACTTGGGCTACGTCCAGTCCCTTACTACCACTTGTAAGGATTTCTACCAATTCAAACAAAGTTTACAAACAAATCACTCTAGAACCCTTCTTGAACCCTACAAGAAGAGCTTCTACCCCTTTGTGCAGCCCCCACCGCACAAGATGAACACCCATTGTGTCAATGCAATACACCACTGCAGATTTGAATGCAAACACACCAATACAACAATTCAATTTTACAATTCTCTCTATAATAATGCTTAAAATTGCCTATTAAGCCCAAATCAACCAAGAAACTATTCAAGAATTCAATACAACCCAAAAATTCAATTAGGCAGCAACCAAGCACAATCAAAAGCTCAAGGAAGAACACTTATCTTCACAAGAAAGCTCCTGCCATGCCAATTGAATCAAATCCAAGCAAAGCTCCTCTTCAAGTCTTTGAAATCATGATGAGTTTCGAAATCAAAAGGATTTTGTTCTCACAATTGATTTCCCTCTAAGAAACTCTCTTGAAAACTCTTGAAAACTCGTTAAAACCTTTTTGAAATCGAAGAAGTTATGAAAAAACGTGCGCAACACCCTTTTAAACAGGTGACAGCTTAAATTGTCAAAAATTTAACATGTTGATTTTGAAATTTAACATGTTAAATTTGGGTCTACAGCACTAATTTTTCTAAAATGTTTTTGAAATGCTATTTTCACTTAACCATGAGTAAGAGTTATGCTAGTACTTGATTGATTGACACAAACTAATGCATGAAAGTCCTAATCCAAGTAATAACTACCCCAAACCTAAAATCTAGTGTCTTCAAGTGATTTCTTCATCAAATTAGCACTTTAGGATGACATTCACTAGCTCCAACATTATTAAGTTTGTTAGAAATCTGTTCATTATTAATGTTGAATATTGACATACTATGATAACATTTACTGTCTCTGATTTGGCCACAAAAGCCTTTTGTGAAGCATAAATTAGCCTCTAAACTGTCATGTTCAGAACTTGAAAATTATTGAAATAAATGATTGTCTTGGGACTATACTGTTTAAATTTAATATCTTCATTATGAGCCAAGAAATTTATAGAGATATATTTGTTCTAACTCAAAAGATGAATTTTAGAATAGCCATGTATTTCATCTTCCATGTGGCCCATAGATGAATCTTCTATTATTTCCTAAAAATTAAATCCAGCAACAAAAATTATAATACCAAAAAGACCAAACACATATATCAAATTAAAATCTAAACTATACTATCAATTTGGGTTGGACCGTATTCCATAAGTTATCCATATACGACTTTAATTAAGCTTAATAATCTTATTTATTCTGAGAAAAAAGATTTCTCTAGTAAAAGTTATGCAACAATGACACGATTTCAATGTTGTAGACTAGCTACCCTGAAGTCGTATAAGTACCATACAACTTCTTATACAAATTCATACTCTGGTGACACAACTTATCTATTTTTACAAATAAAAAATTATCTATTTTCATAATTTATAAAAAAAATTACACTATTATGATAAAAAAAACTCAAAAGTTATATTATTAAGATTAATTTTATACTAAATAATAAGTTGTTATTCTTAAAAATAAATATATTTTACTAATAAAGTAACTGGTCAAAATCTCATTGTTTAGATTAATTTGTATTTTGAATTAAACACTTCAAAAATATATTTACATAATTTATAATATATTTTTGAAATACATTTTTTAAAATGTATAATTTAAAAATAAAAAAAATATTTTTTATTGTTAAAATACAACTCAAATTGTAATTTATAAATATAAAAGTAATTTTTATATAGAAAATATATTTTACATTATATAATCTAAAATATATTTTCATATTATATAATTTAAAATATGTTTATAGATTTTAGATTGAATATTTCCCAGACTATATAATAAAAAATGCAATTCATAAATAATTTAATTTTTTTTAAACACTTTTATAAGAGTGCATGAAGAAACCAAAGATTGGAGGAACAAAAATCAAATTGTAATTCCCTCTTACTTTTCTTCAAACTGTCGACTTAATTATATGATATATGATCAGAGGAATAAAATTTCAAATTTGTTACGTATACAGTTCAAATCTTAAAAGATTTTAATAAGATCGCATACCAAAAGCTTTAAAAGAAGAAAATAACTTTTCAATCTCTTATAATACAACATGATCTTCTATAAGATATAAAAGTTATACGCAAAAAATGGCACTCTAACTGTTATCATGTTTAATCAGTAATGTAAGATTCTTATTTTGAACTTCCGATTTCAGTTTACATTGACCAAAAGGATAACTCATTATTTTTCATAACAATCAATTATTTTATTAATTAAATTATATATTTAGTTCATCAAATTACTTGCATAGGATTAAAATCAAAATATTCAATTATTTTATAAGATAGTCGCACTTTTTCTTTTTTAAAAAAAGTAAGATAATGTATTGCTATAAGTGCATAATAAATTATTAGCGAAATTTTGTAATTTTAATTAATCTTATGATTAAATAATTAACTATATTATTCTAAGTAATAAATTATAATGTTTTTGGTTCAAAGCTTACGATCATACGATAAATAAAACAAGCAAACACCTAAGAATTAGGTCCTCTGGGGCTTTTACTTGTCAATTTTTAACAAAAAATTATTCTCTTTTATTTGTTATTTTTAAAATTTCAAGGTAAAATTGGTTTTTTATTATATTTTTAATGCAATTAATTTGTAAAGAGAAAAATATTTTAACGGAAAGAAAAAGAGATAAAATATAATGACAAATAAATATAGATTAAAATAAAAAAAATTGAAAGTGTAAGTAACTCGCTTAAAATTAAAATTAAAATATGAAAACTAAATATTTTCCTTAAATTAGGTGAAAATCTTATAATGGAACTAATGATTACAGCTTATTCCAAATGTTTACTTTATCAATAAAACTATCAATTTTTACAATGTTTAACCATCCTCAAAGTCACGGTCATTAACATTGGCTAAAGAACAAAATCAAAGATGGATATATATAACTCAAAACTTATTTAAATTTTTGTTCAACTGCTTAATTAATTATAAATAGTATATATTTAAGAATAAAAAACATTTTGATCAGTCCAACAATAAATTTTACTGTATATATAATAATTAAATTTAAGTTAAAAATATAAAACTATGAATTGTAAAAAAAAAAAAAAAATTGTTTCCTGACAAAATTCAGTACAAGTTGTTCAATGATTATGTGGCACAATACAAATCACAATTTATATTTCTTTGCATGAAACAGCTAGTGTGAGTTGCATTTATTGAAAGTTCTCTCAATTTCTTCAATTAAGAAAAAACTTTTTGTAATGTTATTTTAGAGGAAAGATATGAATTATAAATTAAAAATAAATAAATCTTCAAGTAACTTTTTTTAATTATTGAAAGTTTCTATTACCACAAAAAAAGAAATAGTATAAATGTCCTAAATTAAAAGTATAAGTATTTTTTGAAATGAATTTTTTGTTTCTTGAGAAGTGATGTTAGCAGTGGGCAAGTTTTTTCAGCTTCCCCTTCTTTCGCTGGGAAACCGTGTGCGCAGATCATCAAAGCCAATTTCCAATGGTTTTCATATAAATAACGCATCTTTCTCCCCAATTCCCCCCAACCCACTTTCACTTTCACCTTCACAACACAAACACAAACATTTCTCAAGCAAAGTAATGGTGGCGCTTCTTGTGGCAACCTCGTCCGACCCTGCTTCCATCAACCCGGCCAATGCGCTGTTGGCCATGCCCGGGTGGCAAACGGGCCCCCATTTCCAGGTTCAAAGCATGAACCATTTTTGGGAACCCATCATGCCCCTTTTGCTGTTTTAATTGTTATTTTTGGTTGTGTTTGGTCCGCTAGGATGATATGAAGAGCTTTGTGAATGAAGGGGTGAGGGTGTTGCTGCATGGAAAGAGCATAGTGGTGGAGGATGATTTGGACAGGAGGTGGGAAGAGGTGACTGGGGAGGTTGTTAATGAGGTCATCTTCTTCAGCAAACACACGGCTGTGTCCAACAAACCTGCCCTCACTGTTCACCCCATTGGTAAGTTGTTCACTTTCTCTCTGCTTCTTTTTGTGTGTGTGGAAAAGTGTGTATCTTGTAATGATTTTTTTTGGTGGGGTGTGTGTGATTGTGTTCAGGAGTTCCTCATTTGCGTGAAGGTGATGTTCCGCCCCAAGGTGGCAGACCGGGATGGGCAGCGCTGCCAAATCCTAGGATGGGGCCTTGGCTTCGCCTTTTGAAAAATCTTGCTCAGGCTCATAATCTGGTCCCTGAATTCGAGGTGTCTTTTTTTCTTTTTCCTTTTTTTTTTGGTCAGTATTTAGACTAGTTTTCTTTACTTGCATGTTGTTTCTTGTCTGACGTTTTCTTTGACTGGCTGTCGTTTCTCTAGTTATATCTTCGGTAATTCTGGTTTAGATTGTTTCCTGTTGAAGGAAGATGATGATGTTAAATTTTTAAAAGCAATTATGGCAGAATCTAATCTGTTTCCTCAATTTAGATTACTTTGGAGGCTACTCACCATGGACCGCTGACCAATAAGCCAACCATGTTTTTGGAGATTGGTGAGTCTTTTTTTCCTTACTCCTAGACCTATTTTGCATTGATAGGTTTGATATATCGTATTTTGCAAGCACCTTGCATGATCTATTAGTTAAGTACTGGGAAAATAATTTGTTGTCTTTGCATCCTCCATCGTTTGTTTTTCAGATCAAGTTAGTCTTCATTTTGATGTTTAATCTCCTTTCCCATTCATATCCATCTTCTCCTTTTTGAAAGTATTACTTACTTGCAAAAAAAGGTTTCATCTTGTCTATGTTTTCCATAGCAAACTTGGAATATTGTATGTTAAAGAGAGATAAAGTGGAGTTTCCAAATCAGTGATGTTATTTTAGTTTAATTCTGCACTAGAGTATAAAGGGCATCTCTGTGTTCCTCTTTTTATTTTTTGGGACATTGGTTCAATGGTGAAATTTGTTTGCGCCTAAAGAAAATTCCCTTAGTCTTTCTCTGCATCAATTTTGGATAAGATTGGTATTTCTATGACATCTCTCCTCCTTGGACCAGGAGCACCACCACTCTCCCTTTGTTTTCCTTCCATAGAGGCAATTGAAGAAGAGTTAGTCTGGCCAGGGGTTTTCATAACGAGCAGGTAATTAACAACTAACACCGTGGGCAGTTCCAACTGGGGTTTGTGAACTGGGTCACTTCCTTCTGGGTCAGGTTGAAAGTTTTAAAACTTGAATTGTAAATTCCTCCTTCGGCTCAGCCCACCCAAACCTTTTTTTCCTTTTGTCTTTGCATGAAACTTCTTTCCCCCATATAATGTCTGATAAGCACTTTCAGTAGTTTTTGCTCATGGCAATTCATCCCCTGTCTCCATGACAATCCATGCTCAATTGTTTGAGCTTCAACTTAGGCTTCAAATTAAATCTCTAGTCGATTAATCCAAGAAAATGGATCCTCTCCCTCGAACATGGACATTCCACGTTCTTGGTTGACTTTGAGAAAATTGTGGTTCTCCAATTCCTTTCTTCCCTACCACATTATTCAATTCCAACAATGTGGTATTCTGCTTTTGAAGCTGATCCATGTGAATTTGGATAGCTTCCTGGAGTAACCTTATTCTCTCACAAGGCTCATTTGAGCTTCTAGAACATCCACTTGCCGAGTCATCTTTAGTGGTATCCGGCAAGTTGGACCAATTGTTTGATTTGGAACTGTAAATGAATGAAGAATAATATAGATTCTATCCGGCAAGTTGGACCAATTGTTTGGTTTGGAACTGGAAATGAATGAAGAATACTAATTGTATCACTCCCTGCCCCCACCAGAGAAGACTTTTGATGATCTTCTTCTACATATTATTGATATCTACGATGATCCTCTCTCTCCTCCCCCTTATTTCTTATAGTTAACTCACTACATGTCATTGTCTTCTTTCCTTGCCAGCTCAAACCCCCTATTTTTATGTTTCCTATAATGAATGTGCCAAACTTGTGCTTATTTTCCACATTATGTATCTGCTGGCCCAAGTTTTCCTCTCTATTCATATTATAGTTTGTGGCTGCTAAACTTCATGCTCAAGTTACACTAGAAGGTGCTAGCAGTTAGATAAAATTTGAACTTTAATGCAGCAACTCGTTTTCTATTCTGGTATAGGTAGTACTGAAGACTACTGGAAGAGACAGGATGCTGCTCAAGTTATGGCACAGGTTGGTGGGGCTTCTAATAATTTATTTCATTACTTTTTCCATCAATATCTCGAATTTCCCTGTATAGAGATCATATTACTCTTGAATTAAAAAAAAAAAAAAAAAAAA
>Ga0209489_100289_pt1 | contig 87609 bp, 40 predicted proteins | sample SiratrowhiteBW_FD_187527 | JGI IMG/M metagenome (GOLD analysis project Ga0209489, IMG submission 187527) | Root nodule microbial communities of legume samples collected from California, USA - Siratro white BW (SPAdes) (version 2) | ecosystem: Host-associated > Plants > Roots > Nodule | place...
ACATGCACCTATAAGCTTCAGAATGGTTGAATATGATTGTTGTTATGACTGAATGATGAATGCATTTGCAATCATTTTGATTGAAATGAAATCAGAGTACTGGGGATTGAGAGGAAATCAAGGTACGATGATTGCAGATGGATCATTATGAGGTTAATGAATTTGGAATAAAGTATGAAAGTTTGTGATTGAATGTTAAACTTAGTTTTATTCGACTTAAGAATTCATATTTGCATTTGTAAATCTAATCACTTAAACTCTTTTCACTCTTATAAGCTAAAAACATTATTTCGTTAGCTTACCCTTGTTTTTCTTATTGTTTTGTGAACTGCGATGATTGTACTATGTACATGAGCAGGTGCAGATGCAGGTTTAGGAGCACCTTAAAGATGATATACTCTTAAATCGGTCTCCTTTTGTCTTATATATATGTTTTTGTTGTAGTTAAAGACTCTATGACCTTAAGATGATTTTCCTTTTGTCATGAGAATAGTTATACATAACTCTGATGTATCTGAACACTTTTTGTAGTACCTTAAACCTTAAATGGATGTTAATACTTGGTAAGTTATAGAATTTTTGGACTGTTACAACAGACACACATAACGCTCATAAATTAAATTAATACATAAAAATTTTAATTCTTCATATGTGTTTCAGATATAAAAATATACTTAACTCTTTATTTATTTTTATATAATTTGACTCTTAACAAATATATCTCATATATAACTTTAAATGGGAGTTAATTTAATCGTTATCGTTAGCTCAACTTTCATCTTTCTATTCCTAAAATTTAACCATCTATAACTTTTTTTTTTTTATTTTTAATTGCATTTTTAATATTTTAAAATAATTTACTAGAAAAGTTAAAATAGTTTTATATCATAATATAAATTGTGTGGTGTAATATTAAATAATATATATATATGTGTATATTTAAAGTATTATTTATTTGTGGTGAGTTAATGACTTGAATGATCTTGACATCTCTGAAATATTTAAGCGACCAAATTTAATTTTTTAATGAATGTGTTTCCGCGTGAATGAGTTAATGAATATAGATCTTATAAACATAGTTTGGGATGAAGAGTCTTTCTAATTCTATTTCTTAAGAAAACAAAATAAAATAATAATAATAATAATAATAATAATAATAAAATTTTTGTCGAAATTGAATTGGATTGATTAAAATTAACTTCGAGTAAATCAACGTTATCCTTTTAGACCGAACTTCACCAATGAAAAATTAAATGGAGATTTATCTGAAAAAAATTATTAATTAATTTAGAATAGTATTTAATAAATAATTAATAAGTAAAGATAATGTCGAGTGAATATTTAAATTTATTATATATATATATATATAATTGTTTTTTCAACGAAGGGATAATTGAGTAAATTTTACCGGAATTTGATAAGACCGCTATAAATATAGTTTTTTTATATAAATATTTAATGTAACTGTATAATAAGAAACTAAATCTTGACACAACTAATTTTCCTATAAAAACACTTGGATCAATATAGATTTGCATTGGACAAGTTGAACTACGAGTTAAAAGAAACAGTATACAAATACAAAAACAATTTTCAACAACTTTAATCTGATTTGACTACAGTGTTTCAAAAAATAACTTTTAATTAATTGATATTCCATTTTTATATATTTTTTTAATGGAGAACTTTTTTTAAATAGTATTAAGTAACTTTCTTAGTCGGCATAAAAAATAATGATTTTTCTTATTTTAATTTAGAGGAAATTATACTCAAGAATTGCACAAACAAATAATGAACAAGGATAACATATTTATCCTACCTATCTTAATCAATAAATAGTCGCTGAAAATTAACTCGTTCTTATCAATTATCAAGCATCTTATTTAATCTTCTTAATATTTGGTATTAATATAGTATTTCAATTCTTATGATATTAAATATTTATAAACATCACAAAATAAAACATTTAAACATTAACAGCCCTAATTAGCAAAACACATGCATAGTTAATTTTAGGTATTTTTTATTGTAAGTGATCAATAATACAATAAATATGTAATTAGTAAATTTACATAAATAATATAAGTATGAGGGCAAATGACATAAAGGGGCAAGGTTGAAATTGCCTTAGTAGTCGTACCTTGGAACGGGAAATCAAGAATCGACCTTTTCGGAGACGAGCGACACGTGTCATCACGAATATGCAATCTAAACCGTCCATTATTCGAATCAACATCTAGCCGTCCATATGTTCCTGTCCCACTATATAAGTCTCTTCGGTTGAGACAAGTACCTCCTCACAAGCAAAATTTTCTGCGATAATAGAAGAATTTTCGAGAAAAAGAAAATCAAGAACTCGGAATCAGGGTTTTCTTTCAGATTCGTGAAAATCTCGAAAGAGGAATACGATTTCTGCCTTAGGTCGATTCCCTTAAAGATCAAACCCTAATATTCTCTTTTTCGAATTTGAGATAAAAGGAATTTAGGGTTTCGGTCTCTCTTTTTCCGCTGCCTGTTTTCGCGATCGGCGATTGTAATTCTGTTCTCGACCGTTACGTTTGTAATTGCAACGGTTTAGCCCGAACCTTTAAGCCTAGGTTTTTGTACTTTCGTTGCGATGAACGACCAATCGCAGATGATGATGAATTTGAACCAGATGAGCCAGCCTCAGATGATGAATCAGGTGCCGATAATAGGTCAGTCGCAGCCTCAGATGCTCGCGCACAATCAAGGAATGAATCAACAAGCGCAGCCTCAGATGAAGACATCACAGATTATGATGAACCAGTCTCAGCCTCCGATGATGAATCGCGGATACAAGGTTTGGTCTCAGCAACCTCCTCTGGACCCTACCATGAAGTTTCAGAATCCTATGAAACCGAATTACCGGAGTAACTGGAAGGGGAAGAAGGTCACTGACAAACGCAAGGACCCTAGGAGAATGGAAAAACCCAATCCCAGTGGAATGCCACCTCTTAGTATTCCGAACACCGGTGTCGCCGGTTACCAACCCCCAACGCTGAACGAGTTGCAATCGCAAAATCGCTTGAAAGCGCGTAAGTTCTATCCTAAGAAGAAGTTTAATAATAGGTTTGCTCCCTACGCCCCTAGAAATACGACCTCGTTTATTATTCGTGCGAAGAAGTCCGGTGGCATAGCATCTCTTGTGTCACCTTGCCCTGTGACCCCCGCAGTGCTTCCCACGCCTATATTGTCGCCGTCGAGGGAGGTGTTGGGTGATATGGCGAAGGAGGAGTGGGGTGTTGATGGATATGGGTCGATGAAGGGTCTGATTAGACTTCGATCGCCTGGGAATGAGGCTGATGTTCATGATTATGAGGATGAGGACGACGGTGGCTCGAGTGAGAGTGATGTGGAGGAGCATGTGGAGGTGGAGAGGAGGCTGGATCACGATTTGAGTCGTTTTGAGATGATATACCCCAATTATGGAGTGGATTACAATAATGTGTTAGAGAACAGGGTTGATGATCAGGATTCCCATATAGCTCAGTTGGAGGAGGAGAACTTGACGTTGAAGGAGCGCCTTTTCCTGATGGAGAGAGAATTGGGCGACCTGCGAAGGAGGTTGATGTATCTTGAGAGGCAGAACCAAGCTGTTGAAGATGTCAATGAGGAAGTGGTGGAAAATGGGTCTGATAATGAGAGTGAGGGTGGATCTGATGTTCCGGTTATGGGAATTGAGAACAATGTGGTGATGGTTGACTCAGTGCTGGACAGTGTGAGAGATGGAAGTATTGAGCCTAATGCTAAGTTGGACAATGCTGGAGTATCAGAGGCTGAAGGTGTAGATAATGTTTTTATGGAAGGATCTGTTCCAAACGAGGCTGTTGGGGACAAGGATGGGGTCAGAGGTAATGAATTGGGAAGTGACTGCGTGTTTGATGAAGTGAAGGAAAAGGATGAGCTGAAGGATGAAGGAGTGACACATCAGGATAAAAGTTTTTCAAAAGAAAAAGAAGTAATGGATAACAAAGAAAGTGGTGATTTTGAAATGGTGGACAGAAATGATGAATCAAAATGTCAAGGAGCAACTGATGAAAATAAAAAGGACTTAGTCTTAAGTGAGAAGGACGAAAGCAAGAGTCAAGTAGTTGGGACAAGTTCAGAGACTGCCAGGAATGATAACTCAACTGCCCCATGTTAGCATGAGTTGTTCATCTGAATACTTTTGAGGGGAAGGCTAGAGTAAAATGAACTCTACAGCTTTTTAATGCATAAATGTTGGTATTTGTAGATCGTAGTTTAGAAGTTTGCTTTTATTTTGTCGCTATTTTTCTTATAGTTTGTATGGTATGAAAGATTGGGAGGACTAGTGGTTTTGTTTTTCGCTGTCATATCTCATGGACATTAATATGAGGACCATAAGGGCTATAGGACCTGAGCTTCCTTCCTTTTCTTTTTCCTTCCAGGGTAGGGTAGGTCTTTCGAAAAATAGTAAGAGATCCTTGAGTTTGCAGGTTCATTTAATGTACAAGGGATTAAAGTATATGCCAAAGTGTTCTTATAAGCATGTAAAGACCTGTAAATTTTTTAGGGGAACTAATGATTAGTTTGTACTGATGCTATTTTTAGTTAATTTCATGCAATTGATTTTGTTATTTTGTTGTTTTTTACGTTTCCTCTTGCTTAGGAGGATTATCTTGATGAAATTCTTTTCTTTTATTAAAAATATTCGAGATTTTCACTATTTTATCATGGTGAACTTCATCGGACAATGCTGAATAGAATCAATCCTTTTAACGAGGAAAGTTTTTCATAATAGACCGTTATAGCCTTCTGTTACAATATAATTATAAAATAAGTCTTGAGTTTTTGGATAGATTATCATAGTCCATAAGTTTGTCTTGCACGTGTAAGTGAGCTATTGCTTTAGCATAACTGTGACAACTGTGAGAACTTTTGTATCGAGTCTGATGTAAAACTTGGTGGTGATGCTCTTAAATTTTTCGGTGGCTTTGGACTTGAGTTTGATAGAAAGCAGTATTTCTGCCAGATTTTACTACGAAGGGATATCTGGTTTCGCAGTTTGGTATTCGAATTGCTACTGCGTTGGATCTTCCCAAGGAATTGGATGGATGATGATAGATGATGATGATCGGGTTTGGTATTTTAGGGGTTCGCGTTGACAAAGGATGCGGGGTTCTATTTCAAAAGAGAAAATGGAAGTTTTTTTGCCGGTAATTTCTCTTAATAATTCCTTTTTTCCAATTCTCTTTATACTCCAAGTTCTTAGTTAAACACAATGCAGAGTTGTGTATATGATCATTTTTGTCGTGCGTGTTTCCCTTCTTCACTGTTTATCTGTTTTTATCTATTTTTGCGTGTATGGATTATAAATTTAACCCTTGTTTCTTGTGTTTACAGATAGTATTTGCTGCTGGCCATACAATTACAAAAGGTGTAACATAGGCCTTCGTGGCTAACTTTGTAGTTACGAGGTATTACGAGTCAGAACCATCTCTTCCTAGTTATGAATTGGACGTGGAATACATAACATAATAGCTGCCACCTCAACTGCTTCATCTTGTCTCCAGATATATCACTCTGACCTGCAGGCTCTGCACTATTGCATTTGTTGTCTCACCAAAGCTTGACCAAGATGTTTGGGCTTACTTAATGTTATTCCTCCACGAGATGCTTGTATTGCGAAGGAGCTGATTTTGTGCATTTTGGTTTGACCTCAGCAAATTTTTCAAATGTTTGTTCTTGTGTTCCAAGACTCGAAATTCAAAGCAAGTGTTTGACGGATGGAAAAAACGTGAATTATGTTGAATCCATCGTTATTCCTTTTGCAAGTGTTCTTGTGATTTCAGCTCGTTCCGCAGCCACTTAATTTCAATGGTTGACCTGCCTTACATGCTGTCGTTAATGTTGATGTTGTTTTTCTATTCTTTAAGCTTTCAATCCTGTCTCTTAAGTTGTGTTTAAAGTGTTGACCACTTTTGTGGTTGTTACTTAATTAAAAATAGTGTTTTACTATATTTTCAGATAATAAAACCGGTGATGGAAAAATGTTGGTTTTTTTTTGCAACGAGGTTTTTATTCAATGACGAGTAACCCAAAAAAAAATATAGTTCATATATGCGAAGAAAACAACTTTTGAATGATTTATTTAATCATTCAAATATGATGCCTTTGAACAACTCATAAAACAAAAAACGAGTTATTACATTATAGAGTACTACATTTAACATTTTAAGATTAAATAAATTAATCCTTGATATTTTTGTAATCATAATATCCACACAGATATTGTGTAACAAAAATGAATGGCTTTGTAAGAGACATGAAGTGAAGTAATCTGGATGTGTGGATAGAGGAAGCGGTGCAGAGAAGCTATATTCTATCTATATCTTCCTCGCTGGTTTGCCACGTAAGCAAGTTGATCTTGGCGCCAAGTTATTGGGCACATAACAGAAACGGGAAAGCTTGAGCTTGCTCTCTTATGAGTTCAGCAACTATAATAATGGCTCTGAATGTCGTAAATCTAGGGTTTCACCCATCGATTCTTCCATGTTCTCCTTCAACCTTTGTTTCTCCCAAGCCATTGAAGGATCGGTTCGTGCTCGGGTGTTCTCGCGTTGAGCAAATATCGTTCACTGAATCTGAGAACTCACTCATCGAAGCCCTTCTCGGCATCCAGGGACGCGGACGTTCTTCTTCTCCTCAGCAGCTAAATGTCCCACTCTCTCCCACCTTTCTTCAATTCCTTTTCCAATTCACCATTCACCATTCATTTTTCTTTCTCTCTTTTTCTCTATCAGGCTGTTGAGCGTGCTGTTCAAGTCCTCGAACGGTTGGGGGGTGTACCCGATCCGGTTCGTCTTCTACACTTGAATACTTTTCTCCTCATCATTTTTTTTCTATAAATATCTGAAAGCAAACTATCTGTTATCATGTATTTCTCCATTGATCCATGAAATTAAATTACGCAGACAAACTCCAATTTGATCGAAGGTCGCTGGCAGCTAATTTTCACCACAAGACCCGGAACAGCATCGCCAATTCAGGTTCTGACATGCCTTTTCTTCTTGGATGTCGCATTAATGGTTTATTGGCTTTGATAGACATTGTTAAATCCCTAGCGGGAAGGCAACATATACATGGGATTCAGTATGTAGATTTAGGCATATTAAACTGAAATTCACTTGGACTTCATAGTAGCTACCACCAGAACCAGTGTGTGACATGACCTGTTCAAGACATAACTCTGTAAATTGCTTGATGATGTGTCTCAATGTGGCGTTTCTATATTTCTCTTTCAGAGAACCTTCGTCGGGGTTGACTTTTTTAGTGTATTTCAAGAGGTTTATCTTCGAACAAATGATCCACGCGTGTCCAATATCGTGTCGTTTTCTGATGCTATCGGTGAGCTCAAAGTGGAGGTAGTACGAAGTAACTTAAATTGAAGCTATAAATTTAATACACATTTCTGAGTAAAATTTAACTTTTTTTAACTCTATTTTTGGTAACTCTGACACTCATTGTGGCCTTTAGCTTAAGAGGCTTTGCCTATAGTCCATATTAGTAAATTAATCGTGCTGAACAGGGCCTTAGTTGTTTTAGTTCTTGTTTTTATGTCTTTCAATTTACATAGGCGGCAGCATCAATTGAAGATGGAAAAAGAATCCTTTTTAGGTTTGACAGAGCTGCTTTTTCTTTTAAATTTCTTCCATTTAAAGTTCCGTATCCAGTTCCATTTAAGCTACTTGGAGATGAAGCAAAAGGTTGGTTAGACACCACATATTTGTCGAATTCGGGAAACCTTCGTATCTCGAGAGGAAATAAGGTGATTAGGCATTTTCAGTGGAAACATCGTTCTAGTAGTTTTTTAATTCCGTTCCTCGAGTAAAGTGCTTGCTTAATTGTCAATAACATGAAAGTATTCCTATATACGTTTTATATTTCTAAGAATTATTAGCAACATATCTATAGTGCAGGGAACAACCTTTGTGTTACAGAAGCAAACTGAGCCAAGGCAGAAGTTATTGACAGCTATTTCCTCAGGGAAGGGTATTACAGAGGTCAGACCGCTGATTTATTTGTTTATATAATTTAATAAACACAACTGGAATGTTTCAATTGTCACTGTTTTTCACATTATATCAATTCCAACAGGCAATAGATGAACTTATTTCCTTAAAGCAGAACAGTGGTCCAGAAGAACCAGAACTAGAAGAGGGTGAGTGGCAGATGATGTGGAATTCGCAGGTAGATTTTGGAAATCCGAAGGAGTGTCAATTCCCAATCACTTGATTCGTTTGAATCTAATTTTTTTTGTCAATACTGATTTAAGATCATTAAAATGTGTACATTTTTCTTGCAAAGTGCTTTTTCCTGTTTAAACAATTTACTATATGCAGACTGTAACGGATAGTTGGATAGAGAATGCAGTCAATGGGCTGATGGGCAAGCAGGTATCGGATTCATCTTGCAAATTTCCATTACCTCTATTCTCTACATATGCTTCCTCACATCTTCAGTTTGTATATATAATGATGGGCGTTGCAGATTATCAGGAAGGATGGAAGAATAAAGGTCCTGGTCGATATCTTGCTAGGGCTTAAGTTCTCCATGACTGGAAATTTTGTGTAAGTTTCTATTGTTTTTATGTTTACTACTGAATAGAAATAATATTAGAACCTGGGTAAGTATGCTAGGGAATGCTTAATGTGTGCTTGGAATTCTTTGCCATAGCAAGCTTTATGACGGTATTGATATGTATGAAAATTTCTGCGAGGGCATTAATTGACATGTATAATGACTACTTTTGTAGCTTTGCGGTTTTGTAGGAATTGTTGGGCACATACGAGAAAACCATATTTCATCTATCTATTTACTGTATTTCTTGAAATATGTTTTAAAATATGAGCCCCGCTAAATTTTCTTAATATTTTTCTCTAAAATTGACAGAAAAACTGGCTCCAGACTGTATGACGTTACCATGGATGATGCAGCCATAATTGGTGGCCCATTCGGATATCCCCTAGAAGTGAAAAACAAGTTCATATTGGAGCTTCTGTAAGATGGCATATTCCTTGTCAATCCATCTAGTATATTTTTTAAACCAAAAAACGCCCTCAAGTTTTCGAAAATTGATTTGTAAAATAGATTGTAAAAACTAAAAACTGATTACATTTGGCTTTTCTCATCCATCCCTTACTAGTTGAGTTTTCCTTTGCAGATACAGCGACGAGAAGCTCAGAGTTAGCCGTGGATACAATAACATTCTTTTCGTACATGTTCGCACGGATGCATTGAGATGAAATAACGCTATTATTTATAAGGATATTAAGTATAAGATGTTTTGTAAATGAAGACTAGTCAATTGTGTATTGTGCATTTAAACTGTCCTTGACATCGCAAACCAAATACAAATAACAAGGAGGTACTTCATGTTCGCTAAAGGTTTCGTTTCGACTCGGCTTTAATTCTATTTTTAGCACCGTTATGGGGATTTTATAATTTTGATCAGACACTCCAATTTGAGAGAACGTCGAATGTCCATAAAAAAATAATTATATCATTTTCTTTTATCCAAAAACAGGTCAGTATTACTTCAAAAGCCCAAGCCTGGACATACATTATACTCCATGGAACCATGGAATCCAAGGTTCCACACTGGCACGCACTCAAGAAAGTTTCTATTATAGATAAACCCGTTCACTTTGCAATTACTATTATTCTATGATGACATCATAAAGAACAAACAATTAATGAATATGAAATTATATGTTCAACCTAAACAAAAATTACAGACAAGGAAGAAGGAACTAACTAACTTCTTGCTCGTCAAACCGTTTTGAGAAGGACATACAGAAAATCTAGGCACTCACTTCATTCCTACTCTCATCGTGTACTTTAATGCCTTCTTGTTGGTAGATCGTATTTTGTTCCTCAACGCTGGGCTTTACCTCAGCGCTAGGCTTTTCCTCAGCTGGCTCCTCTGGTTTTCCCTATTGCAGACAACAAATTTAGGTTATCACTACAAAATAGTAATCGTGCAGGTGTAATATTTTTGATAAAACATTGAGTCCTCCACAATGGTTGATGAAGCCAACCTTGTTTCGATCACGCCATCCAAGTCCAAATGGACGAGAAAGCAAACTTATCCTCCTCGCAGGGATTTCCGCTGTAGGCTCTTGACTGTTTCTCGATACTGGGGATTCAGTCTGTGATCTATAAATCAAGATGACATCAAGTCAAGTAAGTCATACAGGACTCTTTGCATAAGTAATATCAAACATTTATTTTGCTTTCCAACATTTACCGCCGCACCTTTCGACATTTCCTCAAATAGTAAGGAAAGCTGGTAATTTTGGAGGGTGGGGTTGGGGTGGCAAAACTTTAAAATAAAATATTAAATAGGAAGCCATGCTGAAACAAAAAAAATACAGTAGGTGCACATATAAAGAGTAAAGACATATTTCAAAAACTTAAAAAATAAATATACCGTGGAGATTGTAGAACTTTAACTTGGCCGTGCTGGTACTGCAATGTAGCCTCAAGCATAGATTCTGCCATAACTGCTCTCTTCTCCATTTCAGTAAGGGCAGCAGTTGCTTCTTCATACTTTTCCTGCCAATATAATACGTATCACTGTAAGATGTTGCGGTACAAAAATTCACCATTTGCCAGTCAAAGTATAATATAGAATGACCATAATAGAAATTTATAAATATTAGTTTATTCAGAATAGGCACAAGTCAAGGCAGTGGTGCTGAATCAAAGAATGCTTATTAGAACAAGTACAGTCCAATCACCAACATCACCTCCCCCACCAAAAAAAAAAAACGCTGAAACAAACATAAGCAACTATATCTCCAGCATAGTTAACTAAAATGTGATAATAGGATGCAATTTCTTCCAATTGGAGGCAGTCAAGTATAGCCCATGGCCGAATAATTAATATATATCAAAGATTCTGCAAAATATCGTCAGCCCCTATGATACAATGAAGTCCAAATCAGGAACAGCTTACTAAAAAATGATTATGGCTTTTTAATATATATATACTAGACGGATACAAGACGAAACAGGGAAAAGGGTAACCTGAAGGACTTGGGCAGCATATCTTTGTGCGGCTGCATCTTGCTCGGCGAACCTACGAGCATCCTCAGTCACCTTCTGCTCTTGCTCCACCCGCATCAGCACCTATCAGCAGCAAACTCAGTCACAGAAAGGGACAGCATATTCTATCTCAATAATAATGAATATTGACAGACAAAAATTATACCTGAAGCATAGCAGTTTCTTGTTCTTGTTTATCGGCAAGTGCCTGCCGAAGCTGAGCAACGTCTTCTTCTAGTTGCTCCACCTGAAGAAAATAAGAATTACATGCTTTGAATTCTCATATAACAAATTACAACTCAATCTAGAGGATATCTAATCTATAGTTTTCAGATTCGCAATTAGAATCACATAATATCTTTACTCAATTCTATATCATAAATAGGTAGTATGTATGTAGATGTCTTTGAAAAGTATAGATATATGGATGGATTTGTATGAATGTATATCAACATATGAATCACACAAGTAAGTGTTTCACTGTTTTATCTCCTTTTTTCCCATAATTCTGATTAAATAGATTGAAAATTGAATAAGCTTAAATCATTAAATGAAAAAGGAACTAAAGGAATTGTTTTGAGAGACTCATAGTGAGTTCGTTTTACGAATTTCTAGTTTAAATTATTACATTTAACCACTGTACATCCTTATTTGCTATATCTCAAGCTAAGTCCTTAAAACTTACGTTATTATAATATTTACAATCATAATGTCAGGACCTATTGTCATCTAATTAACTAAGTTCACATACATACTAATTCAATAATATAAACATCAGCCAGTTTTAGAAATTCCTGTCTGTGTATCACGGACCTGAATCTGTATCCTGGAATTTTCAACCAGCAATTTGAAAGCAAAGGGCATCCCAAAATGGATGTAGAAATGTTATACAAGTGCCAATATTCAATATCCCATACAAATGTGTGATAATAAGAACTTAGGAGAACCACACCATAAGATCTAGTTGATGTAGTTGGAGAGCCTAGGACCATATAAATCACGCACTAGCATTCCACGCTTCCAATATGGGACTCAAGTCTCATCCCTTGTAATTGATTCAACATTCCGCACACTATGCAATCTTGGTGCTCATGCGGACTGGTTATGCACTATCCCTTTTGACCAGTCTTTGGCACACATTATAATGCCAGCGTCACCAACAGTGCTCCTCATATGTAGCCTAGAGACATGGCTGGCTACGCACTAGCCTTTTGACTAGTTCCTGGTGAACATTAAAATGCTAGTGTTACTATCTGTGCTGCCTGTTGGTAGTTGAGAGACATGGTGAAAGATTATACTACTAATTGACAAGAACCTTGGGGGAACCAAACTACAAAGGCTAGCTATTTTTATCAGAGAATCCCTACATCCAATGAGACTCAAGTCTCATACCTTGCAATTGGATCTAGCACCAATGCCTGTGCAAAATGACATGTGAAATCTACAACCTAAGAAAATTCAGTTTGGCCCCGGCATGGAAAAGTCCAGGCAGCAATAGCAAATTCTGAGATGGACAAGTCTCTTCCTGAGCAACCTCTAATTGTTAAATGGAAAAGGGAAGTCTCTTCTGCAATGGGTAGCACTCAGAACAACTTTAGCAAAATGATAGAAGAAAATATTCTCTGCAGCTTCAGTATCAGTAAACAATAAGATACTACTAGTACATCATTACTCTAGTTTAGTACTCTTTAATTGAATAGTTGCATGAACCAAGGAACAGGTATTGCGTTTTATTATGCTGTGAATAAAGTCTACGTGTAGATCTCGATTCGAAAACACCAATTAGCCTCAAGATGTGATTGCATAATACAATTTCCAAGAACCTCGTAGTAAAATGTTGCATTGTAGAGATAACTTTGGCAATAACAGCATGACTTACCTTTGCACTCAGTTGCCGCCTATTGTCCTGCTTGACCATTTCCATCAATGCTGTTTCCAGCTCCTCCGCCCTGATAAAAAGGAAGAAATTTCGAGAACTAAATGCTATATGCATAAAATATATTTACATTATTAATCACCCTGTCCATGCCTCAACCCTTAACATATTAAAAACAAGGGAAAATGTGTTTTAGGTCCCTTATTTGCGGTAAAATGTAGTACTTGTATTTAAAAGTTTCTGATACTCTGAAATTACAAATTTAAACTTCTCCCACAGCACAGCAAATCATCAGTTGTATTAACATAGACTGAAGTACAGTTTATAATTATATATCATAGCCAATACTTTATGGGACTGGGCATATGATTTAGAGTAAGTTAGTTAGGAGGAAAAGAAAAACAGTTGTAAGACTGCAAGAAAACTCAGATTTCAAGTACCTAAGAATGGATGATCTTTTCTCCTCTAGTAGTCTACAAAGTTCAACCTTCAACCAGACAACCTGCATGGAGTTCACAACTTGAGAATAATGCTATGTTGTAATTAATTAGCTGCTCACCTTTTTGACAGGGGTAGATGAGCATTCAATGATAATAAAGGTTTCAAAGCCACTTTTTATTTTACAGAAAAAGAGGGAGGAGGGGGTAATGGAGAAATTCATAACGCAAATTTCACGATCACGCTGTCCTAGTTTCTCGGGATGTGTTCCCTTTACTGTTTTCCAAAAATTAGATTTTCAAAATGGGATGTGTGATAATTAAATAATTGAGTGTTGTAAAGTAAAATAAAACCAACAACCCATGTTGAAACATATAGCATTAACTTAAACTAAACCCTGTACAACTCTGATAAGATGTATACACATTTAACTAGACACCAGTTAGGACAACCAAAGTTCTCAATATTGAGTTTAAGGGGTCATTTAAGATAGATGTAGTCATAAGTGGGACCCAAAAGTAATATTACCACTTTATCAAACTTTGATTTTTTTAACTTAAGGGGTTGGTAAGTTGAGAACGTTATATATGTTAAAAGAAATAAATGCACCATTGACTACATGACAGTCTAATAGAAAGTGAGAAGGGTAAAAGGACGACCTGCTCTTGAAGATCTGGAACAGAATCTATCTCACCCTCTCCAGTCAGACTAATTAGAATTTCATCTGCATTAGTGGAACCAGATTCTGTACGAGATAAGCTGTCAAGCCCTTGCATATCAGTCGATTGTTCTGTTTTAGAGTCATGCTTAAAACCAAATAGCTTTGAAGCTAGTCCCTGAGAATCCCTCCAAGCTTTAAGCCCTTTTGATCTTTCTTCAATGGAAGCTATTACAGCAGGCCGATGTTTATTCCTCAGCTGCTGCAAACGAGCCTCATTTATATTTTGGTAACCCATGCAAGCTGTCAATACAAGCTGACTGCTGTCAAATGTGGAGCCAGCCAACGACTGAAGTAAGGTGACTGCATCTCCAGCATCCTTTGTTGTTACCAATGCAGGACCTAGAAGGCACGGTAAAATTAAGGTCTTCTAATATATGTATGGCTTAAGCACAGCTAGTGTACTTTTTCCAATAATACTCTATAGTTTGAAACAACAAACATGTTTCAGCCCGTACCATATAACTCCATTAAAGCAACTGCAGTTCTAAAGAGCATAACTCGGTTTCCTTCAAAAAGAAGCACATCCCAGACTCGAAGAACTGAAGTCCAAATAATGACAATAGATGAGAAGGAAGGTCAAACAAATGCATAGAAATGCTCATTTGACAATGGCAACATTGCCAAATAAGACTAAGCTACACTACTCAATAGATAGAACATTAAACCTGACCACTTTCCCAAGGAAGCATGTTCACAAAAATGGACAGGAACCAAGGTCCAGTAACCCATGCCACCTGCACTCCCAGATAATCTAGATGATTGGCTGCAAATTAAGTACACACAAGAAAATATCAATTAAGAAAGGGAACACTAGAAACAAAACTAACTTGGTGAGTTCAAAGACAAAATGAATTAAGATAGTTTACAGACCTAATTTAGGAAACCTCTCCCTCACCAACTCCTCAAAAACAAGTTGATCCACCTGATAAAATGATAATATATTTGAATGAATATATGTTAAAATGTTCAATAACACCTATGTACAATATTTAATTTAATCAAGAATACAAAGTAGACAAACAATACCTGAGATTCTATCATTTCCTCTGAATAATAGCCGTCAAAATAATCATCTAAAATGCCCATTAAGGTCCTGGGGAAAACCATAGTCAGTGGTTAAACATAAATTTGTACAATTTGCAATGAATAGCTGCTAAAGATGCTTCACAAGCTTAAAGCAATCGGTCAGGCATTCCTTCAAGGCAATGATGCTCATCCAACGCTTCAACAGTTATAATAATGATGTTCTATTCATACTTTACTTTCAAAAGTTCACCATATATTCTAGAAATCTACTCAAGCAGTCATCTAGGGACATACCAAAAGGCATTTTCTTCAGGCATCAAAAGTAGCAATAAGCCAGCAAAAAAATTCATGGCCTGCAATATAAATTATTTCAACAAGTTAAATACATGTCATGAGAATACATGAAATGTACATGTGAAAGTGCATATAGTAACTAATGAGCTTAAATTATTTTATGTGATAGGACAGCTCACTACTATTCATGAATCATGCGCATGACTTCACTGATACATGTGAAAGTTGCCTGCGAGGCATTAGGGCAATTTACAACTGTCAGGCATGCCACCTCAAAACAACTCTTGCCGGAGGGGTTAGACACAAAATAGTTCCGAATTCTTCTAATAAATTTACAATTTGAATAAAAGGTTCGAGTAAGAGAATGCACTTATATGAACCAGTCCTATTGTGTTTTGTATATATTTCAAGACCAAAGGTCTTTCTTTCTCAATTGACCGTGTATTTTGGATATCATTATCAAGTGTACTAATTCTGTACGTGAGAGATATACTTTCCCTCCAACTTTGTAATATCTAGTTTGTTCTTTTTCTGATGGTGGTTACAGAACAGCTGTCAGTTATTGGTTACAACTGAACAGCAGTCATTTGTAGTTAGTTACAATGAACAGCTTTTGTACTTCCTCTCAAAGTAATAAATCATTCTTCTTGTTAATTCAATACTGTAGCAGTCACACATATCTTCAACTCATACTATCAAGTACAAGCCTTGAGAAACACGTTGGTCCAAAGTCAAAGAACTACACAAAGACCAACAATACATTTTATGATAGTGAAATAGTGAAAGGTTAATGACTAGCCCAAAGTATCATTTTATTGAATTTATATGAGTGCTTTACATCAGATAGCAGTAAAGGATAAATCGGTGCGCAAATTTGGCTTTGCAAGACTTTAAAAAAAAATCTTAAAAGTTGCCATTGGAATCCTTGACTCATCATTTAAAGGTGATGAAATTCAAGCAGGTAATTTGAATTTTTTTTTTTTAAATGGTGTAAATAGGGCAAGGTAAATGCCTGTCGTTGTTGATTCATTGCACCATGATATCTCGTTAACTTACAAGTTACTTGAATCAATTATTTATGTCTCGTCAGCCATGTTTCATATAAACATTCATTAGATTGACTGAGGGGGAAAACAACTTTTATAAAAAAAATGGAGAATAGAAATGTAACGATTTTAAAGAAGCAAGGACCTGGCAGTAACCAACTGAGGGGTTATGTCGAGCATATGCCGTAAGTAACCGTCTCAAAGCGTTTCTACCATCCTCATCCAGAGCAGGATGACCAGGAAATGTTCGAGGCAGATCCTGCACATACAAGAAAAAGTCAGACTTCTATTAAGAAACTTATACGATAATATCACAGTAGATAGTGAGGTTGAAACATCAAAAGCAAATACCTTCTCAATCTGCCCTTTCCATTTTTCTGGCATACGTACAAAATCACCACCTGTTTTCCCATTGCTATCAATTGACTGCAAGCTTTGCTGATCAGTTTTAATTTCAGAATCACTCTCTGAGGCTAGCAAATCCTGATAATACTTCTCCACCCTCCTTGCTTTTACACCAACAAAAGCTTGCCAAAGCTGAAATACAATAACAAACAAAAGGGTATGATAACTAACCAAAAATAAATAAACTTCACAAGAAATGCAAATCTCAAATATATAATGCATACCTCTCCCCGCAATGCCATTGGTACTCCCCCACGAACCAGAACTTCCAACTCTTCTTTCCAAGGAAACGAAGCCTCTGGTGGTGCAGCATCAGTGGTAATACCATTTGCAGAGGCATTTGTGCCATCAACAAGAGGCATATCCGGACTAGGATCTGACCTCTCAACATCATAGTACTCCTCCTCAGAGTCTTCCTCAAATACTCCTTTTGGTGATTTAACATCATCAGAAAGCAATGTTGACTTTTCAGTTTCAATAATCTGGTCATCTTTTAACACACTTTTCTTGATCCTTTCTTCTTTTACTGACCCGGTTTTCTTCTTTACACGAACACTCATCATATCCTCAATAGTTCGAAGAGTTGGTCTTATCTCAGTCCACAACTGGATTCTGTGAACTTTTGCCTCCTCACTCGCTGGTACCTCCTTTTGACTACCATTTTCAGCTGCACTGTCAGAATCATCTGGTACCCGGTTGTTTGCTTCATGAACACCCTTCTCCGAGGCAGGATCAGCTTCTGGCTCTGCAACTTCATCACCCAAAACTTTCTCACCATCCCCAACAACTAATTTGTCTTGGGCCAATTCAGTAGACTCTGCCTGTCTTTCAAGAAACAAGCTCCACCGATCTGACCTTTCCTCTTCTTCCTCCTGAAATTGCAAAAAGTGTTACACCTGGAACAACATCAAGGTAGCAAAATTACGTGCTTCTAGCTTTGAGGAAAAAACCAAAAAGGAATTTCCACCAACAGGTAGCGCACAAATGACATATCTAAATCCTTTCTAGTAGGATTATTCAATTTTACTTCACTTCACAGTTAAAACGTTTAAACTGGAAACATAAATCCAAAACATGACAAGACCTTGTATATGTTAGCATATTCACGGTATCTTTGCAGGTGCTGAGGCCGCACAGTGAACCCATAGGCATCCCTGTTCACACCAAACACGCATTAATTTTCAGAAACAAATAAAATCCAATAAATAAACAGATAAAAAGAACAAAAAATTAACAGACACCCAAACCAATTAACTACAAACATACAATAAGTCTGACTTCAACAACAAATTTAAGCAAAACGCAACTCAAATCGCCAGTCCTCCACTCCGAAGCTAAAACGACGACACGTTCCGCACACAACGCACTTGCACAACACTCGGCATTGATTACCTCAAACGATTATCACTGTCCACTACTCACTACTAACTAACAAAAACGGAAAAAGAAGAAAAAAACGAGACTCAACCGGCGTCAACTCAAATTCAAAGGACCGAGATCGATCTTCACAATCCACTAATCCGATTGAAAAAAAAAAAAAAAAAACACTAATTCAACGCTAAGTCGCGCGGCGGTCCAAGCGAACTTAGAAAGCAAATGAAATAGAAAAATGAAGCGTTAATAGACGGATCTAGCACAAAACGAGAGTTAAGTAGGAAAAATACCTCTTGTGTTCGAAGGCGATGAGAGGGTTCACGGTTTTGTTAGGCTTCATTTGCAGATTGGATCGGCAAGAAGATCTTCTTCACCTCGAATTGGAGGAAGCGAATGCGTAGTTGTGCAGTTAGTTTGTGCAAGCTAGTGGGAAGAAGCTATAAGAGGAGAGAGAGAGAGAGAATAGAGAGAGAAAGAGCACATGCACACTGAGCGTGAGGAGAGCGAAAATGGCGTCACGTTATTATTACATGTGCTGCGTGATACACTCACACAGCGCTCCAAAAGCTAAAAAGGTTTGGTGTGTTACGGTTCGGTTCGGTTCTTCACATTTTCACTTTTCCTTCCTCATCCATCCACATTCAACGTGCTGTTTCAGTTTTTTGACCAGGTTCTTATCAACCTCACCTTTCGCCTTCTATTAATAATAATAATAATTATTATTATTATTATATAATAAAATAATAATAATGATTTATTTACTATATGCTTATTACCCTAAAATGTGGTGCGGTTGCCATAATTTCAACACCGACACCAAATATAAATATTTTCGATATATTTTTTTCTCGTAAAATACGATTGGGTTGTGCAATGGCCAACGAAGATTTTTTAAGCCGTCCTTGTTATGGAGGATTTTTTTTTAATATTATAAAAAATAAATCAGGTAGATTAATTAAAGAGTTAGACTCTTTCACTATTTTTCATCGATGAATTGTTTTATGTATTGTTTCTTACGTGTGGGGTGAAGATAGAAATTGTATTTGTATGGCCATACGTATTTATACAATACGTACAAATATTAATTCCTTAATCTCTCGTCTTTTGAGGCTATTGAATGCCAAAAATACGATTCCCAAATCCTCGTCCCTTGATGCTATTGAATACCAAAACAATTAATTAGCATCATTAGAATACAGCATAAAAAACAGCCAAATAAATAGTAGGCCTCCCAATATAATTATTACACCCTTATAAAGTATATAACTGTTAAGATATCCTTTGCAACGTGGGTTTAAGAATAAACAATATTAATATAAGTATAGGGTCGTGTTGGGCAAAATACTATTCGTGAAACTAAGGATTTTTTTTAAAAGGGAATTAAGCTAAGAAGTAGTTTGATGAGTTACATTAAGATTATACGTGCAATAAGCTAAGTTGAATTTAATATATACCCAAACATGTTTTTACATCTTTATGAGCATAGTTTTTTTTTTCTTTTACATGTTCAAGTATGGTTTTTCTTAAATACAAAATCTTCAAAAATCTTTCCAAACTAAATTAAGCTAGTGGAACGCCACGTAAGAAATCATTAAAATTTCAAACGAAATCAACTTATCAAGTATTCAGTAATTTGACAAATGTACTCATAAATTTAGAGAATGAAAAACCTTGGCTTAGAAGCATCCCTGTTTTTTTTTTTTTTTATTTGGGATAGGGTTGTTTTGGATATCATATAAGTTTATTCAGCTCATTTATTAAAAGTAGTTGTGAAAACAAAATTTTAAAAATAATATAGTATGAATTAAGTTTTTTTGGTTAGTAAAAATAAACATAAACACGTTTTTTTAAGAATTTAGATATCTTTTTCATAAAAATAATCATATATATATATATATATATATACCCTTACTAACTACATGTATACTAGATGTAATTAGTTTTTGAATGGGATGTTTGTTTTTGTCGTAAATACTTGTAAAAAGGTTTAATTTATTGAGTACATATTTAATAAAAAATGATAATTATCCTTTCAAAGAAAAATGTTTACTTCTATACCAAAGAAAACTATTTTTGACTGGTGACATGTTTAATATATAAAACCATATAATGTTTAAAAAGCATACGAACATTTCTAATAATTTTCCTACTGATTTAGGTTTTTTCAATAATAAAACAATAAACTAAGTCAAACCTGTGTTTTCTAATGAACTTTAGAAAAATAATTTGAATTTACTGTTTTATGATACTTATGTCTTCTGTAAAAAAAATTTAACAAAAAAAACTTCTTTCTACTGTTGTTTTTTTGTCCAATATTAAAAGAATAATAGAAACATTTACAATCCGCAACTACCATTTTACCCCTACATGGCTGTCGGCACGTCACTGGTCATGCCGTGATCTCTGTGATGCACCATATGTTGGCAATACACGCACCTACACCACACATTATTTATGCATTTTTTTTTTCACCTTGCTTAAACTTGAGAAAAAGTGTTAGTATAAAACTTTTTTAAATAAATAAGGTTTTTTAATGAGAATTCGTTGACTTAACGTAGAAAAAAATTATGATCTTAAAAATAAGAAGTTATATTTTTATTTTAAAAATATAGTTCTACTAATAACTAAATAAAGTATTAATAAAAATGAAATTTTTTATAAAAAATTATAAAAAATCTGAAAAAATATGACACAATAAAATTTATAAAAGTTAAATTAAAATTTCATAAAATAATTTGTTTTAAGCAGATGAATTAGGTGTGGATATAAACAAATATATAATGGCATCTACAATGTGAAAAAATATTTTATACCGTCTAAAATTTCTACAATGGAATACTTAATTTTTAAAATTATAAACCAAATATGAATCAATAAAATTTTAAGGATAAAGTATGTTTTGTGGCCCCCTAAAATCCCCCCAAAACAATTTCATATCGTATTTGTTTTTCTAAAATTTAAACACAATTTTTTTAACTTTTCTAAATTTAAACATATTTTGTAGAGGTAATTAATAATAAACAAATAAACATACATGTCACCTTTTAACATAGGTAATTATTTAGAGGTAAAAATTTGCTTTCAACTATTTTTCATTAATACAGATAACATCCTTGCAAACATACTAAAAAACAGCATAAACATGTGGATATATTCAACAGTGGTGAATGGCAATTACATTAAAATAATATCAACTCCCATTTTCACCTATTTTTATTAAATTTAAGGTCAAGATATAGTCCTTTCCTGTCAAAAAATTATGTCATTCCCTGTTTGCTCATTCTTTTAAGAATGGAAATTTATTAACTTATTAACACATTTATTAAACTTTGTGGTGAGACTTCATTAGAATTTAAAGGTTTTATTCTTATTTTCTTTTACCTATTTAAAACAATTTAAGATATCATTGATTTTTTAAGTTAAGTTGCCCATAAAAAATTTTGATTTTTTAAGTTAATACCTTTTTTTTATATGTATAATTATCGTGGAAGAATGGAAACACGCATGTAAGTGGCTTGTGTAACAATTAGATAATAAAAGTAAATAAATTATATTAAAAGAATAATATATGTGTGCTCAAGGACTATTATTAAAATAATTCAGGATTTTAAATTTATTATCATATCCATATTCTTCAATTAAAGAATCTTATGGGATCTAAGTTTTAAACTTATAACTATAAATATGATTTCTATTGTGAATATGATTTATGCTGTAATAAAGATGTGCTTACGAGTTGCATCATACAAGTATCAAAATAGGTAGAATATATAAATAGTTTGTACAGGAAGTTAAATTAAATTGTAAAAACCGTGATTTAATTTAATTAGATTATTTATTGATAATCCCAATAAATATTAAAAAGTTTAACTAATTTTTCAGTTATATTATTTATTTAATTTTTCATATTTGTCAAAAACTAAATAAATATAATTGATCCATCGACTAATTATCTAGTCCAAATTTTCAAAAATTGGATTTCAATGGAATAGTGGAGTAGACCATGACTCAAGAAAAGCAAGAAGAAAAAAAATGTGGGATAAGGTCGAAATGTTGGCTAAAAGTATGTGTTTTTTATTTTGTAGTAATTAATTATTGTAAGGCATTAATGAATTTGATTTATTATTGATGAACTTATGATGCATTGTATTTATTTATTTTCATATATAACTTAATTTTGTTATACGTCATAATTTACAACATTTTTAAATAAAATTTAAACTGTAAAAATCATGTATATTTTTTTTAGTAATAGCGATTTATATTTTATATTATAAAATTAAACTAACAATATTTTATTAAAATCTGTTTGATTCTAATTTAACACGTGAAACTTGAACTCACGCCCTCATTAGTATTTACATGTAATAACTTTATATTTTAATATAATTATGACTAATGCATAATAATAATAATCTATAAAACCATTTTACTTGAAAAGAAAACGTTGCATTGTTAAATTTTAAAATCGAAAAATTCGACTGAAATTCTAACTATAGTCTATTTCCAAAACCGATACTTAAATTAAATGAAACTCTAATTATTAGATAAACTAAATTTAACATAAATAAACAAATAAGACAAAATAATTAAGCCATACTATAATAATTAAAACATTGTCACATGAATTTTCTCAAACAACAATTTACCTAAGAATGTGCCTCACGGAACCAAACATTAACTAGAAACTACAAATCCCTGCTAGCTCTGAAACCCCCCTTTCTGTGATCCAACAATCACTGAAATTCGGACCAAAATTGGTGAGAAAGAAGAAAGTGATCGGTGATTTGATGATGTGGGGCTCCAAACTCAGCACCACCACTTTCATCTACGTTCGCACAGCCACCAAAACCAAACCCTTCTCATGGAAAACAACCCCAACCCAACACCCCTGCAGGCACATCCCTTCCACTCCCTCTTCCAAAAACCAAATCCTAGGTTTTACACGTTCGCACAAATTGCCATGTTTGGGAAGAGCTGGTCTTGTCACGGATTTAGGTTCTTCAGTGCCATCATCACAGCCTCAACCTCAACTTCAAGCTCAGTCTAAGCCAGAGTCAGAACCAAAACCAGAACCAGAACCTTCCAAATTGCTCACTCTCCCATCGATTCTGACTCTTGGACGTGTCGCCGCAGTGCCACTTCTTGTTGCCAGTGCGTTTCGTTCCCCTTTTGCTTATTTATATCACAAAACTTGTATTGGAATCTGATGTGAATGTGAATGGGATGTTTTTCGTGTGTGTAGCTTTCTACATGGATGGTTGGCGTGGAACTGCGGCTACTACGAGCATTTTCGTCGCTGCATCAGTCACAGATTGGCTTGATGGCTATCTTGCTCGCAAGGTACTCTTTTTACTCTTTCCAATCCAATTGAATCCAAACATCACCACATTGTTCTGTTTTCAGCGTTTCAAGTTATAGGCCAATCCTTGTTATTTTATTAACTGTTATCATTTTGCCCTGCAGATGAAGTTGAAATCTTCATTCGGGGCATTTTTAGATCCGGTAGCGGACAAGGTATTTTTCTTTTCTTTAATGCACACACAGATTTACTTGATGAATTCAGGTCTTTTTGGGTTAGTAAATGTGATGTGATGTGAGTGCAGTTTAAGTTTTTTTGTGATTGGCTAAATGTGAAATAATGTGGATTGAATTGAATGCAGCTTATGGTTGCTGCCACACTGGTCTTATTGTGTACTAGACCTTTGGAGGTTGGTGTGTTTGGACAAGTACCATGGCTGCTGACTATACCTGCAATTGCCATAATTGGTAGAGAGGTAAGGGGTACCGTGATTTCTAAGGCATGCGTCACATAAAAGTTTTTGGTTAAGGGTGCTTAACAAGGGCCCTTTGCATTATTACCAAGGTCCAAACTCATAGTAGTTAAATATTCGTTTTCCTTATCTTGTCTGTCATTTGTTCTATGATATTTGGTTTGTAAAAAATGTGTACGAAACACAAGTTTCTTGTATTTCTAATTGAATCTGAACTAATAGTAACCGTATTTTTCGCATTATAGAATGAAGCTGTCGAGCCTAAGTCTTGGTTAAATTATTTGTTTTCTTAGAAATCATGCAGATCTAATCTTTAAGGTGATGATTTATGTGTGAAAGGAGAATTCGTATCTGAGATCTACTGCTATTCTTACCTATAGGTCTGTTGGTCGAAGCTATAATACTGTTACCATATATCATTAAGGAAACCTCGAAAACCTATTTAACCGAGATTCATAATTAGCCATATTTTCACTTGCCTCTCCTTTTGCGTTGAAAGCATCATATCTTGTCTATTTTACTGGCCTTGTATTTGTTTTCAAAGAAAAATGTCTTATAGTTTTCTCTGGTAACTTGCTATGTAGATAACCATGTCTGCGGTCAGGGAATGGGCTGCTTCCCAGGATAGTAAACTTTTAGAGGTTTGTTTTATTACCTCCTGAACATTAGAGTCAAATGCCTTATTATATTAGCACAATGTTTTGAGCTTATATAGCACAATGTTTTGAGCTTATATCATGAAACTGTTAATGATAGGCTGTTGCTGTAAATAACTTGGGGAAGTGGAAAACAGCCTCACAGATGACAGCATTAACCATCCTTCTTGCGACCCGGGACTTGAGGTTAATGATTTTTTTACATTTTGTGGATGCCAATTATCATTAGATTTTTTTATGGAAAAGAAAAATTAGGTGAAAAACTCATCTCCAACTATCATTTCCTACTAACCTTTTACTGATAATTATCTGTAAACTTCGTATATGTAGTAATGCTTAATATTACCTGTTTGGAAAAGTCTCTTCAGGTGTTAATTTGTTAGAAGTTGTATGTCATTGTTAGTTTATGTAATAAACTTCAGTTTTGTCCCCTAAATTTTGATTCCAAACTGTTATTAACTAGTTGAGTTTGACTGTCTTCTGATTTTTCTTTTCAGCCATGGAGGAGGAGCTGCCATTGTAGTTGGCTCTGGTGTTGCTATGCTTTATACTTCAGCAGGGCTTGCCATATGGTCTCTGGTTGTATATATGAAGAAAATATGGAGGGTGTTGTTGAGGTAGCATGGCTTTAATACCAGCAAACATTTAACATTTTCACCAAAAGGGGTTTTGCAATTTTAGTCTCGTGTAAATGTAATTTTTTTTTTCTACGCAATTTCTATCCCCATACAGTGCCATTTCTCCTACTCCCTTATATTTTTCTGCATATTTTTTTGGTCCTTCTTCACCCTGGGGAAAGATAAAAATAAGGGCCACTAAACGTTACAGCAGGGATTTTGTTTTAGGTGCTAACTACAATTTAGAGTCATTGTAAGTTTATGAATTATGAGCAGAGAAAGTTCAGCTGGAATTATTGTATGATACTTGACCTATCAATTTTCTTTTCTTATCTAATGATGCGTAAATACCCAGATAAATTTCAAAGTAAACAAACACATAATAGATTAGTAACATGGGATGCGATAACATAATTCGCACTGAAAATAACTTACATGAATATATATTAATGTTCAAGGTAATAAATAATGGGCATGCATGAAAAAGATTAAACATGCTAGCTGGCACTGTCACCATCATTGGTTCATTGAAGCACTGGCTCGGTGATTTTCTAATCGATTTCGACTGTTTGACTCATTCTCTTAAAACAAATATTGGATTCATCGATAGGTAATATCAAGAAAAACTTACCAATTGAGCGGCATTGAAAATTCAGACAATTTAAGGGTTCAGAAAAGTTTTATTTTATTTTTTATGTATATACGGAGATGATATCAATTTTTTTGTAAGTGTTTGTTTTTTTTTCAAGTGTTTGTTTGTTGTGTACACTTTTCTTTTAAGGATTTTATCCTTACTTACGATACACGGGCGATTTGACATATTTGCTTTTAGTACTTTTTAGACAAAAAAAAATAAATCAGATGAATTGGATTTTGTTGATCGGCTAAGTCGAAGAATTGATGCAAGATTATTGGTCTATACAAGATTTTGTTGATGCAACAGTAGGCTCAAATATTTTTATTTACACTTTCAAGTTGGAAGACTAAACTATTGGTCTATATAACTTTTCCTCCTTTCAAATTCTAGATACCCATTTTGGCAACAGTTACAACAGTGACAACGGTGATGCATACACACAATTTTGTGAAATAATTAGAGAAACATGATGCATGTGTTATTGTTATTGTTAAAATAAGTTGTACGTAGTTAAGAAAGAGAGTAGCGAAGCAAGTGTGTGTTTGCGAAAGAGATTGCATTAGCATGATCCCAGGGGCAGGGGGAAAATATACATAACACATTTGGAATACAAATTTAAGAGAGGGAAGGTGCTAAAACTCCTGAACTAGGCATCTATAATTCCAATACCATAACCATTTTCACCACCTCCTTTGATAGAAACCAAGGGTACACGAGAATTGGCACGGGCCAAAAAATTTGAATCAAGATACAAAACTATAACCGTGATGTCATCATGGAAATGTCTCCTCACCCCTCGGTCAATCTTTTTCAAGTCTGAGTATCTCGTTTCTCTTTTCTTCGCAGCTTCACAAAGTGCTGTTTTCACAAGTTTCTTTGCCACTCCCTGCATCACAATAATCTGTTCAATATATTTATATACCAAAAAAAAGACCACCAAAATAAATAGCCATGTTAAATAAGAAAAAGACATTATAGTACATTGTTTCAGTCCATGTCCAATTTATGAACATCATATGTTTAAACAAGTAAAAAACATTATGACATGAGATGACAGTTATATATATATATATATATATACAAAACTGAACTAAATTAGAATCCTACATTGCGTGGACAGCTTTGGACAATGTCAACTGCTTCTTGACTGCTCAGATGCTCCCATAACCCATCTGATGCAAATATGAGAAACTGATCTTGAGGACACAATTTCTGTACCAGTATTGCTGGTTCAGCCTTAAGGATTGGCTGCTCAAAGGGTTCTGGGAGTCTAAATTTTGACAACAATGGTGCTCTATTAAACTCTACCTTCTTTAGGTAGGCATCACCAATGGATCTTGAAATCTACAAAATAAATAAACAACAGATTAACACAATTCTTCACTCCATCATGCTGGCTCTGCCATTAAATTTCCTTTAGCAACAAAGAAACATTTAGAAAGTAATTAGAATTACAAGCAATTAGACATATGGCCAACTATAAATAAGCAATAGGGAACAAGTAAAATTAGAAAAAGATCAATTGTGATCCAAACAAAACCAACCAAAACAAAGATATAATACTGCATCAACAGGAAACTGAATATCTGAATGTGTCTTACACAAATAAATACAATGAAACCTGTGATAAAATTTTAAAGTAGTGACCTGAATCAGACCCTTCACACGCCAGACGTGGTGCTTCATAACCACTATCTGCGGATCATCAGGATGCAATGAGCGCAACTCTTCTCTGACAGATACCATGCTAGCATTGTGCTCCTCAGAGAGCTGAATAGCTTTAATCTCTTTTGTGGCCTCATCCATTCTACCTAATACTGCTCGAGAATCTCCTGCATTTGCAATATAGAGCTCCCCACAGCATATTATGCCTATCAAACAGCAAGATCCAACTGATGCCAGAGGCGGCTTATGCAGCCATTGCTTCTCTACCAGAGAAAGAAATTCTTCTTCAGTTGCCAAGAATGCTTTATGGACAACATCAGCTGACATTCCATCATTTTCCGAACAAAATTCTGCTTTAAGATCAAACCATTAAGTCAGTAGACCAGATCAACCAGCTAAAACTCATAGTGAATGAAGACAACAACGCACCCCTTTTTCTGCTTACAGTAAATGTTTTAAGTCAATATAATTAAGAGGCAAAGTAAAGGAATAAAAAGGTTCAGTGGACAACAGAAAACGAGTTCTTACTAGTGGGGAAAGAAGGACAAAACCCCTTTTTTTGTAGCTTAAGGAACATAACTACCCCACAAAACTAAGAATGCAAAACTATAAAATATGAAGACAAGCAACTGTATTTTACTTCTAATTGGTTTTCTTTTCACAAGTTCAATGGTGGAATTTAAGCAGCTTCATTATAGTTAGGATATCGTAAATATATGTTTATCAAATCAAAGAGTAATAAAGTTGCTTAGAACAATGTTTCGGTCCTTGAACTTGTGAAAAGAAAATCCAGCAGTAGCAAACTGTACATGTTGCACATACCATAAAATTTCGAAGTGAGTCACGAATTTGGTCTTGAAATTGTATGGTTGGTCAATTTGTTCTCTGAGATGAATGAAATGGTCTTAGAAATTATAAATAGTCAATTAATGTAGTTTTTCTGATAGTTAGTGCCATGTAATGCTGTTAGAAGGACTGAATTGAGACATTAAGTATCTAGGCAAAATCTTACTAGGAAAACATTCCACCACATAAAGAGGGACTAATATTGACCAAAAATTGGATGAACCATTTTGAAGAAATTGATCCCTCATTGTCTTCTCCATTTAAAAATCATTTTTTTAGCCTTCCTCTCCCCCACTCACAGCATTCTCATCTTTATCTACGACGAGAGAGCTCAAAAAATTGTTTCTTCAAAACTGTCACTACATAGGAAGGCAAAAATGGTGTGAACTTTGGAGGTGAAGGTGAAATAATTGGTTTTAAAATGGCAAAGAGAGGAGGGGTAAATTTCATCAAAATGGTCCCTAATGTGGTGCAAACGTGTGAGCCTAATTAGATGTCACAAAGATGTTTAACATGCCAACTCTGGCAGCATTACATGACATTAGCCAACAAAGAGACCACATTAATTGACAATTTACAAACTCCAAGGACCATTTTACCATGTTGGGGATCAAAATGATGATCATTGCAATTTCAAAGACTAAATTGATGATTTTACTTAATTTCAGAAGCTATTTCCAAGCAATTTATGGTGCAGAGTAAAGAAAAACTCACTCCTGATATTTTTAAATAGACTGTCATTCACAAACCGGGCAGCTTCTGGACCTCCATGGCCATCGTATATACCAACAAAAGTTCCAAGAGGAGTTCCCTCAGTTAAGCTCAAGGGACCAGATTCAAGTTGGCTCTGATCCTCCAACAATTTGTTTGCCTGAATAACTGCCATTGAGAATTCACCATGTGCATGTCTTCCAGAATCTTTGTACCACAACAAACCATCAACACGCCCACTTGAATCTCCATGCCTACCAGAAATTTCACCCGTATCAGATGGTCTCCAACAGGGTGAGACAATTCGCCTAATTGTAGCTGATACCATCCCTTACATAGTCTCACACACACAACTGACCAACAAATAATTCATCAAAGCAAAGTCAATGACAATATCAAAACGCCTACTTTCCTATCTACACCATCTACGTAACTGACCCCAACTCACAAGCTCCACAAATCAAATGCCTATTAAGAAATACTGACACCATAATACATAAAACTGGAAACCATCAAAGACGTAAATTGCGGTGTCCACAACCTGCACCAGGATTTGAGATCATAATCAATTCAGAGACCCCATTCATTAACTATCTATCAAACAAACAAACCCAGAATGGGGTTTTCATCAACCAAGTGACATTAACATTTATTGCTAGAAAGAAAAAAAACCAAATTGAAACATGGGCAGCTTGTAAAATTGCACCCAGAAGATTGTATCTGATCAATTGCAAAACAAAAGAACAAATATATGTGCATATACAAAAACACAACGGTAAAAGAATTTTTTTTTGTTCCTCGTACCTTGGAAAGATATGTCGGGAAATTTAGTATTTCGATAATTCCTTATGCATTAAAACCCCACTGACAATTTTAAGGATTGGATTTAGTTTTGATGAAAAGGTGTAGAAAGTTGAAGCTTTAATTTTAGTTTTGGAAGAAGGGCTTTTGGGGGGGGAATGGCGTGGTTTGTTTTATGCTTCTCCTTTCCTTATTCCATGAAGTTTGTAGCCATAAAAAAGGAATTAGAAAAGAAGAACAAAATGAGTGAGTTTGGTTTGGTGGTGGAAGGAATTTCCAAAGGGCTTTGGCTTTTGGCTTTTGGGGTTGGTTGGCAGTTTTTGTTTTCTAAATTTTATTGCCTTGGTGGGGTTTAGACTTTGACCACCAACTAACCACTATTTTAGGCAACTTTTCCTTCTCTCTCCCATTTTCTTAACTTAGCATATTGCAACCATTTCTTCAGAAGATCTAACGAACCCAGCGTTCCCCAGAGCCTCACTCTCTTATACACTTTCTATTTTTGAAAATATCTTTGACTTCAACACAAGACCTCGGGGTCAAGAGTTGTTCTGTTAAAAATGTACAGCACTATTTCTAGACCATATTCGGTACTGCTTATAACAAATATTTTTGTAATTGCTTTGTAAATATATTCATGCATCTGATAACTTATCTTGTTCTCTGTGAAAAAAGTAATGTTATCTGAAACAGTGTGTATGCAGTGTATCATGTAAAATTTATGGTAAATGTATTGTTTGACAAATATTAAGTATTTTTTACCGTTAATTATTTATACTAATGATACGGATAGCCTTTTTCCATGTCTACAATTTTTACAACATTGTATCCTACTATAATAACAAGGAATTATGTTAAAAGAGCATTATCATGATAGAACATAAACATAATATTCATTTTTGTTTTTAGTTTTAATTAAAATAACTTTTGGAATAGTAATAATGAAAAAATAAAAATAGTATAAAGGCATAAATAGTAGAAAACTAAAAGAAACTATTGTGCAATAAAATTTAAAAGAGATAATTTATTTTGGTATACATATTTCTTTTTAACATTTTGTCATTAAAATACACTCTAATCTCAAAATCTCTCCCTTTCAAACCCTCTTCTAATCTTCTCCCGCAATAGCTTATTTTTTTTGTTCTCATTTTATACAGTTGCATCTCCTTTTGTTGACAAGTTTCTAATCCTATTTTAGTTGCTATATGTAATATTTCAAGCCTATTTTTTAATTGACAAAAATATCAGAAAATAATATACAATCCTATGAATTTGTAATTTTTTATACGGTTATTTTTCGAGAGTACTTTTTAAGTTTGTCAAATGTCTGTGCTAATTTTTATGTAGATTTTACTAAATTCAATAATTTTTCAGCATTTGATTAAACACTAAATTAAAAAAGGTTTAACAAAATACTTTTTCACCGTTTCTTAAAAATTTTAAATTTCATTAATTTTTTAGTAGTAAGGTGCAACACTTACAAATTATTACAAATTTAGATTACTTAGTGCAATAAAACACAATACATAATAAAAATGCATATTGGTAGTTCGTGTTTCTGCTATTGCACAGTAATTGCGTTGTATATTTTTTTGTCTGAGGACTCAAATATCTATGTTTATATCATGTAATTAAGAATCGGTTATAATAATTAATTATATAAGATATTTCATGACCATGGTACACAAAGAAATCATAGATGTGATAAGTTATACGGAAATTCCAGACATTTAATGAGATGGTACTCCGTATTCCTTTTTTAGACATAATTCTGAACAACCTTAATTACATTGTTATATAAATCAAGAAAATTTTATATAAAATAAACAAAAAATATTAAATTTCAAGGAATATGAACGTGATTTGCCTGTCCTGTCCCAGAAAAAAGGAAGAGAGATTTACAATTAATTTACCCGTAGTTACGGATCTTAGTTGTTGAACTTACTTCCCTGCATATAACTAGATATTTTCCCTGGTGGACACAATTAGAGCCTAATGAGATGGGGTCTTCTGTGGATTAGAAACTATAGTACACGTGTGCGTTATGTTGAATTGCTCATTTTGAAATAAAATTGTATGAATTCTTAGTAAGTTATACTGTTGGGTTTTTATATGTAAAATATGTTGTCCTTTTCATGAGCGACTTTTAGAGGATTAGCAAGAATTCAAAACTTAATACAATCTAAAGTCTAGTTTTTGGTCAATGATTCAAATTTACCTTACAACTAAGAAAATTCCTACGACACACGCCGCTAACGGTTACATCAGAGGCACCAGATCAACACGGTATAAAACTAAATGATGACATCAAACTTAAACATTAAAGACGGGTACAGTTAGTAAGATAAGTTAAAATTTGGAGTTAAAAGGTAAATTTTCATGTTTAGTTTTAAAAAAATGAATAAAATTTCCCGAGTTAAAACAATTTGTTTTACTGAAAATATATAATTATACTTTTGTTCAACAATTTAACGTGGTAGCAAATTAAATTTTCTAATAAATATAACTCATTTTTTATTTCTAAAAAAATAATATATACATTCGCAGGCTTTCACAGTTATTCCTTTTCCACGATTCTTAGGATTTCCGGGTATGGAAGAAGTGTTACTAACATTTCTCATGAAAAAAAAAAAAAAAAAAAAAACAAAAATCAAAATCTTTGTATATTCAATCATGAGAAAAGAAGGGGGGCGATACTTTCGTAGGCCAAAGCAATCAGCAGAAAATAGAAAGGAAGGCCTTGAATTCAAGCTCCAGCAAATATTTTTTACTAGAGGCTGAAAATATATGGCCCTTAATTTAGTGCTTATTTATTATGTTTGCAAGCATGAGCCAAAATCGTGGAAAGTCAATAAAAATTTCAAATATAAAGCCGAAAAGGGAAATTTTAGATAAAAAATAGCTCATAAAAAACACTAAAGCACATCACAATTAAATGATCTTACATCAAATTAGGCTCATTCAATCATCATCAGAGGCAGAAAACTAAGAATACACAGTAAAATACAGGAGCAGATTGCAGTTACGCAAGCAATGTCTGTCCCTACACGTGATCAACCCTGCCATCATCCTCATTGATTCCGTCACCAGCGTGTCTGCAAACGAAGACAATCAGAAAACATTAATGTTTCTTAATATCTAAACAAACCATTTAGATGGTGATAAAATCTAAAATTAAATGCTTAGTGCTTGGTAACAAAAGAATAAAATCAGAGTTGCATGAAGACGAACCGCCAAGAAGATGTTAGATTCCGAGCTTTTCTGTCTAATTGAAGATTTTCCAATGCACCTGATGTTTGAATTATGTCATCAGCAAGTTCATCACTGTCATATCGCCAATTGTACTCATCCTTCCTATAAGCGGACATGGAAGATCCTCCTCTTCTATCTGAATGCTAGAGTGTAAACTAAGGGAAATTTCAAGCACGAAAATAATTTAAGGTAAAAAGTCAATTACAGAAAATACCCACCAGATGATGCCTGGGATGAAGGAACAGCCCTGCAACAAATAGGTAAGTTATAAAAAATGTCTACCAAAAATGAAATTGAGAAGATCTAAAAACATAAATAATTAAAATAATACTAGACCAACTTATACAGAAATAAGGTCAGTTACGGACCTTCCTAGTGGAGGTAAGCCACCAGCAACAGATGAAGAAGAATGCCTACGGGAATTCCGTGATTCTGAGCTTGGTAAAGACTCAGTTTCTGAAGCTGTATATCTCCTACCACTAGCCCTTGCTTGGGATAAATTCTACAGAGGCATATTCAGCACATGATTAATCAAAAGTCAGTACACATTTGCAGCATTCTATGAAGTATTAACTGTGCTTTACACAAAATATGGCCTACCAAGGGTTTGGTATCATTAATTTCTAACACTGCACATGACAAATGACGATTTTCCCACTATACGATCATGTATCATCAACATAAAATAGACAACTACCTACACCATTTTAAGCAAACATCCGCCATTATTTTTTCTTTCTACACATTAGATTGGCCTCGTAGTCACATATTTGCACGTGCACAGCACAGCACAACTCAATCAAAGAAGGGTCACTCAAAAAATTAGGTTATAGCAGATGGGTAATTCAATCCAGGCTACCTTTATATTGATGCAACCTATACTCAGAAATTCCTCAAGGTCATATTTAATAATAGTAAGGACGGAATATCATGACTTTAGCCTATGTATCATTATCTCCTCAACCTTAACTGCAATGAACAGTCACCTTTACAAATTTACAACGATGAATTCACAAAAATTTCAATATATAAATTTTACAATTCTTAAAATCAAAATTAATCTAACCAGTTGACCCTACAACTTTTCTACATAGCTCCTATTGCAACAAGGCTTGGAGTTAGCCCAGCAGAAGTACTACAAGATGTGGCATAAAACATGGAAACTGCTTGCTAGCTTGAACAGAACCAAATATTTCCAATAAAGTCGCCCTGCAAATATTCAATCTAACAGAGCCTTGGTTACTATGCTACTTCAGGATCCACAACCCCTCCTAAGCCCAATCTAGTAGAAGAACCATCATCCAAAACCTCAAAAAGAAAGCACGGATGGAAAAAAAAAAAATCATGAAAACAACTGTTTGAAAAACCTCAAGCTTCAAGAATCCTTCAAGCACATCCAAGAGTAGAGGACTATCTCTGTTTCTGTTGAGATCATAACCATTTTTGGCACTAAACTCCTTAAGCTCCGTCTTCCAAAAATCTTTTTCCTGCAAAAAAAAAAAGAAAACACAGCCAAAGGCCTCACAACGGAAATTAACAAACAAACTGGATGGAAACATAAGAATAGTTAATTACCAAATTACATTCCGGAAGGTAAACTTTTAGTGTGTGATTGAGCTGCGCCCACTCAAGGTAGTCACATATCATCGCCGTAAGGAGCCTACCTGCACAGCAAATACCAACTTAAACAAAATATAGCCACTAATCCGGTGCATTCACTTTCACTGCACGGTAACCTAAAAATTCATTATACTACCAGCATAGGATTTATGGCCACAAATAACTAAGCACAGGTAGCCAATTTTCATACACAATTGACGAATCGGATCCGAAGTATCAAGAGCAGAGGAACAACTAGTAACAACCGTAATTGAAGCTGGTTACATATTCAGGCCACGTAAAGTAACAACACGACGAAGGAATCTCAGAAAGTAGGGTTAGGGATCGAGGAAAGGGCGGGAAGAGAGGAACCTGGAGGAGAAGCGTGAAGCTGTTTAGCTCGATCGTTGCAGCTACCGAGCAATGCAGGAGGTAGACCTTGGTCCTTCTCAATCACACGATCTTCCTCTTCGATGGCCTCGAACACACTCGCTCTGAGCTCGGCCTGAGACAAAGAAAGGCAACAAAAACCCTAAATCCAAGTTTCGGAAAAATTGAATGGATCTAGACGGTGGGAAATTAGAAAGAAGAAACCCTAAGCGAAGGAAAGTGAATGTGTGCATGTGTTTACGTACACGGATCCTGGCGAGAACGCCTTTCTTCTCGAGAGTGCGAGTGACCAGTGTCTTCAGGTCCATCATTTCCCTCGTGTAGTCGTCCATTGCTCTTTCTCCCGAGCTCAACCAATTTCCACACCCAACTTTCTTTCTACCTTCCTTCTTCTTCTTTTCCCTCTTTCTGGGCAGTGCTGTCCGTGCGCGATTCCAAATATTCACGATTTAGTTGGTTTCGGTAGTTTGGATTAACTATGGGCCGTCCGGTTCTTTACTTCCTCGGCCCAGACCCACTTTTCATTGGGCTTTCTAAAACCTTTTTAAGACAGTTGCTTCCTGCACCCATCATTTACTTCCTGCACCGACCATTTACACGTGTCTCGTACGCGGCTGCGATGCCACCGTGAACGAATGAGGGTCAACCGCTGCCAGTCCCGTTAACTACAAACTCTGCTCTGTCTGAGTAAAAAGAGAAGCACCGACAACAATTTCCTTCTGCTTTATTCCCTTCTAAACGTCTCTTCTCCTTTAACGTTAATTCTTAATTTTACATTTAATATTTTTCGCAATTAACTAAAATGGGAGAAATTGCTTTCTGCACTCCCATCAACTGCTTTCTTCACCGCAAAAATTCCATTATGAAAAAGGATGCAGGAAGTAAAGTAAATGATGGATGCGGGAAATATTAAATGTAAAATTAAGAATTATATTAATTGCGAAAAATATTAAATGTAAAATTAAAAATTATGTTAATTGCGTAAAATATTAAATGTGAAATTAAGAATTAACGTTAACATATGTTTTGTAAAGGAAAAGAATGGTTTAGAAGGGAATAAAGCAGAAGGAAATTGTTGTCGGTTCTTCTTCTCCTTTCACTTTAAGAAACGGAGAAACAGAGAAGCAGAGCTTGAAGTGAACGGCAATGGCAGCGGTTGACCCTCACTCGTTCACGGTGGCGTCGCAGCCACGGACGACGCACGTGTCCCTGAGTCTGTACCTGGACTTCTCGAGCTCCACCATCCACGCCTCTGCGCTCCTCACTATGGAAAAGCCACACTCGGGGCCCTTCTCCCTAGACACGCGCTCCCTCACCATCCATGGCGTGATCGACCCCACCAGCAGAAACCCTCTCCCCTTCACTCTCTCCTCGCCGGACACCATAAAGGGGTCGGAGCTTTCCATCACCCTCTCCAATCACTCCTCCTTTCTCATCACCTACTCCACCTCCCCCTCCTCCTCCGCACTCCAATGGCTTCTCCCACCCCAAACCTTCGCCAAGTCCCAACCTTTCGTCTACACCCAATGCCAGGCCATCCACGCGCGCTCCGTCTTCCCCTGCCAGGACACCCCCGCCGTCCGGATACGCTACTCCGCGCGCCTCAACATCCCTTCTCAGCTCGCCGCCGTCATGGCGGCGCGCCAGGTCCAGCGTCGGTCACCCAAAAACGACGACGCTCCGGACGTCGTTCTGCCCTCGCCCTGGTGCGCGGAAGGGAGGGTGGTGGAGGAGTTCGAGATGGAGCAGTCCGTGCCGCCTTACCTCTTCGCGTTCGCCGTCGGGGCGCTTGGGAACAGGGAGGTGGGGCCCAGGACGAGGGTGTACGCGGAGGACGTGGCCGCCGTGTTGGACTCGGCGGCGGCGGAGTTCGCCGGGACGGAGGAGATGATCAGGGAAGGGGAGAGGCTGTTCGGGCCGTACGAGTGGGAGAGGTTTGATTTGCTGGTTTTGCCGCCTAGTTTTCCATATGGGGGGATGGAGAATCCGAGGATGGTGTTCTTGACGCCCACTGTTGTTAAGGGCGATGCCACCGGGGCGCAGGTTGTGGCTCATGAGCTTGCTCATAGTTGGACGGGGAATTTGATTACCAACAAGAACAATGAACATTTCTGGCTGAACGAGGTATTGTGCTGCTGCATGTTTGGTTTCATGTCTGGTTATCTAAAAAATGGTGTTGAAATGTCTAAAATATCAGCTTCTTTAGTAGTACAGATTAATTTTTCTTCACCAAATATCAGGTAAATTGTTTTTGGAGTAAACAACATCAGGACATAAATCCATTCTAAGTAGAGTCAATCTTACAAAGACTTAATTATATATCAAGACTTTTGCAGTTGTGCTTATGCTTTCAAGTTATGCCTTTTTTTGTTTGAGAAATGAGAGTATAATTCTAGTAATTCGTTGAGTTCATCCTTCTGAAATAATAAAAGTCGTGGAAAGAGTATGTGCAGTTCTGATTTAGAAGGACATTGATTGTTGAAAACCATCTAGATTTGGTTTTTCTGTAAATCGTTTCAGTATTTGATAAGTTGTCATGGAGAAACAGATAGTGTTCTGGTGCTTGATGTTGGATTTTTAATTCATAAACAGAATTGTTTTGTGGTTTCTCTGAGAAAAGTTGAATCTGTGATATTGTGATTCCAGGGTTTCACTACTTATGCGGAGAGGAGGATTGTGGAGGCTGTACAAGGAGAACAAAGAGCCGCGTTGAATATTGGAATTGGTTGGAGGGGTTTGAATGAGGATGTTGAGAGGTTCAAGGACAACTTGGAGTTCACAAAGCTAAAAACTAATCAAGAAGGAATTGACCCAGATAATGTGTATTCTCAGGTTCCGTATGAGAAAGGTTACCAGTTCTTATGGCGCATTGAAAGACAGGTATCTGATTCTTTTATCCTGTTCTGATGTTTAACTCACCCACTTTGCACCATATTCCTGATGGGTTTTTTATGTTTCCGAAAGATTCTGCATTAACCAAAAGTAATCATAGTTAAACTATATTAGTACTTGGTGACTGTTTCTTTTTCTCTTTTCATTTTTTGGTTCCAAAATCTGTGCATGGTCTGTTTGTGGTTCTGGAGCTAAACTTAGCCTATTTTGTTGTTAATTTTTGTGTGGTTGGGACAGGTTGGGAGACCAGCCTTCGATGAGTTTCTGAAGAAATACATTGGTACCTTCAAGTTCCAATCAATTGATACTGAAACATTCATTGAGTTCCTTAAAGCTAACATACCTGGCATAGAGAACCAGATTGACATAGTGCTGTGGACGGAAGGTACTGGCATTCCACCAGATGCCTGTGAACCTGATTCCACTATCTATAAACTGATTGTTTCACTGGCCAATGAGTTCACAAATGGGAGAATGCCAAGGGAGGATGAAGTTGGTGATTGGCAAGGTCAGGAGTGGGAGCTCTACTTGGACAACTTGCCAAAATCGATTGAAGCTTCTCAGGTAAATTCTGTTTTCTCAGATTCCTAGCTTCCTTGGTAACATCATTTAGATAAACATCTTATTCTCTTCTGGAATATAGTGGTTTGTTCAAACAACTCTCATAAAATTCAGGCTCTTATATGCCAAACTTAGTCATCCTATGTTACCTATTTTATTCCATCATAATTCTTTAGCATAATGCATGTCATGCAGCTGGTGGACTTGGATTCACGCTACAAGCTATCTGAATCGAAAGATTACGAGGTAAAGGTGGCATTTCTCAGAAGGGCTATTTCATGTGGATGCAAAACTTACTACAGTGAAGTGGAGAAAACCTTAAAAGAAGTTGGGAGGATCAAGTACCTTCGTCCACTTTATGCTGCTCTTGTGAAAGGCAGTGGGAACGAAGATGGTAAAGTATTTGCCAAAACACTGTTTTCAGAGGCCCGTGAGTGTTACCATCCAATTGCTCAAGGTGTTGTTGAGGCCATATTTTCCAAGCATCTGTAGAAGGAACAGTTCTCAGAATGTTTCATGTATTTCGATGTCTGCAAGTTGTCTTTTGTGTACTCCTTTACAATAAATAAGGTTTGACTTCATTCTGACACTTCAGCAGCTGCTGCTGCAACGAGAATTTCTTTCATGATTCTTCTTGTTGGTGCATTTCGGCCGTTGGTATAGGGTGATGTGGAGGAAGAAAAGTAGATAGGAATTAGTGATGAAGATTTCTCATGTAAGAGTTTTTATTCATGCTAAGGATGATTTAAGAATTTTCAGTAGATTAAGGATGCTGTTTTGTCTATCTTGAAAGAGAAAGTAATTTTTCGTCTGATTATTTCTAATATATTTCTTAAAATCACCTTTTTTTTAAGAATATATGGTCAGTAATTGCATTAAAAATTTTAAAATAACTATTTGGTTAAGACTTATAAGAATTTATCACACGTGACAATCTTTCATTAGTTGACAAGGTAATCTTATTTTTTTAAAAATTAATGCATTTATATTCAATTCTCAATTTAATTTATAGAAGAACAAATGAATTGATGCGATTTTTTTTCACAATAACTTCATTTTTTTTTAATTTATAAAGATGAATTAACAATTTGATATAACAAAATAATGGTTTGTATTTATTTTTGGCCAGTGGCGAATGAATCTAGAAGAACATCATGCTTCTTATATTTAAAAAAATGAATAAAGCACCCTAAATGAAAGAGAACCATATTTGGTGTCCATGCAAGTTAAATAGAATGAATCTAAAGTATAAAATTAATTTTCCAATTGACAAGTCCATTTGAGTTAAATGAGATATTTCCTCCTTAATTCACTTGTATTTAAACACAAGAGAGTGGGACGATCTTTTAGATACACTTGGGCATTTTTTTCTACACTCTCAATTTGAACTTGCACTCTCGTAATTCTTTTAAAGTAACTTTATTTTTGAAATTTTTTCAAAACATACTGTGAAATTTATGAAATAGATTCCAAAATATGGTTTCTAAAATATGATAAGATTTGTGAAACAAATTTTCAGAATAAAATTTTTTAGAGCACACAAAATACACTTTATACATTTTAGAACAAGTTTTTTAGAATAGGTTTCTAAAACAAATTTTCATAACATATATAATACTTTTCAAAATATACTTTTTATAATGACTTTTCCGGAATAATCTTGTGTTCTGGAAAAAGCTTTTGAGGTGATAAGGTGTAACGAAAGAGAAGCAAATAGATCAATTGGATCATATCACCCAATAGTGGGGTGCAAGTTCAAAGATGGAGGATACAAAAAGAAATTGACTCACTTGTTGACATATTTTGAATTAAAAAAATTAGCATACAAAATTATAGATTATCATACTAGTTGAAGAAAAATAGCTGAGATGGAAAGTGATGATTGTTTGATGAGTAATTATTGCTAAAATGGGGAAATACAAAAAAAAGGACAATAATCTTTCCTCTGAAATTAATTCATTCTACAAGAGTAAAATCATGTTAGTGGTAGGAGAGTCATGACATCTTTCGAAGAATAATTTGCACCACATTATATAATTTTCCAAGCATGTTTTTTGATATGTTAACCACTAAATAAATTTGATAATCCGTGAACTAATAGCTTTCCCACCTTATCCTTAGTCTCTTGAATGAATAGTTTTCCATCCAGAGAACCAGTGACCAAAAAGAACAAGTAATAAGTAGGCAAAATTTTATTCTATGGTCACGCTCAACTTAATAACAGAGTGTGTGAGCGAATTCCTGGATTCCATCATTAGCTACCATGATCCATGTCAAGATGCCAATATACATTAGCAATATAGCATATAGCATGATGCCAACATGAACCACTTCAAGTTAAAACATTGAAAAGACAAAACTCACAGTTAAGAACTGCAACTTAATCCTAACTCAAACCTCCACTGCATCTCATCTCAGCTTCTAGTTTATCATAACAAAATCTCTACTAAAAAAGTCAGTGCCAGCTAATCCCTCTCACCCACAAAGAAGCTCATAAACCCCCTTTGGATGACTTATCTTCTGAACCCAAATAGCTTGTTTCTGCACCCATTCCTACTACAGGTAATGCATCCATATCAAAACCTCTTTCTGCAGTCTTACTATAATCTTCAGAGTCACTTCCACCAGAACTACTCTCCTCCGGAGTTTGAAAGGAATCTGCCTCAGCTTCATCCGTTTTCAAGTCAACATCCAACATGTCAACATCTGCTTGAGGAAGTCGCTGTTGAAGGGGCACAGCATCACTGATAACTTGACCCATCTTCAGTTTCTCTCGATAATCCTCCATTTCTGCTCTGTACCTCTCCTTATCTTTCATGGCCTTCTCTTGATAAACCTTTAGGACAGTGAAACTGAATGCATTAATGTAACATTACACAAGATAAAAGAAAACAAACAAAAGGAAGATGCATGCATGAGCTTATGTCCTGCATAAAAGAATACAGTAAAGAAATTATTTACCGTCTTTTCTGATTCTTTTAACTTGTTCCAAAGTTCACCGATCATCCTACTAATTTCTCTGTCTTTTCCATGATGAAGTGCCTTTAGTCTTGCATGCTGTTCAGCAAAGAAGAAATTGTATCCACTTCTGTTTGGTTTTGGATGAGCAGGATCTCTTCTTTTTATTTCTGATTTCTTCCTGCGTCGCCGGCGATGGACACCCACTGAAGCAGAAGCGTTGTTGTTATTAGCCGGGACACTATGATGGGATGCATGCAATACAGGATTCTGTGGAGCTTGATAAAGTACTCCTTTGAGTTTCTCTGAGCCAATTGTGACAGTAACTAGATAGCCACTTTCAAATTTCCCGTCAATGACTCCAATGACAGGAGACCCAGACGAAGATGTTGCCATTGCTGAAGACCACAAGAGAATAAGCATTACTACTACTTATCAATTAATCCAACAGTCTGAGTTAAAGACATTGAATTGCTGATGATCATCAAAAAAGGATACAAAAAAGACAAGTCCAACTTCAAGTCTTTTAGTAATATAAAAATTGGTCAACTTCTTGTAACCATTAGTTTACAAGAGATTACAATTTTGCATATGATCTTAAGTACAAAATAACACCATAGTCAAATCAAAAAGACAAGTTCAACTCTTAGTAATAAAATAATTAGTTAAATTCTGGTAAACCTCAGAGTTTTATAGGACATCTCACTTTTGCAAATGATCTTTCATACAAATTAATATTATAGCCAAATCAATACAAGTCAGTCAAATAAACACAAACTCATATAAATATATGTCAGAAGATTTCAAAATAGATAGAAAACAGTTTCCAGTATGCACAAAATGGACATTGATATTTGATACAAAGCACAAATAAGTAGTTCAATTCTACTTGACTTTAGGCAATCCAAGAATGGCTACCGTGTCATTCATTCTATTCCATTGCACCATTTCCTATCATTCCAAATATAGTCTTAAAAGGTGCCAAGACAAAAAAATTACCATGACCATGATAAACCCCTTTTTTTCTTTTGCTTAGTAAACTGTGATCAACAATTAATATTGTTTAGGGCAAACCAAAAGAAAGAGTAAAAGACCTTCAGGCAATTTAGCAGCATTAACATTTGACTGTTGAAAGACAGCAGGTTGAATTTCTGACAAAGACTGTTGAAACTGAATTTTTGGAGGAGGAACTGTCAGGGTTGATTGGTTCTGCAAAATATCTGTCAAAGAGAGAAATGAAGATTTTATATTAGAACGGGCCCATCCTAAACACTGTTTCAAAACAACAATATGGTTTAAATGAAATTACCAGGAGCAGTAGGGTCCCATTCCCGGGCTTTAAAATAGTAGATTTGCTCATAATGGTAGAGCAGTGAAGCATAGTACTTCCTCAACACAAAAGAAGCATTTGTAGCTGTTGATGGAAAATTGAAGACTGAAGTTACGTCTTTCCATTTCCTCTCTCTAATTATCTGCAAGACAGATGAATCAGATTTAACTTTTAGCACTACAACCAGAATAGTGAAAATAAATTCACAGTGTTTTCTGTCTGGAATATCATACAGAAATGCTAAGCTTTATTTCCATTCAAGCCATAATATTAGCTATAGAAGTATGGAGGACAAAAGATACCCAAAAACTTCTCATGACAATTTTCTATCAAAATCTTGAACAGAGAACTCAAGAAAAAAATATTAAATACAGATAAATTGAACTAGATTATAACCAAAATTTATAAAAGCATAGAAATCCTTATTCAAACATACAATACAATGATCTTGAACACTGAAAATAGTTGTGCCTCTTTCAATAAACATCAAGGGGAATTCACTGACGTATTGAGAACAGGAACATTTCAGCCAGCTTTCGTGCATATTCAATAACTACCTATAAATTTGTAGTATAAACACGCAAAGTTCGGCATATACATTGAACACAACAAAATATTAGTTGATTTAATACAGTATGATCTATTCCGATAGAATCACCTCACAGTTTTTCTAAACCTCCAACTGATTTGATTGTTGATTGGTTGGAGTAATGCTTATTAATCAATAAATTATTTACACCCGATGAAATTAGTGGAAACATTTATACCGTACCTCTTTGTCCTCTTGGTAAAATAAAAAAATGTTATTGCCAGAAAATTTGTCTTTTCCAATTCACGAGTTAGGGGCATTAGACGTACCCAGCAATTGTAAGACATGAAACAGCAAAGCAGCATAAAGAGAGTTAAATAGAGTTATGATCACATCTTACTTTTGCAATCCCTCCTCGGGAAGTCACTTCAATGAAGAGGCGATGCAAATCTAGTTCTTTTCCTCCAACAGTAGGAACCCTGCAACAAATTTCAAATGCAACAAAATAACTAAAATTGGTATTTGTGAGAGGGCCCAGACCTTTTGAATGTACAAAGTTGTGCAATTAAAAAACATTAATTAGAAGGGCACAATACTTCCAAAAACTACAGATTATATGTTGAGGCCCCACTGCAGACACTTTACATCATAATTATTTTAAACTCATTGACAAAGCAAAGAATGCCATTAAGATTTCTTAGGTATAACCATAAAATATCTTCAGATATATCAATCTCAAAATCAATACAGATAACTATAGACAATGATGCTAGGAATATGACATGATAAGTTTGCATTCCATATCTTCAGAAAGCACCAGTAATAAGCTCTACTGATTTTCCAGCCAACTCACTGTCCTCTCTTACAGTTTATAGAGGCCTCAAAGTTTTAACTTGTAAAGAAAATAAAGAAAATACTTATATAGCTAACAACCAAGTGATATCCAGGGAGCTTACATGAACTTGGTACCCATAGATGCATGAAGCTTCTCCAAGGTAAACTTGAAGAGCTCGAAATTGTCTACAATCTCCTCAAATTTTGCTAGAGGAGGAGGATATGCACGAAAGCTAGAAGCTACATCTCTGATGGGTATTGAGCTGTTACCAACACCAGAAGTTGATGCCATTAACCACTAGTAATTTCAGTCTTCAGCAATTTCCTGCTCCACCATCAACAACACAGCAAGTTTAACATTTGATAGCACAGCAAAAGGGGTGAGGGGAATAAGAAAAAGAAGGAACCAGAGGGAGAACAAAAATATTGGTACGTTAAAAATCACCCAGCAGCATTTACAGATATGAAAAGGAAAAGCATTAATGATAAATGAAATGGCTTACATGCAGACAACAGAAAAAAGAATGGAGACAAAAAAAGTAAAAGGAAACAGACAAGTTCACAGGATAAGAAGAAGTAGAAAGAAATTGTCCCATGAAATAAAAAATAAAAAAAGGCAAAACAATAAAGAGAGAGAAGCCAATAAAATCACCGTGCAGCAGGAGGTTCAGAACTGAAACAAGCCACAAACCCTGATTGGAAGACACACAACAGGCTGAAGGGTGGTGGTGAAATAACTTGCAGTGAGAAGGTGGATACAAAGCCCAAGAAAAGGGTATTATGGTACAGAAAAGCTGTGACACAGCCATGAATTCCCTCAGATTACCGAGGATGTAACAGCAAGAACCCATCAAACAAAGCTCAGGGCTCTGCCCTTTGAAACAACAGTGGCTAACCAAGAAAAACCTTTTTAGACTATGGTAATAAAGACGCTCTACAAAGTCCCTTTCTAGTCTCTCCCAAACCCCAGGCACTGTTCACAGACCTATGTACCCTATACTGAACCCTGACATTGGTAGAATAGGATGGTATTCTATTCTATAGTAACTAAGTAATCTTTCTCTCTCTCTCTCTCTATATATATATATATATATATATATATATATATATATATATATATATATATATATATATATATACACATCTATATCTTTATCTCTATCTCTATCTTAACATAACCCTGGCAAAACATTTTTTACCATACATAAACACGCAATGCATAAAACAAGTCATTACTTTAATTGATCTTTCTCTATGATTTGATACTGTTTCAGGGTAAAAAGGAATTGTGGGGTTGATGTCATGATGCCAGAAAATTCATCTCTCCAATACCAACAAATATCACAAACTTCAACCATTTTTTCCCAAAGAAATTTCAAATCGGATTTCTTGTCATAGTTGCATTGCGCCACCCTCTAATGGAGGTCGATAAATTCCTAAAGCAAAGATTATCATTTGTCCATTATCATCACAATAAAGTATGCACCTTTTTGTGTGTGTGTGTGCAACTTTCTTTGCATTATATTTCATTAAAGAAGGTGAAAAGAAATAAAAAAATAAAGAAAGAGTATATAACAGTGGCTTACATTAAAAAGAATATGACAAGATGCAAATCCAGAAGCAGAAAAGAAATGAGAAACAACAGGTTTTGGTTATATAAAAAAGACTAAGACAAAATAAAAATAGTAATAATATATGATGATATTATAAATGGGAGGGTTAATTTACCAAAGGTAACAGAAGATATCATCATCTTCATGCAAATGAAATGACAGCAAGGAAGAAGCTTTTAAAGACAATAATAATGGCACTGTTATTATATAATAGATTTGGAGGTGCCAATTGAAATGGTGAAGAAGAAAAATAATAACCCTACAAATTTTATACCCATATCGAAAGTTACACTTTTACCCTCCACTACTTCTCCATTCATCCACATATTCAAAGGGTGATTCTGCCTTTTTCTCATTAAATCTTGCATTTCTAAATATATTTAATTTCATGTGGAATTAATGGTTTGTTTTGAATTCAAAAAATAATAACCCTTTCATCTTCTTGAATTTTTCTCAGTAAAAAAAATAACAATATCCTAATAATTTTATTTATAGAATTATTGAAAGTGATGAAATGGGATGGGCCCAACCGCATCTGTAACAGCTTGCTGAACGGCTATGTGAAATGCTCACCACATAATATTGTCTATTTTATTTACATTAAATCTTATCTTTAGCTTTTTTAAGAATAACAAAGAGTTTGTTTATATGGATTATTAATAACAAAAATTATATTTGATTCGATCAAAATTATTTTTCTTTTTAATTAAAAGTTAACAAACTTATTATAGTATATATGTTAGTTATATGATACACTTTATCGCTTGAATAGAGGATGAGATTAATCGGGTTCGTATTACTTGATTAAGTAATATTTTAATTTATGGTTCAAATATTTGATCACGTTTTAAAGTATAATTATTATTCTTTTATTTATAAATTTGTTGGAACTATTTCCTTTAATAAGAAAATTTGAAAATATTTTAATGAACAGAGACTAAGTCTAATGAAAGAAACTAATATATTTTAAAGAGAGTACAAGTAGGGAATTTGACAAATATATTACCAAACTAATTTGGTAACAATTATGCAATGTAGTGGTGATAATTCAATGAAAATATAAATTTCATTAAAAGTGAATTTTAAATTAAAAAATAAAATAAAAGTAAGGGTGAGTTGGATGGAGCTAAAAAAAAGTTTCTAAGATAAGATTGAAATAATAGAGCTTTTAAATGGAAGAATGACGCCAATAAGGATATTTGGAATTAGAACAAAACAAAAGTTTGATTAAATAGTTAAAAAAAAACTATAGTTAAGTTACAAACTAGATTTAAAAAAATATTTTTATTATATATTATTAATTTTTATCAATTTCACAATTATAAAAAAATTATATAAAGTTTTTAACTATTGATCATTAAAAAATAATACATAAATTTTTAGAATAGTCATTGTATACATTAGCAAAGTCTCTTAAATCAATATGCAATTTAAACATGTACAGAGCAAGCATGATATTAAAATAGAATATTTAAAAGAGGTGGAGAATATATAGAAATTGAGAGATTAAGAAAAAAACGTTTGAAGTTTCCTAAAAAAAGGATTTACTTTTATTTATAATTAAAATAATTACAAATTTTGCCACTACTGCAAAAAGTAAAGTAGTTTAACAACGAAGATATGACTTAACTAATTTATCAAAATATATTTTTCCATTAATTCTGTTATAAGGGATCTTATCAAGCTAATTTTTCTCTCTCAATTTCTTAATTAATTTTTTAACAGAACATCATGCCAAAAAAATTATTTAACAAATCCTTTTTATATAATTTTGAGCATCAGATATTAACGCATATTTAAAAAAAAAAAATAGTTTGATCATTTTTCAATTTTTAAAATATATTAATTGTTATCATTATAATTCTTGAAATTGTTAATCTCTTTTTAATAATGTGAAAAGAGTCACGGTATGAGAGATAAATGATTTTTAAGTAAATGAAAAATTAAAAATAAATAAAAAATGTTATAAATAAATTTATAATTCATTCATTCTTCATCTTATATAAACTCGATTTCTTTTAAAATACAAGTTTTCTACTTTTTCTCTAAAATTCTAAGTTAATTATTATGTTGTTTTGTTTTATTATAGAGATGATTTACTTCTAAAACATGTTACATCTAAATGATGAAATATTTATCTGTCTTCACAAATTAATTGAAATATTATAATAAAAAACTTAATCAATGATACGAATTAATAAATATCACATTGGTATGAACTTTAATAATATTAACATTTAAACGAGAAAGAATAATTTATCTGAAAAAAAAATTATTATTTTTTTAAATTTATTGATCTAGTTAAATTTATTTTTTTTAAGTCTTTTTTATGAAAAGACCTTGTCAATATATTTTAGTGTATTATATATTTTCAAACAAATTCATCTTCAACTTAAAAGAATTTGAATAATTAAATATATCATAATCAAATTTTATCATGATTATATATGCTAGACTCAAATCTATCATAATATTATAACACATGGTAAAGAGAAAGTATAAGATATGATAAAAAAAAGTATGTGTAATGACTAAAAAAATAGTACGTCTAGTTAATAAATAGTTCTTCTAAAAATATATATATTTTGAATATCTAAGTTTTGACTCTCAAAACACTTTTGACATTTTTCTTCTTAAACTTTGAGACTTCTTGTAGCAAAATAGGTCAAATAACTTATATAAATATCTTATTTTCATATATAAGTAGATTATTATTGTCTAAATTATTGTGAGAATAAAGTTTGCAGGGAGATATAGGAGAAATTATGATTAAGGTTTAGGATTTAGAGTTTTTAAAAAAATTATGTTTCTTTTTATCTGATATAGGTGATAAATATAGAGGCTATGTAGATTTCTTTTAGAGTTTTTGGACTTAAATGATTATTAATCTTAGCTTTTGTAGGTTTTCTCTCTTAAAAGGTTGTGTGTGTGTGTGCACGCATATATGTATATCTATATACTTAAATAAATTTATTGAAATATCTTATATATTGTCTTTATTAATGTACTTTCCATTACTTATAAAAAAAATCTCTTATAACTTATTTTCACTATCAATAATATTTGAACACTAAAAGTCAAAGTCTTTCTTGATAATTTTGACTATGTTATAACCACCTAACTTACTATGCCAAGCTCAAAATCTAAATGTAAAATGTATTTTTCTATTTGTTCTTTTATATATATTATACCTATTATCTTTGACAAAAAAAAAATCAATAGTTAAATACTTAATACAATCCGAATTGTAATAATAACATTCAATCAAATTTGAAAAGAAAACTCCTTATATTCAAACTAGTTATTGGAAAATATAATTTATAACTTTGACAAAGAGTTAATTAAATATATGACTACTTACTTTGAAATAATTATTACATTCAATTACAATTATTAATCTACTTTAATTTACAACAATTATACATTTTTAATAAATTTAATTAAAATGCACTTACAGTACATGACTTTCAGTCAACAATACATGGTCAGATATTGTAAATATTTTGACTAACATGTAAACTAATTTCAATTAACAAGCAATATAATCATTTAATCAATTATATATACTGGTGTTCTTATGTGGCATAATGAACAACTTGCATTGACGAGATTCCTATAGTAAATTTCCATGTATCTGTTCTTCCTTCTTAACTGCTTTGTCTGTAAATTTTTAGACAACTTATGATAAAGTCAAAGTCTTTAATTCTTATGATTATTTGATAAGTAACATTGTTTAATCTATTAGTTTTTTGGTCTCAGCAATGGCAGAATCTGCAGTGATTGGAGTAATTGATGGAAAATTTGAAAGTGGGTACATAGTTACAGTGAGAATGGGTTCGGAGACACTGAAAGGGATACTCTTTGAAGTGCCACAGCACCCTGCATTTCATCCACCACACAGTAAGAGATCAGAAACGAAAAAGAAAGTTCCTGTTCATCCAAAACATAGCAGAAGTGGCTACAATTTCTTCTTTGCAGAACAACATGCAACACTCAAGGCACTTCACCAAGGAAAGGAGGGAGAGATTCCTCGGATGATTGGTGAACTCTGGTCAAAGTTAGAAGTATCCCAAAAGATGGTATGAAATAAGTAAGAACTCACATAAAATAATGATTTTTTTAAAAAAAAAAATTCAAACTTTGTATTTATGCAATAGTTTTGGTTGTCCTAAGGTTTACCAAGAGATGGCAATGAAGGATAAAGAAAGGTACATTCTGGAAATGGAGGATTATTTGGAGAAGCTGAAAATGGGTGCAGTTATCACTGATGCTGTGCCACTTCGACAATGGCCTCCCAAACTGGACATAGACGTGTTGGATGAGGTTGAGATGAACAAAGAAAGTTCAAGGAGAGAAGGCTTTGAAGATAGAGTTTTTGTTATGAATGCAGTGCCTCATATAATGGAGATTGAAACAAACTATTTGGGTTCAAAGGAGAAGTTAGCTGAGGAGGGTTTATGAGAGGTGCAAATATTTTGTTATAGCAATTTGAAGTTGAGATTTGAGACAGTGTTTTGTCGTTTTCATGTTCTGAGATTTCATGATGGAATGTAAAAATAAAATGTTTCTTTAGTTATTATTGTTTAATTTGATCACTGGTTCTTGGTGTTGGAAAAATCATGTGGTAAAAAAGAAATTATGTCACAGAAGAACATATGCCGTTTAGTATTTTTATGCAGGTTAAAAGAATAAAGATGTGAAAACTATACTAATTATTGATATTAAATATTATTTTTTTAATCAAGATCAATAATTCATTTTTTAATTGAGGGATAATACTTGAAGTTTTTATGTTATTGCAATTAAATCTAATTCAAACTAAAAAAAAGCTTAAAAAAGAGGAAGATTTGTTTTGTCTTGGAATGATATTGAATTTCATATCTCTTAAAATTTATTTGGAAACAAAGAACAAAGTTATCGGATTTTTGTTTTCAATATAGAAAAGCAGTTTTCTTTATAAATTTATATTCAAATCTCAGTGTTGTGAATGTAAAATTTTAATCCTTACATAAAGTTTTAATTGTTTATATATATATATATATTTATTTATTTAAATAAGTAAAAATAGAGATATGATAATGTGTCTAGATAGTTCTATTTTCAGGACGCCATCCTATAATACAATAACTTTATTTTGTTTATTTTATTGAGTAATGCGTGCATATTTATAAGATTATATTTAATTTTTATTACGCTCTACTTTACAGTTTTAAAATTATATTTGAGTATCTTCTTATCAAGTATAAAAACTATAAACAAAAGTTCTCTCTCTATATATAAGCAATTTTAACCAAATTACTACAATTGAATTTTCAATAAGTAAGATATAACTATAATAATTAAATATGATTGCATACATTAAACAATGTACATATTTCAAATCCTAAAAAAGAAAATCATTTCATTTTGTCATATTTTTACAGGTTCTAAAAATTCGATTGACCACATTAAATATAAGAATTAATTGATCACATTATATATTAGAGTTAATTTGTCAATTAATTAATAAGGTTTTCTTAAGTTTTTTTTATCAGATTAAGTATAATATATATAGAGAGATGGGGTGAGTACAATTTCTCACTCTTATTTATAATAGTTAACTATCAAATTTGTATTAAATATTAAATATATTTAGGATGTCTTTAGTGTCATTACGATTTTGATTCTCTCTAGTATTATAATAAAAGTCATTTTACTATAATATACATGGATTCAAAACTGATTATTAATCATTCACTTTTTTAATGTTTGACTTATAGAACAATTTTATATTCTTTTATAAATAATTATTTTTCTTGTCATCCCATTTATTCATTTTTGTTAGTCTCTTATAAACTATGAGAAATACAAATTGTATAAACTAAAACCTAAATAATTTTTTATTTCACAGAATGTGTTATCTCATGAAAAAAATTCAAGAAAGTAATTTCGTATATAATTTTTTTCTTCTTTTGTTATAATGATATATGAAAATCTTTTGTTATTGATCATTTTATCTTACGTAATTTATCAAACAAATCAAATTAGTATTAAAGTATATAAAAATTTGATTCGTCTCACAACATGTAATCTATCACCTCACACCATTATGTTATCTACAATTTTACTCCTTAGGCAAACACAATAATAAATACAAATATTATATTAATCAAATTTTCGCTATTTATGAATCTTATCGTTTGAATTTTTCATATAAACGATATGTGCTTTGAAATTAAGTACAGTGTTGATGTTAACCAATGCATAGTTGGCAACAAAAAGCTATATTAAATTAGTATCTTATACATGTTCTCACTAGTAGCCAAACCTATCTATATAGATATTATTAGTTGTTATTGTTACAAACAAATGAAGTATGCAATAATTATATATCAACGACACATTTCTTTAATTTATCAAATATGTACATGAACTTAAAAAAACATCTAATTAATGTTATCAAGTTAGGACACATATTTTTACTATAACATGTCCATTGTCACTCTACTGAATTGTCAAATTTAAAACACATTTTTGTAGTCTTTAATACTCTTCTAACATGATCCTAATACATAAATTAGAGACTACAAAATTATTTTACAAGTTTATATTATGATTAAAATAGTATGAAACAAATCTTATATAATTAAAAATAATTACATTATGTATATTAATTATTAGAAATATTTGTATTTACTTTTGTATCATATTTACAAATATTTGTGAACTTCTTTAAAGGTGTTATTTATTTTTTAAATGAATATATGTTGTAGTGTATTTTTTAACAATATTTTAAATGAAGTAGATCCAGGCTTAAGTTGTTGCACTTTAGATAAATGAATTAAATTTATATATGTAACAATATATTTAGTTTTAGATTTTCATATATATATATATATATATATATATATATATATATATTGTTATATCACAAATTCGAGAGATCATAAGTATCACAATATATGTGATAAGTTTACAGTTTTTAATTAGAATATTTATAATTTAATAAGTTCTTAACCAATTTTATCAAAAATGCTACAAGATTTAAAGTAAAACAAATATTAGAATTTATATTATGTATATGAGTTGTTGTATCATAAGTTTGAGGGGTCATAAATATCATGTGATAAGTTTATAGTTTTTAAATAAATTATTTATAGTTTGTGATAAGTAAACTAATTCTATAAAAAATGTTACAAGATTTAAAAGTAAAACAAATATTATAAACTATAAAATAAGGAAGGATAATAATTTAAAGCCTATTTAGATCAAATGTTTAATTTTTGTTTTAAATTTCTATAAAGACAAGGAAAAAGTTTAATGAATATGTTTTTTATTCTATACATAATTTTGATACATTATAATAAAAAATATTTTACTATGATTGAGTATTTTAATATCAAATTAATACATAGAAAAATAAATTATAACTTCTAAGAAAAAAAATACAATTACTTCTTAAAAATAATATTTTAAAATTAAACTATTAACTAAAAAGGTGAAAAATATTATATTAATATTATATAATAAATATATTACTTAATTAAACCACGCCTTTAAAATAATATTTATTTTAATCAAAACATTCTTTATTAATTTAATTATATGAACCAATATTTTTGTTTTTAACTTTAAATTAAGTATAGTGGATATACTAAATAATAACAATTAAAAATGTCAAATTTAAAAATTTTATTTTACAGATGAAAAAAAAAAGACGATGTCGTACTTATAGTGTTAAAAAAAAAATATTAACTTACCTACACCGTATTTACCATGTGAATTTAACAAGTTGAAATGAAAAATAGCAACATTTAAGATTATATCAAACAAATAATTAAGGAAGTTAAAATAAAAACTTAATTAATTAAGAAAGTTGTTGAAAATGCCATGGTGATTTTAGATTAGAGATTTGAGATGAAGGAGTACGTGGAGGACATTTTGACCTATCAATTGGGTCCTCTCTACCCTACTCGCGCCAAACCAAATCTTTATCTCTTCGTCTTCTTTCACAGCAATTAATCAGTTACTAGCAAGTGAAGTTGTTGCAGTTGCAGTTGCAGGTTCATAGCTTCATGGCGTCTCTTATTCCTCGATGCCTTCCACCGATTCCAATCTCATCGCCGACTCAAAACCGACGTTAGTTTTTGCTTCTCTGTATTGATTCAAATTCGAGATTGCAAAATCAAGTTAGTTACAAAAGTTTCTTTCATTATTTGAATTCTCAATTGAAGTAGCGTTGCTTTCAGGAAAAGCTCACGTCGTTAAATCGAGCCTTAGCCATCAAAATGACGGCTCTGCTTCCGCTCACACGGACCACTCCTCGAAGGTGAAGCAAACAAACTTTAGTTACTCATATTATTCGAGTTTAGTTAATGAATCGTAATTAAAACAACAATTGCTAATTAATTACTCGTATATTCTGTGCATCTGCACTGCATTGTGTGTCAAAACTTTGAGTAACGACTTTCTGTTTATGGAACATGAGAGATTACGCCGTTAGTGAAGCATAGACGTGATTATTTGATTCGTCAGCCTGGAGAAATTATGGCCGTAATTGAATTTGATTAAATCTTAATTGTGATTAAGAAATTTGCTTCACGTGGAGATTGACTGAGATCATGAACGCATGGTAGTTGCAAAATTATAGGGGGCACGTGCCGTAAGTTGCAATATTATTTCTGTAGAAATGAACATATGACATAAATCTAAAAGTTGTGCAAAGACTTTGCTGTAATTGTAGTTTGGTAGTTTAGTTTCCCCCGAAGCATTTAATGAATCTCGTAAGTCATACTAATTGAAAGTTCATTTTCCCTTGCAGGAACTCGAAGTATCGTTCTCCAGGCGTCATTGTCTTTCGTGTTTGTGTTCGACTCTAGTATTGATTGGTGATTATGCCGCACCTATTTTTGTTCCTAAGGCAACCGCTGTGGATGGAATGATGGAAAAACCTGTGTGCAGAAATTGTTTGGGAAGTGGTGCTGTGCTTTGTAAGTTGTGATAAAATTGCTTTTTCTGTGCTTCATTCTTCTTAATTGCATTATTTGGATTTACAAATAGGACATAATCCATAATAGCGTGTCTCCGTTTTATAAGCTCATTTAGTAGTTCCCACATTACTCTTCTGAGAAGAGAAATAAATTTTTCTGCATTTATAAATCTTGGTGGAGTTGAACCTTGTTTCTGTAAGATGTTGAGGATGAGGCGATGATCATAAGCAAATAGAAATACTGAGACAATTTTATCTTTATACGACTTTGCTAGTGTATCCTTCTGCTTCCTATTTCAAAAGTTCGGTTATTAGACATTATGAGTTAAATACTTGCTAATTGAAACAAGTTGGTAAGTATAATGTGATTGATTGTTGGGTTGGTGAAGATTGTTTCCATGTTATTCCTGATGCATATGTTGCAATTTTATCAATGTGAGACCTGTGGATGTTTCTTAATACATACAATGTTTACCTCTTCATTTAGGTGACATGTGTGGTGGTACAGGAAAATGGAAAGCTCTGAACAGGAAGCGAGCTAAAGATGTTTACGAATTTACCGAGTGTCCAAATTGTTATGGTATGAACTCCATTTTCTACTTAACCCCATTTATATTAGCTTCTAGAGGTGATATTTAGTTCAAATCATTTTGGAAGTTGTTGTTCGGAATTGCTTTTGTTTACATGCTTTGCTGTTAGGAACCTTATTAGTAGCTAGTTAGCCATTTTTAGTTTTATTAGAGAGGTAGTTTGCTGGTGATGGGATAATTAAAGAAATAAGGGTTTTGCTTATAAATTGTTGTCAGTGAAGGCCAAATAATGAACCATGAACGAAACTGGAACCTTGATCAACAGCAAAGAGCATGATATGCGACCACATTGTTCTCAAGGACTTGTTTGTGTAGTGTGCTAGTCTCTAAGGACTAAACATACTCCTCGCAGACTTTCAGGAAGAAAATACATGAAGAAAATCTTGGTTTGTAACTTTCTCGTGTACAAATGATATTCAAAAGCTTGTAATTTGAGATTTACAAAAGTCATTTGTTTCTCATACATATAATGTCACATTTTTACTAACTTGATTTGTGAGCTCGATATCAAATCATTCCAGAATTATGAGATCCCTCTCTCACAAATCCCACATTACTTGGTTTTACACAATGTCACGTCTTTATAAATCATTTTTGATTTTGTGCTGATGTTCACTTGGATGTTTACAAACATCATTTGTTTTTCATGCATGTATGTAATATCTCACCTTTACTAATGTTGTGAGTTCAGAAAATGATAAGATTCCCCTCTCTCTCAATTCCTTTTCTTATTTATTTTGTATACATAAGTGAGTCCCACATTGCTTGGTTTTAGATATTTTCAGTAGATCATATTTTGATTTGAGCTTGTAAATGTGTAGAGATGTTAGCTTGCTCATCAACTAGCAAATGATAGTTGTAGGCTTGGTAGTTTAAAAAAATCATTGCTTTCTCAAGCATGTCATCTCATCTGATACTCTTTACTAACTTAAGCTTGATGTCCAAGCCTTTCCAGAAAGACAAATAAGATCTCCCTCTCAATCCTTTTCTCAATTTATGTTGTACATATAATTGAGTACCACTTTGCTTGGCTTTAGACGTATTCAACTGTTTATAAATCATTTTTTGATTTGAGCTAACAAAATGTCTGGACACGTTAATTTTTTCATCTGATATTCAAATGATAGTTGTAAACTTGGAATTGGAAGTGTACAAAAATAATTTGTAATCTCCCTCTCTTAAGAACATTTTTTTATTTATGTTCTATATATAAGCGAGTCTCCATTGCTTGGTGTTAGATGTTTCCAAGTGTGTATAAATAATTTGTTTTGAACTATTAAACGAGCTAGTAAAATGTTTGGAGATGTTAATTAGCTCATGTAAATTAGAGATGATGATTATATTCCTAAGCTTTGCAATAGGAAGTTTGCAAACATCAATTGTTAATTTGCATGTAATATCTTGCCTTACTATTTTTGTAAGCATAGTGTCCAAAAAGAAAAGATTTCCTTCTCTCAATCCATTTTCCCACATTGCTTTCTTTTGTGTGTTTACAAGCCTTCATAAATATTTTTTGGTTGAAAGCTCTACATTGCTTTGTTTTGCATGTTTACAAGCCTTTATCAATCATTGCTTTGTTTAAAGGTTGTAAACAAGCTAGTAGAGAGTTTAGAGAGCCTAACTCGGTTACTTCAAAAGTTAATGAAATTTTGTAAGTTTGTTGTTGGAAGTATATTAGATCCAACATCTATTTTGATTTATATATTATATATAATTGAGTCCCACCTGGTTTGTTTCAATATGTTTTGAAGCCTTTTTATAAATCATCTATGGTTTTGCATTAATATTCTAGCTAGCATAATGTCTGGAGCTTTTTGTTTAATCCGTTCCTAAATGACGAGTTCCCACATTGTTTGGTTTTACTTGTTTTAAAGATTTACAAATCATAGTTTGTTTTGGACTTTATTTAACAAGCTGGGAGTAGGAGAGATTCTAGTGGCGTTAGCCTTTTAGACTTTATTTAACAAGCTTACGGCTGGAATCTTACGAACATCATTTGTTTCTCATGTATGTCTTCTATGACCTTTACTATCATGTCTTTTAAGCTCAAAGTAAAAGGAGAGAAGGTGATCTTATCATTTTAGAAAGGTTTGAACACCTAGAGAGTGAGGAGAGGTTAGTTTCTCAAATATCTTGAGCATTAGTGCAATTCCTTTTTTGTCTAAGTTACCAGAATTGTACGAGAGAATAATACACATTTTATTTCGGTCCTTTTTCTTCATCTGATTACTTCTCTATCTTGAAGCCCGATCTAGTTCCATCATTTTCTACTGCACTTATGAAGCACATTTTTTTTTTACCATATCACAAAATTTTGTTTTCTTATTCAAGTAATGCAAATTTTATCCTTGTTCTTTTGCACACTTTTTATTTCTTGCTTTTATGCTATGTATGGAAGTTGTCGAGTGGAGGGAAAGGACAAGGAAGGGAGGGGAAGTTACCTCTCTTTGGATATACTCAAAACAATGGAACTATTATCCTGTTCTTTGAGTTAAAGCAGAGGGAATGACCTTCCTCTCCGAGAAAATCTTTCATGCTAGGGTTGGTGGGATCACTTTTCTCATCTCTTCCCTGCCCTTTCTTTACCTTATCCAAACGTAAACTGTTTTTCATGTATTGCCATCTGCAGAGTTCACTTGTATGATTGATCATTAACATAGTATGTATAAACTACAGGTCGAGGAAAGCTTGTCTGCCCTGTTTGTTTAGGAACCGGTTTGCCAAACAATAAAGGTCTCCTAAGGAGGCCCGATTCACGGAAACTGCTTGATAAGATGTATAATGGACGGCTAGTTCCAAACTCTTAAGAAGGTAAACTTTCTTCGTCATGCTTCTTCGTAAAGTCACTCGCGTTTTCAATACTAATCTTCTGTTGCCATTGTTCACTGTACTACATCCCTTTCAGACGTAAATTTGAGCATAACTGAGGCCTGCTAGTGCTGCTTTTTGGCGCAATGATTGGAATATTCTTCACCAGTTAACAAAGTCAGTGACTGCATTGGTAATCAACTTCTAGCACAGAACATGTTGCGGAAGGTTTTTTGCTTCTTTTATTGGTCTGGATGCATTACAGAACTCTTAACCATCGGCTTGGTTATCAACCTAATGATTTTCATGGTTCTGTATGAAAAATGTCCAGTCGTATGTTCGTGCAGACGGTACTGAGTTGCAAGACCCATATATTATGTAAACATCGAGCAAACACTTCCAGCAAGAATAGCTATTTATGTTCCTATTCAGCTCCCAAGTAAATCTGTAAATGTTTGCCCCCTACTTAAGATTCCATTCATAAGGTTCAATGCAAATAGTGTACACTCAAGGTAATAAATCCTTAAAGACCTTAAATATCATGACTCATTAATAATATGTAGATTATAACCTTTTTCGAATTTTATTTTAGTACTTTAAAAAATCAATGAGTATGTCACGAATAGTCAGAATAACCAAGGTCAAAATTGGACAAAATATGGCTGTCACTGAACCTAAAAGTTGTGTTTGTAGGTGAATATTTTTAGTTGACAATACCACTGCATAGTTTACATTCTACTCATTTGATTAAATAAACAATAGTAACGTGCTTGCTATACCATTTCTTTAAAAGAACATTTATTCATACAATAAACTTATTCGATGTTCATTTATTCTAAGTTTCGTTACCATGCCTTCAAACCTTCCGTATCACCCCTTTTCTGTCAAAAGGGAGGAAACAAGCTTTTAGGTGCATACACATATTCTTTCATTCTTTTGTGCTCTTTATATCAGAAGACATATGTTTAAATTTGATCTCCTGTGAAAAAATATCTTTATGCGTTAAATATAGAGTGCAATGGAAAAAAAAGTATAATATGAAATTTATAATTATCTAAGAAATTTTTTTTACTATATTTTTATTATTGTCTCAAAAAATAGATATAAAAAGAAAGAGGTACTATTTCCCTAAGTATTGCCTAATTCCCTAAAAAAACTCTTTATTTCCTTGTTAACATATGAAGTCCGCTTAAAAAACTAACGAAGTCGATACTACTTCGCAACCGGAAAGATTAACAAGTGAGAGAGAAAAAATAAACAGAAAAAATATAAATATTTTTTATTTAGTTGGAGACAAATAAATAAAAAGTTATTTTTTAGGAAAAAAGTTATATTTTCATTAAATTTAGTTTTAATTTAAATTTAATATTTTCACCGTTTTCCAGGAAAAAAGTTATTTTTTAGGAAAAAAAGTTAAATCTTTACTTTCATTAACTTTACTTTTAATTTAAATTTAATATTTTCACTCCTTTTTTTTCGATCACACACCACGTATGGTGTTTTTTTGAGGAGTACACATATTGAATAATCAAAAGGAGGGGAATTTCTCGTATAGGACGCCTATTTGTCGGTTTCAGAGGATGATTGGCAGAGAATGAATAAATACCAAACAAACAAACGAGTATAACAGAGAGAGATAAGATTTAAGGAATAAATAATAAACAACATACGTAAATCAAAGTGTGCGCTCTTCTCTTTCATAGTCAAACATAATTAGTTTCCAGATTCTGAATCTCTGTTTCTCCCAAAACTGAATCCCAATTGAATACCATGAGTTCCTCAACTACAGTGAGGAAGCTAGAGGTTGTGTCCCCTGTTCCTGCGGACATAGACATTGCCAACTCCGTTGAACCTATTCACATATCCCAGATTGCCCAAGACCTCAACCTCACTCCCAATCACTATGATCTTTACGGTAAATATAAGGCCAAGGTAATTCACCATTCAGATTTCAGTCACAGGGATATGATTCTATTAGTTTCGATATGATGGCATGTGTGAAATCATGTTTTTTTTTTTAGATTTCAGTTTCATGCAACTAATCAGGTACCCTAGAAAAGGTTTACGGTGTATGCTTTAGTTCTCTATGGCAGCAACTTGTGGATAATTTTGGCTGAATGCATTGATGTGATGATCTCAGTTTTATAGTTTAGCTGAAGAGTGATTTGGATGCACAGGTTTTGTTGTCAGTTCTTGATGAGCTTCAAGGATCACAAGATGGGTACTATGTTGTGGTGGGAGGCATTACTCCAACTCCTCTTGGGGAAGGGAAATCTACTACCACAGTGGGGCTCTGTCAAGCTTTAGGTGCTTTCCTTGATAAAAAGGTAATATTTTTCTTTTCTACATTTACAGCAGTGCCTATTAATTTGAGACCAATCTGAATCTGGATGTTTTATAGTCTCTTAACTCTATATCATTAGGACATCTTCTGATGTTATTGCTTTTGTTCCCACAATTATGCTTGCAACTGCAATCTTTGGATCAGATTGATGTGGTTTTGGTTTTTCCACTTTGATCATCTGGTCTGAAGGGATTTAGAACTTGATTGTTCATTCACCATGTAGAACTATAATTTTTAATTGCATGTCAAAGTTATGCTGGATATGTAACCACATCTTGTCCCTTTTTATTAGGTAGTCACATGCGTTCGTCAACCATCACAAGGACCTACATTTGGCATTAAAGGAGGTGCAGCTGGTGGTGGCTATAGCCAAGTTATCCCCATGGATGAATTCAATCTTCATCTAACAGGAGATATTCATGCAATAACTGCAGCAAACAATCTTCTAGCTGCTGCAATTGATACCCGGATTTTCCATGAGTCAACACAGTCGGATAAGGCTCTTTTTAACCGACTGTGCCCTCCTAATAAAGAAGGGAAAAGGAGCTTTAGTGATGTCATGTTCAGGCGTCTTAAGAAGCTTGGCATTTCAAAGACCAATCCAGATGACCTTACACCAGAAGAAGTAAATAAATTTGCAAGGCTTGATATTGATCCAAATTCAATTACATGGAGGAGAGTAATGGACATCAATGACCGGTTCTTGAGAAAAATTACCATTGGCCAGGGACCTGACGAGAAAGGAATGGTAAGAGAAACAGCATTTGATATTTCAGTTGCTAGTGAGATAATGGCTGTTTTGGCACTGACAACATCCTTAGCTGATATGAGAGAGCGACTTGGGAAAATGGTTATTGGAAATAGCAAGAGTGGTGACCCTGTCACTGCTGATGATCTAGGTGTTGGAGGTGCTTTAACAGTTTTAATGAAGGATGCCATTCACCCTACCCTTATGCAGACCCTGGAAGGAACTCCTGTTCTTGTTCATGCAGGTCCATTTGCAAATATTGCTCATGGGAATTCTTCTATTGTGGCTGATAAGATTGCACTGAAGTTGGTTGGACCAGGCGGATTTGTAGTTACTGAAGCTGGTTTTGGTGCTGATATTGGAACCGAAAAGTTTATGAACATTAAGTGTCGTTATAGTGGTTTGACACCTCAATGTGCTATTATTGTGGCAACAATAAGGGCACTAAAAATGCATGGTGGAGGGCCAGCTGTTGTTGCTGGAAAACCTCTTGATCACGCATATTTGACTGAAAATGTTGCCCTGGTTGAGGCTGGTTGTGTGAATATGGCACGGCATATATCAAATACAAAATCTTACGGTGTAAATGTTGTAGTTGCTATCAACAAGTTTTCAACTGACACTGATGCTGAGCTAAATGCAGTTCGGAGTGCTGCTTTAGCTGCTGGAGCTTATGATGCTATAATTTGTACCCATCACGCCCATGGTGGCAAAGGAGCCGTAAGTTTGTACTTCCTCTGTCTTACATTTGAGCAACAAAGTAGCCGTACCTTCACACAAAAGTATAAGATATTGAATTATAAAAATCAGTAAAACCAAAGGAGAAAATAGATGAAAGTAACAATCAATAGATCACTTTTGATTAAGTTGTTTGTGGCGCAGCATGTTTGAATGTAAAATTTAGCTTTGAGCTGTCTTTAATTTTTCACCTGCTGGACGAACTGTTTGTTGAGTTGCTTCCTTGTTCTTTTGAAACCATTGAGCATTGTTACCCTTATAATTATTAATTTTATGTTGGATCAAATATCCAAGTAGTGCTTGTGGCACCACATATTTTTAAAGTAAATGGAACCATTTCAGGGATACAATTGGCAGCACAATTTAGTTTCTATACATGCCTGTTACTGTATATAATTTAAGTCACGGTATCTTTCAGTTGTGTTCACTATTTGCTAAGGTATGCCTTGTCATGATTCAGGTTGACCTGGGCATTGCAGTTCAAAAAGCTTGTGAGAATGTGACACAGCCAATGAAGTTTCTGTATCCTCTGGATCTGAGTATAAAAGAGAAAATAGAGGCAATAGCAAAGTCATATGGAGCCAGTGGCGTTGAGTACTCTGAGCAGGTAATCTCATCTCTTGTATGGTGATGAAAGTTAACTTCAGCACAGTATAACCCCCCTTATTGTACTAGCTATTTTTTTAGGGTGGGGTGGGAAATAGAATGTTGTATTAGATAGGAAATGGGAAAAAAAAAATTAAAACAGGAAGAATGTAATAAATCCTCGTCTACAATATGCACATTATCTCTACATATTAGATATAGCAACTCACTTGAAGTAGGCATGAGCAAATAAAACACTAAGTATAAATCATTGACATAATACTATCCCGGTGCAAGTTTGTTTGGGGGGAAAAGAAACAACCTAAAAGACAGGAGCAATAAACCTCATACATCAAAGGACTACACAAACTACAACTCCACAATGTTTTAATGTTCTTGTTGTTACCTAATCCTTATTACATGTACCCATAATTGTTTATGTGTTAACAAAAAAGATTTCTCTGTGTTTTACCGTTTGACATTCTTGTTATGGAACTAGGCTGAGAAGCAGATTGAGATGTATAGCAAGCAAGGATTTTCTGGTCTTCCAATATGCATGGCTAAGACTCAGTATTCTTTCTCAGACAATGCTGCCGCAAAGGGAGCTCCAAGTGGGTTTGTCTTACCCATAAGGGATGTAAGAGCTAGTATAGGTGCTGGATTTATTTACCCTTTGGTTGGAACAATGAGTACAATGCCAGGGCTTCCAACAAGGCCATGCTTCTATGACATTGATATTGACACAACAACTGGAAAAGTTACTGGTCTCTCATAAACCTCAAGTGACTCACCCTATGACCTACCAAAACATTTATGTATGTCATTTGCATGTCCCTTTGTGATGTTCATGAATGTCATGTCACAGTAACATTCCTCCTTGATGTTTTCTTCATGTTTGTTTGCATACTTGGCCATCTGTATGAATGAGATAAATAATTTAAGGAGAGATTTTATCTGTTTTTTATATCTACTTCTGATGTCAAATTGAATTGATGTAAACTCCTGGTGACAGATACTTGTTATGCACACTGAAACCACGTACGAATGGAGGAGTTTAAGTTTCATCATTTTGGAGAGTGTGATCACATTTTTGGTATAAATGGAGGATATATAACTGTACAAGTGTGACGCTGATTGGTGAAAAGATTAGTTTCTACACAAATCCACATTTCGTGAAAAAAAAAATGATTTTATTTCTAGATTTTATACTTTCGATTAAGCGTGATCAATTTTACGGTATTTTTATATAGGTAAATTTGGTTCTCAACTTTTAAAGAAATATTTGAATTTAAATCCATCATTTTTTAAAAATTCACTATCTTTTCTTAAAGTTAAGAGGGATTAAATATACATGCATTTTAAAATATGATAGTAGATTCATCAACACCAAAGTACATAAATTTCGATCTCGTTTACCCGAAAATATAAAAATTAAACTTAATTTTCTTCTCTTTTGTTTTCGTTAATGGCGCCTACACATTAGTATTAGAACAAAATAAATTAGGAATGTTTATGGGTAGATTTATATTGAGTTTCATCAAATATGTGACTTGACACAATTAAAATAGTTTGAGTTTAATTGGATATGTATCATTTCTCTATAAAAAATGGATCCCAAAAAAATGGATCCAAAATAAAAGTAATTTTACAATTTTAAATCAATACACTTTAATATAACTTTCAAACAATTATACTTTGATTAAGTAAAACATTTAAATAAATTAAAATGAAACTTAAATTTTAAAAAAGAAGAATCTAAATACGAGGTGGGAAGACATAAGGAATTCGAGCAAGAAGATTAAGACAAGAAAGGGAAAAAAAATTAGAGTTTAACGTGTGATATTTCTCAATTTTTTTTTTTTTTACAAAACGTGTAACAGCAACAAATTAAAACTAAACATATATTATACTAATGGATTAGTCGAACAGGGTTCAGAGTTCAACACCAAAATCTAATACCAGTTCAATAAAACATCATTTTTTTTCTCATGCATATATAATTGACTCCACATTGCTTGATTTTACATGTTTTCAAACCTTAATAAAAGGTTAAAATAACGTTGTTTAAAAGTTTATAGTTTTGGTAGTTTTTAAATTTTTATTTAATATTTTGAAGCCATGCAAGGTTATGCAGTAGTACGTAAAAGAGAAACAGAGAAGAATCGTTGGGCGTGCATGCACCAAGATCCTTGAAAACGGCTTCAACATCCATTCCTCCGTCTCCTCCTTTCTTCTCTCATTCTCAACTTCAACCACACTATGTCTCTTCTCCAACCTCCAAAAATAGACCTAAATTCTTCATCGTTTTGCAGAACAACTAATTATCAAATAACACGTTTCTGTGTAACAGACACAGCAAAGAAGGAACCAAACAAGCACAATGGACGATTCCCCAGTGGTTTCGAGGTACCGTTTGCTCACAAGAAAAGACTCCATGCGCTTCATTTCTTCCAGAGGAGCCACCAGTTTTGGCTGTTTCACGTTGGTTTCTATATTGTTCATGCTTTTTCTCTTTGTTAACCCTTCTATCTACCAGCTAACTCCAAGGATCAGAAATGCTTTCCAATCTTCACGAAGATACCCTTTTGCTAAAGTCTTTGCTCAAATATTCTCCAATGCTTCCTTTGCTCCACCCCCTTCTGTTCCTCCCAGCAACGCTCGTGATAAAACTGATCCACCTCAAGAATTTTCCCCAGCAAGTGCTCCTTCTCCATGTCAAGTTTCACGAAAGGTGGGTCCTCGGCTCCTACCAAAGGAGACATTAAGAAATAGCGACAGTTCTTATGAAAGTGGTTTGCTTCTGCACCCTCCAAGTGAGGAAAATGGATTGCATGCACCATCCCCAGAAGAGCCTTCTCTCCCTGCATGGCCACCTTCACCAAATGCTGCACCAAAGGAGAAGCATTGGATGGAAGAGTGGAGCGGTTGTGATGTTTATGAAGGGTCATGGGTGAGAGATGATTCATACCCTCTTTACAATGCTGGGTCTTGTCCCTATATTCACGGCTCTTTTAACTGTTTCGCTAATGGAAGGGAAGATAATATGTATGAGAAGTACCGGTGGCAGCCCAAGAATTGCAAAGTGCCAAGGTATTTTATGAAGAGTTCACCCTATCAGTGTGTAAGAAGCAATGCTTTCTTTGCTACCCTAAAAAGTTTAAGGGTTTTGAAACTGTTGTTGAGTTTCTCCTTTGACATAGGTGCCACAGCAACTCTCAGTGTAAATTTGCTATCAGATTCAAAGTTTATGAGAATATGCCAAGCTAGAAGTTATGAGATTCAAATGTTTTTGTTTTCTTTTCTGTTTGAGTGTTTGTGTTGCTGTACCTTCTGGTTCTTGTTTAGTGAGATGAGTAATGAACGCAGGTTAAAGGGTAACGAGATGTTGGAGATACTAAGAGGGAAGCGTTTAGTCTTTGTTGGTGATTCCCTTAACAGGAATATGTGGGAATCTCTGGTTTGTACACTTAGACATTCACTGGAAGATAAGAGCAGAATGCTTGACGAAGAATTTCTACCTGAGGGTTCGTGCTCAATGATCTTCCAAGTATGGCAAAATGTTATTCCCTCACTAGTTCTTTTGCATCTTTTCCTTCTTACTTTGACTGGTCAATTAGATACCATATAGCCCATAACAGAAACAGTGTGAGGCAACAGTGTAATGATGCACACAGAAGAGAGAAATTCTCAGATGTTACACTAGAATTGATTACTAATAAGAGGGTCCAGAAATGGAAAGTAACTAAATTGTTTGGCCTTGAGTTCCATTCTTCAGAGCTAGGATAATATTGATGATCAAATTTAAGTTGGGGTTGCTGTTCTAATCCAGAAAACTAATTTTGTGTGTTTTTCACTTGGTTAATGTCTGAACAGGATTACAATTGCACAGTTGAGTATTACCGTTCGCCTTTTCTTGTTCAAGAATGGGAGAGTCCAGACGTGAAAGGATCAACGAAGGAAACGCTTCGTCTTGATTTGGTTGAGAGATCTTGTGATAAGTACAAAGATGCAGATGTTCTTATCTTCAACACAGGTCACTGGTGGACTCATACGAAATTAATTGAAGGGTAAAAAAGCTTCTTTTCTTAAATTTGGAAAAAGTTTGTAAGAAAACCTACGTGCTACGATACACCTAGAAAGAGATAAAGATAAAGAAGGGAGAAGTATAAATTTGATAGGTGATGCATGTGATTGAAAAAGAGAGAGAGAAAAATGAAGAGGGTAAATGAGGTGTATACATTGTGCAAGTCTCTTCAAATTTTTATCCTTCGTAACAGATCAAGGCTTGATCTTTCATCTTTCTACTCATATATGAAAATGATTTAGATTTTGGGGCAGTAATGGGAAAGTGTGCATGACAAACTTTTATGCAACTTTCAGGAAGGCATATTTTCAAGAAGGAGATCTTATCCATGGACAAATGAGTGTTGAGGAGGCATTTCACAAAGCTATTTTGACATGGTCAAAGTGGGTGGATGCCAATGTTGATCACAAGAAAACTACAGTTTTCTTCAGGGGCTATTCTCCATCTCACTTCAGGTAACTAACTAAGAGCATTTTGTTTAGTGAATGCTTTGGGTTTAAGACTTTAAAGTAAAAGTCATTTTTGTGCTATAGGGATGGAGAATGGGATTCAAGTGGCCACTGTGATAATGAGACAGAACCAAAGAAAGGCGAGTCTATCTTCACAGAAAGGCCTCCAATGATGGATTTCATAGAGTTAGTATTGAAGAAAATGAAGACTCCAGTGTTGTATTTGGACATCACAAAAATGACTGCTTTCAGGGTTGATGCTCACCCTTCCTTGTTCAGAAGGGAGAATATGAACGAAGAGACAAAAAGATACATGCACACACACCAAGATTGTAGCCATTGGTGTCTTCCCGGTGTTCCTGATTTGTGGAATGAATTACTATATGCTCACCTTTTATATAACATTAACAAACAAGGACAACACCAAAAATAATTTTTGATACATTGATTGTACAAACATACAAAATAGCATAGGCTTTTTCATTTTATATTTGTGACATAGTGAGTAGTACATAATTGAAGTACTAGGTTGTGTAATCATTTCATTCTTACCAATATCATAATTGAACATGGTTCTCTTTATTTGAAGAAAAATAGAGAGTGCTAGAGTGAGGATCAGCAATTCAACTACTTGACAGACAAAACTCAGAAGCCAAAATAGTTGTTAAAAATTCATACAAGTTCATTAATTCAACTCATCCTTTAATGTAAGTTGCTCCTCGGACAGTCACATGCAAGAGCAATCTAATCTTCCTTATTGTGGCTAAAATGGCATCTCAAAAAACAAATAATGTAAAATTAACCCAAAGCCACGAGTGAAAACCACAAGTTTTAGATGAGATAAAAGAAACTCAACAAATAGATCTACGAAAGTGCTTTGGCAGCAGCAATAACAGCTTCCTTGGTGAGACCAAACTCCTTGTATATTTTTCCCGCTGGAGCACTTGCTCCAAATCGATCAATGCCTATGGCCTTTCCTTTGCTTCCAACAATCTTTCCCCAACCAAATGTTGATCCTGCCTCAATGCTAACTCTAGCTGTTACAGCAGCAGGGAGAACACTCTCCTTGTATTCCTCTGACTGCTCCTCAAAAAGTTCCCAGCTAACAAAAGAAACAACTCTCACAGCTTTTCCTTCCTTCCTTAGATCCTCAGCAGCAGCAGCAGCAATTTCCAACTCAGAACCAGTTCCAATCAAGATAACATCAGGCTTGTTACCTGATGAGTTGTCTGAAATGGTGTAGCCACCCTTTTCAACTCCTTCGATAGAAGTTCCCGGAAGTTGGGCCAACTTTTGCCTAGAAAGTGCAAGAATTGAGGGTCTCTTCCTGTTAACCACGGCAACTTTGTATGATCCAGCAGTTTCATTACCATCAGCTGGACGAAGCATCAAAATATTTGGCATTGCCCTGAAGCTTGCCAAGTGCTCTATTGGCTGATGGGTTGGTCCATCCTCTCCCAGTCCAATGGAATCATGAGTCATCACATAAATGACTCCAGCTTCACTCAGTGCAGAAATCCTTATGGCAGCTCTCATGTAGTCAGTGAAGACAAAGAAAGTTGCACAGTATGGAATGAATCCAGGGCTGTGAAGAGCAATGCCATTACAGATTGCTCCCATTCCATGTTCTCTAACACCGAATCTAACATTGCGCTCTTCAGGAGTACTCTTCTGGAAGTCTCCGTACGATTTCAACAAGGTCATGTTGGAAGAAGCCAGATCCGCACTGCCACCAAGCAGACCAGGAAGAACCTTGACAAGGGCATTTAGATTTTGCTGAGACAGATTTCTTGTAGCATCAGCCGGACTTTCTGGAGTGTATGTCTGCAAGTTGAAATCAAATCAGAAGGGTTGTCACTGATCCACAAACAATTGATACAAAGTCAAGTTTTATTTATGTTAAAACTTTGAAGGCTATGCATTCATGAAGCAAAAAGGTGGGATGATGAATGAAGATGCAATGAGCATGGTGCTTAATATGAATTTCAACTCATCTTAAGAACAACAACACCACCGCCTTTGTTAGAATAGATTCTAATACCATCTTAAGGACTTTAAACCTAACTTAACCTTACAAAACTGAATTCTAAGGTGAAGTTTGTACTCACTTATATACTATTGAAACACCTTATCTTTAATCGACGTGAGATCTCTAACAATATATATTGCAAATATATATAAGGAAAAATCTAGAAGTTCTTTAGTTTACTCACGGGAAGTGCTTTCTCCCAACCAGCTGGTAATTCACCGGTGAAAATAGCTTTCAGCTCTGCAGCTTCCGCACTGTATTTCTTCTCATATTCAGCAAACTTTGCGTTCCACTCAGCTTCAAGTTTAGAGCCATCAGGGACATGGCGACTCCAATGCCTAATGAAAAGTAAAGAAAGTTACATTCTAGATCTGAAATCTCATCACACTAATAGGAAACAACACATCTCTTACTCCCCATACACACTTTTTAACATCTTCTGGCACATGGAAAGGCTCGTAAGGCCATCCAAGATTCTTCCTTGTAGCATCCACTTCTTTAGCACCCAATGCACTTCCATGAACACTGTAGGAGTTAGCTTTGTTTGGAGAACCATATCCAATGGTAGTGGTTACCTGTGAAACAGTAATCACACACGAAAATAAAACTGATAAAATACCCCAAAACAATACATAGAAAAAATGCTTTATTTTTGCTTCAATCATGTACCTTAATCAAAGTAGGTTTGTCTTTGACAGCCTTTGCTTCCTTAATGGCTGCACGAATTTCATCATACCCAGTATTTCCATTCTTCACCCAAATCACATGCCATCCAAGAGCTTCAAAACGTTGATCAACATTCTCAGTGAATGCAATTTCAGTGTCACCATCAATGGAAATGTGGTTGTCATCATAAAGTGCAATAAGCTTCCCTAGACCCCAGTGACCCGCAAGTGAGCATGCTTCATTCGAAATTCCCTCCATTTGACAACCATCACCCAATATAACATATCTGCAAAAGAGCAAATAAAGCCAAAACAAATCTCATTGGCAACACAACAGGCATTGCAAAGTACATAAAGCACAACGTAGATGTAGTTTTCTCACGTGTAATGGTCAACAATCTCATTGTCAGGCTTGTTAAATCGTGCTGCCAAGTGTTTCTCAGCTAGTGCTAATCCAACAGCATTGGCAATTCCCTGACCCAGAGGACCTAAACAAATTGTGAAGATAAGCAACAAAACTCAGCAAAAAGGCTCACTGTGATAACATGAACTAAAGAATCGTCAAACCTGTCGTCACTTCAACTCCAAGTGTCTCAAAGTTCTCTGGATGCCCGGGAGTCCTGCTTTCCCATTGTCGGAAATTCTTCAGGTCTTCTTCCTATTATGCAGCCGAAAAACAATAAATTCAGCAATTGAAGATCACATAACTTCAAAAACTTCACAGTTATGTTTCCATAAAAAGTAATTTATTATAGGGAATATTAAGCTACATACACCACCTCACAAAAAGAGATAACAACACATGCTATGCCAATTCCAAATCGCTAAAAACTATTCCACTAATCAATACGTAATTATGTTTAGAGACAGATAACAACAGGACTTCAATTTTCTTGCACTGTGAGTCCAACGATTTTTACATTATCAATCATAAAAAGTCATATCAGATATGACTTTCTAGTATTTAAGATAGAAGTTTACAAACTTACCATACATGATAAAATGTGATCTAAACTAAATTGTAATAGCAGAGTGCAGCAATACAATGTACAAATGCAGATTACACGAGGATCAAAATTCTCAATCACAGAATCAAATAAAAAACAAGAAGAAATGAAAAGCAATGAACCAACCTGAACACTGTCATAGCCTGCAAGGTGAAGGAGAGCATATTGGAGCATGCAGCCATGTCCAGCAGACAAAATGAAGCGATCACGGTTGAACCAAGTGGGGTTCTTGGGATTGTACCTCATGACTTCATCGTAGAGAATGTGGCCCATTGGAGCACACCCCATGGGGAGACCAGGGTGGCCAGAGTTGGCCTTCTCAACTGCATCAATGGCCAGAAACCGAATGGTGTTGATGGATTTCTCCACCAGAGAAACCTCAGTGGTCTGGTCCAGTGTCTCAACAGCAGCAGCTCGAACAACACTGGTGGAAGCACCCCTTCTACGTGACCCTGCAGAAAAGGTGGCTGCTTTGCATGGAATATGTGACTTGAGGCCAGAGAATGATGGGAAAGAGAGTGAGACACGATCAGAAGAAGAAGAGCCATGAAGGTACACAGCACGGGCCAAAAGGGCCTGCGACAGATGCAGAGAAGATGAAGATGCCATGGCTAAGTTAAGCTTAAGATGTTCAAAACTGAACCAAAATCAAAACCAAAAGTAGCCACTTAGGTAAGTGGCTGGTAAGAGTAGAAGTGAAGAAGAAGAAGAAGAGTGTTGTGATGTGTTAGGTGAGAGTGAGAGAGGAAAAGGGTAGTTGATGATCTATAGAGTCCTTGTTCTTGCGGTCCACATGTTATGGAAAATCTTAGCCTATGCTTCTGGCTATCTTCTTCCCACTTCTCTGCCTCTCATATTTTCTTCATAATTTCGAGGATAACAATTAATACTTTGATAATATACTTTATTCCATTTTTTTTAATTTTGTAAAATAGCATATTCCCATCTTATTCTCCATGTAAATATAATATTTTTATTGTTTCCATAATAATTCATGCTCTATGTGCATGCATCTAAAAATATTCTCTAAAATAAAGACATTATAGGATTTCACAAACATTGTAAAATGTTACTTCACATAGATGCTCGGGTTACATGATAAGTCTTTCTTTTTCTCAGAATAAATACTTAATATTCTAGAAGTACACGATAAATTATGTTGATTTTTTTAAATATTTCTAAAATTTTGATCTAACTCTCAAAACATAGTCATTTCACCCAAAAATATCAAATTTTATACTTTGCTTAAGAATCATCAGACAAGATTTTTTATAATAGAATCCTATATCGTTAGCACAATTTATCCATTTTAAAAATAAAAAATAAATTTGACTATTTTGAATATTATTTGTGCAAATTGCACCATATTAGAAAAGAAACCCTGAAAGTTTTTATATATTGGAGTTTTGAGTTAATCAATTTAACTGTTAAATTGATTCAATTTTACATATTGAAGCAATGATAGCTACCTTGAATGAATTATAAAACTTGGGGGTTTTATCTAAAAGGAGAAACAAACCAAAAAGACTTTGTGTTTATCCTCTTTGTTAAGATATTTAGATAAGGGGTTAAAACTTGGTGAGATTGGAGGAGAACCACAAATCTTCACCACCAAGTATGAGTGGCAAATATACTTTTCAAAGATAACGGAAAAATAATAACGCCAGATCAAGACTTATTATTATTATCATTTTAGGGTTTGAAAATATAGATTGAAAGAGATAATTTTTTTAAGCATAAAAATATTGCTCTTTGAAAAAATGAAGCTAAATCTTTGACATAGTAAGTATTATAATTGCTATATTACATATAATTATTTTCAGAGGAGGATATACATTTCAAGCATTAAATGAATGTTTTAAATATGCCATCTAGAAACCATTTTTACATAAAAAAAGTGTATGAAAATATACAATTCTGGATTTTTTTTTTCATATGAAAAAATATTCCAAATGATATAATTTGAAAGTTAAAAATAATTTCAGATTCATAAAATATAAAAAAATTTATAAATTACACAATCCAATTTTTTCTCAAAGAAAAAATGGAATTTTTATATTTATGGAGTGTAAAAGGAAATTATGGGGATGTTAAAAGAAATTTCCTTAAATAAGTCTACGTGGCCATTATAATGACGAAGCCCAAACCGGTGTGTGAGCCCAATTATTAGTTAGAAAAAAAGCACTAGTGTTGAAGGTTTGAGAGTGTTCCTGGCACACGGTGGAAGTTTTGAGCAATCAATGATGTTGAGGAGGAGTCGTGTGACCTCCTTCTGTTCCAATTTCCTCAAATCTTCGTATTCTCAAAACCTTAATTATGTGCGTACTTCTTCATCTTCCTCTTCCGCTTCGAATCCCCATCTTATTGCTTCTTCTGCAACTGCACTTGATATCTCTTCCAAAGCTACCACCGATTTTGTGTCGTTGAGCCGCCACTATGGAAGGTGCTATTGGGAGCTCTCCAAGGCTCGTCTCAGGTCTATTTTCCGCCACTTTACCCCCTATTCATGCTTTCTTATCCGTTATTTCCTTTTTTTTATGTATCTATGCAAATAAATTAATATTTGGATTTAGGATATAGACTTACGATCTCAATCTCCGAGAATGTTAGAAGAAGATTGTGTGGACTGGAATTGTTTTGTTTTGCAGAGGACATGAATTAGCCTCGTTCCTCGTGTATTTAAGGGAAATCTTCACTTTACTAGCCTGGTTTTGCTGGGTTGAGTTACGTTCAAATCTAGATTCTAAGATATCCTAGCAATTTGTTAGCCTATTGGATTATCTATAGAGCTATAGATGACCAATTTTGTAAAACTTTACACTCAAAATGTCTAGTTCCAACATGCGAGGGGTGTTGGAGATCTAAGTCAACTAGTGATATGTAAGTGTGAAACAATATACCTTAAAAGCCGGATTCTCATGGAGAATCAGTCTCACATACCAAACATAATTCTCATGGGATTAAGAACCTATGAGAACCCTATAACAAAAATAATCATGCTTGGACATACTACTATGGATGATTCACAACATTTGATATTCAATTAATGTGAGGTTTAATGAATGTGTACTTGTACTCGTCCACTTAAGATTAAGATCTAACAGTTCTATCCTATTTTTATTTTTTAGTAAATATGGAAAAATAATTTGACAATTTTTTTGTAAGGTTAATTATCAAGGGAAAAATGTGAATAGAATATATGGACGCCGATTATCAATTAAGAGCTATTTTACTCATTTCATTTTATTTGAGTTTCTTTCTCTCGTGATAGAATTGCTAATATGTGGGTATGTATGTATTTACTAACGTCCTATATTTTAGACATTAGCTGTGTTAGAATGTGTGTCAGAGGAGTCAGTGCCTGATGACCATCAAGTTTCAATTGCTTTCTTCTAGGATGACTATGTATTACACCCCATGCATACCTACAATTTCACCTGTAAGGGGTGCAAGTTTTGTTCATTATGGATGATGATTACATTTACATGCAAAATATGCTAGTCTAAGTATTATAATACTCATCCCTCTCCCTCATACCATACCTGTGTGTGTAAAGAGAGAACAGTCGAGCACTTAAGTTACTACTCTTGTGAATATTAGTCTAAGTTAAGGTATTTCTCTAAACATTGGTTTGGGCATGGATGCTACCCACTGCCATCCTACCTTATTATCCATCTTGGATTCAAGGATTGTTCATTTTAATTAAATCTTAATTTGTCTTTGATTTCATCTTCTGTATTTGAGCACGTAGAGCTTTAGATGTAGTTCCCTGTTAACTTTCTGATCTTTCGCGTCACATGACACATGTGAAAAACCAGGAGTGGTACTATAGTTTTCTGACTCTTGAATACCTATTTTGTTAGAATCAGTATTCTTCTTTTGTAGCAGTCATTGTGCTAAAACCTATCTTTGCTTTTCGTTATGCACCAAACAACCATTCTAACTAATGATTTTGTAACTCAATTCCAGCATGCTTGTGGTTGCAACATCTGGGACTGGATTTGTCTTGGGGAGTGGTAGTGCTGTTGATTTTTCAGCACTTTCGTGGACTTGCTTGGGTACCATGATGGTTGCTGCATCTGCTAACTCTTTGAATCAGGTTGGTTCCTGGAGGTGATTATCATACTCTAAATTGTCAATTGTGATTAAGAGAATATTCTACAGTCTTTAGATTTTTTGTCAACACAAGATCTATTCTATGGTTGTCTTTTTTAGGTGTTTGAGATCAATAATGATGCTAAAATGAAGAGAACAAGTCGAAGGCCACTACCCTCAGGACGAATCACAAAACCTCATGCAATTGGCTGGGCGTCCTCTGTTGGATTAGCGGGTACAGCTCTGCTAGCAACGCAGGTTTTGAAACAAATTTTGTTTAGATTGTTGATCATATGCTTTTCTTGTGTAACTTGTAAAACTTCGAATGGATTTCTTATCAAATGTTTGATATGCCTTGAGTGGGGGGACTAACATTGAAGCTTTATGACAAGGTTATTCCAGACTAATACGTTAGCTGCCGGGCTTGCTGCTTCCAACCTAATCCTGTATGCATTTGTCTATACTCCCTTGAAGCAGATTCACCCTGTAAATACATGGGTGGGAGCTGTGGTTGGGGCTATTCCACCACTTTTGGGGTAAATTATGTACCGTTTATTTACCTTCCTATGTATTGTGAATTTCTGAATGCTCTAGGAATATATGTTACTGTTGATTTTTTTTACTTCGTGCAAAATAAATCCCTTTGAAGTTAAGTTGTTGCACACAAGAATGATATGGTGAGACTCAATTATATGCTCCTATTTTGTGTGAGTTGAATTTCCATTGCCAAAGAAGAATTTTATCTGACCAATTTATTGATTTTCTATTGGTTAAAGTATTACTAGTTTAGTTGGCAGATTAGTTGTAAAGCTTAACCCCCCGTGTTAGCTGTCTCTCTAGTTATCTGCTTGAAGGAATAGCAAATTGTAAGTCAAATGGTGTCAATGAGTGATATGTTGTAAGATTTTGTAATTCAATACCTAACTACCTGAAAATGAGTTTCAATTTTTTGGATGTGAAATTAGCCTGTTGTTGTTTCTTTACTCGTGTTATCTCACTTCATTCATCAGGTGCATAGACATGTATAGGTGTATTTTCTGCCCTCCATCACCTGTTTGTTGTTGATTTTCAGATGGGCTGCTGCTTGTAATGACATTTCACTAAATGGAATGATTCTTCCAGCTGCTTTGTATTTTTGGCAGATACCACATTTTATGGCCCTAGCCTATATGTGTCGCAGTGACTATGCTGCTGGAGGGTATGCTCTTGTATCTTTGTTTACAGTGGAGTTTTCATTCATACAACTATTTTGGTACCCCCTAATAATATATTTGTTAAAGTGGTAGGTGTTCGTATTGGATGTCTAGTTAATGTCTAGCCAAAGTTCTTGCTGATGTAAACAAAAGAACCGAATGGCTCTACCAAATCTGATACAAGACAACAACTTTTTTTTTCTGAAGTTACGGGAACCCAATTACAAATTGAAGTAGAACCTAGACAATTTTCTTAAAAAAAGTATAGGGAATCACAAGTTGATTTTACCAAATTTATATTAGCATTTAGCATACAAATTACTTCTTTTTGTGCGCATTAAATATGGATTTTGGTACTTTGATTGCTGCATATGGTGGTGAAACCACACTCTTAATATATTTCTCATCCAATTAGTTATTTCCAAACTATATACAATATTCTTTACTTATTGACATGTGTGTGTTTTGTGTTGCAATTTCAGGTTTAAGATGTACTCTCTTGCCGATGCATCTGGGCGGAGAACAGCATTGGTGGCCTTAAGGAACTCTATATATCTAATCCCTTTGGGGTTCTTGGCTTATGATTGTGAGTAAATGTTTACTTTTTCTAGAAACACTTGGTTGACTTTTTTCTTTTAGATTTTTAATCTTAATTTTGGTATTGATTGAATGCTTTGATAGGATACGGATACCTTATAAATTTAATATATAGTCAAAAACTTCTCAAGAAATGTCTGGCCTTTGTAGTTTACAAAGTTATATGTTTTATTGAATATGCTGTAATTAACAAAATAAAATAAGTATAATTTTAAGCCTTTTTCGTATGTGGACCTGGGGTTAGACAGAAAAAAACTGACAATATATTCAGTGTCTTGTTCTGTTAAATAACTTTGATGCCAGTGCCACTGACTTGGCCAAAAAGCTGAAAACCTTATTCCTATGTTTTGTGCTAGAAGACATTAGTGTTAGAACTACAGAAAATTTTAAACTTGTATATAGGAAGTTTGTTCTCAAGAATCTATTAAAATGAGGATGTACAATCATAATTTCAGCTGGATTTTAGTTAAAGGGGCAATTGAAATGGTAAAATGTTTTCACTTTTCCTTTAATATGAAATTTTTGGTCGCAAGGAGAATCTTGATGCTCATGTTTCTGCACCTTGAACAGGGGGCTTGACTTCTGGATGGTTTTGTCTGGAGTCCACGGTACTTACACTTGCAATAACCGGTGCAGCATTTTCATTCTACAGAAACCGTACCAGAGAACAAGCAAGGAGAATGTTTCACGCCAGTCTTCTTTATCTCCCTGTGTTTATGACTGGGCTTCTGATTCACCGTCAATCCGATGGCGAACAAGTCTTAGAAGATAAGGCAAAGGGTTTTGTGAAATCTGCATCCTCTGGGGAAGCCTTAGAGTTGGATGATGATGATGATAATCAGAATATGAAGGTCAAGCGTCCATATTGGACTCAAGCACGTCCTCCTGTAGCATATGCCTCTGTTGCTCCATTTCCCTTTCTGCCTGCTCCTTCATATAACTTCCCTTGACAAGTATCAGGTATACGGATTTTGTATGGCTTTAACATTTTCTGGGCCAAGTTTTGTTTGGTTGATTTTATAAATTTATTGAAGTGGTATTCTTATCGGTGTTTAAGCCGTTAACCTTGTTTTATATTCCACCATGAAAATTGCAGAGGCATCTGTGATCTGTAATAAATGAGAATTTGTTTCCTGCACAGTGTATAATATATACAATCGGTTTTTTTTTTCGAGGTTAATATAGAAATAGGATGATTTGTGATTGGGTGGATAAAACTTGCATCTACTTTCTTATATCCTTGTCATCAAGTCTCAACCAAACAATGACATTTGGGTTGTTTCTTTAGTTCATTAATATATTTTTAATGAGCATTATTTAATGCCAGAAATTATCTCAATGTTATTGTTAAGTTTAAAATTGTTGGATGGGAGAAATATTTACCTTACAGGTCACTTTTGTGAGAATGTGTTAGATTTCAATTTATTTTTTAATATGATATTAATGAAAGTTTGTTAGGCCTATTGTATATCCAATATCAAGTTATTATATCTAATTTCATCTTTCAACGTGAGATGGATGGCATATGGATTAGAAATAAGATCAATTATTTATTTCGATCTCAAGTTTACCAGTATAATATTATTAAGATCAACATTATTTATAGGACTATTGGATATATTTAAACAAATCTCCTTATTTAAGGACTAAGGAGTATGAATGCTTTGTATTTAACTTCGGCACCATTGTGTTCTTAAAGGACTTAATATTAAAGAAGAAGTGTGTATTTTAATTGTACTTCTTAAACGATAACGAGACTATCAAGCATTCTTGATGAATGTATAAAAGATAATGAGAATATCAAGCATACTTGATGAAGGTATAAAAGAGTTGGCTTTTTGAATCTTATTTTGTTATCACATGCGGTACCAATATTCTATCTTAAGTGTATTAAAATAATATTAATTACATTAATTATTATATTTAAAATATTGTTCAATTTGAAGTACATTAATTTTAAGGAAGAAATAATCCAATAATATTTACATTTGGGATTATTGGAGTAATTAAAGTCAAAACAAATAGTACCATAATGCACTCATTAGGTGTAACTTCAACAGAATAAATATATAAATTATAATTTAAACTAAATTTATTTTAAAATACATAATATAATTTAAGAAATATATTCTAAAATATATTTATAATGTAAATTTTTAAATAATAAAATATTATATATAATTATTAAATCAATATTATATAATTATATATTTATACAAGTAATATATTAATGAAAGAGTAAATTACAATGGTCTCTGTTTTTTTTTTTTCAAATTTCATTCTACATGTCTCTTCTTTAGAGAAAAAAAATTCCTTAATTGTTTTAATATTACATTGATGTCTTTTATACATTGAACCAGTCTCTTTAATTATTTAAAAATATTATAATGCATACTTCTATTATAATGTTTCCTTTAAACCTTAATGCTTTATTTGGTAAAAGGTGGATTATGAGGGATTGATGTAAAATCGTTTGAAAAGAAAATGAAGTGAGACTAAGATACTTTGAAATACATAGAAAGATAACGAAATTAAGTAGAAAATTTATTGGTATACGTGATTCATTTAATTGAAGTAGTGAAAGTTGCTACATTATTTTTTTTTTATAAATTCAAAAATACCCTGTGTGTATTTTACAATGTAAATAATTTTTTAGAAAAAATTAGTTGATAAAATAAAAGTAAATTATTTCTTAAAAAATGACTATTAATATAAAATATTATTTATTAATTGATAATAATAAGTTTAAAAAATAAAAAGCCAAATAAATAAATAGGAGTAAAATATTCATTACATACAATATCCATAAATCTTTATTTTTTTCTCCTTGTCAGATAACGTTCTCAAACTTTTCTCGCAAATTCAGACAAATAAACTATACTAAATACTCAAAATTGTCACAAGTAGACGAAATTTTTCTTCATATATTGTAAATTTGCAATAAGAATCATACCATTAAAAACAAAAAATATTACAAGTAATAAGAAAAACATTGAGAATGTCATTGTAATTTATTTTTAATAAAATAATAAAGGGATACGGGAAAATAATTCACAAAAATTACAAGTGTAATAGTAATATTTCTTATAAAATTTAAGAGCGTTTTGACTATGTAGTGTTATATCTAAAAACTAATAATGAGTTTTTTTAGTTATTAAATAATAAAAGAATATTTGACGTAATTAAATAAAATATAAAATCACATGGAAGTGCTGAAACGTAATTCACGTTATGCTATTATATTTGATATATCTTAAGAATATAAAGTATTGCGTTCAAAATCCTACTGCTTTCATAATTTGTTCTCTTCCAATTTTCAAATTCTAATTTTAGCATGGTCTTTTTTTAACCACATTTTTATCATTAAACTCAAATATCAGCCATTGTTCACGGGACAGAACAGAAAACTTTCGAAAACTTTCATTGTTTACAATTGATAATGTTTAATATGTATCAAAAAAGATAAAAAGAAGTTTAATTTTAATTATTTCCAAAACCTAAGAAAGGCATTGCTCTGCAGGTCAATAGAACAATACTTGAAAAACATAGATTACAACAACATGAACTGAGTTAATTACCATTTGAAAATACTGTTCATATTACATATAATCATAAAGTCTGGTGAACAAAAAGATCTGTGAAATAATTTTTTCCATAAAATCACTTCATATTGAAAAAAGTCCAAAATTTATAAAGAATCCATATAAAAGAAATCGACATACGTTTCTACTATTATATTTCTTCTACTAAACATAACTGGAAATATATGGATTAATTAATATAGTTGAAATTATGAAATCTAGTTTTCATGGTTGATCTCATTCCATTGATTATGCTATTGTATTTGAAAAGTTCCATAACAGGCATTGATTTTACTAAAAAGATTATGCCAATAGTTGTTTCTCCAACTTGAACCTTTAAAAACCATAACATCCACCAAACTGAACCACATCATTGTGAGTAATATTTGGAATTTTGACAAATGAACAATGTAGGGAAAATTAAAAAAAGGTGAACACAGTTATGAAGATTACCCATAAGATAACACCCTTTAAGCAACTAATCTCATACTAAACAGCTGAATTAAATTACAAGAGACTTAAATGAAAACTGGAATTTTGGAAACGATGAAGAATCTCAAAGTGGAAGAAAAAACTTTTTAAGAAAAATATAACTAATAATTATTGTTTTAGAAGTTTTAAAAGAATGTGATAGTAATATATGTAGCTCACTCCTTAGACTTGTTGGAGGATTATCAAAATTTAACAAGTCAGTACCGTGGCTTCCATGACCACATTTTCATCTTTGAAACATTTTATAAAATGCTTTATATATAAGAAAGAAACTCAGAGACTGAACTCCATTCAAAGAAATTCAACATAACTGGAAAGAAAGAAATACTTTTTCTTTTAAGAGGTAATACACCCAAGACCTTAGTTATGGTTTCAGAAGCTTGAAAAAAAACTTAACTATTGAAATGAAGCTAAGTACACACTATGATAACGTATGTTAAGATTATATTCAAAACGAGTAGAATAGTATATACAAGGCTAGGTTTGGAATAGATAAACACAAATGTTATAAGGTTATCTTGAAAGTTTCTCGAAAGATTTAGTTGGTTCTTTATGAGTTTCTTGGAGAGAAACTCAAACAAAGTTGGTGGAAGCTATATAGGGTGGAGTTCTTGGTGGTTTTTAGGTGTTCTATGACTTGGGGTTGGTTCAACTATGTCTTCGAATGCAAGGGTGGATTGACAAAAATTATAAAAGGTTTTTTTGGATGGTTCTTGAAGGAAGGTCAAATGGTATTATGTCCAAAAAAGATGGAGATTTTCGTGATATGTTTCTTGATGGATTTTGGTGTTCATATGGATAAGTGAATTGGTTGCCACTTGAATATTTTGTAGTTATTAAAAAAAAGTAAAATAAATGCAAGAAATAAAATTAACAAAAAAACAATGGATAATATTAAAAATGAGAAAAGTAATAAAAAAATTACATAGAATGATAAGTAACTTACTAATGTATACAACAAAAAGGTTGACAAAAATTCTTGAGGTCTTTTCGCGAGACTTGATTATTAACTTATATTTTAAGCTATTTTTCTATGTGAGTTTTTTTTTTTTTTATTCTAATACTTTTAGATTTTGTATATTCTTTTACTCATTATTTTGATGAATGTTTTTTCTAAGTTCTTCTGCAAGAAAACTTTGCTTAGGATCACAGCATTACACGTTTAATTGTTATAATTCATAATTATATTATCAAGCAGAAAAGTATATTTGTGTGATTTGATAACGAGAAAGTATTTTCGGATGTACTCTAACCAGCGATCCAAGAAGGGAGGCCAACGATTTTGTGATGACCCCGTCATGCAATGAGGGAGGTCAATGTTTTTGTCAGTTCAAATTCTTGTAAGTAAAGATCACGATATCAAAGTTTTTGGAGTGATTCTCAGTCTGTAATGTAACTGTGACCAGATTAAGATATTTATCAGTAATTTTCTGCAAAATAAAACTTAAAATCACGCTTAGTTTATAATGAACATGGAGTGGATTATCAATGTAAAAGTTTATCTCCTAAAACAAGCACAATGATGGAAGAAATTGGAACATGCATGGACTCAGCCACTGGTAGATATCTGTACATATGTGTGGCATGGTTTAACCTGACAATGTCAGAGGAAATTCTGCAGTGAACAATGATAATTTTATACAACAAAATTTAACAGAATCCATTATGCTCAATTTCCAATTACATTACATCCATTGAGCCTAAAGTTAAGAACCAATGGCCCCTTTGGTGTCACATCACCATTAGCCACACCATCGTCTTCACTTCCACCTTTTCTGCATGAATCCGCAGCAATGGAAATATTTTGACATGGCACCTCTTGTTGACATCCTTCAGCCACAACAGTTTCAGCATAATAGAACTTCTTCACCCCATCAATCTCCTCTAAAGTACTGTGCCGTGCCACGGCTAAAATATCCTCCATGAACCGTTTCTTGCATTTCCCTTTACGCCTTTTGCGTTTATATTTAACTGCCTTGGATGATGGCAGTTGTGGACTGTTATTAGGAAAATTGGTAGAACTTGAGAGGGTACATGTGTTCTGATGATTTGAGTAATTTCCCTCTTCATGTGATGAAGGGTGGTTGCTGACTTTGTAGTTACACTCATCATCAATGTCTTGTGGCACTTCAGCATTGCAATAAGAATCAGTTTCTTTGTTGTTGTCATCATTTGGAGAATGCATTTTGTAGAAATGTTCATCATGTGAAGCTTTGCCTGGCTCAAGTGGTGGCAACAGCTCTTTCTCCATGAGACCACTTTTAAGACACAATTGCAGGTACTTCTCTTCATAAGGCCAATTTTGAGAGATATTTCTGTGACGACAAGCAAGAACATACTGTCTGCAACACAACAAATTGTTGAATATTCCTCTAGTGTTTGTCAACTTAACTTAAACAAAACCTCCAAAATCTAGACACAGTGTTGATAAAATTCACAAAGGGAAATGCAAAAGGCAAAAGCATAACACAAAAAGGAGTTGATGTACAGAGAATAATCATAATCTTAACTTGTGTACTTGGATTGGAAAGATCATAAATAATCTACAACCAACATGTGTTTCACACCTTACAAGCTCACACAATGCAATTTAAGAAATCAATCTAAAATTAGAACATGCAATAATGGATGGCATAAAATTAAAGGGAAAAAAAAAGTATAAACTCATTCATAAATTGAAATGCGTATGTATGTTTACAGTAACTTTTTCCATTGCATTGGTACCTTATTGCGAAGGGTTTTACACCAGCTTCGGATTGCGGAACCAAAGGTAGGTTTTGGTTTTGGTTTTGCTGCTGAGACATCACTCACAAGAAAGACTGCAACTTTGCATGTGGATCCCAAACTAAACCCTCTAAATTGATATCTAACCACAAATCCTGCAACCCCAGTTTTTGCCTATGCCCACAGGAACGCTACAGATAAGATTTTGAAGAAAAAACTCCATAAAATGACCAGGTGCAATACCCTATGACACATACAAAATACAATTAGAAACTGACACCCACAAAATCTGCATGTGGGTACGCAAAAGATGGTCAATTCATCGGCAGAATAACAAGAAAATGGATCAGAAAATGAAACGCAGGGAGAGTTGTTGAAGGAAACGAACGGCAGAGTGAGGTAAACCTTGAAGCTTCAAAGGAAGAGAAAGGGTCATGTAAATGGCGAGGGATAAATGGGTAGGGTAGGGTTTGAGTTTCAAGAAAACGAGTGTGGCGAAACGAGAAGACGATTTGAGAGATTGAAAAGAAAGAGAAGTTAAAGAGAGAGAGATGTAAAGTGAGCGAAGCATGAGGAACTGACTGAGAATAAACGAGGATGTAGAATGGTGTGTCTTGCTATTGTTGTTGTTGTGTTGTTTGTTTCTTTCTTTCTATAAGCCTTTTTGTTATGGACTTTAACTATTTCTAATAGTGGAACAGAGAGAAGGTTATTTTTATTATTTTTTAGTGTTTTTTAATTGGGTTTGCTTCTGCTACTATTCATACTCCACTAGAGTTTAGTGGTATGTGTAAACCTCTTTCATAACCACAAAACAGGGCACCCTCTTAAACTTGACTTATCCTAAACCATGAGTGCACTCATCACTTCTATTCTTATGCCACAAATTCAACTATGACAATTTGCAGAAAATGAATTTGATCATAAATGGCTAAGGGAATGCTATGTATTATATATGTTGGTCAAACTAATTTCACAATCTGTGTATATATAACTAATTTTGTGATGTGGGTATATATTATTTAATATATATAATCCAGGGAAAAGGCAAATTCCAAGGCAATGCAAATGGAAGATATAGAAGTGGCAGAGGTATCTGTATGCAAAAACCAACCTCTGCAGGAGAAAGTACAATCAATAAGAAGTGTTTAGATATGACATCATATGCTATATCCTATGATGGTTTTACGTCCATATTTGGAGTCTAAAAGCTTAATTACCTACACAATTTAGTTGCTTTGCTATAAAACACATACAAGTTATAATTTGGAACATCTTATGTTTTACTGGTTTCAGATCAATGACAATATTCTCTGACACGGCAAGAGCCAATTTTAGCAAAGTTTGGTGCAGTTGTTGCATCAAGATTTGGATGTAGTCCAGTTTATTGGTAAGTCTGCAACATTCTGCAATAAATTGACGTGGTTAAAGGCTATGCAACACGGACAAATTTCTGATATATAAAAGTGAAGCGAAGGACGAAGAAAAATGAGAATATTTACTATATGTAATGGATTATTATCAAAATTTGTAACTTGTTTCACTGTGTGATCAATGTCAAAGTTATATGTCCTTTGTTAAATATTTGTTTGGTCTCATGTCTTGTGACGTATAATATATACTTCTGAATTTTACCATTGGTGCTTAGCTTTTTTCATTACAATCTTGACAATGAAATTAGAAAATATGGAACTTGATGTATGAATAAAGTTATGCTTATCAGCTAATTGCTTTTTTTTTAATAATGACAGAATAAAGATAAATCTGATGAGTTAATGAGGAGGTCAATTGATCACGATGCATAAATATATAATGTGACCGCTATTGCTATACGTGGATTATTTCAACTAATACAGATACATATATAGCAGAAAATTTATTATCATTTTTCTGATATTTTACGTTTGTAAAGGACTATTCTGAAGCTATAATTATCGTCAATTCAGTAACTGATCCACATATATCGAGAAAGGTTACATTGAAAATACAATACATACGATAATCTTGTGACTGAAGAGGTTTTTAGATATGTTTTTCAGACTCACAATAGATGAAAAAAACAATGGCTTCTTGTTAATGGATAAATCCTTTCTGGTTCTCAAATTAATGCAGAGTCTTCGCTATGTCATGTTCAGCAGCTAGCAACATGTTTTATCTGTTTTATATATTTGTGAATCTTTCAATGTTCTCAAAAATCTCAAATAAATATTTTTTTATACCTAAAATTAATTTTCAAATAAATTAATAACATTTATTTTTTTTAAAATTTATAAGGGCTCAAATTACTGGTTTTTTTTAAATATTAAATATGGATTTCATCGTGTTAGATCATCGTTATGCAACATTCTATTTAGAAGAAATTTTAAGGAATTTTATTCATTATTTTATATTTTTATTTAAAGTTATTATGATATATAATAATATTTATTAATATAAATTAATTAAAATTCAATTATATGTCGGAAAATAAAAATTATTAAAAATTAATTATAATACATAGTAATATTTTATTTTGAAAATAACACCAAATGAATAATGATGAAACTTAGATGATACTGATATAATAGTTGTGCATTTTAAAACCTCGTTTTGTCTAATATTCTCATGATACTAATACTTTTAGTTGAATGTTTCTTAGAAATGTTGAGGGCGTGCTTCACTAAGATTTCATTCTCAAAGTGTATTTTTTGGGACTTATTTAATTAATTAAATTTAATCTTTTATATATTTTAAATGTATTTCTTACAATAGTTTTTTTCTTTACTCTTTCTTTTAAATGCCTTTTCTCTTACAGGAAGAGATATGATGTGTCTTACTCATCAAATTTAATGAGTGTTTTTAAGTTAGAAGGAGATAAATATGTACCTAAAAAAATATTTGATCTTTTTGAACAATTATCCCAAATGTAGGGTTATTGTGATTTCTCTCAACAATAATAAAACATGTGTAAATTCAAAATTGAAAATCTTATGATCGAATAACATATATAACACTCTTCTCAGCCTAACCATTTTTTAATTAATTTTTTACACTTTTGTAGTATGTGTTAAATTTTGGAAATGCAGAAGTTTGCTTCATTAAAATTTTAATGGACTCAAGTGTCACTTTTGTAAATATGTTATGGTCATTATCTCATTATCAAATTAGTATTATGTCATATAACACATGAGACTGAAAATACTACATAAGATTTTTTCTAAGGAGACTTGATACTCATGGTTAGTCTTATTAGGATAGTGGAAATAATAAAAAAAGTAGTAATAGCTAAGAATTATTATCTAAAAAAATATGTGAAATAAAATATAGAATTTATTTATTATATTTTTTTTAAGGTAGAAGTCCAACAATTATTTTTTCAATTCATTTTTTCAATCCATTCATATCAAATTTTTCTGTTCACAACATTCTAGAGTGTTCCCGGCCTCTCATTCTTGCAATTAAATCATTAATCCATTAATCTTATGACTTAATTCATGACTTCTACACAGGTCAAACCTTAAAAGTCACATAAAACATACATGAGGTACTTTAAATTATTATATTAAATATAACTATTCAATACAACTTAAATTATTTATTAAATTAAAAACATTAATAAATTAAATATAACTATGTAATAAATTGAGTTAATGCACCAGTTACATAACATTAAACCTTTTAAAGACTAGTTTTAATGAATCAAAATTTGGAAAATGATAAATATTTAATTGATATTTCTATTATAATTAATGTTGATTTTACTTTAGTGGGGTACACATTTATTCTCAATTTTCTACGAAATTTATTGAAATTTTCATTGTTATTTTTACTCAAATAAATTACTTCATATTCTTCTTTTTCAAAATAAACACACCATTCATAGAGGCAAAGACTATTTAAATCAATCACATTTGTAACTCTCATCATTCACTAAAAAATGCTGAGATGCAAAACTCACAAAAAAATAGAGAAATATATATATATATATATATATATA
>Ga0209489_100290_pt1 | contig 87401 bp, 26 predicted proteins | sample SiratrowhiteBW_FD_187527 | JGI IMG/M metagenome (GOLD analysis project Ga0209489, IMG submission 187527) | Root nodule microbial communities of legume samples collected from California, USA - Siratro white BW (SPAdes) (version 2) | ecosystem: Host-associated > Plants > Roots > Nodule | place...
ACAATAAAAAAAAGAAAAAAAAAACTTATACGGAATGGTTATTTAATTTTTAATATAAGAATGAGTGTTAGTTAAGCTAAACCGACACTAACTTGCTATCATATTAATTAAAAAATATTTTAAATGTCGGTGTAACATCCTCTAATTTATAATGTTGTTATAAATTTCTAAAACCCAACATAGCTAAAGTATAATTTACCTTTTTTTTTTGTTGTTCATACTAAAAAGTTTCCATACAATAAAGCATTACAATAAAAAAAAGAAAAAAAAGATTAACCTCAAAAGAAAGTATCGGCCAAATCAATTCTACAACAACACAAAATATTTAAAATTACTTTTAATAATGTAATATTGATTTATATAACTTAATTTTCCACAACACCTATTTCTATGTACCGGATAACGACATTGCTAATCCAATCAACATTCGCATCTATAAAAATTGTGATAAGAATATGAGAAGAATTCATTTTCATTTAGCCATAATTGATTTTGTTTTGTGTCTCTTTTAATAATTTGAATTTAATTTTTTTATCATAAAACATTGGAATATTAATCACGATCTAAAGACATTGAAGAAAAAAAAAAAATAAGAATGAGAAAAGATTTTCAATTGTTATGAAAATTGATATATTTATTCTGTGAAAGAACATGTTCTACTGATTATAGCTTAAAATGTTCTACTGATAATTGTTTGTTTCCAGCCTGAAATCTTAATCTATAATCATTCTATCTTGTGTTGACTAAGCTTGAAAGATTTTAAATTGTAAATATTATGCTGATATTTGTTCTTCTTCGTAGCTTGAAACCTGAATTTATAGTGATTAGAGTTCTGAAAATATAAAGGTAGCTTTCTGAATTGAATTATTTATCTTGTTTTCATTGCTGATTTAAATTTAGTGAGTTAGTTCTTTCATAAAAGCTTTAGTAAGTACTTTACTAATGCTATAATTTATTATTATTTAAATCTTTTAGTGCGGGCTTAGCTAACGTTACTTTTAAATAATATATTATAATATTTTTCAGTTTAGTATCAATTTTAACCATAAGTTAATTTGATTCTAGTTTGAGATTTATTGGCTGCAAGTCCGACACTATCTTTTATTTAGTGTCGATTTTCCAAATTTACATTGCTTTTTAGTAAATTCTAACTTACATTTTCCTTGTAGTGAATTAAATAGGGCTTGATATTATTCATTTCATTTTTTTCCCTTAAGGAATGCTAATGATAACTTTCTTTTGAAAATCTATATTCACTATATTACATACTCCTTTTACTAAATATGTTAAATATATATATATATAAAAACATCTTTCTTATGAAATTATTGGGCCTATAAGTAGTATTATATTATAGTTAGAAATACATTATTTTTAATAAAACTATTTACAATCAAGATTCTTAAAAATGAATGTATTGATAATTGAACAAATTAAAGAAAAATCATCACTAAAATGTATAACTTTACCGTCAATAATTAGCATAAATAAGGATCATTAGAGCACCTCTATTGCAGGATCCTACATTGGATTGGATCATAATATTAAAACCTGATTTTTATAATAATTTTTTATTAAAATATGTTGTCATGACATAAAAACAAAATCTTCGTATGAATAAGAAAATATTTGTCTATTTTTAAAAAAATATATTTATATCGACAGCCAACTAAAACATTAATGAGAATATGAATCTTATAAGACTATTGTATCTAAATAAGAATAACAAAACATTATTAAAAGTAATGATATGGTATAATAGAACTCAAAAATTAAATTAAAAAGTATAAGTTTTAGGAGGCTCTTGCATTGGAGTAATATTATTAACACTAACAACCTGGTAAATCTATTTGATAATGCACAAACATATTGAGAATGTAGCCATTAATAAATTTGGCTGTCTATTTTGCTTTAACATATACCAAAATCATCAAACTCAATGCTAATATACATACACTTAATTTGAGGTTGTTCTAACAAAAACATATGAAATATTTTTAAAAAATAGTATTTTAATTAGTTCTGATTTAGAAAATATATGAAAGAGATTTGTTATTCCAAAATAATATATATATATATATATATATATATTATTTAATTTTCTTATTTTTATTTAATGTGAAACATCCATCTAAATTCTTAACAAGCTTATCTATTTTCACATTATGTATTAGTATATATTTATAACAAATTTTCTTGTGAAATTAAATATGCACGCCTACTAAACATCAATCTTTAAGAAAATAAATTCTTACTCCACATTTATGACTCATAATTTGTCGTCTTTAAATTTTTTCAGTTAGAGTTTTACAAATTAAATTTATAAAATTGTGTATTTTTTTGCTCAAAAGGTTGGTTCTTTATGTACCTATGCTAAATTGAAAATATAGGATAGCTGTGTCCGAGTGACTGGAGTGAGTATTTCTATTTTGAAAGTTTTTTTTTTTTTTTTTTTCCAAGGGGAGTTTATAATTCAAGAGTTCAAAAGTTGGCAAAAATAATAATTTCAAAGGACTTTTTTCGCAAGAGTCAATTTTCATTAATGGTACATATAGATAGATATTTAGTTTTTCAACCAATGATGTAGAATAAGAAGAGAGGTCGGTGGTCCCACATTGATAGTAAGATGTTAAACTATTATTTTCGTGCAAAATCTCCATCTAAGAGTTTTACAAGGTAATAATTTATATTGTTAATTTAGACGAAAAAAACAAAACATTTATCATATAAACTTGACGAAGAATAAACAAAATATTTTCATATAAACTTAAAAAAGAATTAAAAAAGCAACAAAACCTAAGCAAAACTAAAATATTTAGTATAATAGATCCATCCATATCTCTCTCTCTCTCTCTCTCTCTCTATATATATATATATATATAAAGCGAGAGGATCACTTTATTTATTAGCTTTTATAATTAAAAAAATGAGATTTTTTTTTAAAATTACACGTCGAGAGTAAATACTCGTTTAGTGATCTTAGACTTATAATGATTTTAGTTGACTCAAAGATCAAATAAGATAACGTCCCACCCATAATGCATGTTATTTAAAATGAGATATATTTCATTCTCTACTTCTTTATGTTCTTTTATACCAAAGATAAGAACACGTTTCTTTGGATTTAAATGTAAATAGTTTTTAGGAATTTTACTTTATTTAATACTTTAGTCTAAAATAATTTAACTTTATTTAATGTCTGATTTTTAGGTCAACTATTATTTGTTCTTACTTTTTCCATACAATGATTTCGATAATTTTTTTTACTGTTTGTCTTATAACATCAATAGCAAAAATATTTTATGAAGAATGTTAAAGAATTAGTAAAGTATAATACATTATTTGTTTTGTTTTTATATATAAAAACGGAGGGTCTAATTAAATGGTTTGTTAATTTGCATGAAGCATGGAAGCTAATTAACGTACGAATCAAGAGATTTTTGGCTGTGATTTTATGCATTATCAAGGTTGTCTAAACCCGCGATTTGATTTATTCACTTTGATGATATGGATCAAATCACAAAAATTTGACAATGCAGCTTAACCTATAATTTTTTTTTTAATCTAGCTTAGCCTTATTGTAGGCCTTCGTGTCAACAGATATTCTTTTATAATTAAAAAGTATAAAAATTACAAGTTGTTTATACTTAAAAATTATGGCATGTATCATTGTCAAAACGTTTAAAAATTAATATTTAATAACAAAATACATTATACAATAATATAGAATAAATACTATTAGTTAAAGTGTTTTTATTTTAGAAATTAGATTTAAAATTTTATTTATCTTTTAATTTTCTTATACTCGACATAACTAAAAAAATCATCTAATATATTTAGCAACTACATATCGATATACTTAAAAAAACAAGTCAACTTATTAACATGCGGGTCAGTCTAACCTTTCATATAAATATCATAATAAAACTAAAATAGATTATTTATATTTAATCCACTAGTTTTAAAACTTACTCGACCACATGAACTTAATTAGACTAAATCCTATAATTAAAAATTGCCGAAATTAGCACAAATTTGAGATGGCATTTTAGTCTCCAAATTGCCAGGCATGAATTAAGTGGCAACATTTAAATGTTGTGATGTGATGGTATATAAATTGATGTCATAACCTATTTATTTATTTTATTTATTTATGATAATTATGGATTATTGTAATAAATAGGTACCCCATAGGAGCTGGTTTGCAATCTGATAACGCCGCGTGGGACATATCTGGTGTCTTCCAAACGTTGTCCCTTCGAAATCCCAATGCCACGCACAACAATCTCACTTTGTCTTCTTCTCTTCCTTCCTTCAATCCTTCAACTCCCATTTACTTCATCACTTTGTCTCTTTCTATTACTTCTAATGAATCACATCATAAAATATTATTTATCCTTTTCTTTTTCTAGGATAAGGAAAGGAATCGAGTGCTTCCAAACTTAAAACAGGAATGAATCTTCCACACTTCAATTCAAACATCCTATCCATAAATCTTATCTTACGTGCTTCCTTCTTGTCTTATGCCTTCCTGCATAATTAAACCCAGCCAGCCTTTCTTTATACATTTTTTCATATAAATCTCTTTTTTTAAATAATTTCTGAAACCGCTAACAACAACTTTAATCATCCTAAATTATTGTAAACTCTACTGTTCTTGAATATATAATATGTAAGTGTTTTTTTTATTAAGTGGCATGATGAATATGATTTCCCCTCTTAATTGTATATAGTATGAGCCTGTCTCTAAAAGGTATGCATATCTGTGTTTCGCTGAATTGAACAGGAATGTGCCTCTTTGTTTGGCTCTTCACACTCGTTCCTTTGACAACTCGTGGGTGTTAATTAATTGGGGAATATTATATATATTGGTGAATATGTGAACTTCAAATTGTTTAATGTTGTTGGTTCACAAATGAGACTTATTTATATCATTAGGGTCCTCATAACGTGGATTGCTAATAGAATATATAATTACTATTATTAGGTTTAGGAAGAGGCATTTCCGTGTGCTAATTTGATCCTTTAGAAAAGTCAAGTTAATGTTATTTTCATAAGGCATTAATGAAGCTTATTCGTTTATGACTTTAAGGTCTTACGGGCATGGTTTTTTAAGGCCATGAAAAAAAGTTCTTTTTTAAAATAATAAATAAATGAATATCTTTTACGACTTTTTCATGGATGGTCGTTTACAAGAAATTCACCGATTGTTGAAAAACAGAGCTTGCCATGTGGGTGAGGAAAGAGCCACTTGGCATGCTTAGCATTGAGATTTTTTTTTTTTTGGAAACAAACATTTTAATGATCTAATAACACGTTAATTATCTCCATTACCCTTTTGAGTTGTTAATACGGAAAATGGATTTTTTTTTCCTGGCGGAATAGAGTTGGTCCTATAAGAAAAGTCTTTCTCAGTCATTGTCACTTGTTATCTCTTAAAGGTTAGCCTTTCAAAATTAACTTATATATAAATTAAAAACTTTTTTGTTTTTTTTATTATAGTTTTTAAAGAAATATTTCATCAAGCATAAATTAAAAATATTGAGAAGGATTATATTTATTACTTACAATCTTTCAACACTCTATAACTTCTTTTTTTCTCCGTTTAACTCTTTAGACAAAACAAATTTTGATATCACTCTGTTTGAATTAGAGAAGATATTTCTAAACCAGAACTCAAATTGGTTATATTGAAAATGTTAAGGACATGGAAATATTTATGAGCATAATAATAATAGAAAATTTTAGACTCACTTTACTTATTAAATTTCACTGTATATATCTTTCTTACTTTTCACTGATTATAAATTTCTAGATTTTTATCCGTAAACTTCATGAATCAGTTTAGTTTCTTTTTAATCTCAAATTATACAGGACACCTTAGTGTAAATTTGGTAAATGCCTGTCTTTTGAAAAAAAAAAAAAAGTTTATTTTCCTGCTAAAAGTTATTTATAATAATTTCATTACGTTAAATGAATTTGTAATTGATAAATTTATTTTTATTTAACTAACTTCACGTTTACTATTAATTTGAAAAAGTTATTCTTTGTGTTTCAAGATAAACTAAATACATTCAATATTAAACAATAATTTAAAAGGAGTCATAACCATATGTACAAAATAAAGCATTCAAACTCTAATTTCTGTTAAAATAATTAAAAAAAGGCGTTTACAATTAATATTTATGCTTATTGTTAATTATTGTAGTTATTTAAATAAGGAATTTAAGGTGTTGTGAGTGATTATAAAACACTAAAACACAAATGTAACATAACCTTTTAATCATCTGTATAGATTAGAATAATTATCTTGAATGAAAGCACTTCAAAAGTCCTTTCTCAATGAAAACATTTTAAGACCTTTTCTTTCATGACATTCTCTTTAAGAATTTTTTCCTAATCTCTTATATTTTAATATCATCATTTCCATCTTTATTATCTTATCATTGAATTTACACATTTTAGTAAATCAATAATGATTTATTATATATTAATTCAAAATAGAATTAATATTAAAAAAATAATTGATTTGTATAATTATACAGAGACTTCAATTTTCAATACTTATTTTTATGCCATTGCTACACTGGTGAGTTCAGTTTCGATATAGATTCAGCGTAATAAGATTTACAGAATTGCTTAATCTTCATAAATTGAGTAAGTTTAACTGATACTTATAAATTAACTGTTATAGTCACTTCAGGCTTTTATTTTGCTAAATTTTCAATTGTTTAATGTTTGAGTTTATAAAATATCATTTAATTTGTTCTTTATATGCAAGTTAATATTATAAAAAAAAATAGTCAATGATGGATTAATAATAAGCTATCAAAATAATAATGTTTGAAATTAATTTGACGCTTAATTATACATTTATTGAATGAAGTTAAATAAGTGAACAATTATATAAGATGCCAAACTCATTAAATAGTACGATAACACATCATTAAATGAAAGTATAACTCCTTGTACCTTTTCCATTAAAATGATATTCCAACCAATTTGAGTTTTGTTTTTTCACCAAACTCCAAACACAATCCTCTAATCTTAAACAGTGCGAGAGGACTGAAAATAGTTACCAGGATTCTTCAGCAACCTTCACCATCTGGCGTATCATGCAGCATGTAATGATAATAATACAAAAGTTGAGCAGCTGTGTACGTATATGGATCGTATACGCCGTGGTCCGTAGCCGTACTACGTACGTACACAAGGTATCTGAATTTGAAGACAAGGGGTCTCTCACTCTGGCAACGCCCGACACATACAACCTGTGACCTCTGACTGCGATACATTCGTGTGTTTGATTGCCTTGCAATCATTTTATATATATTTGTTGCTCACTTTCACTTCCCAATCTCTATCACCAACTGTTCAAAAACGCGTTTACTTGTCTCACTTACGTTTCAAACTTAATTGCAACTTGAAACCACACACACTACTACTTCTTCACTTTCAATCCCATGCATATCTTCACCTCATTGCATTTGGATATGTGTCGGTGAAACTAACAATCTTGTATAACCTTATCAGTTCAATCCTATGTAACATATCCATACACGAAACATATAAATAAGCTACTGGTGCCAATTATTTTTAACTACTAACAGGTTAGAATGTGACATGAATGTAAGTCTGAACAGTTTAGCTTAGTGTTGATTGATTCTCATATTAGATTCGGGTGTTCTCTCTAAATAAATAAAAAGGGATATGAAAAATGATGGTGACAGTATGAAGAGATTTGAGAAGGTAAACGTGCTGTGTTGGTAGGGCAAATATGGTGCACGTAGCTCATAAAGAAAAGGTCCTGGTGTCTTAGCATCATTTTTATCCGATCCTACCTTTTGATAGCGACATTTGTTTGAGAGTTTAATCAAGTCCACAAACGAACTCGATCATATACAGATTTTAGTAATGTGTATAATTAAATTATAGGATTTTAAAATTAATGTCTACCGAATCATCTGCATTTTAAAATAAATAATATTAAAATATATTTTTCATGCAATAATATCAGTTAAATGAAAAATAATATTTTTAATACGTGATTGTTTGAAAAATATAAATTATAATCCAATCCAAACAAAATTTGATTGAAATTAAGACAACTCTACCTTAAAACGTAAAAAATTTAACTCAACTTTATAAAATTGGTTGTAAAGATTTTGTATCTACTTATATATTATTTACTACTCAAATTCGTGTGTTGGTCTATATATTTAAAGATCATCCGATAACGAATAGTATGATAGGTCTAACAACCTTATTAGGTCAGATTATAATATGATATTTAGAAGTGGACTTTAAGCCTAACTCAATCTTACGAAATCGTAAGATGAGCTTTGCACTCAGTTATATACTATTGAAATATCTTATCTAATTTATGTGGAGCACTTTCCATTCTTATAGATTGTTCTTTCTATTCTTATAGATTGTTATGTCATTATTGAAAAATGAAATTTTTTAAACATTAATTTTATATATCAAGGTAATTAAATTTGAAACTATAGTTAAATAGTGAAAAGTTTACAAAATAATAAATAGTATGATTAGATAATAGATTTTACTTTACACACTAAATAAAGATATTTAAATTAAAAGATTAAATTTATTTTAATTGAGTCTTATTTTAATTATTATATTAATTTTAATTGAGTGTTGTCTAGTAACCGACAACAAACTCAAGATAAAATTTTGATTATATCAAATTTTAATTAAAGGAGTTTAAGTTTTATTTAAACTGAATTTATTTATTCAAGAAAGTAAACAGTTGGTATAACAAGACAATCTTAAAAAAATTGTCATCCACATATTTTTACTATTTAACTATATTAAGACTAAAATTTTCTAATTTTAATTACCTTTCTTGAATAAAGGAAGAAAATATTTCTTAAAGTAAATTACGTTCTCTTGAAACTGATCTTGATATTTATAGTAATTTTCTTTATATATCAAATGGTTGTAGTGTATTTCAAACAAGCAAGTGCTTAATAAAAAATTCACAAAAATTTCCATGCAATTAATTTGCTCTAAGCGGTACTTCATAAAAAAAAAATGATGAAATAATATTGTCAACATAATAACTTGAACGAAATCAACTCAGCTTTTATTTGATTCGAGCTTCTTCTTTTTCTAATCTAAACAAGTTTGAATCAGTTACTTTTTGTTGGTTCAAATTTTCACCTTCAACATCAACAAACATGCTAAAATATTCATGTTAAGAAAGAACAGACACTTTTTTAGTTTTAAAAGAAAATAAACTGTGTCGAATTCTTTTTCCCTGCCAATTTAAGATTTTTCCCGGAAAACAAAATAATAACAATAAAGGGTATAACTACTACAAAAATAGAATATTAAGTATTAACTTTTTCTACCTTAAACGTCAGTTCGTAATAAATTTCAAGAGCTTGGAGATTTTTTCTCTTACTTTTTAATGCATTTGAAACGCAAAGATTGCTTAAATTGTGGTGTACCATCAATTACGGAGGTACTCCCTAAATTAGGAAAACAAGGTGACATCCAATAAACTACAAATGTTTTCATTTGGATTGGATTGAAGGATTGAAAATATAATGTTTTTATTTGGAATGGATTGAAGAATAGAAAATAGAAACTGAAGAAACAAACAAAGGAAGAGAAAGAGAATAAAAAGGAAGGTATTTAAATTAAAAGAAAGAAAATGGAAATAAGCGAACAGAGAAATTTATTTATTTTATCATTGATAAATTTATTTTTTATTTATTATTTTAATTATTTATTTTTTATTTATTATTTTAATTATTTATTTTTATTGTAATGAAAACATAAATATCAATAATACAGTCTATTAGTATACGTAAGTATTTATGCTATTAAAATATTTTTAATATAATTAGTTATATTATAAATATTAATAGTATTACGTAATTCTTCATGTAAATTTCTTTATATTTCTACGGAAAATTTAAGGCGTGTAATATTCTTGTTTTTCATGTTTATTATTATTTTTTTTACTTTCAGTTTTTCAAACTTGCTTTCTGTTTCTTTACCTCTGAAGTTTCTACGCCTAGAAAGACAGTGTAGTCAGAAATGGAGGTTGAGATGACATTTTCATTTTTTTCTTGTAATCCAATCTCCTTTTCAATTTTGATCCTAATGATCTGATTTCTTAATTTTAGCCCATGGGCTCTGATTAATGGACATCCCAAATCGAAGCCCATATTCATAGTGTTTGATCTACTACCTATATCATAGTAATACGAATGCAAACAACTTGCTAAAAAAAGTGATAAATACAAGGCAGAGGAACCAAATGAAAACGAATTACTCGTTAGAAGTGATGGGTGTATTTAAAAATAATGAATACATTATTGACCATCCATTTTTTTATATTTTTGTTATGGATGAACTTTGTCGTAAATAAACTAGATAAATGAATTATTCAGGTCCAACAACTTATTACTATTTTATTTTCAGCCATCATAATTTCTATACTCCTCTAACTCTACCAGAGGAAAATTGACGAGTTTTCCAAAACGATCATGTCTCGGTTCTAACATAGCATGGTGTCAACCACCAGTTCAATAATTCCAATGTTATTTACCAAGCTACAAAATATTATTTTGTCTCAGCTCTAGTGTGGGTCTCACATGCTCTTAAATATAACTTTATGTCTTTAAATTCAATAGTTGTGAATCAATGTCAAATTATACAAATACAAATTATATAACTGGCATAAGAGGGCTATAAAAACATTACTCATTCTTAGAGATGGATGACTACCTTCTCAACTCATACTTTAACTCCTTCTAAGTCTACTTTACACAATGATGTAGCGTGATTTCTTCCAACATAGGGTAAATAATTGTTGTGTGTTTATTTTTCTAAATTTAAAAAACAACAATATAGTCTCTCGTGTCAACAATAAATCTCAAGATATTGGAATTTCTATCTTCTACTTTCAATTCATTTTGACTTATGATCATGATGATGTTGTGGTGTTCCATCAAATATTAAAAGAGAAAACGAATATTACGTTTAATAAAGACAAATTTATAGTTTTAGTATAATTTCTTTTAAAAATTACTAGAATAAACAAATTATAAAAAAATTACAAAATTAAGTAAGTTGTTTTTAATTAGGAATTCGTGTTTATAAAGTATACCTTCAACTTTTATTTTAACACTATAAAAATTTGTATTTGATATACATAACTTTATTATTAAAGTTATTTTGGTAGACACGAATTATACTTAATTTTTTTTTATTAAAGTCATGTTTGGTGAATATAACTTCAATTAAAAAAAGTTTACTTATCAAATATAACTTTAATAAAAAAAAATTATATGAAATGAAATTATATATACTAAATATGAGTTTTGTACTGTAACAAATAAAAAATTGAAATCGTACTTGTAACATAACTTCTTAAAGATGAAATCATGCTTTATAATACACAATTTACTTAATTTTACAACTTTTTTACAATTCACGAATACAAATTTGAGAATTTACAAGAGTGGTAAATTTTCCTTCCATAAAAGACCTAGGAATTTAGATGTCTTACCTTTTTTCCTTTTTGTTAACCAAGGTGATCCAATTTCGTTTCCATTTTCGGCCACTATGATCTGATTCCTTTCTTATACGGGTCAAAGAAGAGTGATTCTTCCTGCACCTCCATGGTGACTTCCTGCACCTCCATAATTTAAAAATATTTCCATTTTAGTCTTGAAGAAAAGACGAAAATAGCCTTCATATCATTCATTTTTTTTCCACTTTGCGGGTTGCACAAACCGCAATACAATTAAAAAATAAACACATTGCGGGTTGTACAATCCGCAATTATATTTTCTGCACCTTTTACATTGCGGGTTGTACAACCCGCAATATAAATTTTTTTTTAAATACATTGCGGGTTGTAGAACCCGCAATGTATTTAAAAGAAATTTTGTGTTGCCGGTGGTACAACCTGCTGTGGTGTAGTGGTGGTTATTACCTTAGTTTTACACTTAAGAGTCTCCACCTCGATCCTAGGCATCAACACTTTATGTGTGCTTGTTTTGCTACTAAACTTTTGGAATATTTGTTTTTATCATAAATTAAATTATTTATAGCTATAAATTATTTTTTTTTACTTTTTATTATAGGAATTTTTTTTGGAATATTTATTTTTATCATAAATTATAAAAAATTATTTATAGCTATAAATTATTATTTTTTACTTTTTATTATAAGAAAAAATTTTGAAATATTTGTTTTTATAATTTAATTTATGATAAAAACAAATATTCAATTTATAGCTATAAATAATTTTTTATAATTTAATTTATGATAAAAATAAACATTTCAAATTTTTTTCTTATAATTTAATTTATGATAAAAACAAATATTCAATTTATAGCTATAAATAATTTTTTATAATTTAATTTTATGATAAAAACAAATATTTCAAAATTTTTTTCTTATAATAAAAAGTAAAAAAAAATAATTTATAGCTATAAATAATTTAATTTATAATAAAAACAAATATTTCAAAAAAATTAGTTTAGTAGCGAAACAAGCACATAAAGTGTTGGTGTCCAGGATTGAGGTGGATACCTTAAGTGTAAAACTAAGATAATAACCACCACTACACCACAGCAGCGGGTTGTAGCACATGCAACACAAAATTTATTTTAAATACATTGCGGGTTCTACAACCCGCAATGCAAATTTTTTTCAAAAAAATTTTGTATTGCGGGTTGTAAAACCCGCAATGTATTTAAAAAAAGTTTTATATTGCGGGTTGTACAACCCACAATGTAAAAGGTGCAGAAAATATAATTGTCGGTTATACAACCCCCAATGTGTTTATTTTTTAATTGTATTGCGGTTTGTGCAACCCGCAAAGTGAAAAAAAAATGAATGATATGAAGGCTATTTTCGTCTTTTCTCCAAGGCTAAAATGGAATATTTTTAAATTATGGAGGTGCAGGAAGTCACCATGGAGGTGCAGGAAGAATCACTCGTCAAAGAATTATCTGATTTCTTAATTTTAGTCCATGGCCAAGGAGATAGTTAGTGGGCTTATACAAACGACGGCCCATGAGTTGTGATTCACTCGAATCCCAAGAAACAGCCCAAAACACAATCTTTGTTCTATATTACTGTGTAGTACTGCCCCTTGCCGTGCGACAAAAACAACTTGCTAAAAATAACGATGACAAAAAAAAAGTAGAGAAACCAAATGAAAAAGAATTAGACTCCTAAAGCGATGGAAAGGTGATTCGTTGTTGGAAAGTAATTTATCCCGAAGGATGACAACAAAATACGAACACGATAACCAAAAACAATAATTGATTATCTTTGACAATAAATTGAAGTTTGGAGTACCAGGTATACGGCATACAATAATTCTTTGAACAGGGAAAACGGGGTAACCTTTAGTTACTCAGACGTACTGTAGATTTTATTTTTCGTGAGATTCCTAGGAGGGTTTAGGACGAAAGTGAGTTTGTGAGAACATGAAATCTTTCACATGGTAAACAATCGTTCTGATGGGGTCAACAATAAATAACTTATGTCTACTCATGTCCATGCAGGTCTCTCTCAACGAGCCCCCCTTCTTTTTGTGTTTCAAAATTTTCATTACTATTATTATTTTCAATAACAGAAAGTTTGGTTGGAGAAATCACATGCTACTTACAATTTCTGAAAACCATTCATTCATTCATTGTTCTTGAGTTCGTTTGAATTGGGTAGATAAGATTGGAATAAATTTCCCTAGTTAGTTGTTGAGCCTGTTTGTCATTGAATCTACATTTGAACTATAAAGAGCAACTGAGCAGATCGTTCAATCAGATTTAATTAAGCTTGATTTGAATGAAGAAAAATTTTCCACCCTGGCTTGGACCCATCTAAGCATAGTTTTCTAGCTATTATAGACTGGTCACTTTTTGTTGCAAACTAACGAATTTGATGCTGATCATATACTTCTCTTCAAGTCATACAGCACATGTGCTTGAGCATGTTAGAGGTACACTGTAAAGTCCTTTGGTGCTCGTGATTCCAAGCTGAGCTGTGATGGGGCCGATTCTATTTTCCCCTGCAAGAAGATAAACTCATGCATATATATATATATATATATATACCTAACGTCTATGTGGCTTGATTAGTGTAAGGCTGCAATATTGCGTTCGTATCTCACTATTAGTATTAATGAATATTAGGCTGCACATTAGGGTAGCTAGAAAGCTAGAAGCTACATGAAGGAGATTGGTTGTTGAAGTATTGAGTCATGAAAATGGATGGCTATTGTCGGTGTAGACCTATATCTCATACCAATATCTAAACATGTTTTTTCTTCTGTCTTTTCCTATTTCAATGTTTGATTTCTTTCTATCCCAGATGGTTTTGATTAATCGTTGTCTAGCATTTAATAGGTAAACTAGTGAATGCTATCTTTTAGTGGATCATGCATTAGGGCCCATGTCCTTAGAATTTAGCAAGATATAGAAATACCATTTGCATTGACAAATGCTCCATCTCCATAATCCAACTTGCTGTTTACCACCTCTTTCTAGTATAACCAAAACAAACACACCATCACCTCCACTCTCTCTAGCTTGTTTCCACTACAAACTTGGGAAAACTGTAACCGTGACTTTGAATGTTGTTTGGTAAATTCGAGAAAAGTTGTTGGTACTGCCACTTCATGTCCTTACTACTCGTAATGTCTCTTCACCTTTGAGTGCAAAAGTAACGTGCCTGCATGTGCTCAACAGAGGGTGGCAGGCCAAGGTTGTTGTATTTTCTACCACAGTTAATAGGAAAAAGAAAAACTAACTACCTATATATGTTTATATAAATATGTACACATACACTCTCTTCCATCAAGCGTGGTAGGGTAACATATCCCATCTCCTACTTTCAGTGTTCTTAACAAATACCAACCAATCTCAATCACAGAACATGGGTAGCCTCTTTTCAAGACTGAACCTGTGATAACATCACCACATTGACCCAAGCTTCACATATCACATTTAAGACTTGTTTTAGCCTTCTCATAACTTCACCGTTCAAAAGGATGGTTATAAGCTTTTCCACGACTATATTTATTACCAACTACTCATAGCCATGCATACGGAAGTGGAGAGTCCAAGTCAAACAAAACCCTATCATTTATTATGCAACTTGCAACCAGCACCTCAATTTCCCAAGAAAAGAAATGTGGCACCAGAATTTACAACTAAAAGAAAAAGATTATAATAATCTTGTAACACATTTTATGCCCTAACACGTGGGTTAAATTTTATAATTATGTAAATATATAAAAATATGATCAACTTAAGATCTGAAAATGCCCCTTGAAATAGACATGCCCTAATGCCGTGGACGTCTTCCTGCCTCATAATTAGTACCAGTTTTGGTGTCCGAAATTTAAATTGTAAGACACCACAAAATGATTGTAAGATTAGTAAGAAAATTTGAAAGAAAATTTGATGCTTTCGAGCACTTACTTTATTAGTGAGCCTTTGAAAATGCCATAAACCTGGCTCCACACCTGAAAATTAAAATGTCACCATATTATATGATAAAAATAGAAAATAGAAAAAAAAAGTAGTGAGTGTGGGGGACCTAGTTGTGGAGAGGAGTGTGAGTTAGAGTGGTGTATGAAACGGGATAATGAATGTAGGAGGATCACATGCCATGCCTGGTCATAGAGATACACACAGATACGTACAACGAAGGTACCACTGGTTGAGATGAGTGGCATAGTTAATGCATTGGAGGAGGAGAAGGGGGCGCAAGAAGGGCATTAGATATGGATCATCCATGACCAAAAGAAAAGCAGAATGGACATACACATGCACATAGTTATAGATGGCCACGTAAGAAGTGAGAATTGGGGGGCATTGAAGATGGGGTGGTAGAGTAGTTATTCTGTAGAAAGAGCCAAGTGCAGAGGCGAGTACATGAGTCCTTCAACATTTAATGTTTTCTCGACCAATTTATATCTGATTGCGACCTTTGCTTCGCCATTGCTAGTGCCCTCTCTGCTCCATGCGTTTGCTGCGCAGCGTACGTTCTAAACACAGGACCACACCCCAACCACTCCCTTTACCTCCAGAGGGGTTGAGCTCTCTCTCTTTCTGTGCATGTGATCGTCTTCTACATTACTAATTCACCAGAGCTACTTTCATTTTTATTATCCTAAGGTTAGTCACCAGGGAAAATATAAGGTTTTCAATATTACATTGTTAAAGTTTTGTTTCCATAACATGTATAAATGCACAGTTTAATTAAGGGATGTGTTAGTATATATTTTATATTCACAATGCACAATGCAATTCATATATGGGAAATGAAGAATGAGAAGAAAAAAATGGTTCTATCATGGTTAGGGTTTTTCCACTGCTATATATAATTAGATATTGTGTGAAAGGAGATAAGAAATGCACATTATTGATTAAAATTTATTAAAACTAATCATTAATATAAGTGCATCGGTGAAAATTTACTTTTAATTAAAATTTTTATTTTAATCTTTTATGTAGGAATGGTTTTAATCTCTTATAGTCAATTCTCAATTTGATTATCCAATATAGTAAAGGTATAACTTATGTATTAAAATTTATGTTTAAAACAAGTGCTAAAGCGTAAATTATAATAAAAGAAGTGTATAAGTAAAAGTGAAGTCACACAAAAGAATCCAATAAAAACTACATGAATTATGTGAGACTTACATATAAAAATATTCTCAAACTTTTAGTGCCTGTGTTAAAATCGTCTCTAGACAATGTAGAAAGAGTCATATAGCGAAGTTATTCTCTCTGTCAAGAATGATTAGATTTTATATATTTTCTTGTTAAGAATTAATTTATGTAGTCATGTGTAAGTCATGAGAGATAATGGACAATACTTATAATTATAATTGATTAATTGAACCTTTTGTCGTTCATAAAAAAAATGTATTTGATGTTAAATTTAACCAAAATAAATCAAAGTATTTATTGTTATATTTTTTATTCCTCGTATATACCTTCTTGTTGATTTTATCATATATGAAAATATTTATAATTATATTGCAAAACTGTATAGACAACTCCTGTTCAAAATCTAATAGATATCATGCTGCGAAAAAAAATATCAAAAATATTTTTCAATCTCTATTCAAATTTCTCATTTTTAGAATTAAAGGTTACCTCGTATTACATAACACTCAGATCCTTTATAGATTTAAAATAAAAGAATGTTTCTTTTATGTTTTTAATAAAATAAAATATCTCTAACTTTTAAATAGGCATCTGTCTATTAAAAATCTCTTATTCTTTTTAAGAAAGTGTCACCTATATATTTATTAAATAAAAAAATTATGAAATTAATAAAGGGTTTTTAAATTTTAAAAACATTAATAAGCACATAATGAATTAGTTAATAAAAGGAAAAATTGTATTCATTTTGTAAGGTCCTCTTAAATGACTTTTATGTTATCGAAATGATTCATACAGCCAGAAAACCGGGTTTGATGTGCTGAATGTGTGCGAAAGTTTGTTGGACCAACTATAGTCATGATATTACAAGCGAGTTAGTCTGTGATCTGATAAATAGGAAAAACTCATTCTATAACCAAATGTAACATTAGAATGTAAGATTAGAATATACATTCACCTCCTTTATGCTATTAATAGAGTAACACTCATGCTCTTTTTTTTTTCACATTTACACTTGCATTAAAATCATATTTAAACATAATAATAATTTAATAAATATTTTACAATTATTTATTTACTTTTATCTTAAGATAGCATCTTCTCAAAAATATAATTTTATATACTTTTACAGAACGATTTATAATTTAGTGAAAGTATATATATATAATTAAACAATTAAATTTTGAATGATTTTTATTTATTTTTTGTATTTTAGAACTTTAATTTTTAATTTTCATAATTTTTAGTTAATAATGGTCTTTTTTGAATAAAATAAGAAGGTGAATATCCCTTTAAAAAAATATAGAGAAGTGTCTATTTAAAAATGAAAAAATATAAGGTGATATTTATTAAAATTATAAAGGACACAAAATTGTTATAATATGTTTCTCTCAAAATGAAAAATAATTTGAAACCGAGATAAAAAAAATTAAAAATTAAAAATTCCTTTGGGATTTACATACTTTTTTAAGCTTCTATTTTAGTTTTTATGTCTTTTATACATAAATTAATCAATAAGTACTTATATAAAAAGAAGGTAAGAAGGTAAAATAAAATAAATTTATCTGATAAATTGAAATTAACTTATTCATTAGGGAGTTAAAATAATTATTTTATTTATCTTCTTCAAAAAAAACATTATTTTAATTTATTAGATAATTTATATTTTTTTCCTCTTTTGAGTACTTACTTAAAAAGTTCTAACTGGGCCTTGGTGAAATATATCATCGCAATGAAAATTATGATGTAAGCCTACTCATAATGAAGGTTCAGGTTTATAAAGCTAAAACATAAAAAAAAAAAAAAAGATGGTTTTTGAATTTGCAACCACATTATATTATTTTGTATTAAAATTAAAAAAGTAATATTTATTGGAAAATACTATTGGTAAGTATGCATCTTAGAAATTCTTTTGTATAACTTTTGTGTGAGTTTTACTGCAAGTTCAATTGCCCTTATAAATTCTAGACATGTCAATCTACACGAATCAGAGTTAAAAAAAAGGTCCACAAAGCCAAAAAATCTCACATAAAAAAAAATCATAATACCAAAATATTCACAAAATAAAAATAAGAGTTAACTAATATCTGTAGGCATATCAAAGTAGTTTCTTTCAAACTTTAACTATTCACAACATAATCTAATTTAAATTATTGACATTGATATTATGGTTGAAAATAACTTAATTACTAATCTCAAAATTACTAAAACAAAAAAAATTATATTCATGTAAGGAATAAAACCAAAAGGATAACAAACCCAAACATTGATATAATTCACATTTCATCTAATGAGCAACAATTAAAAAATATAATATTGAATGAAGTTATGATATTAACTTAGTATTATCAGGAGAACTATTATTAATCATAAACTAATATATATTTTATTTATAACAACAATAACTTAGTATTATCGTGAAGGACTATAATTAACCATAAAGTAATATGTATTTTATTTATAAAAACATATAAATGAATTTCTCATTTTGGTGTACATGTTTCATATTTTTATTTTATCCTTGATTATATTTTAAAGTTAAAAGAAGAAGAAGGAAAATGAAAATAAACTGTCCAAATGTTAGAGGTATCTCATACACATTTCAACGTCACAACGTAACACAATAAAATTCATTTACATTTGTTGTCAACAACATAATATACCACAAATCACTTACTACTTTTTTATGTAACCACCATGATTAATTTTATTTTCTTCAAAACATAAAAAGCACAAAGTGTTTGGTTAAACAATGACATTTTATATTTAATTTATTAAAGAATAAATACATTTTTAGTTATTCTTGTATGTATATCTTAATAAATTAGGAGTTTGTATAATGTGATATTAAATTAACTACGGATGCAAATGCATTGTACGATAAATTTACCATGTTTATAATATTAATAAAATGAAAAGATGAATAGTTGATTAATGTAAAACCTCTATAACATCTAAAAAAATGTTAACTTTTTTACGTAGGAAAATTCAAAGAACTTTTTTGACCCAGTTGTGAACCATTAAGTTTAAACTAATTTCAAAAGTATTTTTTTTTAATAAACTCACAAAACAAGCAAATTTAAAGAGAAAATATCCACAAATAATAAATTGTATTTTATATAAAACTTTAAAATAGTGTTGTTTTAGTTTTCTTATTTTTTAATTTATTTTTACAGAAATCTTATTTTAATGTTGTAGTGCAGTAAACTGTTTTTTAACTGACATAAATCCATTTTATGTGAGAATTTTAGATCACGAAAAGGACTATTTTATAATTTTTTTATTTTTATCTGTAATATTTTGTTTGTCTTCCCCTCTAATATTTTTTTTCTTAAATTTGTTTAGCTGGTGTCTTGAAAGGTGAAATATAGTGGTTTGAATAAAGTTTAATGAACTAAAAATAAAATAAAATATTGATTTAAATTAAAAAATAAAATTAAAATTTATGAAAAAAGCAAAAGAAATGTTAATTAAAAGATTATAATAAAGTTTAAGTTTTTTGAAAACTACTAACTAGTGTCTTAAAATCAATAATGACCTCAATTACGTTTTTAATTTTTTATTTTCCTTCACTCGTTTCTAAAGTTTAATCTTATTAAATTACACGTTTGTGCTATCTTTTGTGGTAAGCTTGGAATGGGTTAATTTTACCTTCTTCTAAACCTTTTTGATAGAATACCAAAATTAGTCTGCATAGGCAGTTCAACATTTGCAATCCCTCTAAAGGCACCACTTTAATTCTCATTTAACCTCTTCTCGTGGAAAAATTATTAGTTGAGTATCAAAGAAAAAATTGGTATATATTTTTTGTTAAAAAAAACATCTGATAGATTCCAAAGAAGATGAGAATACTGAAGCAATAAGTTCATTTCACAAATATTAAAGTTGATTCTCTCATGACATTATCACTTAATTGTATTATCTCTTTTCAAGAAAATTTCTTAATACAAATACAATATATATAATATAAAGTGAAGGATCATCACATTTGATGATCCTAATTTTTCCATTATTCTACAGTTGTAGCCGTATAGTAGCTTGGGACCTTAGACAACATAAAGTACAAGAATGGTACGCCAATATATAGTTAGAAATTTGATTTGTGTGAAGCATGGTATTGAAGTTGTAAAAGAAAGCGAAGAAGGGAACTAATTGCTTTTTGTATTGACAAAAATGTTGGTACCTACGAAGGATAGTGGTATGCATAAATAGATGGATGTTGCTATGAAATGGGTAGAGTGGTGGTGATTTCTATATAAAGATTTTTTTTTATTAATGAAAAAATTAGTGCAAGAGAAAAAAGATGAAATAGAAAGGACATGAAGATATATATATGATGGTTGTCCCCTTGAAGAAAAATTCTCCCCCGTTTCGGTACCGTCAAGAGAAGTGGTGGCAGAAAAGTTTAATGCAAGCATGTGAAATCCTGCATTCAACTGTCAACTCATAACCCCAACAAGCTTCATTGCACTGCATCTGTTTGTACTATCAACTCAATAATTCTTCATCCTGCACGCTAGATTTCAGACTCAATTAGGGATAATTGTACTCTCACACAATGCAATTCTTAGAAATCTTAGAAGTAATTATGTAAGTGTTTAAGTTTTATTTTCGGTTAGGCTTTGTTTTTATTAGAGATTGAATTTGAAAGAATGAATTTGAGTTGATTTGAGAAAAAAATTATATAAAGTTTGGATTAAAGAAAAATAGTGAGATTTAAATGAAAAGTTTATAAAAATTTATGAATGATGTAATGTCTATAATTGATAAATAATTTTGTAATAAATAAAATTGTAATTTAAATTAATTTAAAATTAAATATAATTAATTTGTTGTGTGTAATTAATAAATTATTATTATTTTAATCGATGAAGTTATAAGATTATTAATTATTTTAAAATAAAAATTAAATTATTATTGTTAACAACATTATTATTATTTTATAAATTTATTTTCATTATTACTATAATTTGAATTTTATTATTATTATTATTATTTAATTATTTTTATTATTTTTATTATTATAATTATTATTTATGATTTTATTATTATATTTAGTTTTTAATATTAATATCATTAATATTTTATTTTTTTAATTATCTTATTTTTATTATTATTGTATAATTTATTATTAATATTTTTTTGTTTTTATTAATATTTTATAATTTTATTAAATTTCTTATTATTTTAGTAATTATTAATATATTATGGTATATTATATAATTACATTGTTATTTTCTATAAATTTATTTTGATCATTATTATATTTTTTAATTTTATTATTATTATTATTTTTATAATCTTATTAAAACTACTATCATTAATAAATATTATTATTATTATATAATTAATTATATTTATTTTATTATTATATAAATATTAATATTAATATATTAATAATTAAATTAATTATTTAAAAATATTTTAAAATCACTTTCTCTTCAAATCCTAGTGAAGAGCGAAAACTTTTTCTCATTTTTAATCCGTCCATCATGATAAATCCGTCTTGCAAAGCAAACGGATCCTTACTCGAATTATTTTATTTTTATTGTTTACGCAGTAAATGTCGGCACTAAAATTGGTGTATAAATTATTGAAACAAAAATTTAGTTTTACTTTCCAATACTAACTTTCAAAGAGTTGTTATCTATTATTGTTTTTAATCTAATTGTTTTGACAAGTAATATGTGTTTTATTATTATATCAAAACAAGGGAGAAGTGAGATGGTTATTCTTAAGTGACTTGTAATTCCAAAATTTGACGTTTGCGATCAAATTAGTCTTTCAATGAGACGAAATTGAAAAATAGACTCTAAATTTATATGTTGTTTTCATTAGTCTAAATCTTGACTTGTGTTTATTATCTTTAATGGGTGCATCTAATTGGAAACTTATTTGTCTTTTAGGAAACACACATTCATGTTCTACTTCATAAGGACTAAGGTTATGCATTTTTTATATGTGAAAAAAAAAATATCACAGGAGACTGAATTGTGATTTTAAAAAAATTTGCAAAACTCCTATCAATTAAAAACTTGCATTAAAAAGGTTTTGAAAACAAATTAAGCGTAAAAGATAGAGAATATATATTTATATTTATTTATTTTAACCACTAAAACTCCATGTAGTTATTGAAAACCACCAAGTTTTATTATCATGCTTGATTTACAAGTATTCCTTCCTAAATTACTACTAGTTTAACTATTTTTTTTTTCAATTATTTCTTCAATCAATATTCTAAATTTCCGTTTACAGCCAAGCCATTCGTATTGCACTCCGAGATAAATGGTAGTTTAAGATTACTAAGACTAGGTAAAACATCTTAGTAATTAAATGTATCAATAAAGAAAAGGGGATCATGGAATATTAAATGTCATTAAATATAATTCATCATCCGAAATGATAAAACACATTATTTATATTTGAAAAGTAGGCAACATCTGGTTGCCATGTTAGTTTGACATGCCTTATAGTAGAAACTAAGTTCTTTCACGTTGTATGCAGAACGTCTTTCAATGATACCTTAACTAAAACTAATAAGCTTTCTCTCCATGTAGATATGAGGGTCTTTCAATTTCATGTTTCAAAAAACAAAACATCATAGTATGACAATAAACTATATAAGAATATTTATTTCCATTTGTCTTTTATGCGCAATATATATATATATATGCGAAAATAATTATATGAAAAATGTTAAGACGAACACATCATCTAACCTTTAGAACTAATATTTGGTGTTTTGATTATTTATAACTATTATTTTCATCTCGAAGCTTAAAAAGTTGGAATTCAACGGTGTTTTTACAATTGGGTATATTAAACATTTTGTCTTTATATAACGAAAGTTATTGTCCATTGTACATTATGTTGTCACTACAATAATAAGCTTCTTTTTCTTTATTTTTATTATTGAACTTTTTATATAATTGATATTGTTATTGGCTTGCTATATTTATTTATATGACTCGTCAGATTAAAGAATCGAAGTGATTGATTTTTGCTATAACAAAATTTACTAACAAAGTTCATGAATTATTTGTAACGTCTTTTATTTCTTATTTAATCTATTAATATAATCAAATTATTAATATATTTATATTTTGACATATAATTATTTTCTATCTAATTATAACAAAAGAAAGATAAAAAGTAAATGTTTCCGCGATCTCTTTTAAAAAATTCCTGCAAAAACTTCATGCAAAAAATTCCTACATGCATCATTCACTCTCTTTCTCTTTTAAATTTTTTTCTCTCAATTTCAAAATTCTCTTCCATTTTCTTTAAAAATATCTTTTCATCATTCATCAATTTCAAATTTTAATCATAACTCTCAACAGCTAAGAAATCAAAGACGATTCTACCAAATCAAAATCTCAATCAGAAGAAATTCCTGAATACTCTAAGAATCCTTTATTATTTCTTTTTTTTAGTTTTTGTCATCTACTATAGTAGGGACACTTGAGAAACTTGTTCCTCCTATTTAATTAGAGTCATACTGAAATTTAATTCTATTTTGATAATATGTTCTAGGTTCTTAAATTTTTTAGGATAGTTTGGAACTTTTTGAAGAAAAATCTCCAAATAAGGGAGTTAGTCTCAAAATCTTGTTATAGTATGCTAGGTTAGAGTACTTGAAAGTGAAATGAGATGTGATTTTGAATAGGAATGTTTCTTGAAGGAGAAATGAGATGTGGTTTTGGATAGGAATGTTTCTATAACAAGATTTTGTGGTAATGCAATTTTGAATGAAATGACTGATTTTATGATAATATGACTTATGAAGACAATAAATGTTTGAGTGCTTAGTAAATAACTACTACCTTGATGTGTTAGGTATTCTTGCATGTTTTGTGGATTGATTGAGGTATGTTGGTGGGGATTCTGGAAATTGAGGTCATACATTTGGAATAATGTAATTTATGAGTTGTGCCTGTTATGTGTAAGTTTTGACATCTATGTTTTAACAGAGATCATCCATTAAGATATCATGTGTTGAGAAGTTGATAGGGAGTTCATACACACTAGGGCCCGTTGTAGATACTCAATTTTGGATGTGGGAATTTACCCTCACTCTTCCTCTTAGAATTTTTTGGTAATCATCTAATATTGAGTTAGATGTTATCTTATAGTAACCAACTTAATACGAATATTCTAGAGGATAAGTTCATGTTTAGGTTTTATATATGGTGAAAAATAATCATGTGTGAAGTTTGTGATAATTAAAATTGGTGTTTAATGCTGAAATTACAAAAGTTGGATATGAATTGTTATACTTTCCAATTTAAGAGACTTTGACTCTATGTGATGATAGCCATAATTATTTTTACTAAGTTATTTATGTTGACATGTTTATATATTACTAACTTACCCTTGTCCTCTTGGTTTACTAAATAGTCACTAAAATCTTTATTGTAATCTTGTCAGCTAAGAATTGAGTAATCAAGAACAATTTAGTAACTGAAAAGTTATATTAAGTTCAATCACTAAACATTACTATAAATCTTAGTCCTTCTTGTTTCAACATGATCAAGATGATAAAACGAGACAAATAGAATCATCTATCATACATTTGTTTTTACTCTCTTCTTCTAAGAAGTGTAGGACCCACAAGAGAATATGAACATGAACCTTTTAAAATATTGGAGAAAGTTTTATATCCCTAGTATAGTTTACTAACACTTAGGGGCCAATTTGCTAGACTTTTTAAGGATTTATCAAAAAAGACGGTAGAGTAGGAAAAATGGAAGAATGAGCTATGAATACTACCTGATGTTTTGTTAAGCACCTTCTGATATTTTTTATCTTTATGGGATGCAGATCTAAAGATGGTTGATAAAGCTAAAACTTAAAGCACACACTTAACTATAGAGCTCCACTAACAAATATTATTAAGGCCTTGTTTGGTTGGGGGAGTGGATTTAAGAGAATGAATTTGAAGGAATTTGAGTGGAATGTGTGTGGATGATAAGATTGTTTGGATTAATAGATAGATGGTAAGATTTGAAAGGATTTGAGGGAAATGTTTGTGAAAGTTTGGGAATGATTTGATAAATATTAATTTTTTTTAATTGATATATTTGTGAAATTACTAATTGATCCTTGTAAAATAAGATGGTAAAAAATCAGATATAATGAATTTTTATGAGGTTTTTGTATTGTTTAGAATTATTTTGACATTTTTAAAATTTTAAATTAGAAATATTGTTTGAAAATGGCACACTATACCCACTTACAGAGGTGTTTCGTAATTTTTAAAGTCATCACCTACTTACAAGGGTGTTTCGTAATTTTCAACTCATTTACAAGGGTTATTTCGTAATTCTAATTACATCCATGTAAATCTCTTCCAATGATTGAAGATCTCATCCTATAAATCTTCTCTAATCCATCATCATCGCAAGTTAGTTCAACCAAACCGATTTTATCTAAAAACATGCATCCTCTGTAAATCTTCTCTAATCCATCATCATCGCAAATTAGTTCAACCAAACCGACTTTATCTAAAAACATGCATCCTCTTATACAGTGGAACCACACAAATTGGTTCAACTAAACAAGATATAAGAGTAGTGGATAAATATATATCCTTTCTATGCTGTAGTTAAGATTTTAAATAACCTTAGAATACAAGGCAATCCAATGGATCTTGGGATCATATCCATGATATTCACTCATAATTGCCAAGTGATTATTGTTTTTTTTTTTTTTGAAGTTTTTCTTGCATAATCTCACACTTATACTCATTAATCATTACCCAACTACAAGTTGAATAAACAAATGATAATCGTCCAAATTTCACACATTAAACATCCCCCTTCATAGATTCACCCATGTTTTATAAGTTGTTTTTTTAACATAGTCAATGAAAAAGCTACACAGATATTTTAACTTATAATGCATATCAATTAAACCAAACCCAAAGTAAATAAGAGCTAGAGCAATAGACAATTTGTGAGTCTTCTAATCAATTTCACATTTGGTATAATAATTTGTAGCTTAAACAATATTACTAGAAGATCGAAAACAAATTTTTTTAACAATGCATCCAAATATTGGATGACTTGTCTGTTAATTGGTTGGATTACTCATCATTTTTAATTCATTGTACTTACTATGGACAAAGCATGTTAAAATAGTAAAACCGATAGATTATAAAAAGAAAAGTAAAAACAATAAAATCAAATAGTAAAACCAAATTCAAACACATTATGAATGAGCTATGAATGCTACCTGATGTTTTGTTAAGCACCTTCTAATATTCTTGATTTTTGGGATGCAGATCCAAAGTTAGTTGTTAGAGCTAAAACTTGAAGCATACACATAAATATAGAGCTCCACTAACAAATATCATTAAGGCTTTGTTTGGTTGGATGAGTGGATTTGAGGGAATGAATTTGAAAAAATTTGAGTAGAATGCCTATGGATGGTATGGATGGTAGGGTTGTTTGGATTAATGGATAGATGGTAAGATTTGAAAAGATTTGAGGAGAATGTCTGTGAAAGTTTAGGAATGATTTTATAAATGTTATAGATTTTTTTTAATTGATATATTTGTGAAATTACTAATTGACCCTTGTGGAATAAAATGGTAAAAATCACATATAATGAATTTGTTGTGTGAAATTTTTAACTTTTTTTAAAATGATGAAGAAGTACAATTACAAATTTATCCTTTGAATTAAAATAAATAATTTTAAAAAATTATGAGGTTTTTGTATTGTTTAGAATTATTTTGACATTTTGAAATTTTTAAATTAGAAATATTGTTTGAAAGTGTCAAGGTATAATATACTCACTTACAGGGGTGTTTCGTAATTTCCAAAGTCATCACCTACTTACAAGAGTGTTTCGTAATTTCCAACTCACTAATAAGGGTTGTTTCGTAATTTCCAATTACATCCCTGTAAATCTTCATATGATTGAGGATCTCATCTTACAAATTTTCTCCAATCCATCATCGCAAATTAGTTCAACCAAATAGACTTTATCAAAAGTATCCATCTTCTTATACAATAGAACTACACAAATTGGTTTAACCAAACACGATGTAAAGGAAGTGGATAGATACATGGATAGATACATATCCTTTTATCCTTTTTGTAGTTGAGATTTTAAATAACTTAGAATACAAGGCGATCCAATGCCTTTTATTAAGTTTTGCTTGCATAATCTCACACTTGTACTCATTAATCATTACCCAACTACAAGTTGAATAAACAAATGATAATCGTCCAAATTCCACACATTAACCCTCCCCCTTCATAGATTCACCCATGTTTTATAAGTTGTTTTTTTAACATAGTCAATGCAAAAGCTACACAAATATTTTAACTTACAATGCATATCAATTGAACCAAACCCAAAATAAATAAGAACTAGAGCAATAGACAATTTGTGAGTCTTCCAATCAATTCCACATTTGGTGTAATAATTTGTAGCTTAAACAATATTACTAGAAGATCGAAAGCAAATTTTTTTGACAATGCATCCAAATATTGGATGACTTGTTTGTTACTTGGTTGGATTACTCATCATTTTTAATTCATTGTACTTACTACACCATGGACAAGCATGTTAAAATAATAAAACCGTAGATTATAAACAGAAAAGTGAAAACGAAAAAATCAAATAGTAAAACCAAATTCAAACACATTAATCGGAACAAGAACAAAATTCTAAATTAACCTTTGACCAAACAAGAATGACCGCATCTTTGCTCAACCAAAAAGAGATGAAATGACGAACTTAGCATTTAAAAAAGTACAAAGCAGTGAGATGATGAGGTTGAAATATTGGGAAGACACAAACCGAGAATAAGTATAAGAGATGGGAGGAAATAAACAATTGAAAGATGTAGAGCGAGAAAGAGATGAGCAACAAACTTATCAAATTCAAAGTTAGGACCTACTTAAATTGAGAGTGAAAAATACAATGGAGAAAAGAGATAATTTAGATGTGAGACCGTCGTAAAGAAAGAGTTTTTTTTTTCTTTTTTTCACATATAATTAACACGTAAGGTTGAAGGATGACCTTATTTTTGTGTGACTAAACCAAATTTCATTTTTAATATTAGGACACAATTTTTTCTTTAGCCCACATATATTATTCATTTTTAAAGGTAGCACTTACAAAAATGGAAAATTTCCTTTTGCACCCATGCCTTCCTTCTACATCTCATAAATATTAAAATCGCCACTTTCAATTTAGAAAAACATATTTAGTGACAAACACATATTTCATAATTTAAAAGGACTTAATTTAATCGTCAATTCAGTTGAGAAAGTAAACACTTTCATTTAGCGATCAAAATCAAAATAGTAGTTAGGATAACATATTTTTGGTTATCAATTAGGTTACTAAAGTCAAAACTTTCTTTCATTTTATATAATCATCAATTTAGCGATAAAAAATTAGATACTAAGATTATAAGTTGTGATTTCAACAACTACACAGATTAATGTCAATCAAATTTATTCTATTACTATTTCGATCGCTAGTTTATAACAAATGTCATTAGAGGACTATTTCAATAACAACTTATTACATCGTTACTTGTGTCATCAAAATCATTCCTTAAATAATATCTATCTTGTAATGAATAACGTTATATTATATCTAATGTTAGCACATTATGTATACATTAGACTTCCACCTGTCGCATGTGTATAAGAAACATGTTACATATCTAATTTCACAACTTACAAATATGAGAAATCTTAAAATGGAATCACTGTTGCGAATAACCTTTAATCTTCTCTATATCTTTAGTTAATGCACCGATCGTTGAAAATGAAAGAACACTTCTAATAAACTAAATATCACAACATTATCACAGTCCGAGGTGAATGAATTCAATTGCAATTTTAAAATCCGAACCTTGATAAATATAAAAAGAAAAAAACAATAAATTTTGATTTGTCCTCTCTATTTAGTACATATTTTAACAATAAATCTCTGATACGTAATCTAGTGGGACTCTTTTACATTTAAATAAATAAGAAAAATAGAGTTAGATATTTACACATAATTTTGACACAGGAGAGAAATCTAAAAAGTTATCCGAAATGGGTGAGGATAGGAGGGGACGAGGCGAAAAACCTGCAACTCTCCATCGTTTGTGTTGAAAATGGTGCTAAAAGAGCATGCAACTGTAAGTGTAGGGAAGCACGTACGGATATTATTACATTACGTACTGGAGAAAGGGGTCGTGTTACATGGCTACTTCAATTACCCTGCCTTTGTTAAATCATTCACCTTTTAATTTCATCTAATTTAGTGCAAATTTTGGACTTCCCTCTCAAAGACAGCTGCTAAACTTGTTGAATACTTCATGGAAACTACGGGAAATTGCGGGGATGCTTCTTCCTCTCACTGTTGTACCTTCGGAGTTTGACAACTGCAAATATAAAGGACAAAATACATTTATTCTTTCCGACTTTTAGTGAAATTGTACTCCATATATCTTTCTATTTTCTATCTTATGTCATTTAGGAAAAATATACGCTTTTTTTAATTAATAAAAATTATAAAGACGAAGGATGTTTCATGTAAAATCACTATTGGAAATTTCAATGTAATAAGTCTGCGTGAAAATTGAAGAACGTGGAATTTCCAAATCTATATTAAAAACACGCCGGCATATATATCCGGAGAAGAGAATCTTGAAAATCTAAACTATTGAAACATTCAGTAGCATAAAATTTATATAACTACTTCAATACTTATAGTTTCCAAATAAAAATTGTTTTTATTTGCATGTATACTTCTTTCTATTATAAGAGGGGATTGCAACTATCATAAGTAATGTATTTCTTTTATTAGTAGTATTATTTTTGTCATGTCACTCATCAGATGAGATTTTTTATGTACTTCATTATAAATACTAGACATTTTAAGTATAAAGTGTATACGATGAGAAATCTTCAACTTTTCAATCTAGTGACAAGTAGTGAGATCATGATAAAATATATTTTGATAGTATACTGCAAAAGAGAGTTGCGGAAGCGCAAGAAATTTTGTAGCATGTTAGAATTTGAATCTAAGTCATTCTCAAGTGCGAGGATGCTTCTTGTGAGAATCGTGTAACGAGTAAATTCATGAATCGGAAAATATCACGTTGTAAGTTGATGAAAGGAAGGGCAACTGAAACGAGAACTTATATTTATGCCTTCAACACATATCAAGAACATCAAAGAGAAAGAAAGGCACATATCAAGAACATCAAAGACAACTAAAAACACATATCAAGAACATCGAAGAGAAAGAAAAACACATTTAAATTCTATGCAATGTGGGCAAGAATTAGTTTTGTGTTTCATCACAAAATACAGAGAAACAAATTGTGAAGTTAATTTTCTTTTAAAAAATTCGTGTATCTTTTTATTGTTGGAGACAATTTTTTCCTTGACACGGTTTTTTCATGTTTATTGAATTACTAATCTCATTTGTAAATGCAGATCAAGTTTTACACAGTAATAAAGAAAAATTTGTTTTATTCAATACTAAGATCAAAACTATCTTCTAAGTATTTAACACCAATGCATAATTAAGACTTCAACTCAAAAGTCAATAAAGTAACTGCAATGATAAATCTTACTTTAATTTCTTAACGTACCTCTTGTCATGAATGATATCAAATAATATTTAGAATATCATTTTTTTTTTCTCATAATGGTGGAACTTGTTGATGAGCACTGCACTCCACATTTTTTAGTTCCTATGAAATTTTCCAAAAAAACTGATTTTATATGAGGAAGTCTGAATCACTTCAATGATAACCATTATACACAATTTTTTATATTAAGAACCTAAGACTCACAGTTGGAATGACCTTAAAGTTGAAATAATTATGTGGCAAATTATTTAAACATTTTGTTTTATTTCTCCTTAAAAGAAAAAGAAAAAGAAAGACGACATTGTTACGTTTGATGGTGGTATTTTTATGTAACGTAAAGACACGTATCTATATATATTTTTTGAATAATAAGTGTGTAGGGAGGGGCCAAGGTGTCTTTGGAAAGGGCAACAAGGGGAAGTTCTTAGCTCCCTTAAGCACCCATAGGACCCCCCAGACGGCCCTAAGCTAATTTGGTTTGTCCCCACAACCCCACATGACTCTGTTTCTCAATCTACCACTTACTTTTCTCCCCAAACCTATCCATAAATACCACCACATTCCCTTTTCCCTTTCACAGCAACCTCTTTCAACTTTTCTCCTCACCCTTATTCTGTCCCTAGCTCTTTTTCACTCCACACAATGGCTTTGAGAAAATCAACTAAACTCCCTCAAGCAGCACTCATCAAGCAAATCCTCAAGCGCTGTTCCAGCTTAGGGAGAAAAGACGATCAAGGCCTGCGCTTGGACGTGCCCAAGGGTCACTTTGTTGTCTACGTTGGAGAAAACAGAAGCAGATATATAGTTCCAATTTCCTTCCTCAGTCGCCCTGAGTTCCAAACACTTCTCCACCAGGCAGAAGAAGAGTTTGGCTTCGATCACGAAAAGGGTCTCACCATTCCCTGCGAAGAAGACGTTTTTGAGTCTCTCACCTCCATGCTCCGATGAGGAACTTACCATTTTTCGTTTTTTCCTTTCTTTAAGGAGGACAAAACGGCTCAAGAGGAAGCTGCTTCACTGCTTCTCTGACATGGTTTTCACCCTCTCTTTTTTATATCTATAAATGAGGTTTGTATTTTAGAGAGACTCAAACCTCACAGAATTGGACCATCAAACAATGTTGTCACTATGTGCTAGTTTAGATTGTAAATGTACTAGAAATCAGCATTTTTCCCACAGAGGTGAACCATCCACTAAATGTACCCTGTTGGAGAATTAATTAATTAAGAGGATATATTATTATCTACATATATACATATCTCTGTCTTCAACTCTTCTCTTCCGTTCCTCCTTTCTCTCTCCTCTGCAAAATTTTGCTTTGACCTTCACCTTTCAGAGCCAACATCTCCCACTAGATGTGCACTCTCTATGCTTTTCACTTCTGCATGCTCTGTTTACACATTAATATATGAGCTGCTGCAAGTGGAAAATATTTTATATTTTCAGTCAATGAAAGAAATATTTGCATTTAAAAAAAAAAAAACTAAGTTTTGGTCTGATCAATGTAAATCAGGAATGCAAATTCAGTTTTTGTGTGTGTATATATATTCTCTATTAAAAAAAGCTGAATTAATTGATAAGTATATGGATCTTCTTACGTTACGCGTGTCTGGTTAGGCACACAACCTAAAACAATAATAAATAAAAAAGGCTTTTTACTAAAAATTATGATAAGATGTGTCAATTTACTCTTTTACTCTTTTATTTTTAGACCCTTAATTAATGTCCTCAAGATAATACTTTTTAATTTCAAACGTGCTCCAACTTGTGTTCTCGAAAATGGTTATCGAAACAAGATATGAGAAATTAGAGATAAAGATGATTATGGATTACATTATACGTTGTATCAATTTCATTCAGTATCTTATATGTTCCATTTTCTTTTGTAAACAATAATGTATTAAAGATAAAAATTATGGATTATCAATTAATAAAGAATTATTATTTGTATGATTTTTATAAAAAATTATATACTTATCTTGTATATTAGAATTTATGTCGAGAAAGTAATGTAGTTTTTTAATATGATTAGTACATAAACTATTTTACTCATTAGCTTAAAAAAATACGTATAATGACTTTGTCAAATTTATAAGAATAGTATTTTTGTTGTCGATTTATTATGAGAGTAGTCTGAATTTGAATAATATGTGCCTATAAAAGGAAGTGGCATCCGTGTTTGAAAATTCGTTTTAACCCTTTAAATATGTGATTAAGGCAGAAGTAACTAAGGGTTACTTCTCTGAATCCATTTTCTTTTTCTTGAATAGCGAAGAGTTAAGCATGTCTTATATGCCTACTCCGATTGAATAATTTCATAGGTTAAACACCTTTATTATATAAAATGAAAGTCTCACTCGGAATTATTATATTAGCATTAATCAATCGTACATTGTATCTGATGGAAACTAGTTAATCAACCTTAAACGCTAAAAAAATCTCTAGAAATGCATATAGCGAACAAAATTTAAGTGGCTTAAAAAAAAGCTTACCTTATCAGGATAATATTTCTCCAACTCTAGATTTTTATTATTTTATTTGACGTTTCGTCCGTGTCTGCTCCGAATAATCTACGCCACACGCACAGTTATGACCGTTGAAACTGTACAACCAGAAACCATTCTGAACGGACTGTTTGATCACGAGCACAAGAATTTTAATGGTAAAGTTTACATTCTTCTTACCTTAAAGTTTTAACAGTAATACAAAATATATTCATAAATTAAATTTTAAAAACACGAAATAGTATTATTTTCATCTCAAGAGATGACGTAATTAGCATCAATTATAGTATCCCATCTATTATTCTTTTAAAGTTTGGAATTCTTTATATATTTAAAAGATATTTTGAAAGAATAAAGAAATAAAGTATATTTAAATTGATCTTAATTTAAACTTATAAATTGGAATGAATGTTTCAATCTCAGTTTCATTGAGATAATATTGTTAGGGTTGATCACTACATGTTTTAAAGTTTAAAGTTCTAATATGATTTAAAAATAGACTTCTTCCTAAGTTTAGAGGAAGTATTGATGTAACGAAACAAGTGTGAATATTTTGCTACATGAAGGAACAGAAAAAGAAGTGATTAAATATTAGGAGATTTTTTGAGCATTTATTTGGTGAGATTGAATTTGGCGAAGTGTTTAGAAGAGTGATATGAAGAAATATTGAAAGGCACATGGAGGAAGGTTGAGGTTTTGATTTGAAAATGGAGGGTCCCTTAGCACACGGAAACCATACTGTAAAGTAGGAAATTGAAGAAGGCCCAGGGTTTCACTTTAACTTGCGGGCCACCATGATCACTACCATACCTACACTACACCCTACACTGTTCTCCTACCCACCTCCTTTTAATCTTAGCTTCAATTTTCATTTTCATTTTCATTTTCTCAACAAATATTTTTATGTATTATTGGTGTAAAACATTATTTATTATGATTTTGGCTTGATCAACCAATACTAATATCATGTATATTAATTGCATAGATCATTTTTAAAATTCTTTTTGTTGTTAGTGTACTGATTAATTACTCATAATTATATCTTTAATATCAGTGACTACTTGATTCAATAAGCCTTATTATTTGTGTGGCTTAATTCATGTTATAGGATTTACTGCATCTGCGTCATGGTGAAAATGTCATCCTCTCTTACCTGTATGTTAAAGAAAAGTTGTTCAGGATTTTATGTGTTTTGATTTGTATTGATTATTATAAAATTATAATTCATTGATTGGTATTGATGGTGAAGGAGATTCTTGATCTACTAAAGGATAACTAGTCAAAGCTGTGAGGTGTTCCATGCATATTAGGTGATAAAACAAGAAGAGTATAATATATCAGGTAGATACATCTTTTATTTCTTACTTAAAAACATGCCCAACCCAAGTGCACTTGAGAGAGAAAATAAAGGAGGAAAAGAAGAGAGTTACAAATGAGTTTCTTTCTTAATTTCAAAATTTCTTATCTCTAGTATTATTCTTTAACTTTTAAAATTTATTATTGTAATTAGAATACTAAAATGGGTTAAGACTCATAAGTCAACCTCCTAATAGTTTGCAATGTCATAAACGAAGAGATTTGAATCGTTTTTTTTTTTTAATTTTTATATTATATATAATTTTAAATTTGATTTATTAAATTTAAATAAAAGTATTATATCTTAAAAAAACAATTTTTCTATTATGTTATTTAAATTGATGCGAGTATGTAATAATATTAGCATAGGATAAATATGTGAAAATAAAACTTACTTAATTATACTTTTATTACTATTAAAATTATACGAAATTTGTTACAAACAACTAAAGTGATACATAATTAAAACTCAACCGTTAAAGACTAAACTAAAGAATTCATAAAGAGTATAATAAATTTGTATCTTGGAATATTTAGAAAAGGGAAAAGGCCCAGAAACAAGAGTATCAAGTACCACTAATTGTCAAGTTGTTAGGGAAAACATAAACATGATATATACGTAATAGTTTTTTATATGTCCGCACATTCGTTTCATTAATCAAATTATATGATTTTTAAAAAAAATTAACTTTCTACAAACATTTTATGAATATATCTATTTACAGTTAAACAAAAGGAAAGAAACTAAATCAATCACGTATAAGTCAATATAATCTCGTGTGTTATGTTTGCCGATCAAAAGAAAATATTGTGTTTTATGTATGGCGAAAAAAAGAGAATTTTATGGAACAAGAACAAGATTTTTTTGGTGGAACAAGATTATATAGGAGAGTAGGAATGGAGGTTGTGGGATTACGTCACATGATTTGTCTGGATTTATAATCTCATTTGCATTAAATATGACGTAACTTATTATTTTAAATAATTTTTTCAAGATTTTTCTAGAAGTGTAAAGTTACAAGTGACGTAATAAAAAAGTTGTGTTAAGCCAAAATTCCTAATTTTAGTCACAGCATAACCACAATTAAATATTTATTTTAAAAATATTAATTTACTAAAATTTATTTTCCACGTCTTTTCTCTTTTCTATTTTCCTTCCCCTTCTTCCGCCTCCTGCCACACCCGTCTTCTTTTCTTATATTTAACATCTCAACGCAAGCAGTGTATTAAATATATTTTAACCTATGTATATATTTCAATAAGAATAATTACGAATAGTGATTAGCGCAATGCGGATTGAATTATATTTATTTTCTTTTATTTGTAAAGGAAAAGCTCATATGTTAACTTGAGTATTAAATTTGTATCATCTTCACCGCAGAGGTATACTCATATACTAGTCATATACTTATATTTTTACCGTTTTAAATATTAATTAAATAATTTTAATAAAATTAATAAAAATATAATAAAAAATGCAATATTATTAAAATTTAGTATAAAAGTATACATTTTTTATTCAATATCAAATAGCAAAAAGAAAAAATCTACATAAATATTAAAATAAGAAAACAAAGCATAAATATATAAATGTTAAATAATTATGAAATTTCTCAATGACTATTTCCTAAACCATTAACATTTGATTTAAAAAATAAACATCTTTCTCAGTTTTACTCCTCAACGTTTTAGTGAATGAAAACTTATAAGAATTTGAAATAAACATGAGGATGTCTTTATTCGAAGTTAGCATGTAAATTTCAGGTCCTTGAAGCATTGATTGGTTTTAATCTCTCTGAACGTGATATTGTGTAATTTCAGTAATTTTTTATTTTTTATTAAATATTTAACGAATTTTATTTATACTAAAATAATGACATAATAGATCGTGTGAAGCTAAAAGTCATTGTAAGGATCAATATCATAACCGTAAAAAATCAAAATAATAAGTCTTTCAATAAGTGTTATAATGTCCGTTTTAAAAGTCATTAACGTAAGACATTGCATAAAAATTATAAATAGAACTTCTACACATAGCTGTTAACTCTTGGAAAAGTAAATATCTTAAAGGTTTTCTATAATTATTTATAAGATAATTTTATCATAAATTAAAATTAACGTATACATACATTAGTTTTAATTTATTAAAAATATATTTTACTTTTTGACGTATAATTATAAGGAATTTGTATATTTTTGTGACTTATTTGGCTTCCACTTTAATTAGCTGTTTTTGAAATTCTAGCAATACTTTTTTATCGTGTCATTGTGGTTAGGGAAGAATTGAGGTGTCACAGTCGATTAGGATTTGGTTGCCAGCTGAAGAAGATGGTCGTTTTCAATGAGAAAATAAGGTGACAATGAAGTTATTAACGAAAATATTGACAAAATTGGACAACTAAAGGAAAACTCTAATGTTGTCTTTGTGAAAGATACAACTTAAAACATCCAAATGAAACTCTAATGTTGTATTTGTTAAAGAAATTTTAAATTTTGAAACCTTATTATATAAAGTATTTGCTAAATTAATTTTTACGAAACTAGCTATGTATACATAATTGTTTGAATTAAATTATTTTGTCATATTATCAATAAGTTGAATGATTAAGAACGCTTCAACTTTAAATTAATCTCAATTAAATATATTTTTACTCTTCTAAATCGAAATATTATATTTTTTTAACTAAAAAAGTTTTTTTATTTTTTATTTTTTGTCAAATACTACTTTTTTTATTCATAGAGTTAGATGATATTATTGATGTCGATAATATGATTATTAAATTTTTAAATATGCTTTTAGTCTTCTAAATTGTATATATTAATTCTTTTGTTTCTTAACTAAACTTTTTTTAGTCCTTTGGTATTGTGAAAATTTTATTTTTAATTTTTAAAGTTTGACAACATTAGCGGTATTCTTTTTATGTTATCATTTCAAATTCTTGATCAACTTATCTACACACTTTCTAAAACCAACCATTTCTACTTTACTAATTCGATCCAAAATCTCAATCAAAGACTCAATATTTCAACATTAACTAAAATCACTTTATTAAAATCAAATTTTAGTGGGTTAACTTATGTCACTCTTCCTCTTTTATCGTTGAAAAATGAAATAACGTTGTTAGTGATAAAGGTTGAATGTATTTCTTCAAATATTCTGAATGGGTTGTTACTTTTCGATAAAAAAATCTTCTAATCGAAAAAGTCGATGGTTGATTAAAATATGAAATTTCATATTTATATATTATTTTATAATTTTGTAGAAAAGGATTGAAAATAAGAAAATATTTTAGAGTTACATATATATAATGACATTTCAAACTGTTATGAAAGATTAATAATCTCACCAAAAAGTAAGCTTAAACAGCCACATATATTGTTAAAAACCTAAAATGCGCTGAAGAAGTTCGTCCACTAATTTCCTTAGTTGTCATCGTATCTGGATTTTTATTTAGTTTAAAAATAGTTTTAAAAAACTTATATAATAAAAAATTGAAAATTATAATTGTAAAAAAAGGTACATTTGTAATAGAAGTGTTTTGAATTGAATGATTAAAAGATGTAGATAAAAAGGACAAGGGTTAGGCTCCAGCCTCAGCAGGTTGATATTTGAAGAGGCAAGTTCACATGATCTCTCATTAGCATCACTACTTTATCATGCCATTGCCTACTTTATCTTATCCCTGTCATGGCCCCTAATTCTATTACGTCCACCTTCCAACTTTATATTACTTAAATATATCATCAATGTTTCGTTCAGATATTTTTCTGTTCATTTTATCTTTTTATAGATTCAGCATCAAGTAAATCATCATCATAATCATTCATTAATTATCAATGTTAGTTAAGACTTTAAAATATTAGCTATATGGTTTTCATTTTACAGATTAAATTAGTAATCTAAGTTATTCACACCAGATAATCAATAGCTTAGTAATTACATGCGCATAAACAACAAACTACGAATGAGAAAATTAATTGTTAGTTTTTCATTAATGACTTATTACTGGAATCTTATGCGTGATTAAAATTACTTATTCTAAATTAATTTACTCACTTCAAGTCTTGTTTATTGTCGTTAAAGAACTAGTCCAAATTTAAGTTCCTAAAATTCTGATGACTAATGAGTACAATTGGAGTTGGGCAAGCACATTTGAATTTAAAATACTCTTAAAAATTTTTGGAGCTTAATTTTTTGAAAGAGAAGTAGAAATGAAATATTTTTCTCTGCTGCGAAAAAATATCACTTACTAAAATAAGAAAAATATTTAAAAAATCTGTAATAACTTTTAAAAGTGAGCAACATCCTAAGAAATATTTCATTTTGAACCAATCGATGTAAAATAATAAGATAAAATCTATAAAAAAAATGTAAAAGAAAATAACAGATATAATAGAAAATATGGGGAAAATAATGATAGATAAATAATTGATTAGAGTTTAGAAATTGAGTGAATGATTTGTGAAAATAAAATTAGGTAATATACTATTATTAATGAGGTGGGTGAGTTTTAAAGGGGCAAGTGATGTATCGTGGTCATTCAACAGGTTACTCACATTTTTAGAGTGGCAAGCTCTGAAAAAAGTCCCTGTTATGTTCCTCCCTCAACCTTAACCATTAAGACTATATTTTTTCATAAAAAAGATTGAAAGAGAAATAAATAAAAGATTTTACAAAAAAATATATATAATTTAAGTATAAATTAAATTTATTTTATCTAATTTGTTTTAATTTAAGCATAAACTAATTTTATATTATAAAAAATTATGTTATTCTTTTTTATTTTAAAAATCCTAACCTAAAATTTTGTCATAACAAAACCTAAGAAAGTCTCCAAAGGATCCAATTCACTCATTCTTATCTTTCATTCATTTATTATATGCATTGCTGAATCGTTCTACGAATTTGATACCACTGTTTTCAGTCAATATGATTGTTCAATATTGAGTCACTGAATTAAAAAAAGTATTTGGATTAAAAAAAAAAAAAAAACTAACAACATCAATGGAAAGCCATATTTTGAGGAATTATGAAAGAAGTGGAATATTCATATCCACACAATCCAACAATTGGGACATTCCAAAACCCTTTTGGTCAACACACATCATATCATAATAATTTGATTCATTAGTTGATTCACTTTACATTGAATATATCAAATATGAGTACAAGCAATATTCTGAAGCAACATTATGATGAAGTAGAAGGTGTAGTGTAGAAGGTGTAGTTTGATGAAAAGAAAGGAGAAGACCAAGTAGGTGGTGAAAGATCTCGCATCATAATCCATCTTGCATTTCCTCGTATTATATAAAAATAATATATAAAATCATTATAATTTTTTACATATTTTACTTCTTAATATCCAATAACATTTTATTTCTATTCTTTTATCTCATCTCCTCTCTCAACTCACACTCAAAATTGACTTTCTCGCACTTTTTACACTCATTTTTTTTTTCCTTTATAACTTTCAATATCTGATATTCCCCTTGTCATTTTTTTTTTCTTTTAACACGTGACTTTAAATTCTTTTACTTTTAAATCTAAATCTTTTATATAATGTTTCAGATTTGAACACAGTTAAGTAAATATAAATAAATTTATAGTAAAAATATATAAAAGTTAATGTACAAGTTAATATGTAAATAAAACGAACAATTAAATTTTAATTCAACAAAATAAGATAGCATGATAAACATTTGGAGATACAAACCTAATACACATGTTTTTCTGGTGTTATTTATAACTTCAATATTCCTCAGTGATCTGTGATTCATCCTTCTTATTCATTTCAAGCACTCATATGTCCCAATATTAGTATAAAAACATAGAATTCGCATCGTTAAAAAAACATCATGAGTTTATAAAAAATTAATATAAAAATATATGCGGAAAATTTTTGTGAATATTAGGATTATTTTTATATTGATTATTTTTGTAATTGATGTAAAAAGTAAATATTACATTAACTTAGAATTGATGCACAATGCATGTTCAAATCATATTGGCATTATATGTAATCGATGTGTAAAATAAATATTATAATGTTAGTAATGAAATATTTACTTTATAAAGTGGATGAAAGAAATTGATGTATAATCTCTTGTATTATGACACAAACTCTTGTCTTCCTCCTTGCTTCTTCCTTAGATAATTTTACATTAATTATATTATTACAATTATGTGAAATAATATGTTGACAAGTTTACAAATGGATAAATTGATAAAAGAGAGTATAAATTTTTTATTTTATATACAATTAGAAAAGAATTTAAAAAATATAATAAAATTAATCGAAATTGATAAATTTAGTAAAAGAGTCTAAAATATACTAACAAGTAGTATAAATTTGATTTGAATATATAATTTTCCATTTGTATTGAAGAGTTGAGTTTAAAAAAATAAACTAACAACGATAATAGCTAATAAATGTGTATTTTGACTTTTAAATAATAATAAAAACTTAGGAAAAAAAAAAGTACTTAGTATAAAGTATAGATCTAAATAATTGAAAGAAATTAAAAATATTATTTCATACTGATTGGCCGACAATCTAATTTATTTTTTCACTCATACATATATTTTCAAAACATAGACATATTAAATAATATACACATGTTTTGGCATAAATTTTTCATCAAAATATTTTGGATAAACTAATAAATATCCTGTTGGGCTGGGTTCTCTCTAATTGAGGCCCAATAATTCAAATGGTCCAACTCCAATTAGGACAACAAATGAAATGTTTCTTTATGATAGTTGTTGCCTCCCTTCTCCCTCCAATTTTTTCGAAATCTAGAGTGAAGAAGTGAGAGTGAGGTTAAAACAGTTCCGTCGGTGACCATTTGAGGATTAGGAAGAGTTTATTAATATGCTTTATGATTAAGTTTAGAAAGACTTATTGTATCTGTTGATTTGGTATTAGTGGAGCATTTACCGTTCCGTGGGTTTTTTAATCTCTTTTGAGAGGTTTTTCCCACGTTAAATACTATTGGTGTTGTTTTCTCTGCTGTTTTTGATTGCATATTAGATATTATTGGATATTATTTGGTTGATTGACTGCATTCAGGGAGCTTCCATATTGTTTGGTTGGTAGTCCATTGTATTGGGTTTTTTAATCTCTTTTGAGAGGTTTTTCCCACGTTAAATATTGGTGTTGTTTTTTCTGCTGTTTTTGATTGCATATTGGATATTATTGGATATTATTTGGTTGATTGACTGCATTTAGGGAACTTCCATATTGTTTGGTTGGTAGTCGTCCATTGTATTGTTTCCGCTACAGGTACCCATCATATCCATATATTGACAATTACTATTCTATACTACAACACACAACAACATAAATTAACTACGTCCTTCGACTTAAGAGTAAAATCGTGTACCAATTTTTTAACTATTTTTTTCTCATTAATTTACTAACTTTAGTGTAAGTAACAAATACCGATTCGGATACATTTAAAAGGTATGAAAAGTATTATAATGTCTTACTTAGACTCAAACATTATAATTTTTATCATAATTATAAATAAATAAAAACACTGGTAAACATGATTGCAGTTTTCTATTTTAATTTTGTTGTTATGTGAAATAACATATAAGACATTTCTTTTAAACAAAAATTAAATGAAATTTCATAGAGAGCAGTCTTGTTTTTAATAATACATCATTGCGATAATCTAGCAATAACGTTTGAATTTTCTTATGAACACTGAGATGTCATATTTGAATTAAAGATTCATGTTGATTAAATAACAATTTAATTCTAATTAAAATTCCATTTAGTTTAAAAACAAAACAACTCCCAAAATATGTAAAGACATTGTGCATTTAATGTAAAAGTTATAATAACGATTTTAATTTACTTGTGAATCTTATTAGGTCCTCTCATCTTTAAAATCTCATATCTACTCTTCTTCAAAAATAAAAATTTCCTAAGATCTTATTTAATATATTATTGACACATCAATAATAAATTACAAAATTATTATTACTGTTAGTGAATGTGAATATTTTTTTAATTTATTATCAGTGTAGAATATTTCTTTAATATAAGAATTGTTTCTGATGTAAACAAAATATTTCTTTTTTATTTCTATAATTTAGAACCTTGTTTAATATTTTAGATCTTAAATTTATTGCTCATTTACATACTTGAATGAGAAGTTGTAATGAGAAGTGTTGTTACAAGATTTTGAAGGGTATCACAGTTTTTTCAAGATATGAATATCAATAACTTTTATCAAAATTGGTTTTCAAATATTAGAGCTTATGGATTAAATGATAAGATAAACAAGATTAACGTATCTTTTTCTCTTAGTTTGTTATAGTTATTTATAAGATATGATTGATTTGACAGTGTTAATTAAATTTAATGTGAGATACAAAGGAAAATATATTCAGTAAATAATTGACTAAAAACTCATCCTTAATTAAAAATATTTAAACCGTATAGTTTAAAAAAAAAGATTTTATTCAACTCAAGTCTTAAAAATAATGACTATTATTCTAAAATATTTATAATTTTTTACATTTTTTATATGCTGTATTTACCTTGTCCTCTATCAGTACAATATATATAGTCATAAATAGGAAAAAAAAGGAGTGACCCTCTAATGTTTTCTAACCACCAAATGCATCCTTATAGAAAAAAAGGTGAAAATATTAACTAAATTATTAAATATTCTTAATCATTTGTATGCATTTAATTAAAAATGTTGATCATGTAAAAATGTTTGTACACTTCCCTTCAATCATACATTTTAATATTAATAAAAAATTGTAAAATTAATTTATAGTTCATACTTTAGTGTATTATGTACATGTTGTGCGGTAAAGATTCATTATTTTCTTAGATTTGTATTAAATAGTTCAAAATTTACCCAAACAGAATAAGTGAATTTCACAGTATAAAAATATAAATTTAATCTTCTCAAATCAGTTCAAATACTTAAGTTATTAGTAATAAATTGTCAAGATATAAGTTTTATTTTTAAAATTTGTTAATGTCCTTGTTGTCTCTTTTTTTTTCTATTTTTCTTTATTACGAAACTAATATTTACGTATGTACGTACGTAGTCTCGTGCGTCTATTTAATATATTGCTTGTTTTATATATAATTTCACACATTAAATTAGTAACTTGTTTTTATTAATTTGGGGATTGAATTCAGAACAAGGAGGGCCACATGTAAGATGAACTCTCCCTGTAAAAGGTTCTGACAACAAAAAATTAAAATACAACAAAATTTGTTTTGATATTTTATCTATTTTTTCTGTCATTTCATTAAATGTAGCAACAGAAACTATGGATGTGGCATTAAATTCCATTTACACATTCTGTGGGAAAATATTTATAGAAACAACCATGGTTTGGAGCTCTTTGAAAATTGTAATTTTTACAAGCAGAACAATCATTCAAACATAACATTTACTTAAGAAATTGAAAGGTAAAATGGTGAGGAACAAAGATGAAACAGTAGGAGGAAAAAGAAAAAACAAAGTCAATTTCTTCTAGCACTTTTATATAGAGAAGTTCTGTAACTTGAGTAGAAATACAAAGCAATAATTTCTTTCTTTGGTTTGGAAGTCCTTTGTTGGGTAAAAGTATTTGTCATGTTTTTGGGCAATGCATTATTACTCTAAAATTTGTTATAAACTCTTGAAGAAAGTAATTGCTTATAAACTGAACAGCAAAAACAAGTATTGCTACCAAAAAAACGGAATTGCATATATTTCATACATTTTTTTTATTATGTGTGGTTGAGAGGTTGTAAAAATGTGGGAATTTGGTGCACTGAGAACAAGTCTTTTCAACTTATTTGTCTTTATTAATATTCTTCAAGAAACAGTGAAATTAAGGACGATTATGACCCAAAACAAATAGTGCCCACTGATGTAGGGTGGTTCTGTGTCGGTGCTTCCCCAATATGCAGAGAGGTATTCTATGAAATTAATAACTTACTTATGTTTGTAAAATAAATATGTACACATGTAAATCCATTGAGAAGCTACACTCAAACTAATTTTCAGTTTGGTTAAAACTTTTTCAAAAAGGAAACAAACCATTTTTAATTAAATGTTTAAAAATTATTATATTTTCTTTCTGAGAAAACAAAAACATTACAGCAGTAATTTTGGCGTTTGTCATTAGAGTTTTAAATAAAATTATCATAAAATACTTACAAAAGTGTTTCCCTTTAATAGTCTTATTAGCTGAAATATTTGTCAACAATAGTAGCTTTTAGTAAAAGTGCCGAAAGGTACAACATCGTATTGCTGAAAATTCCAATGGTATTGGGAATGGAATGCTCTGTTGTAATTGTCAACAATTACACAAAATTATGATATGATTTTAAATGAGAAAGCAGTATATCTTTTTTTGGGCATTTTAGTAAACTTTTTAGTATATTATAGTAAAAAGAAAAAATAACAGAGGGAGATAATTAATGATGAATTTCTATGGTCTATATCTGTAAAAGATCTAACAATTTAATTTATGTAATAAATTAAAATTAGTTTTTATTGAATATTTTCTAAAATAACTATTTTATCCCTGTCTTAAATTTTAATTTTATTTTATTAATAATATTATTATTTTATGATTTTACTTTATATCATCATTATTTATTATTTTATTAGTAATACTATTATTTATAATTGCTAATATATGAATTTATTTTATTGTTGTTACTGATAATAATTTTTTTATGTAATATTATTATTAGTTTTTATTTTATTATATTACATAATTATAACTAATTATATATTTATATTTATAAATAATCGGTTATATGTTTATTTAATATTTGTATTATTATTTTATATAATTATAATTGATTATATTATAACATATTCGATTTTATGTAGTCTATTAATGTTTCAGTAATATAAAAAAAATAAAGATAAATGAGTAGTATTTTTTCTTTCAGCTCATTTTCATATTTTTCTTCACACTTTTGAGGATGATCATAAATCGTATTTTAAGTCATTGTTTTCGTTTCTTCTTCACAAATGGTTGGAGGAATCCTCCCTCTCCTTTCAAGAAAAAAAAGTATTTGCCTGAAAACAAATACTTAAAGATCCAACTATTTTTATATTTAGATTCTACCCATAGATGAAATAATATAAAAATTAAGCACGTCATGATTAGTAACACAATGGATAAAATTTTATAAATAAAAAACATTCAGATGCAAAGTCTATAAAAAAAAAATTATATTACCATTTTACTTTATTTTAATTATAATTATTAGATATATATATATATATATATATATAGGTTTTTTTTCACTTTAAAATCTTTTTATAATTCACATTATTTACAATTTCAGAAAGATTCATTTCCATTTGTTTGTTATATTTTTCTAATTCACTTGCATTATTTACAAATTATTGTTCTTTTATTTCAATTAATCTTTATCATTTTGCATAATTAGTTTAGATTTTAGTTTAACACTTATACTTTCTATAATTTCAAAAGTTTTTATTATTAAAATACAAGAAAGACATAAAATGCTCATAAATTAATTATATCTTTTCAATCAAGATAATAAAATTCTAGTAAGAATAAATGTAAGTTTTAATCCTAACGAATCAAGTACTAAAATTAATTATTTCCGTTAAAATAAAAATTAAAAAGTTTATTATCTAAGTTGAAATTTAAGAAATATTGTTATTCTAAACAAAATTAACTTAAAATTATATTTGCTTTATATTTTGACGGAAAACTCATCACAACCACTGGATCTTGCTTCTAAAAGAATTATGGTATGGATAAATGTGTGAAATACAACATATTCAACGTATCCTGTAAAAGTTCAGATACTATGTCAACGTCCTTTGCTAATTAAATTACAGAACAGAGGGGGCAAAACAATGAAAGCAAAGGAAGAAAACTTATGGTACAACCATACATACAAAAATCACCTGGCACTCACGGTATCCCCTCCTTAAGTAATTACACAAACCTCCCCAAAACTCAATTCTTACTCGTTATGAATTCACAGAGCCCTCCGCAAAGCTTAATGACCGGATTTTCCTTTTGGTGAAAAGAATCTACTAAATCCCCGTGCATGCTTTTCAGGTGTAGTGGCAGAAGAAACTGAAGAAGAGGCTGATTTGGTGGGCCTGTGTTTTGGTTTTGATTTAGAATGCTGTACTGGGGATCTGGCTGGAAGGGTGGACTCACTGTCCGAAGGGCTAAATAAACTGCTAGAAAAATGTAAAGGAGACTCCGAACTCAATCTTTGCACAAAAGCAGAAGTAGCATTGTCCATTTCCATCTGACCTAATTCTTGAAATTTTTGGCTATTGGTGGTGGGTTCATCTTCAGTGAATCCTTCATCCTTTAGATTTATCTTACTGTACGATGAATCAATTGGGTCAGTTTGTGGACGTAGAGCATTTAACTGCTTGCCCAGAAGAAGTATGGTTTCCTGACACTCGGCTAGCTTTTCAGCAGCAGCTGTTAAATCTCTATCCTGTATTTACAATAGAAATCAATCTTAGACTTTTAACTCATCCCAGGAAATCACACATTTTAAGATACACACTTTATGAAATTTTTAATTATCATGAGAGCCTACATTTCCTAACTTAATTTTCTTTTAACATATTCTGCGACATGACATGCTAAATTCAATATGGTAATTAATATCCACAATGGAATCACAGCCTTACATGGGGAGTCTTGTGGTCATCATCTGCTAACGGGTACTCAATCCTGAAAGACAGTAAAATAAATCAGAATTTGAACCACATAAGAGATTTCCACACCCTGCTTTTCATAACATTTCCAATTTTTGGTCAAACATAAACACAAATGCTGAAAATCTGTGGAAGTAATTAGGGTTGCGATGCATGATTTCAGTACTTGTACCCAGATATTAGATGATGCCTTACCTTTGTAACTGCTGTTCTAGATCCTTGCTCCGAGCCAAAGCAGCTTCATGAGCCTTCCTTTCATCTTGAAGTTCATTCTCCAGAGATTCTATCTTAATTTGCAGACGATTCATCTCAGTTTCCAAGTCCTGGGCACGTGTTTCAAGAGAGTTGTAGGATTCTGCCATACACTTTAGCTGCGTCTCAGCCAAGCTATTTGATTTTTTAGCAGAAGCCAATTGTGATTTAACTTCAGCTAGAAGTTGTTCAGTCTCTAGCAACTGAGACTTGGTTATTTCAAGAGTTTCAGTACAATTTGACAGATCAGTCACTGCTTTTTCTTTCTCTAGTTTCAATTCTTCAAACTCTTGCATTGACAGTTTTTGTGATGCAGCATCCACTCTATAGCCTGAGACCAAATTTTCATCATCGGGAATCTCAGGATTAGAACACGAACTAAGAATATGGGAACAGCCAGTTTGATATCTTTCTCTGGATGAATTGTCTTGTACTAACTTATTTTCAGGCAAAGCAATCTTATCTATGCAATCAGGACTGTTACTCTCAACTTCTGTGCCCTTGTAGCCAAGAACATTAAATCTGAACTCACTTGCCTTACCCAGAACATCGGACAGGTCAAGAACAAGCTGTAGCAAACTTGCATTGTTGTTTAATATTTTATCAAATGTGACGGAGAACTCCTCAATCTTTTGCCTCATTTCATTTCCATCACAAGATATGTCATGAAATGTCATTGCTTCCTTGCCAAGGAGCAGCACAAAGTCATGAATCCGAGAAATTGCAGCTTCCAAATCTGAAGTTATATGCACATGTTCTCTGGGTTGCTGGGATGAAACGATGTCCTTTTCAAGGTTTAAGCCAGCATCTTCAGGATCATCCTTCTTATCACACGTAGCATCAGAAGGATGGGCATCAGCTGAGTGGCGGATAGTAATGTCATGCGAATCTTCAAGCACATGTTTAATATCCTCCACAATCTTCCCTATGTCAGCATCCTTGGCTAAGGACTCAAAAACCAGTAATATTCTTGATCTAAGTTCTGTTGCTGACATCAAAGCATCAGAAGAAACTTGATTTGGCAATGGATTTGAATTGCCAATTTTTTCAGACGGACCTTCTTTGCCAATACTGACTTCTGATACATCACCATTCACAATGTCAGTTGTCTTATTGTTTGAAGAAACTGAAACAGGGGCGTCTACACTGGAATCATTTGACAAACGAGCCAACTTCTCCACTTCCAGAAAGTCATCCATTAGTTCCAACTTATTAGAGACTTCAGATTTGCTTGATTCCTCAGTGCACTTTTCTTTAGGAAATTCGGATAGCCCAGGAACTATTGCTGTAGACCAAGATTCAGCACAACTTACTGTATCGTCATTTCCATCTTCAGACATGGAGACCAAGCTTGGTGCACTGCTTGCATTTTGATTATAAATGCTTTCGTGAGTTATCTGGACGATGGATTTTGGAGATCCTTTCAGCTGGTTACTTGTCTGAGCTTGTGCTTCCAAACTTTGAAGTTTGCTCAGTGTTTTAGCGCACATACTCCTTGAGGCTTGCAACTCACTGTTACGTTTGGCCAAAGCTTCTTTAAGCATTTTTGTTTCTTCTTCCATTGCCAATAAACGCTCAGTAAGAAATTCATTATCCTTCTGGAATTTCTGCACATTCTCCAGGGAGAAATCGGGTAATGGAGACAAATTAGGGGAAGCAGGCTTCACAGGGGACTTCCTTAATCGACTCTCTCCAAAATCTCGGCCAAGGCTTTCAACTTCTAGCTTCATCTGTGCAAGTGCAGCAGGACCAGGTAACTTTTTCCTCACAAGACCACGTAATCTTTGGCACTCAGCCTCTAACTTGGCAATTTTTTTAACACCCTCCATCTGCTGCTTGTTAGCAGCTTCTGCAGACCTCATACTCATGTTTTTTTCTTCATTGCGAATTTCAAGCTCTTTGGAAACAACATGTAGTTCATATTTAAGTGAATTATTTTCCCTTTCACATGCTTCAATGTTGCCCTTAAGAAGCTCAATTTCAGCCTCAGCACGAGCCTTATCTTCACTTAATTTGATTAGCATGTTAGAGCGCTCCTGCAATGATCTTGACAGGGCCCCATTTTCAGCAGCAGACCTTAGAAGTTCCTGTTCAAAATTCACTATCTTTGCCTCGAGCTCCCCCTTAATCTGGTCTAATTGCTTGGTTTTTGAGAGAGCAACTTCCTGTATTTTCAGCTCATGTTCTTCCTTAAGGTTTCGTATTTGTCGCATACACTCTTTAAGAGCGCCATCTAAATGTGTTGCACGATCCTCTGCAGTGAGTTTTAAAAGAGTTACAGATTCTAGATGATTCTTCAATGCCAAAGCCTCAGCTTCAGCCTTTTCCCAGCCTGCAGTATTTTAAAACCATTAAGAATGATGAGAATCTATTTTACTTGATACAGCTTCTTCAGCTACTTTGGCATGTAATAAGATGGTAAATAAAATTATTAAGCATTTTACCTGATACAGCTTCTTCAGCAACTTTAGCATGTTGCTTTACCATGCTTTCCTTGGTATTTATCTCGGAGTTTGCTGCAGACAGCTTTTCATTAATTTCCTTGACCTCATCCTCCAGTGACTGAACTTTTTCCTCATATGTCTTCACTTGATCCTCCAAGCTAGACAGATGTGAGTAGGATTCCACAGAGATTTGGAGGTAGTTTGGTTTCTTGTTATCCTGTACACATGTGAATCGAAAAAATAAATAAAATGAAAAAAAATAAAAACTATTAACTAAAATCACATTGTTGATTCAATCAAACAAAGGATAAGAGTTACTAGTCATATATAGTTGACAATCCATGTTCTACTCCTAGACACACACACTAGAGAGTGAATACATGCTTAACAGCCTGCTAAGAATGGGAAACTTGCGGAAGATGGGAATCAAAATTAATAATTAAATTATTAACAATGAGACTAACATCCACAAAGTGGCAAAAACTATAGACATTAAAAATTGCTGAAACAGTTAGACTCAGACAAGAAAAAATAAAACAGAACTCAGTTGCTAAATAAAACTCAAGGTGGGAAAATTTTCAAAGGTACAAAAGTTTCGCACATATTTATGCAAACAGACAAATATACCTGGTTGTTGGAAGCATCGGAGGAATCCAATGCAGTAGCTGCTTTCTCAATCACAGCCTTCTCCGATGATTTTTTCTTCCAAGGCCAGCGTCGATCCATCTCAAACTACAAAAGCCAAGCAGCATCAAACACGTAGATTAGATTTCACCACTCAAAATTCTCACACTAACACAGAAACAGACACTGTGGCGCAAACTCCATAATCAATCCCACCGCCGTCAACGATAATTAGATTCAAATGACAACAACAAAATAACCAACCCAACAAGAATCATCTAGTAGGAATTCAATTTTCACATCTTCAAAATTCCAAACATCTTAATTATTTAGGCAAAGAATATTAGAAAAAAAAACTACCTCGGGATGCAACCTAATAGCTATGCATTGTAGCGTAGTGCGTATGTAAATGTAAATGTGAGTGGTAAAAACAGATTGAATTGAAGTACGGTTTGGGATGAGGATAGAAGGAAAGTACTAAATTGGTGAAACGCATGGAAGCAGCATGGTACTGCTTCTGCGCGTGGTGGAGTGAGAGTGATGGAAATGAAGTGGTATTTATGTAACGGCGATTTCCGAGATCTAACCAAACCAACCACCGCACTTGGCTAATGTGGAGGTGCGCGCATGCTATAACCGTGCACCATAACTATCAAAAGCCACATAATATTCTTTTCTCTCCACTGCACTCCACTCACTGCTCAAACTTGAGAGTAAAGCAAGTTAGTGGCCATGCTCATTTTTATTCTTCAAAAGATAAAAGTGAGCTTTCGTAATGATTGTTTATTGTGCCTAACCGTCTTTATCGCCCAAATTAGATCCCAATTAATCGAAATCAGGTATCGCAGATTAGCACCACCACAATTAATTAATCTTGGCAAAATCATTCAATGTGCTAAGGAATGAACCAAATGTTTCTCATTTCTAAAAACAGCAACAATTGGAACCGCACGAACAGAATCTCACCGACAATTTAAAGAAAAAAATGAAAAAGAAAAAGATAAAGTTCTCCCTCCATGACCAAAAATATGAAAATAAAATTTAAAAAATAATAATAATAATAATAATAATTCGTGGCATGCAGTGCACTGTGCAGTTTCACTGAAAATGTTGCCCGCAGGAAGTCAGAGAGAGGAAAAAACGTGAATGATAAACCAGCGAAGAAAATGTGACTAAAATAAACTTACAACAAAAGGAAGCGAAGATAGTGTGAGGCGAGAGGAGCAGTGGAAGCAACAATGCTATGTCGTTTAGAATTTATAATGGAAGCCGGAGAGAGTGGCGGCAGTGGTGGCGGCGGCGGCGAGGTGGTTGCTATGTTCCTAAGATATTGAGAATAGAAGGTGTGCAGTTTGTGTCTCTTGAAGCTTAAAAGCAGGGTGTTGAAGGAGACGCGAAACCCATTTTGTTTGAAATTTTGGTGAGGTAATTAGAATAAATGTGTTAAATAAAATAGTGGTGTATTGTGCAATCTTGATTAACGCGTAAGAGAGAACAGCTGTGTGTTTTTTGAAGCAAAGTGAAGATTGAAAAGGGTTAGTGGTGGTTTGACGTAATTGACCCTTTGGGATGCTTAGAATGGTTTGTGTCAGAAGCAAGCAAGCATCTGAATTGTGAGCTGTATCCGATTTTGGCAAAGGAAAGTAAGTGGTGGCATTGGTTTTCTTTACTTTGGGATTCCTAAGTGAGTGAATGGGAATGATTTAGTTTTTTAATATATATAGTTCAAGTGCGTTAGAGAACAAGTGTGATTGCTCGGAATGAGTTTGGACCACTGTTACTCACTGGCATTTTACACTGTACAGCTCACAAATTTTGGTGTGTAGCTACGCATGGTCACTGCTCACTTCCCATTGCATAAGGTCAAGTTATTCATAAATTCTTCTACTAAATTTTATTGCATGCACAATTTATACCTCTTCATTTTCATTAAAAATAATGTCCGTCAACCTTAAAGCTCAGCATCCACCCAACTCATGTCATCAAACCAAATCCCACAAATTATTTAAAATTTGCATTCAAGCACAATTATTTTATGTAAAAAATGTTCTTCCCCAAACCTGATTCATATCCATGTAATGCCGATAGCTTTTGCATGTGATCCATTGGATAGTTTGATTTCTTTTATTGCTGATGTTATGAAAAGAATAACATTTCACATCTCTTGGTAATATAATCATACCGCTGTTCCCTTTTTTCAAAGCAAAGCAAGGTATAAGAATGTTTAATTTAATTGGCTCAAAAGTGCGGAATTTTTTTTAAAATAATGTAAAAAAAAAAAAAAAACACATTCAGTAGTGGGTTTATCATTTATGTTTATTAGCTTTATAAATTTGGAAAACTAAACTGTTAGACAGAAATAAGATGTCACACAAAACTTTATACCACTGTTATGGATAGGTAGGGGAAATTATCTTCCAGCCTACTCAACTGGAAAAGGTCCTAAGAAACAAAAGAATTCAGCTTTAAAGCAGATAAGTGTTCAATAAATTATTATATTGAACTAAAAACACAAGAGTTAGAAGACTAAAAAAAGTTATTATCCTCAACAACGGTGACTGTTATTTTACGGCAATTTATGGAATTATAGTTTTACCGTAATACCATTTGCTTAGAAACAATTATTGTAAAATTGCTTTCACTTTAGTTAATGACTTTATATTTGAATTTGGTATGTCTAAATGGATGCTTTCTTCTTCTATTTATTTTTGTTTTTCATCCGCAAACCTTCGTTTTTTCTTTTTTTATAGTTCCAGAACCTGTTACACTAAATAAGTTTCATTAATAAATAATATAGTAAAAAATAATTATAATCAATTTTAATATATTAGAATGTGTTGTTTAAAATTATTTTAATAAAAGAAGGTATTACATGCTGAGATGGAAACTTATATATATATATATATATAGACGTGAATAAAGTGAAATATTACCTAATTTTAGTGATAAAATAACTATATAATAGTGGTCTAAAATTTTAATGAAACATTCATTATATATTTTCAATTTGTTTCATATTGTTTTTCTCTTTGTTTAAAAAAAAGTTATTATAACAGATGACATATTTATTACGTATTATTTTTAATATGTTTAAAAAATCAAACTTTGTCCATTATATCTCTAGACCTACTTCTTGCACGGAATTACACCTCCTTTAGTGTGTAAAAGTATAAAATACAGTACATTAAACAAAATAAAAGAAATATAATATTGGAGAAGTCAATAATCCAGATTTATATAAGTAACTGAAAGTATATTGCTTTAGCTAAAAACAATTGTCATTTTATTTTTCAGTTGAAAAAGTTAACTTCGTTTAATGGTTTAAAAAATCATTTTCAAAGGTATTTATTTTTAAATTAATTTTTCCATCTAAATCTGATTTGTCCTTGTCTCTCTTGTATTTGTTGAGTTATCATGAGCCTCATCATTAACTACTTGTTATATTTCATGAAATTTGGCTGAGTAATTTTTAGTTACTCATTTTGTAGATAAATAGATTATAATGAATGTAACGTTCTTGCAAATAAGAATGTTACTAAATTCATTTATCATATCAACACATTCTAAAGGATGCAACTAATACATGGTCCTATATAAAAAATTAAATGTGATATAAACAGTAAGCTATACAATATATTTATGATTCTTTTACAACTTAAAAATGTCAATCAACTTAGAACTAATAAGATATATGATGTATATCATAATTTCAAAATAATATTGTCTATGATTTATTATCCAATTTCCATTTATGATTCTCGAAAACATGATATAGACTTTTCTCGGGGAGATGTTGAATTTGGACGTGTGCTAAGTAATACATGGTCAAGATGAAAACAAAAATAGTTAAGAAAAATAGTTGGTGGGTCCAAATCAGAGAAAAAATATAAAACACCTCTGATAATAACTTAAAATATTAAAGTTGAAAATGGAATTTAAAATCTTAATTAAGAGATTAATGTGTGAAATCATTGATGCTAACACATCAAGAATAAAAACTGATTTAGATAATGCTGAGTTTCACTACATTTATTAATCTGTGTGTTTTGAAGTAAAAAATTGTATCAATATTTATTTTTTAAATGTAAAATTGGTGTTTAATTCTTGTCTTGTGGAATAACAAGTATATTTATATGTGTTTATTTTCGTATTCATGTTCGCACTCACTTACTTACTATATTTTTTTTTTTTGACGAAAATTACAAATTTGTGACAAAGTTAACATAAATATTATTTTTCTTCAATGTCAAACTTAAAAAAATAAACTATAATTATATAAATATTAAATAATTATAAAAAACATATAAACATATAATTAAAATTTTACTACAATTAAAATATTTATACTTCTAAAAATATGGCAAGAAAAAAATTACTTATATGATTTGAATAATATTTTTAGAGATCAATTGAGCTGAACTGTTAAGAGATGATGAAAAATTAAATAACGAAAAAATATCCTTTTAAATAAAACAAATGACGAGAAATTGAATAACGTAAAAACATCTTTTAAATAAAACAAAATGAAGAATAGAGAAGAAAAGGAAAAATATTTTTTTTAGATTATTTGATAAGTTAATGTTGTACCCGACTTAAAATTACAATTAAACATTCTTATATATCAAACAATAAATAAAAGATAAAAATATTTAATAAAAATAAATGATTAAATACGTATTCTACAATAAATTTAATTCAATAAAATTGATATTTATATTAATATTTCATTCGAAACATAGTAACACACAAAAATATGTAATCAAAATTAAAATAAAAATTCTTAAAAATGTTATGAATATCAAATAAGTGAAATAGTTGAAGACGGTAATGAAAAATTCTATACTAAAAGAATAATTTTTCAATGAAATGAAGTAAAGATTTAAATAGAATGATTAAAATAGTTTTTTAATTATCTAAAGTACAATTATTTTTAATAATTTAAAAAGAACAAGTGTGAGGAAGAAAATAAATAGAAAGCACTTCTCTTACTATTAAAATGAAGATAAATTCACAAAATATTGGTAAAGACAAATTTACTTGACATCATAGAAACATTGTTAGCACCTACGACTACAGTGTCTGAACCAAGCTCTAGCGAAGCTAGATTTATCCGCCATTAATTCCTTACTGATTGCAAAAGCAAAAGAGCAGAGAGTGGTGAGAGAAAGACAGAGACTATATGGGATCCAATGACTAAAGTTGAGAATAAGGTTAAAAAACAAATGTTGTCCCCACTTACCCACTTGTGACAGTAAGGTGCTATTATATTCTCTTTCATTAGTTCTTTTACTATCATAATACTTCATAAAAAATAATTGGATGAAAAGTAAATGTATTCAGTATTTCATACTTGTAAAAAAAAGAACAAATTAACCCTTTTTTAATAAATAAAAAGACTCACGGGATTTTTTTTAGAAAAATTCAAATATGGGTATCAAAGGAATGGGACCACGTTGGACTTTCCAGGTTCCAATTTCAAGACTGCAAGAATGGAATCAAAAGTTACTTTAGCTGTAACTTTTACATAAACTTCATTATCACATATTATTGTATATTTTATATACTTTAAATAATTTTCTAGTGGTGGTAAAAAGCTTTGATATTTAGTTTGAGTTGAAAGAGAGAAGAAAACAGAAAGAAATTGTAAGAGCATAAAAAAGTAATAAAAAGGTAAAATTTAAAGATGACTGATATCAGCAAATTAGGAAAAAGATAATGAAGTTTTTTTTTTCTTAAATAGAGAATAATTCGTTTGTTAGCACCATTGAGTTAAACAGGGTTAAGGATATTTAAGAGCTTTAAGGACGAGATTCCAAAATAAGAATAATTATATTCTTAGAGGTGTTTGTTGCATCCTATTTCAACTGTGCCAACACTACGAAACATGAAAAAAAGGAACATTTACCTAAAACCAATTCCGTGAAGCACGTAAGTTTTGTTGTATAGTTAAAGAAACACCAACATATTATACCAACATATTATATACAGATTAGACTACAGCACTAAGTGGCTATGCATTTGGTGTATCAGCCAAAATCTGAATTACAGTGAAAAGATTCTTTAAAACTTAATTGCTACGTGTGAACGAAAGTTGGATGCAATGAATTAGTGTGTATGTTGTATTAGTGCGTGTGATTTTGACTTTTAACTTCTCAGAGTCATTTTCTTGAGGCTTCTTCCATTGACATGCCAGCTTATTAGTGTAGTAGTGATGTAAAATCTCTTCCCTACTAATTTTTATGTGCTCCAAAGTCCTAATCTCTCTCCAAACTTTTTTCTTTGTTAATGGCATTCTCTAAAATTTGGTAATTCCTTGATGGCATGCCTTCCTCTTTGTCTCTTTAAATAAAATGGTTGGCTTTATTTGCGTCTTTCTTAGATTAAAGAAATTGATGGAAAGTGATTCACCAAAAAAAAATTGACGAGAGGTGGAAAAACTGATTGAGAAGCAAAGGCTTTGAAATGGTGTCACCACACAAAGGAAAGCAAAAGGGAGTGGTGAAGTAAACGAGCTAACAACCAGATTAGAAGTGTAATTGTTATCCATTTAAACAATAATCAAACACATTTGTCTAAATCAAGACCTTTTCCATCATGAAAGTAAACAAATATTATTTTTAATTACAAAGAATGGAACAAAAGCAATCTTGCGATTCTTATCCTTTGTTTGCAATGAGAAGGGTGGGCATGTGTGGGTCATGGGTGGGTCATGGGTCATGGGTCCAAAATCCCCAACCCTTGGGGGACCCAAATTCGATCATTTCTTATTATGAATTTCTCCATTTCTCTTCCTTATACTTTTGACTTACGTTATTTGTCTTTTATAATCATTTTTAGTATTGATTAGAGACACAAACCATACGAGATAAGGGGATTCTCCAAAGGACCCCAAATAATTCCAAGATATCAACGTCATCATCTAGACCGCAAGCTAATCATAACATAATTACTCATAACAATCATTAAATTACGAGTTGGATTCTGCATAGATGGAGACACTCACTCTATGAGAAACTATTTGCAGCTCCACCTATGATTTTGATTATATATACAATTAACTTTAAAATATTATGTAACAAACAATTGGTGAACTTCAATTTATTATAGGAGAAAACTATTTTTCCTAAATATTTAATCAAGGGTTTAATCTCCAAATCTGTATCTGTATCAAAGAATATTTAGTAGGAGAAAGTCCACTTCTTAACCAGATTTTAGTGTCTTGAAAAATTATTTTTTTACTAAGAGATTTGTTTAAAGAAAAGTTAATTAAATGTTTTTCTTATTATCATATTATAAGGGCAACTATCTGATGGTTAATTTTTCTTGACACTTTATATGAGGGTCTTCCTTCCTACTTACATTCTTTCAACTACTGAACTCAATTTTGATACATTACTTAATATATTCGAGTCCAGATCTACTTGAACTAAAAAAATGTTGCTTAAAACGTTTAATTTTGCTTCCTCTTTTAGTTATTTATGAAATTATTATTCAATCAATTAAACTTGATTTTAATGTTTTAATCTTTTTATGTTAAAATTACTAAATAATCAAAACTTATATTCCAAATATTTATATTTATCTTGTGTTTGGATTAGGAGATGGATTTAAGAAGATGGAAAAAAGACCATTTGAGGTAAAAGTATATGTGTTTGGGAATGATGTGATTAAATTATTATTATTAATATTAATAATATTGTTAATTTTTTTATTATTGTAATTTTTATTTTTATTATTATTATTTTATTATTATTTTATTATTTTCATTATATTATTATTTTTAGTTTTTAATATTAATATTATTAATATTTTTTATAATTATCTTATTTTTATTATTTATTATTAATATCTTCTATTATTATTAATATTTTATTATTATTATTTGATAATTATATCAAATTATTATTATGTTATTCGTTATAATATAAATATAAATATAACTAAATTCATAATAAGAATAAATTAAATAAAAAATATAATAATATATTTGTTATAATATATATTTATTATATAATAAATATTTTATTGTATCCACTTATCTTTCTTTGCAAATCTTTTTAAGAAAGAAAGTTTGTCTGGTTTTCATAATTTTATTATTTTTTTATTCCTCAGTATGTGATCTTTTCATGCATTTCCATCTTCACATATTTCCGTCGTTTAATCAAACGACCCCTTAAAGATAAACAAGTGTGTCACAGCTAACCCTTTCTCATTAAAATTTTAATTAGTTCACTATAATGAAAATATTGATTCTTCCCTAATTTGTTAATATTTGTGAGGTTAATGTTATCTTTAACACTATGTTTAGATCTATGTTTATAAAACTGCAACAAGAACCTTACTATTATGCAGCAATCTAAACTAGCAACTACCACCAAGCACACCACCTTTACATGTAAAAACACTCCAACTGGCCAACGCCAAAACAATGAATGGCCAACTTAAGTAATTTAATTTCAGAAGGATAAATTTAGAATTTTAAAATTTAAAAGAGTGCAGATTGAAATTATGGGAACACAGAAGGAAACGGCCTTATATTACCTCAAATTCGAACTGTTTTTCTTGTAAATCGAGATTCGACAACTGAGCCCAGATGCACAAAGCAAACAACGGACCAAAGGGGGTTGGGCCTAGGGTGCAAAAAGAAATACCCGGAAAAGGTTAAAAAGGGACAAGCCCATATCAATAAGAGATTCACAATAACAGTTTCAAAGTCCGGTTGTGTCATCTTATTTTAAAATGTGACTCCGATGGGGTGCCATCAAATTGTTAAATTTTTTGTAAAATAAGAATCAGATAGAACTCATTCGGTTGTCATTAATAATACTTCTTACTAGTTGTTAATAAATACCAAAAATTGTTTACCTACAATTTATTTAAAGGTATAATTGAAGATTTTGAAGAAAGGAACGAGACTAGAGATCTTTGAACCGGATGACCTTCATCTTCTTCACAGCAGCTATGGAGATGTAGATCCGTTTGTGCTTTGGAGTAAACAGGATAAAGACATCATTGGGCTGTCACGAAAGCTTATGACAGGGGTGAGTTTACAAATGTAAGAACCAGGGAGGAAGATATCTTTATTTTTACATTTTTTTTTTAAGTAAGGACGTAATTGTCATATAAAGTATGAAGGTACATAAAGAAGGCATGGGCGTAAAGGAAGAATTCGTCTTCAGAATATTAGTTTCAAACTAAAAAAATGGGCCAAACCCAGTACCAGTCCAGCGGCCATAACATTACTTCAGCAAAAAAATGGGAAAAAAAAAAGATAGAATAAAATAAAAAAAAATGATTATGCTAATTTTCTATTTAAAATAAATTCTCAATCTTTATTTTTTTTGGACAGAGAGCTCTTTAAAAAATTTCCCATCTCTTGCATAATTGTTTTTGGCACATGATTGTTGTGTACATGAAAATTAGGGCCCTGAGTGATTGATTACATTGACCACAACTTTTGGATCTCAGGGCACTGTTGCTTCTTCAACATCTCACTCTGGTTTACTTGATACACATTTTATAATCTTATTACAACACTTTTGGTGCACGTTGCTTCTTTTTTTGAACACTATGGATAAAACAATAAACAAGTTATTGTGTTCACAAAGTTATCATAAACGTTGAAGATGTCCAATCATTAGGTGTGGCGTAATATTTCTTGTATAGATCAAATGGAGATCACCAGTTTCGTCCTTCACGTGTGGGTCGATTTACAATCCTAATTTCCCAATTTTATCATTCATACAAATTATTAACTGGAATATATAGAGCATGATGAACACATTCCTTGTTAGATAGACAGACTCATGTGCATAATTTCAAAATTGACCATTTATAGCAGGAATATATCCACGACCTACACAAACCCTCGCACTTTTCAGCTAATATACTATTTATCAGCTCCCACTTTTTGGCTAATGTACTATTTATCAGCTCCCACTTTTCTATCTTTTAAAATAGGCCACACTTTTCACGAGTTAGTAAACTTGGTTTAATATTTATTTACCCTAAAATATTCCGATGATATATCTACTATCTTTGCTATGAGCTAATTTTGATTTATTATGTATTTTTAGTCCTCTATTTGAAATTATTAAAAGCAAATATTCCAGCTAGTCTTTTTAATATTTGAACATTACTTTCATTCTTGGCAATAATAAATATTTTCTATATATTTTGTCTAACCTAGGTAGTCCTTATGCTAAAACGAATAAAGATACTATTGGTGATTTGTTGTTGAATTATTGAATAGTCTATTTTATGCGTAGGACAACTCATTGTAAATCATATCAAGCTTATGTTTTCATGGTTCTGATCTGTGGATCTAAGTATATATAGACTTAGTTAGTACCTTTCTTTGATATGCTCCATGTCTATGCATAGGTTAATAAGTTTTGCAATCCGTTATCAGTCCAATCATCTCAAATTTTCCCTTTAAATGCTTTTTATCTTGTATATATTTATTGGTTTTAAACATAAATTGAAACATTTTATGTCATCCCTTATTTATTGGTTTTAAACATAAATTAAAGCATTTTATGTCATTGTTTATGGTTATCTTTATTATTTCTTTTTCTATTTTCTATCAAGTAGTATTAAAGTTAATGATTGATGACCCACTCAGATAAGTACAATTTGATTTCTATATAAAAAGTTTTCTTTATAGAAGTTTTAAGCAAACATGTCCCGTTAAGTGTATGAATGAAGGAGGCACAAGTGAGAGTCATTTGTAAATGAGATACTTATGTTTGAATATGCTGAATGAAGGAGGCACAAGTGAGGGTCATTTGTAAATGAGATACTTATGTTTGAATATGCTTCCGCTCGAAAGTAAAGTGTATGAATATGGAAGAAGGTCTCTCACTTCAGGAAAAGATTGTTAGATATTCAAATATGGATCTAAATTTCAAGTTAAGTAAAAATAAAAAAAGTTGAGTAACATATAAAAAATATAACTCATAAACTTATTATCTTAAAATTATGAGTTAAAAATAATATAATTGATTTATGTAAATTTGACTCTTGTCTCGTACTTATTTTATCTCTTTTATGTTTTCTTAATTCTTTGAAGTCTTTTTAACATTCCAAAGCTTCTAGCATTAACTCAAAACTTCTAACATTAATGAAAATTGAAAACTATTTTATTAACCAAGTCATGTCAGAAAATGTTTAGTATCTAAAACTGCTCAATTTCATTACGTATTTATTATTACTTTTAATTTCTTAAAATCGGCCATACAGTTTGATGTTAACATTTTCCATTATTTTTAGTTATCTACTATACTTGTATCCTTAATCTTTATATAATCATCTCAATATTAATGAAGTTGCCTATAGTATATTCATAATATTTATGTTTTACTTTCAATATCGATAGTTTTTACAGTGTAAATAATCTATGTAAAATGTGTTTTGTGGTAGTGATAAACACTTTTAGAAGAAAAATGGTGAAATATATGTATATTTTTTACAGATTAAAATCAACTCATGCATAATCAACACTCTGCTTTAGTTGATTGTTTACATGATTAATTTTTTTTAAGCTGTCAAATAGGAGAAATATAGAAAGGTTGTCCTGAATTAACCAGCACTATTTGAACAGTTAATCTGTTAAAATTAAGTATTGGAGGTATCGTGTGTTGCTTAACTCAAAGACATGTTTGCTTTACAGAATTGGTAGTTCATCTTCTGCAAACGATGCTGACACAGCAAACATTCTATATCGAGGAAAAAATTGTTTATCACATTATATTTACATTTAAGTTAAAAAAGAGAGTCTAAAGTCTAAACTAACTTAGCTTCGTAGGAACATATAACTGTGATCAGTAAAGTGATGACGCGCCTACCACATGTAAAGTCTCTCGTTTCTACAGTTATGTTCATCTTTTCTTTTGCTTTTGTTCCCACCTGACGTAACCATTTTTTTTTAAGACACCCTGCCCCACTCATATTTCTTAATATTCATACAAATTTTAAATTCAGTTTTTATGTGCTGTTCTCTTCTCATAAATTCAAATTTATCATACTCATTCACATAATAAAAGTTTATATTAAATCAATACACGATATCCGCAAAACTTCACTTCTAATTAACATGAAAAACAACTAAATGTTGGCCCCGAAATTATTATTTTTTATTATTACTAGCAGGAATAAAAGTATCGTATGCATATCCACATTTTTTTAAAATTTTAAGACAACTCATTAGTGAATGATGAATAAACCAATATCTTAAATATTATATTGTAATTCTGATTCTTTTATCCGTGACTTTGATGTCTTTATTTTCTTTGTAAATTGAATCTTTAAATTTCAGAGAATTTTTATTTTAATCAAATCCTCAATTCTATAAATATTTCATTTCCAATTTAATTGATGTACGAATCCAATACATTTATTTAACATACTATAATAAATTATTTAACTGATTAAAATATAAAATGAATAAACGTAAATAAAATTGAGAACTTAACCCAAAAAATATGTAAGGAAAGAGAGACCAAAATTGCGAATCAATAATAGAGAAAACAAAATTGTAAATTAGTCCAACAATTTTTCAATATTATGGATTTTTGAACAATATAAAAACATTTAACTAAAAATATACATCAAATGAGTGTATACGGATTACTTTTACTGTAGCTATAGATTCTTGAAACCAATAGAGCTTATTCCAGAAACGAATTAAGAATTGGAACAAACACAGTGGACTGCAATCTCCAGAGCAAAGTCAAAGACTGATCAACCATCGTAATTAAATATTTGTAGAGAAATTGTCGCGAGTGATGTATGGAAGAAGTGAAGTAACCAGAGAAGCAAAATTGTGTAGTTGATGATATGGAAAGAAAGAAGATGATGATGATGAGTGATAATTAAACGTGGTGCTTGCTTTTTCCTTCACGTGGGTTGATGGCATGGTATTGACAAGTCTCATTTGCCCTCTCTTTCTATGATTGCATCGTGCTAAAAAACAAACAGACGGAGAATCTATAATAATTGAGCGTGGTGAAATTTGCTTGAATTATTAAACGTAATAATAATATTATTAATAATATAATAGTAAAAATGAATATACAGGTTGAAAAGCAATAGAATTGGAAGCCGGGACGACCGGGTGAACCATTGTGGCAACCCTTTGCCATCTCCTCAGCATTCTCCGCTGAATTGCACTGCAACAAACAATGTTGTTCTTTTTGTTGTTGTTGAGGTTGTTGTGTCGTGTTTGGTTCAGTGGAGTAGCGTTTGAGATTGGAGGAAGAAGTCGAGGTTGTTTATGAGAGGGAGGTGGCAGTCGTCGGAGCAGAAGGAGGGAGGAGCGCCGGAGCGTGAAACGAAGCGGAGGAGCTGTTCGAAGAGGGTTTCGTCGCAGGGAATGGCGAGAGGGCCGTGGTTGGAGAACCCGTACTCTTCCTCTGCTTCTACTAGAAGCTTCTTGAAGACGGGGTGGTTCAGGTAGGTGGCGCGCACCACAAATCTCCTGGAGTTGCTGCCCACGCACACCGCCACGTGTCCCGCCGGAACATCGGAGGGTATTCCTCGGTGGGCCGACATGCGGGCCTTGCTGCGCCACCGCCGCAGCATTTGGCGGAGCCTGACGATGTGCCGGATTCTGGAGCATTTTGACATTGAAATTGCCATTTTCCCCTTTCCACTCTCTTTGGTTTGGTTTGAGAAAGGAAAAGGAAAATTGGGAGTGGGAGTGGAAGTGGGGGATTGGAAAAGAAGGTTGTGCTCTTCTTTTATAATGGGATTCCTCACACTGTGCCCTTCCTCTTCCTCATAATTACCAAACAACTGTCTCCTCTTTTGTAGCCTTAATTAATAAGATGTAAGCTTAATTAAGTTTTAATATTTTCTTTTTGAATAATTGTTGTTTTGAGTATTTTATTTTATGAAACTATTTAATTGATAATTGTTTAACTATAAGCACATGAAAAAAAAATTATGTTTGAGGAGAAAATTCACCAAATGTAGAATTGAGATTGGTTTTATGCAAAGTGAAGAATTTAATTATTTTGCTTAAAAAAATGGAAAGCACGCCTAAGAAATAGAGCTGGTAAATGTAAGGAAACAGTAGTCAACAGAGAAGTGTGTTCTGGATTCCTAAAATTGCTTGATCTGAGTGGAAGGCAAAATCATGAGTGGCCTGTTTGTATTAAGTAATGCACAATTTCAGGAACTCATAGCCTATAGCTAGGCGTGTCACAAAATCTTTGCGCTCCTTTTTCTTATGAAATGGTACAAATTTTTCTTGAAAAATGTTCTAAATGTTGTACGCTCAAGTTCTAAAACTTATTTTTTGTATGGTTAGAAATGTCCATAAAGCTCATAAAAATTGATTTTAGTAAACAAAAGAAAACCGAATTGAACTATTTTTGTAATTTTAGAAAACACATCATATTCTGTTTATCTTGAAAGCAAAATAAGTCAGTTACTAAAAAGAAAGGGTTTTAGCAGCCGAAGTGCCATTTTGATCTTTACACCTTGAAGAATATTTTAAAAATTGAAAAAGAGAAGCGAGTAGCTTAGGGTCCATGCTTCACCATTGAGGTTAGGCTGACCCACTAATAAAAGATGCTTTCTAGTTAAGCTCTATTTGAAAAAGTGGCTTAGGATATTATTGTCAATAAAACAACAAAATAATCTTAAATAGAAGCCCCTTTGAGGAACCATTTTCCAATCTCCAAATCTGACTACACCCATGTGCCAAGATACCCCATTCTACCTTTCTTTATAATTCCCAAAAGAAACAGCCAAAAGCACCCTCCTAATTCCTCCACTCCCCATATTTCCACCATCTTACCCAATCCCATTTTAGCATCATTTTTTCTTAATTCATCATACACATCAAACATGCAATGACGACAGATGTCACTTAAAAGCCTCCAATTAAGATTAAAATTCACTAATTTCCTTGTTTTGTTCCCCTCTATAAAATATGAAAGAGCAGTACACAACTATGGTGCCTGCAGGAGAATAGAGTTAAGGGCCAAATTTTGCAGATTATGATTTATGGGTCCACTTTGCATGTTTTAGTTAGTAGGGTGCATCCCCCCTGATTAAGTGACCCTTAGAATAATTTCACCATAGAACCCCACTTGGTGGGATTTATAAGGCTCATGCCATTATTTGCGTTGTTCAATGTTTTATAACAAAACACATATCATAGCAAATCTCCAAATTAAGTTAAGAAAACATGAACTAAGAACAATTTGAATAATGTCATTTAGTTTGTAGCTACAGAGTCATGTTCTATATATCCCCGTAGTTTGTTGTTTACCTTCTGGTTTTTCACGAATTTCATTTAATTGGTTGGTGATGAGACAAAAAACTGCTGTTGGAAGATATGAAGAATATATGCTGGATTTCTGGAAGCCCGTCTCCTTATTTTGACATTGTTTAATTACTCCTCTTGTTTTTAGTAGTTGGAGAAATGTGTCTTTTTAATCTTTATATTTAAAAAACAAGTCATTTTAATCTTATCTATCAATATTACTTACTTCGTACCATTAATATAATAATACAATGTACTAAGCCGTATTAATGAATACAAGATGATAAACGCAAATTTATAAAATTAAAATTTGGATCCCACCATAAGTTATAAATAAATTCATATACAAATGCAAATAAATCTAATACATTATATATAAGTTCAACAGTAAAAAAAAATTAACAATTAAAAGCATCCTACAAAATACAACTACAAAAAAAAAAAAAAAAGTTTTTGAGCTAATGGATTGAACCCTTCGGCTCGTTGGTTTTGTTGATTTTTCCAAGTCTGGCCTGTTTGGATCTGGCCTGTTTGGATAAAATATGGGGAAAATTGGAACATATACTAGGTTGGTTTCAACTCAACAACCAATTTAATTAAATGATATGGTTTAATTGGTCAAATCTTTGTTAGAAGTCTGAGATTGATTATAATTATTCCGTCTTTCAACTAAAAGCTTACAATTATTTTTTGCTGGTATTTGTATGGTTTAAATATTTATTAAATAATTTTTTTAAAAATTACATTAAGAATTTAACATCAAAAGGATATTATTATTTTCTCTTTAATATGAAATAATAGTAAAAATTTTAATTACATATACTTCAAAGTAAAATATTAAACAAATTAAGTATATTTTAGAAATTTAAACGGAAATGAATAGAAGGTAAATGAGATAAATACTTTATATTCATTTTCGTTCTAATTTCTAATAAAAAATTAAATATTATTCATATCCATATTCATATATATAGTTTATTTAGATATTTTCCGTTAATATCAAAACATATTCAAATAACATCTAAAACTACAAATTTATTTATCATACTTAATCCTCGTTAAAATGTTACGTTAATACTAACATTCTCCTCAACCTTCTTTCGCAATTGTCAATATTGTAATTACTATTTATGTACACATATAAACTAATTTATAACTAACAAAATTTTAAAATAAGAACCAATGTTTGAAACTAAAAATAATTTCAAACTAAACTGATTTTGAAAAACTATTTGTAATTGTTAAAAGTTGAAAGCTTGCAACTAAAAGATTTCCCAACCCTTGGTATTTTTTGTTGACATAATAATAAAAATTTTCGGTAATGAATTATAAGATTTTGCACACACAATAGTGATCTAAAAGCTAGATTTCTCTCGGAAAAAGAAAAACTCTTCTAACATATTGTAACCTGGTACAAATTTTGTTCACCTTTTGAAAAAGTAAATAACAAACATGCAAACTTTAACCCCTTCTTTAGAAGCTGATAAAAAAACCTTATTTTAAAAGGAAAGGTGAAGATTATAATTCAAGACATATCACAGATTTTAAAATTTTAAATATCAAGGTTCCATAAGACTTATCAAAGAAAGACTGCTAAGAAGGCCCAAAACGTTTTCAGGAATAATGTTTAATTTTATCAGTAAGTCAACCATCGAACTCTTACTAAGATATTAATTATCTCATCTATATTTAGGGTCACAATAGGATCTATTAATTAATCCATCATTTGTCTAATATTCCATCAATTTCAAAAAGTAACATTGAAATTTGTTTATCATAAATAAATAATTCAATGAGTGAAATAATTTATTAAATTATCTTTATTGATTATTCAAAAAATTGATGTTGAAGCATTAAAAATTTCGTCATGTTTATTGTTTATTTATAACAGAATTCAAAGAAACATTTAACGACTCATTAAAAAGTTAAAACATCACTTAATATAAAAAAAATTGTCAATTAATACATTATTTATTTTCATGTAGATTATAAGATCGCAACATAGGTCGAGCAAAGCAAGTCAAAGTCTCATCGGTCGATTGTAAAGTCTAAATTTTTCACTTGTTTTTTTTAGGTCGAGATAAATATAAATGCATCTTTAACCTGTTTTTGGACCTATTTATTGTCTTTGACTAGAATTTCATCTCCTCCCTTGATTTCAATGTTACCCCATTTTATTCAATAAGGTTTTAGTCAATAACTCGATTAAAATATTTATTGGAAGGTACAAAGTTCAAAAATAAAATGTACGTGGACATGGAAGAGTCATTTGAATCGGATAGAAGATAAAATAAAATAATAATTTTAAAAAACAATATATGTTTTATGAAAGGGTATTTTTTATTATTATCAAATAAAACATGTTTTCAAACTGATGAATCGAATGAGTATTAAATATCACTAGTAAAACAAGTTGCATACCTAATAAATAGTTCTACTAAATATCAAATTAGTGATTTATGTTTTTTATTTGCCATTTATTTGATGATTTAATTCTTGAATTGTTTTCTAATGTATTTGTATCATTTTTAATCTTTGTACGAATTTTGTTATTTATTTGTAGTCTTTATTATTTTAAGTATGGTTAATCATTTGAGACTCTTACAATAAAATCATGAGCTAGACCATGCAGTTATTTATCTTATACAAGCCAGAGCTGTTTGGTGATAATTGACTGCACTTAGAGCTTGCGAAGTAGGTGTAATGTCGTAATAACTGAACGTGCTCAATTGTGACAGATAATGCATAAATATTTTTTTTTTATCAAAAAGAAGCAAAAATTAACATAAAATACCAACCTATTGTTATCAATTAATTTAGAAATAAATAAATTATTATTATTTTTCTCTTGTTGTCACCGATAATTAGGTTGAGGCTAAGTTATATAATTAATGAGATAATATTATCGTGGATCAGATAGTGGTAATTTCCAATCAACCTGTCGTGAAATGTAATTGTTCCAAAACTCAGTGATGAACATAATTTTGCAGTTAATTGTCTTTCTCTCTCTCTCTCTCTCTCTCTCTCTCTGTATATATATATATATATATATATATATATATATATATATATATATATATATATATCCCTGGATGGCACATGCTAAGGTATTTTAATTTTATAGAGTCATTAATTTATATACTTTTGGCTTACATTACATGTGGCAGTCCTGTTGTTCATGCAAACGTGCTTTCTAGAACGTCCACGATTAAAATGGGATTAATCACCTTAATTACTACGTTCCGCCTTATTTATTAATTAAATTGTATCTGCAAATTTAAGAAATAGAAAACTTAAGAAAAAGGTTGCATTATGAGATGCGTAAAATCTTCTGTCAGAGAGCAGACTTGGATGTTTACATTGCATGCACATGATAATAGAAGAAAACAGATATATATTTTGTATATAGATAAAACAAATAAACATATAGATTCTTCTTTTTGAATCATATGAATGCTATCGATCGCAATTTTTTAGTATTACTTTATTTCTTTAAAGAGAGAATTGCATGAATAAATAAATAAATGCATCATTGCATGTTAATTGACATTGATCTATATAGTTTTCTTATATCACATTCTTTTTAACTATTAAATTAATTAAAGTAATGAAAATAGGATGTTTACTTAAAATGATGAAAACTATTTTAAAATATAGTCTAGATGAATAGTAGAATACCTATTATATTAAATATAATAATATAATGTGAAATGATTTGTAAGTGAAAAAGAAAAATATTTAAAATTAATGTGTATGTTTCCATCGTTTTATATTTATAAGTTACTTTTAACAACTAACTTTACAAGACACTTATAAATATAATGAATTATCCTAACAAATTATAGTTATTAACTATCAACTTCCAGTTTCCACCTTATTTTTAAGTTTTTTCATCTAACTTTATTGTCATGTTCATTATCTACTAGATTAAGGTATCATTTTTTGTTTTGTTATCACGTGATTTCTGAGCTAGAAACTTACCTCTCTATCTCGTTTGTTTGTGTATGTTTTATTTTTTTGTTTGTTTAGATGAAGTCTGATGATGTTTTGTCTTGACATGTTTCCATCCCCAAGGACCAACATGGACATTTCTCTTCATTGATCCCATCGGTGTTTTTATTATTTAATGATTTTAGTCTATAAGTTTTTTAATTTATTGTTAATTAACCCCTATTAATGAGTCTATCGTTGGATAATCTGCCAAAGTACTGATAAATAATGGTTCATATTGTCTACAGAGTCGGTGAACGACTAATATTTAGTCCAATTCAGATAACACTAAATGTAATATTTTGGACATAAAAAAAAATAAAAAAAATTGAATTCATCTTGACTTAAAATTACAAATACTTTATTTTCAAAAAACTTACTTTATGGCACTTTCTACACACACAAACAGTATTTTTAGTATTATAATGGTGATTGTCTATTATTAGACGTCTGGTATTTGGACAAAAATTATGATGAAATTGCATTCATGTTGTTGCTACTTTTATTGGAATCCACGTACTGGATTGTGGTGACTACATTTTCTATTTATATCATCATGGAAAAATTAATCTTAGACTCTGCTATTTTTTTTAATGTTCGAATAATCTTCTCTATAGATAATTTTAGACAACAAAATTATTTTGATAAATTAAAATTAACTTATACATAAATTATAAGCATGAACTTAGAAAAAACATTTACAGATTAATTTATTCATAATCTGCATAACTAATTTTAACTTCATGATGTGACTATTTAATTTTGCAGATTAAATTCAATCGAAAAACAACATCAGTTTTTTTTTTAAAAAAAAAATAAGTATGTTAAAATCCATTTACCTTGTATTCCTGCTTTTTGAACATTTTGATTAGACTGGCCCAAAGGCCCAAACAAGGGTGCAAATAATATTTGATGGTCTAGAAATCATTAACGATGTTCCTCTAGTACATAGTTTATCAACAGAGACACTATTGTTTGCTGACAACAGACAAAAAAAAGTATGTAATCAGATTCGAAAATTAAAAACAAGGTCCCACCTTGGATATTCTAAGAATCCAATTGTTAAGCTCGTATATTCTAAGATGGCTTGGAATGATAACAATAGGTTTGATGAAATAGATAATTATATGAAGTAAATGCTGCAGACAAAATTGGCTTTTTGAAATTCCAAGTTCATTGTCTTCCTTTTGAATTTCCAATGTGAAGAATCTTCAAGTCATGTAAACGTTAAGATGGCTGAATTGTGGACAATGAAGTGAAAGAGACAGAAATATCGATTTCATGAAAAAACAATAATCCTACTAGAAAGTTTTTTCAGAAATTATACAAGGACTTTGACCAAAAAAACATTCATCACAAGAACAAGCTTGTGTTCATCCATCCATAAGATTGTGTGTGAAGCGGAGGCAGCAGAAACAAGAGCATTATTGTTTCATCGTATCATGTTGTTTTACGAAGCTTTACACTCTCACAGGCTTTTGAAGCACGGCTGATAATACAGCCAGTGACTTACCTGATCCAACACTATCAACCTTTTCTCCCACAACCCACTTCAACTTTTTGTACCCAAACCGTTCGATCAACCTAGTTAGCACCCTTTTCTTCTCTTCATCAACACAGTAGAAGTTATCCACCCAAAACAAACCACCGGCCCGCAAAACACGATCAATATCGAACATCAAAAACTCCATCTTCTCGTGCCTCCCCCCACCATCCAAACCACTCGCAGCACGCACCAAATCAAACACATTGTCAGAAAACGGGAACCTATGATCCAAGCTCAAAAATAGAGGGAAAAGTCCTCGTGCAGCAATGAATTCACTGAATGGAGCACCAATATTTAATGTGGTAGTAACCACAGTGACATTCCTCTCAGCCATCACAGCACCAAAGGACCCAGACCCACCTCCAACATCAAGCCCTATCCTAATTCCACCACCTCCCAAAGTCAACACATCATCAACTAGAAAATCATTCTTACTCCTAGACTTCACAAACCTCTGATTCTCATACCCATTGACCAAATCAAAGCAACCAATGCAATCTCTAGTCAACTTCTTACCCTTCAAACACTCAAAACTCTTGCAACCTAAACCACTCCAGTTAACAGTGTTGTTAACTGGAGTTTCCCAAAGCGATGTGGGAAAAGGGTGTAGAAGACCCACCTTAGAAATAGTTTTAGCAAGACACCTTCTTCTCGGTAAAGGCTCGCACCCCTTCGAAACGAGTTTCTGTGCCACACTCCAATCATTGGGGCAGGGTCCAGAAACCTTGTAGCTCATGTACTGAGACAACAAGTCCGAGGATTTGTGGCAGGAGTGACCCACAGATGAGACCATTTCGGTGATTCCAGTTTTGGAGTCTTTGCCCAGAGGAAGCTGGTGGCGACGGAGAAAGAGTTTGAGTTCGTTGGCAGTGTTATTTCGGGAAAGGTCAATGTTTTGGTAGCCGAGGAGGTCTTTTTCTATCTGGGCAAGTTTCTTTTGCGACACATTGATCTCTTGGAGAATGAGGGTTACTTGTTCGGAGATGAGGGAGAAGTTCTTGTGGTGGGTGTGAAGATCTTTTGGGGAAGAATAGAAGGCGTAGAGGGCGAAGAGGTTGGTGGTGATGACGGAGAAGATCATGAGAATGTTAACTGCGGAGGAAGACAGGGTTGCTCTTCTGAATCTGGCAGTTCCATCGCCTATTTTCAGAGACACGGAACCCATCTCTTGGCTTGGTTTCACAACAGGAATTGGAGAGTGAAGAAGAACACTACATTCATTTGTGTAAGAGAGGAACACGACACGGAGTGGAACATTGTGTGTGTGTGTGAGAAAGAGACAGAGAAAGTAGGTTGTGGTTGTGGTGTGTTGCTCGTTATATTACACGTGAGCTCTTTCGCTTGCTGTCATGCACAGAAAATCGCATTGTCTCTCATGAATTGAAGGCCACCTTATCATTTCATTTTAGGCTCTTGTTTGCTTCTGAGAGAGAAAAACCCAACTAGAATGGCATCCGGTAAAGTTAATTAAGTTTATCTTCGCTACTTCGTTCGTGGTGCTGGCAACTAACCTTCTCAATCCTTTAATATGCTCTCCATTTACTTTCAAAATGGTAAAACCTAATAAACTAGACCTGAACAATTTAAACAGAGAAAGACAAATCTGAATATAATTAAAATAAAAACCTAATTTTCTCCATTAAATGTATAACTTTATCACCTTGCATGTTCATTTTATCAATTATACAGTTCACTCTACTCCTTAATCTTTCCATCAAGTCTAACCCATATCATCTAGCTTCGCTTCGTTACTTTGATGAAGGAACCAAAATTTTAAAAATTTAAATTCTGATAAATCAAATCATGAAAATTAACTTATAAAAGACTAAATATATTACAATTGTATTAAAACCAAAGTTATTGTATCCATACTTTGAAAACAGGCCATGCCGCTGTAAAATTTTAAAACTAGGAAGACAGTGTAACAACTATAAAATTTCTGTGAGCCCAAGGACTAACCACAATACCAGATCAATGTCGGCTAAATACATTTTCACAAAATCTCAAAAGAATAGCAAAACAGTTTCATTCTAAAAAAGTTTCCAATTCCATCCTTTGGGACAGTTTTACACTTATTCTTAAGATTTTAAATGGGGCACTCACACCGCAGGAAAATCATGATTTAGCACTAGCAGCAACAATAACGGGAATAGTACGAAATTATTAGCAGTTGGGCCAATTAGTATTGCATGCACAGTTATCATCCCCCGAAATATAAGAACATTGACAGCCAAACTTCAAAGGTTTGTGCTTCTGCCTGTTGTGCTTCTGATTCAATAATCTGATGTCATTTGGCAGCTTATGTTCACAACAGTGAACTTTATAGAGGCTAAGAGCATTCGCATAGAAACACTGTAGGTGCAAGCCAGGATGACGAAGAGTACAGTTTCAAAATTCAACAATTCAGGGGCATACATTATTATGGAAAACATATGCAGTAATGTGGTCAATAATCAAAATTCTGAAATACGGTAAGGCACGCAGCAGCAGCAATCCAATGCCTTATCCCCGCCTACCAAAAGGAAACAAGAAAAGCCAGAACAATCCCCACCAGTAAGCTCAACAATTTTTAGCTATTGCTTCTTGTCTTCTGCTTTCCTTGGCTGAAAGAAGGGCATATAAAATACACAAATTAATTAGAACTGTTGTAACTATAGACTATACTTCACAGATAGAAGCCGTATTGAAGACAATGAATAAAAGTCGTATTCAACACTAAACGAAATTGCTGAGTTATCAGAATAGAAGTTGTAAAGCCATGCATATAAACTGTAACTGTAGAGGCATAAGGTAACTACATAAAAAAAATCCATCAAACATCAGTGATAACATATTTAGACAATGTTTGGACAAACTTCTTCACAACCAGTTAAAGGAGAAGAATATTAGGTAAAATAAACAGAATTTCTCCAATATTTTAAAATTAAATTATGCACTTCAGTTCTGGAAAAGTTAAATGAGAAAATTTCTATAAAAGTTGAGTGCATAAGTTGATTTTAGTTTTATGGAAGAAGCTAAATTCATTTTAACTCTCAATTTTCTTACAAATGATTGAGAATAAGCTCATCCAAAGTGAGTATTCCGACTTATCAATCAGCAACACAATTACAATAAAAACACATTAAGTCCATTGTATCACCCACAAAAATACCACACATTCCCTTATAGCACAGCTCGCGAATCCGCAAAATTCTCCGGTTATGGTGCACATACCCATAACCAAAACTAACAAGCCTAAAAACAGTTTTGCAAACCACACCTCACTTCAAATAGTCACTAATCTTCCATCTACAAAATCTTCATTCACCGGCATATCAAAACTCTACACACCATCTTTTTGGTTCCCACCTAGAATCAGGTACTAATCCCCGAAGTATGAGGATTTATTCAAAGAAATGACCACTTCTCATAGATGTTTTTACCGAAAACGGGTCTGAGAGAGGAACTTCTAATGCATAAAGGACTATAGTATCTGTTAACTATATCACCTATGTTTGCACTCTAAACACAATCTAAATTGTGAAGTATCACATAATAAGATCAATGAAGCATTTTCATTTAAATTAAACATGTAAAATTGAAAATGAGAACTCACTTTGGTGGGGGGTGCAATTTGAGAAAGTTCCTCGTCGGGGATGATAACAGGCCAGGATTCCCCTGCTTCACGGAACATCTGCTCCGTCTCGAGGTGCTGACCCTTTTCTAGAATCAAGTTCCTTATGCTCTGTGCCGGTGTCGCCGTCGCGTCGAACACTTCCTCCACGCCGTTCACGAACGTCACCGTTATCTTGGGCGCGCACTCTACCTTGCCGCGCTTTACCTCCACTTCGCACGCCGGGTTCGATTCCTTGGCCTTACGCGAGTTGCATTGCGCCAGAAACTCCATACACGACGCCGTTCGCGGATCCAACGCGTTGAACTCGATTTTCACTCTCGACAGGAACTTCAACATTGTGCTATCCGACTCGGTGTCGTAAAATCCAAAACCTTAATCAAGATGGCGAAGAACACGTAAAAGGAGAAACCGAATAAAGTTTCAGGGGATGGAGGGGCTTAGGGTTTCCTATTTCCATTTTTTGCTTTATCATATTATCGATAATTAACAATTACTGTAATTAATGTTCAATATTATAATTAATTTTACTGTTAATTTTAATATTCAGACGGAAATAAGGTTTTATTATTTAATTATTATTTATACCATTATATAGAAAGAAATTATTTAATAATTCTTTTGTGGTGTCAGTTTAATTAGACAATTTTACCTTTTAACAAATAAAAAATAATTTTTTTATTTATTTAATAAAATAAATAAATTAAATAGCTTTTTATTTCAAAATAATTAAATGAGTTTTCTTTAAAAAACAACAGTCACGTAATATTTTTAATATTATTCTTATAAAATTATATATTTTAAATTATATTATTTTTATTTTTTAATTAATTACTCATAAAAATAATAAAATTATATATTTTTTAATTAGATTATTTTAATGTAATAAAAGTATGAATACGGATATAGAAATTCATGTATTTTTGCTTGTGTTGTAATTAAATTAATGTAAATACAAAGTTAAGCGAGTGAAAATATTTGCTTAACCATTAATTGATTTGAGTTTTTTCATGTAAATATATTATTTTTTAAGTTACTTTTTCTAGTCCTTAATTATAAAAAAATATAATCAAACTCATATTCACTTTAATAATGTATACACCTCCAAATTAATTCAACATAGAGAATAAGAGAATTTTGTAATTTGTTATATTGATACAAAAAACAATTAAGAAATATTAATAACTATTTATTTTTAAAAAAAATTGAATTTAATGGTTATGAATGGTTGGTGTAAAACGATTTTACATTCAGAAATGATTAAATTTTAATATTTTGTCACATTACATTACATTTTTTAAATTAGTTTTATTAAGATCTCTTGATTCGTATATTAAAATAGATTGTTACTGCTCTTATTATTTAGTAAAAAGTGCATTATTCACAGTCCACTTAAACGTCCGGTGTTTAATTTGTTATGCAATCCAACGGTTGTTTCTAAGGAAGCATCGTTCTAAAAATAGTTAGATATTTCACTGTAACATACTCAGGAGATCTAGGTGCCTAAGAACGTGGTTGATTTAAGATGCAATAAAAGCCTAAGAATGTAGTTTAGTAAGTAACTTTATTATGCTACCAAAATTTGATCATTAAACTCAATGCACTAAACTAAAAAAAAAAATCAATAAACTATCCAAAAGATAAAGAAATGCTAGCAATATTATCTCTAATACTCTTTTACACTGTATCTTATTGATTTAAATTTACTGAATCTCATTAAAATCAGGTGAGGAAATCATTAAAAAAGTAGTGAGAGCCATATAAATTGGTGATTTTCAAACATTTTCAATTAATAACAGCGAGTGCTTAAAACAGAGTATTGCTGCTATTAGTCTAAAATATTGTTGTAGAAATACATCGAGAAAAAAAATTATACAATCACAAACTATTTTGATAAATTCAAATTAGCTTTGGAAGACTATCATATTAAAAGGAAAAGATCATTTAAATCCAGAAAAAATATAGGATTTTCAGTGACCTTTTACTGTGTGGTCCTGGTCCCTATCCTACGCCTTGGAAGAATTGGGTTCAGTTCAGAGCAATTGTCACAACTCACTCATTATAATTGGGATGTGTTTAGTGGCACATGCAATTTAAACATGTAAAAAATTACTGTGCTAGTAATAATTGACGAGGAAGAAAATGATGCAAAATTTATAGGATTATTTTACCTGTAGTTTTTAAAATATGTTTGATGACCTATTTAATCTAACACTTTATTTGGATGTACTAGAAAATTAGAAAGTGAAAAAAAAAATTAGAATGGAAATTGGCATCATTTGATTTACATAAAAAATGGAAATGGATAAAAAGTAAAATGGTTTTATTTGTTATTTTAATATTGCTTGCTTAATTATTTTTATTATTATGTTAAAAACTAAAAGGAAAAAAAGTAACAAACCAAATGTGTATACCAATTTAAGCCCTTTTTTAAACATAATCTACACTGTTAAATTTTCATTTATTATTCACACATCATTATTATGTTTTTTTTTTTTCTATACCTCTTTAATTATGAGACCACAAATAAATCACTTCAAATAGAGTAACAACATCTTTCTCTAATCTCCCTTTTCAGGGGGGAAAAACAAAACGCGAATGTGAACAAATTTAGTGTTAGCGATAATGGAGAAAAGATTTATGCAAAACGTATTGAAGGAAGGTTTCGTTCTACATGAAAATATTTAATGAACTGAACCAAATGTGTACAAATTTTGTTTTAGCGAGAATTGAGAAATAAAATGACGCCAAATGTCTGATAAGTTTACTTATCCTTTTAAGGGATTTTTTTTTTTTTAATTTGTTTTGCTTCACTCTTGAAGAAAAAAAAAAGTAAAGTTGAATATATGTTTGACTAGAAATTAAAAAATATATTTTTAAATAGTTTTAACATAGATGAAAAGCTGAAAATAAAGAGAAGTTCCCGTTAAAGCTTATCATTACTGATACTATCACCATTACCAAACACTAAAACCTCACACTCTATACCTGTTTACAGATTCCCCAAAGGATATTGGAAGGGTTAACAACAATTAGTGTCATCTAAATGGCCATAAACTTCTACCGAAACCCTAGTCAATGTGATATCACTTTTTTTACTACAGGAACCAAAAACAGATGGTGGCGAGAGACGACGGTGTTGGACAGAGACGGCGGTGTTGGACGACGTAAGAGAAGTGGTGCGTCAAACAAGAAACTAAAAATATAAAGCAAAACCAAACAAAAATTTATAAATCTTAACAAATTGAAATAAAAATTATTTTTGGAAAATGAAAATAATAAATAAAACTAGAATATTTTAACAATCCAAACTCCCCATACATAAAAATATGACATAATCCAAGAATTATGTTTTAATGACATTTGTTGCTTACTGCCATGTCTAATCTTAAACTGGCAATTTTGTGTCCACATTGAGCAAAAAATACTGTATCCTTATAGCCAATTATAACGTAAAGGCAGATTAAATTCCACAAAAATGTAAACTATATTGCCAGAAAGTAAAGAAAAAAAAAAGTGACATCATCCAGCTGGTGGTGCCTGCAATCAGTCTCCATCTAAAACACAATCATCGAAAGATTGACCAAGAAAAGTAGTAATTTTAGTAGATTTTCAATAAAAGAGAAGAAAAAGAAGAGGAGCCTTTCATTAAAAAATTATACATGCAGCATTTGGAACTAGTAGCAAAAAAGGCTCACAATTACTCATCAAATTAAAAGCTAACTTGATCACATCAAAAGCATATGAACCTGCATTCAGCCGTCCCCATCAAATAGAACGGCAATCAACACCACCAATCAAGAGTTCATTTAACTGCTAATCTCATGATCCATTTTCATCCTCTTTGAACTTTGTATCCCTGGCACGGTATTACCACGCGGCTGAAATGATGCGTCATGCTGGTAGGCACAGTTGGCTCCATTCCGACATCCTCTAGAACTGTTGAAAAAGATACAAGGCTTCATTATCTTTGGTTTTGACACTTTAGCTCTTTGATTGTAGGTTGGCTCATAGTTTGTTACTGGCTGATGAATCTGACGTTTACTGGAGTACGGAAGTGTTTCTTGTTTTTCTCCTCCATGTTGTTGAATTAAACTCTTATAGTAGTTAACATCTTTCGCAGCAGGGACCTCAACAGGAGACGAAGTAATGGATGAACTAGCTGCAGGCCTAGGATGCCATTGGGTAGAAACGGGTGCCACCTGACCTCCACTAGATGGAGTATAGGAAGAAGTGGCTGAAAAAGGAATCGATGAAGGTGTAGCGGTTTCTCCTTGATTAATAGGAATAGGAGGATTTGAAAAAACCGCACACGACGACCCCACATTCTGTACATATTGCGAATTATTAGTAGCTCCATAATCTCTAACCAATTTCTCAATCACTTCTGGATTGCTGAGAATATTATTAAGTAATTCATGGTCGATCAATTTCCCATGTTCGTTGCTCTTCACAATGTTAGTTAAAGCAACAGATGCAGCAGCTACATCAGATGTCAGACCACGAGCAAATTGCGTACTTGTAGCAGAGTTTGAATTCTTCAATATACCAGGAGGTAATTCAGGAGACTGTGAAGTATCAAATGGTTCCAATGAATCCGATAATGCTTCTGCTGCTGCATCTTCATCTTCAATTGGCGTTATTGGTATCAAAGGAGCTTGCCCATCCATGTAATTTGAATCTTCAACATCCACTGAAACGGAAGGGCTGCATGCAGGGGGGAAAATCTTATATGACGAAATATGTATACCAAGAAAAAGTATAGTACAAGGCACAGAGGAGACACAAACTTTGGAGGAATGGAAGATATGCGAGGATAAATAGCTTCAAGTACTCTCATCTCCCTCTGTCGTTGATCCTCTACCTCTACGCTTTCTTCCCCGCACACTACTTGCCATGTGAGATTTAGCACAATCTGGGAGAATCACAAATTGACTAAAAAAGATGTAATAACGAAGACAAAATCATGGTACAATTTTTTTCTTACTTTTCTTTCACCTATTTTGACATATAGATAACACTGAAAATTACAGAGGAAAAATTCTTAACAGAGAACTAAAAGAAAACTACCTTCGGAGGAGTAATCCACTTAATAACTGGTATTTGAGATGGCTTAATGTCAAACTGACTTGAAGTATGAGTTCCCTCAAATCCAGGAGGCAGTATGTCATCAGAACCTGGTCCACCTAGAGGCAACAGCAATGATGCCTTAGCTTGGAGGTGATCTTGAGAATTTAACCCAACCTGTGAAGGGGATTCTTCTGATAAGAATAGCCTAACCTGTTTGATGAAAAAGTATTAGTCTTTTTGCTTTTTGGCACTCTTCAAACATTTATTCATAAATCCAATAATCAGGTAGAATATTTTTCAGTAGCTGACTATTGACACTATCAACTCAATATAACCTCAAGTAGTTGATTATTAAACGCAAATACTGAAGAACAAAGAAAATCATCCTAACCCTGAGGCGAATATATATGGTCAACCAACATGAGCTTATTGAGTACAAAACACGAATACAGAAAAATTAAAATATGATAAAATAAACTCCCTCGGACTGAAATAATGATCACTTACGCTTATCACATCCAAAATATCAACATTAATCATTATAAACACACAATCAAGCAATTCGTGAATTATTTCATATAGATAACGATGATAGAATGTGAACTGTTGTCTCATAAAAACCAACACAGTTAGCTAAAATATTCAGATGAAACTAATAGATCCAGTGGCATTCAGAGTAGTTGCAATCATATCAGAAGCACATTCCCATTCAAAATTATATACACAATCACATTTTTCATCCATTAGGCACATGAGAGGCCAAGATCCAATATCTTCGATTCCTAAGTATTCTCTAAGATTTTCACAGCCTACTGTAGACTCCAGGAATAACTGCATCCAGAATACCCCACCCTGGAAGGAAACACTATTGAATGAAAACAAAAGTTACAATCTCGCCATAGTACTGGGCAAGATACTGATGCGTCTAATTGAAACTGGACACACAAAAATATCTGCCCACGAGTGAGTCTGGCCTTCTTTCCATGTCCAATGTGCACAGAATGATACTTGGGGCAACACCAAATTATGATCCCTGATCAGAAAAAATAACAGATTCTTAAATCCAAATGGCAAGCAGTTTCAAAACATATCTGACTAGATCTTTCCACCCCTTCATCTCAGATTTGGACTGCAAAGACCACATAGAACTTATATGATCACACTCTGAAAGGTATTATCTGAGTTAACAGGCCGGCCAACCAAACACTCGTCACCTTTTCCTTTGATAATTCTACATGCACCAGCAGTACATCTCGAGAAAATATCACTGTGACTTGGCCCTCCCATGTTGGAAGTGGCTGAGGTCTTGCTTTTAGTCTCCTTCCAAACAGAAAAAATAATAAAATTTTAGAGCGAAAGACAAACAAAGACGTCTAAGCTGCAGAACTCTACCAATTCAGATTGGACAACAACAAAAGCCCATTGTAAATAGTAATAGCAGTGAAGAAACAAAAAGTCTGCTATTTTTTTAACTCTTCAGGGACTCACGGACACAATTGCTACCACAGATAATCTATGAACAAAATGAGGAAGTGAAAAGTACAGATATAAGGGTTATGCAGAATTCTTTCAATCGTAATAATAAAACCAACATCACAGAAGAAATAGCTGGACAGATCAATGCATCACTTTGAAAGTACTATTATCTTCTTTTATAGAAACAATTACGGCATATAAGAATATTATAGACCACCACCAATGGAACAAAAGAAGTCAGGAATCAACTAATCCATTATTATAGACAGAAAGCATAAGCATACATGTTACCAGTCACAAGGATACATCTCAAAGAAATAGAAAATACCCGGAAGAATGGCTACCTTTTCTCACTCGAGCAATTACGAAAGGTTAACAAAATAACTATAACAACTTACAAAGTTATCCTTCCAGATGGAAAATAGAGACAAGTTTAGGATGACCATTATAAATTTATTCAGAAAATAAAGCACCAGAGGGGGGCAACATAAGCAATCTAATCCACATATCTACACCCTAAAGTATTTCAAAAATGTCTGGAGATATAATGTGCAATTGCAGTATCTCTTATAATTGGACATATTCAAACCATTAAAACATTTAGGATCTGATCCAATTATGGAAAACTTTCGTTTTCCAGTGTCATCTTAAGTGTGTGGAAAGCAGAAAGGCATCCTATATGAAATATTGATGATAATGCACTATGAAAATGAAAGTACAACTGAAAATTTTCAAAACATTGCACATAAGGGGACACATTAAAAAACAAGAAATTGACTGACTAGCTGATTCAAGGGTATTCACTCTCCAAGAAAAAAAAAAATATGTTTCAAATAGAATTTAACATAGGTACTGAGTAAGTTGCTGAAATTTCTTTTCCCTACACAAGAAGTCTTCCATGTAACTATGCATTAAATTAAACATTGCAGTAGAGTATTAACAGCTTTTTCTAATCATACAAAAACAAACATCAAGTCCACAACGTAATGCATTCCACGAAACTGAACCTATACATTCAAGCAGTACTATCTCACATAACAATTTCAATTTTTAAAGCATACAAACAGTTCAGAAATCACATTTAGTCATCAAGCCGCAGGAATCTTAGATTATCCTGGTGGAGGCAAATTTACACAATTGTATTTCTGTCAGAAAATCTCGGTGGATGCATTTTGCTAATTTCATTATCAACTTCTTCAGGACTTTTAACAGAGCTCTTCAAGCAAAAGTAATTGGTAATTATTTTCTCTTGCATGTCATTCTCATACAGTCTACAAGATTGGAAATGGCAGCCAGAGTCAAAGATGCACTTGCCAAAGTCTCGACATTTCAAATCACATGTCAAGACTCATTCGTTCCAATGATCTTTCTTGCAATGGCCGATGACCTTACCACTTACCAGTAGCTTCAAGTGAATAAAGAAGCAAGACAGCACACAGCTTATCATGGCTTTCAAGTCCCTTTGTATTTTGGAACAAAACCTTTCTTTCTTTTTTTTCTTCTCACATCATTTACAACCTATTTTATAGCCATCTTAATCTATGGCCAGTTAACTTTCATTCAAAACAAATCATGAAGAAAGTCCTCCAATATTTATAATTTCAATTAGGGAATCCATTCCTTTCTCTTTCAGAACTACACTGCGACTTCGAAAGGTAAAACCCTCTCAGCCAGAACAAACAAAGGCAGATCAATTGTAATCGGTTGTCAAATGCTATTTGTGTCATTGCCGGATGACCTTACCAGTAGCTTCAAATGAACGAAGAAGCAGGACAGCGTAAACCTTATCAGGAATTTCAAATGCCATATTTCACTTTAGTTCCTTTCGTATTCCGAAACAAATTACCTTTCTCTTTCTTCATTTCTTCTTCAATCATTTAAAGACCTATTTTATAGAAATTTAATCTATGACGACTCAACTTTCATTTGAAAACAAGTTAGAGAGAGAAAGTCCTCCAGGGTTTACAACTTGAATCCTTGTGTGGCAACATTACACTGCATCCGTGTTAACTTGGACTTGGAAAGGTAAAACCCTCAATTGACAGAGAGCGATCAGATTGTAATCGGAATAGATTAGGGAGTATTAACAGAGAGAAGAACACAGAGTGAGGTTAACGGAAGAGAAAAAGGCATAAATTAAAAAATAAAAGGGTTTACAAGAGTAGCGAGTATTGGAAGGAAGGAAGGGATGGATTGGGGATTCGGCAGATGATTTTACCTGACAAAGATCTAAATCGGAGGCCCATGAAACTCTTTTGGATTTTTGCAATCGGCGCATAATTAGGGAATGGATCGTTAAACTTCTCGGATGGAAATGTGTGTGTGAGTATGGAAGAAAAGATTGGAGAGTAAACCCTAACCAGAGAAAGGTATTTATAAGGTGGAAGGGCCCTCACCGTCACGCACACGCACCCACCCCTATCTATCGATCTATCGATGAATCGCAGTTCTTCGCTGTTCACATGCTAACAACATTTTTCTCTCTCTCTCTCTCTCTTTCTTTGTTTCCCAGGTTACCCTTCTTCTTTAAAGCTCGCACCCTCAAATTATCGTCACTCACCCAAATCTCACCAAATCGCAACTTGCAAACTGGAATATACAGCGACAAGACAATTATCGCCCCCTGCTTTTTCTTTTTTTTATTTTCCAATTTTTTTTCTCTTTGCACCATGGTCTCTCTGTATATAATATAGTTACAGATTTTCTCCTTCATTATTTTCTCACGTCTCATCACAGGCCAAATTAACCTTAAATCAAGTAGATTCTTTAAAAAAATTAACATACTAATTTAGCTTCATTAAATTGCAGAAGTTTGATAAAATTACCAATGATTTATATACGTAAGAGATAAAATTAAATATATATATATATATATATATATATATATGATTTTAATCATTTCCTGATATAAATGAGAGTATTTTAAGCTTACTTTTTAATTAATTTTAGATTCTTATATCATTTTACTTATAAATAAATTATTTTCGCGAGGCTTATTTTACTTTCACGTTTATATTTTTTTTTATTTTTGAAAAAGACTTCCTACTTCATTCTATTTAAGTATTACTCACTTTAAAATTTAGAACTTTGTTATATTTTCTTTTTCTGTAAAATGTGTCTAAAAAAGACTACAAAAAAGATTGTGTATTTAAATTATTTTTTACTCTCCCTCTTAAGCGACCTAAAATTATTGAGCGAAACTTACGAAAGTCCTAAGCAAGATTTAAACTTTTCTACTTTTACTACTGCGGTAATGTTATATACCTCATTCGTACTAATAAATTAGCATGTATTTTTTAATTATTTTCTTAAAAATGGATAAAACTAGAAAGTTTGGGTGATTGGTTAACTATTATTAATTTTAATAGTTAATTATTCCTACATACTCACGGGAAAGAGATTCTTTTTTCTACATACATTTTTTTCTAAACAAGGTATTTTTTTCTGTCGAAAATACTCCAAATATTGCAATTGTCCTTGTTTGTTTCTACCGTCAATTTGTTTTCCAATTTCGAAATTAAAATTCTGACACTGTTTAAAAAGTTGGCTTCTAAAATTAAACGTCTGGAAGCCTACCCGCATATTTTTCCATAACAACTGGTAAAGACCTATTCGTTACACGTTCTAGAAAAGAGATTTTAAAAGTCTCTTATATAGTTTCAGAAACATATTCTAGAAAAAATATAAATAGACACTAGAAAGTTCAATTATGAAATTATACAAATTAACCTTCAAAAAGATTTTTTCGAGGGTTTTTCTGGAGAAGCACGCGTGGAGGGTTTCTATGCGAATTTGAGAATTACCCGGAGAACGTATTTAAAAGGGAAATTAATAAAATTGTATCTTTTTCAAAAAGGGGTGTAAAACGTGAGAGCTGCAATGTAGGTACTATTACCGAGACAAATATTTTCTACATTATACAAATTTTAACCTTTATTTAAAATTTTAGAAATACTCTTGTTTTTTTGTACTTGAACGCGTGCAATCTTTTAGAAGAGAATATTTAGGACGTTGAATATATGGTTAGTATAATCTATGAAAAAGAATATTTGTGGTGGTTAAAGGTAATTTGTAGAGAGTAAATACTACTCCGAAAAGTAAAAAAAAAAAAAAAAAAAAAAAAAAAAAAAAAAAAAAAAAAAAAAAAGAGGTAAAATCTCCACTAACAAAAACATTATATAACAGGAAGATGAAAAAGTCACGGTGAGGGAAAAGAAAACCCTATCTTATATAAATACCCAAGGAAATTTTAGACAATTCAAGTCAGTTTTATAGTGCAACTTACAAAATATTATAGTGCAGGAAGCATTTTGCCTATTATCGATAAGGCTGAAATCAGGGTTACGAATTTATTAGCCCAAATAACTAAGTAGGCCTATCAACCGAAGTAGAAAAGAAATCGTCTCATCAATAATAAGCAAAATAGCTGACACTCAATAGTTTGGACAAGCTCCTCATAAGTATTTATAAAAAAATGAAGTTAATATTAACTTATGCCTAAGTTAAAAATAAAAATTTAAATATAAATCATATTTAAAAAAAATTCAACAAATTATTTCGTGCATAATTTTTTAGTTTTTTTCTTAAAACTGATTATGCTTTTTCATTATACACCCTATCTAATTTATCCATTATATATATATTAGTTAATAACTGTGAGAAGAAAAGATTAACCTAGTATAATATGCATGCAGTTACAACAAAAGTCAATTAACTTACTATAATAATTATAATAAAAGTCTATTAACGGAATAAACTTTACGTTTCTTTGGGAGATCAATATTTGACCTAAGAAATATAATTCTTGCTACTGAAAAAGTTCTCCTGTTTAACTTCCCACCATTAATTTGACTCAAAACTAATTTATTAAGCGTGTTTACTTTTTTTAGCAACATTATATGAAAGATTTATTGTTTTTTTTTATGTAGTTACACTTATACAAACAAACTTTTGAAAGACTTTTTAGATGACTTCTAATTAGAGGTGTCAAACATTTTACTCTATTTGATTCGATTTGGTCTTGGTGGATTAACTAAATCCAACTTGTAAGTCTAAAAGATAAATTTGGTTCACTCCACTATGTTGATGAGTTAAATACACACTTATTTTTTTTTTTAAATTAAAAATTTTTAGTTATTGTTTTTCTTCAATCTACTTTCTTTTAATAGCAAAGTTGAAATAAATTCTAAATACTGAAATAATCTCATGACAGAAAAATCACCATAAAAATATACAATAATCACGACACTTGTTATATATA
>Ga0209489_100291_pt1 | contig 87372 bp, 38 predicted proteins | sample SiratrowhiteBW_FD_187527 | JGI IMG/M metagenome (GOLD analysis project Ga0209489, IMG submission 187527) | Root nodule microbial communities of legume samples collected from California, USA - Siratro white BW (SPAdes) (version 2) | ecosystem: Host-associated > Plants > Roots > Nodule | place...
GCGCGGCGTCCCGCGGAAAATGTGGCGGAACTGCCAGTCGCGGCCGTGCACGTCAGTGATGGAGAGGGTCTGCACCGGCGGGTCCTCGTCGAAGTTGAGCGGCGGGAAGATGGAGTCGGCGCAAAACTTTGGCACGGAGAAGCCCCCGCCGTTGTTGGCATCAGACGGAGTGAGAACCTTGGCGTACGAAACGACCTCGTTGCCGTCGTTTGGCGGAGGAGCAGCAGCAAGAGCATGGAGGGGTTCCGCAGCGAAGTAATTAGGAACAGGTTGGAGAAGCATCTTGGTGAAAACCTCGTCGGTAAGAGGATCTGCAAGAAATTGAACAGAGGCCACTTTGCAGGCAACGAAGGGTTTGGCCAGAAGGGCAGGGGAGAGGTTTCTCGGGCGCGAAGAGGCTTGATCAAAGTGTCCCTCAGGGAAGTAGTAAACCATAGAATTTGGCCTCGGGATTTCCACCGACGGTCCAGCGCAAGCTTGCCACACCGCCGGTTCCAGAGCACCGGGACGCTGCGGCTGTGGCAGTGGTTCTTGCCTAGGCATTCCGAATTCAAAATTCCTTACCCAATACACAAAATTAAGGGGGGTTTGGTTAGGGTTTTAGAACATACTGAATCCAATGGCTGGGTGCTCTTGTTTTATAGTGTCACTCAACAACTGTCTATAACTGAAAGATAGAATCAAGTATCTTGGCTCCTGAAATTCCTATACTTCTCAAGTTTACGATTTTACCCCTATCTATTTGTAACAGTATGGGAGATTTTCTCTTCTCCTACTTAGTTCTATATTTATATTGTTGATCTCCCCCTCTTACTTCATTTAATATTACACTGTTAATTGTAAAATTCTGTTTTTATTTCTTTTAACCTTACAATAATAATGTTTGTTCTTGTAAGTGATTAGTGTAGAATATTTATACATATAACCGGGCGGGAAAATAGATAGAGATTTATTATATTAAAAAATTTCCTCTGAAAGTAACGGAAGATGTAAAGATAGGACCGTTTGAATTTGAAAATAGTAACAACATGTACTATTCTCTAACAGACCGATAACAAACTAATAGTACACAGTTTTCCGTTAAGACTGATATTTTACGACAACTTAAGAAATATTATTTTATCATAATATATTATGCATGCTCTCATATTCAATATTCTTTTAAGTTTTAAATATTTTCTATTTTATTCAACTAATAATTAATTTATTTATAAGAAATTTATTTTTGTTTAGCATACTGTATTATAATATGTTTATAAAATGATTCTTCAAAGTTAGCTTATAAATTTAAAGATTATTTTCATTTATGTGACTTATATTTTACCTATCAATCAGTTTAAGATTTGGTAATTTTAACTCAGTTCACTAACTTGTCAATTTCCAATTTTCAGCATTTAACAACTTTTTATTGGTTGTGTACTTTGTATTTTTTTTTTAATCTCCCTGGACTACTTCATTTAATAGGGGTAGGTTACTATTAGGCCGATATCATTTTATGATAATAAAATAATAAATATAATTATTATTACAATAAAAATAGTAAATAAATAATTGCAGAAATAATCTATTTTTTATTGATTGATTGATTCATACTGTTATAATTATACATTAAGAATACTTCTCATTTGTCTTTATAAGTGTAAAAAAGTGAAAATTATATATATAAAATAGTTACTAAAATTAATCTATAATTTAATTGCATTATGATCTTTACAAGGTGTGTAGAAAAGAGTAAAGAATTTTTTATATTTAATTAATTATTAAAAAAAACTTGTAGTTCTACCTGGTTAGTCGGAAATACCATTGTATGAATCATAACAAACCCGAAAAACAAACTGAGAGAAAAGAGTTTTGAATGTCCTGTGCAGGTGAGTAGGTATCGCCTTCCTAAAAGAGTGAAACGACTTTTGTTTTGTTTCATGTGTATTATAATATTTTAATAAAAAATAATTTCATATATAATTATTTTAATTATGAAAAAAATAAGATCACAAAAGGAAGGTAGACTTATTTTTTTATCTCACTTACACTTTATTTTTTATTTCTGACAATAGTGAGACAATTATATATTAATTATTTAGATTAGTATCTGTTAAACATTTTAAAATGATAAAAATTCAAGTGTCATGTCATCTAATTTATTTTAATGGTTTTTAAAGTTATTTGGAAGTTTTAAACTTTCAAAAATTTTGAACTTTTAGTTTTTAAATGTTTATTTATATATTATGTACAACCATTAAAAAGAAAAAAATTATTAGAAAACTTATGCAGACTCTTTTTCATTTTTGCAAGTATAAAATAGAAATTTTATCATATGCTCAAAGAAAATTTGTTGACTCAGGTAATATAAAAGGCAAATATTTATTTAAAAAAGTGACATTGATCACACGTTTTAAAATTATCAATATCTTTTTTATCTAATAAAATAGGTTTTATAATTGTCACATTATTTCTAGTTATGTTAAGATTTAGATTTATTAGACATTTCTCAAATAACTGATTTGTTGGTTAGTATTAAACCGAATCAAAAATTGTGTATAAAGTCTAGTTCTTATAGTGAATAAATAAGTTAACAATACATAAATATTAACTTTTTTATTCTCTTATTAAAATAATTATTTTTTAATATGAAAAATGTTATTTTTAATATTTAGAGTTAAATAATATTAGTAAGAGTCAATGATATTACGGTGAAGGAATATTTGTTACATGTTTTATCAAGTAACATAGTCATGGTTTTAGTCCATTAAACTTGGACGTATAGTTTATTTTTTATTTCAATTAAGAATTCATATTTATTTAGTTCTTAATGAATTTTATTGGTTATATAATAAAAATTTATATAATTTATTTGTCATGCAATAAATAATGGTATAGTGTCTTCATCAAATTTTGGTGTTTATTTATGGTTTTGTTTCCTTCTTCTTTAAGATTTTGTTGAACAGTAACAACTCATTCAGAGCATGTTAAAAGAGTTTCCCTCAATTTAGTATTATAAAAATTTCATGAAATTATATGTCCATTTAATAATTATGTTGTAATAATAAGTTTTTTTATAAATAATATTTTTGTATAAAATGATATAATATTATAATAAGTTTGTTATTTTAATATTTCTATTATATTCTACAACTTACTTTAAGTTTCATAAAAGTAGAAAATTAAATGAAAGAAGTTCGTAAACTCTAAAATAAATATGATATTTTGACTGAAATCTTACTTAGGACCAGCCATGACAAACATATTATAAACTAAACTGTTAGCACTAAATCAACTTTACATTAAACAACGATTAGAAATTAGATAGGAAATTAGAGTCTTATATCCACATCCATATTTAGTCACTAATATTTATTGGTTTTGAGTTGAAGTTGCATTGGTTGGTGACACTGTACTCTTACTTTATTTTGTGGTTTGTCCCTATAATAATAAAAAAATCCAGTTTTTTTTTTATATTCAGTCAAAATATAAACATGATCAATTAGTTTTATTTTACATTTTTATTTTTATTTTATAATAATAATAATAAGTTTTAAACCTAGATCCTTGAGTAAATAACTCACAATCTATGATAGACTAATGTTACTAGGTATTCTATATTTTCATATTTCATAAAACTAACTGTTAAAATTTGGACTAACAATACTAATAAATTATTCTGATCACATCTGGCTATAGACAAAAATAAAACCAGAAACCTCTGAGACTATCAACCATTTCACGTGTTTTTTTAATCACGCAACAAAATGCCATATAAATTTATTAATTATAGAATAATTACTTTAACTTATACTAATGATAGTTTCTTAAAGTATTATTATAACATGTGAATTAATAATAGAGTGAATGTAAAAAATCTATTTAGTTACTGCACTAATTAATTCATTTAAGAACTTAAGTTTAAAATACATCATTGGTATAATAAAAAATTCAGTTTTAAAGTACAGCAAATATTAAGAAACATAGCCAAAACTAAAACAATACCATGTTAAAAAAAAAAAAAAAAAAAAAAAAAAAAAAACCATGTAAAAAAAAAAAAAAAAAAAAACTACAACGGAACTTGTGTTTAAAAAGAATCGAAAAATATTAAGTTCCAAGAAGAGCTCTAACCATTAGCTTTTTGCACTTGGATCATTTAAGCAGTTAAGAAGAAACACTGTTCGAGGAAAATTATATATTTCATACAATTGGACTTAAAACATGTATTTAAAATTTATTTTATATAATGAGAATCTTGACCATTTAAAATTTAAATAAGAGATTAATTTGTTATTTTATAAAATTAATTTAAACAAACAATTTAGTTAAATAACTTGTCTAATTATTTTAATATATTTGCTATTAGTATTATAAAAATGAATTTGTGAAATAAACTAATAATAACGCATGTAATAAAGTTGCATGATAGAAATTATAAATTTAAATACCTAATAATACTTTAAAAAAAATAAAGTAAGATGAACTAGTTCACTCTACTCTGTTGCATAGCAGACTAAATCAAGTAAAATGAAACAATTTCTCAGAAAATCAATTATTTTTTAAATTTTTTTAATCCCCTTCGAACAAAAATACATCCACTTTAAAACCCTTTTTTAATATTATAATAATATATTAATATTTTAAATTAAAAAAAAAACACAATCAATATATTAAAATTTCAAATGATTGCTTTTCTATTGTTGGATCTTAAAATATTCAATTTCGTTCTCTAACATTCTCTTGCAACATTAAACATAACGAAATAAGAAAAAAAAAATGAAAAACAAAGTTTACAAGTTCTAGTATCACATAGATTAATGTTTCTAGGTCTATCATAAAGAGAAGTATTGTGCAATATTGGAGAACCAAATCAGAACGAGAGATGTTAGTATATAGTTAAATTTGCACTTAAATTTTACTGAATTAAATAACAATTTGATTTAGATAATACAAAATACATGATCTTCATGTGCAAATGTAGCAAACTGAGTCTATAAAAAATATCCAGTATAGTGTTTTAATATAGGATACCTAATATATACAAAGTTTAAGTATCTATTTTAAATATTTATAATAAATATTTAGAGAAAAAAAAAAACTATCGCCACTTATAATAATCCTACTCAGCATCTCCAATCAAGATTACTTTAGGCTTATAAAAAAAATATAATGATACTGATATAAAAACACTATTCTATTTAATCATAAATGAAGAAAAAACCACTTCTTTCATTAAAGAAGAATAAATGTTGAACAAAATGTATTCTACTTTTTAAATACTTTCATCATAAATGAAAAAAAAGAAAAAAAGTTCTCTTCTTACCAATTCTACCATACTTTTACTTTAATAACTTCAAAGGGCAACCTAACATAAGTACATTGACATTTAATTTCATTTTGGTCTCAAAAGTCACAAATTGGAGAAAGAGAGAACGTGAGAAAGAGAGAACGTATCTTTCTTTTACATATTATTTCAAATTGGTTTGGATCATATGTTGTTTAAGTCACAAAAGATGCTAACAATTTAATAGGTAATATATACTGTTCAAATAAAAATTAGTTAATTCACTAGCCATTCAACATATTCTTCATTTTTTTTTATCGTTTTAGTTGATTTTCATTTCAATGATAGATCAAATATTAAGGATTAATCAATTGCTTGATTTTGTTAGATATTATGACTAAAATAAGTAATAAAGTATTGTAAATTGTTAAAATTTATTAAACACTACCATTTTATATATTAAGAATAATGAAAAGATGTAAGAACTTGAATTTTATGTATTAATAAATGTGTGGAATAATTAGAAAGTACACTTTAATGTTAATTTACGTTTAAATCTTAATCATGTTTTCACTAAAAAGATTTGTGAAAAAAATATTTCTAAAAAGTTGAGTTTACATGTTTGATGATTAATAATTTAACTGGTGATAATGTTTGAAAGGATATGGATACGTGGAAGATTATTTGACTGTAAAGTCAGAAAGAATTATATATATATATAATAATAATAAGAGAATTTAAAAAAATTATAATATATATATATGAAAAGTTGAGTTTATATGTTTGATGATTGATAATTTAACTGTTGATAATGTTTGAAAGAATATGGATACGTGTAAGATTATTTGACAGTAAATTCAATAAGAATTATATATATATATATATATATATATATATATATAATATAATAAAAGTAAATAAGAAAATATATATATATATATACGTATAGTCTAAATTTTATTTTGAGTGAGACAATTATAGAATAAAAACATATTATGAGAAAAACAAGCTTGTAAATGAAGAGTGTCATCATATATATATATATATAAATGGTTAACTCTTGTACTTGTTATTAGCAATAGTATAGGATAATATTTTTCTTTTTTCTTTATTTTTCTCACATTCAAATTCTCTCTCTTTTCACTATCTTTTCTATTACAATTCCACATTTTTTTTCTACATAATTGAAGCCTTGAAGTTAGAAGAAACGATAATGTAATGACAAAATTTAGAGATGTTAATTTAGGTATTTTTTTTTTCTTTTATGTGATTACATGAAATACTTTATTGACGTAAAAAAAAAATTTGAGATGATCATTTGAATATATTATGATTAGTGTTTTATTCTTTGAAGTGATTTATGAATTTTTTGGTGTATTGACTTTTTATCTTTATCTGATAAATAGTTTCTTTATCATTCTTGCTTAGACCTACATAATCTCACGAGACTTCTTCAAACGTTATCTTAGGTCCTTCAATTAATAATTTCTTTTTTACATGTTGAAATTTTGTATGTTATAGTCAACCAATATGTGATTGGAGGGGAGTGTATTAGCAAAAGATACTCTGACACTCAAGTTATGAAAAATTTAGCCTTTTATATCAAGAGCCTAACCACTCAAACATAACGAATTAAATATATATTTATGTAAAGGTTTAAATAATTAAATTATTAAACATATAAATTTTACTTCCTCTTAAAGATTACATGTCGACAATCATCTTTATGAAAATCTATATAAAGATTAAGTTGCTAGAAAATCAAGCATCAAGAAACATCAATGCATACTATTGTTTATAGTTCTTTGATCTTAAATGTTGTGTGTGATAAGTTTTTAACAGAAGAATAAAAAACTTTTGATCAAACAAGATGATCAAAAACTTTTAATCATAAGTTACTCAATTGTAAAAAGTCTCATACTTATTTTTTCTTTGAGAATTGTTTTCATTTGATGAAATATTATTTATTTTGTAGAGTTAAAACTAATAATTAAATACTTGTGTTCTTAATTTTAGGAAAAAGATTAAAAAGTATAACTAAAAGTGATTTAGGTATTTGTGATGACTTTGAATACTTATGTACTTGTAATAATTTTTTTTATTAGTAAAATCTCTTTAGTTTTCATAAGCAAGGTCTAATGGCAATATGGCAATTCTTGCACAACACTAGTAAGTGCTCTGACATCCCCAAATTTCTTAATAGAATAATGATATAAGGATTTGATTTTTTTTCTTTTGAAAAACATGTAATAAATCGCTTAAATAATGAGTAAAAGAGAATAAATGACAATCTTACAACAAGTTATAACTTAAACCCTATAAGCATTCACTTACATAATTTTCATTAGCTGTACATAAATATTATACAAAAATTTTTGTACAATTTATCATACATTTCAACCATTCTATCTTCACTTTATTTAAACAACAAATAGGTTCACTATTGGATTATTATGTACAGTGGGGGAAGGTAAGAAATGACCACTATTGGACCATCTAAAACTAAGAGAATTTCTTTGAAAGTCACAGAGACAAATAAAGAGCTAGCTTTTCCACTAAAAGTCACAAAATTTTACAGTGTATCGGTGCTCCAAATCCTTGTTGAAAAGTAGTCAACAATATTTGCAGGGAAAGGAAGGAGTGTGTTTTGAGCCGCCATTAACATCGATCGATCATTCCATTAAATTTATATGCAATAAATAAGAAAAAAAGTGAGATATAGATATATTTTATAATTATTACACCTTAAATAAATAAAAATAAAATGAGGAATTCTTTCCAGAATTTAAGAACAACAAAATTTCTTTTTCTAATAATAAGTTTTTAAATCTTATCATAACAAAATGAATGAATAGTAATTAGCAATTAATAATAAATAACAATAACAGTGGCTCCATTAATTTATATAAAATCCATACTGTCCTTATTCATACCACCTTACCATCTTTCTTATTTTTAAAATTCATATTATCCATCATGTTAATAAGATTCATACTTTCTTTTATCATGGTAAAATTCAAACTATAGAGATCACACAAAGTATAATTCTGATGATAACATCATCAAAATAACATGACAATTGGAGAATGACTAGTCAGGATAGATGATCATATTTCATACTTTATCAAATAACAATACTTCAACCTATCTACATTCTCAAGGAATTTAATCCTCCATAATCGGATTGTCCAAAATGATGCACATAATCATGGACCCTTCCCAATTAAGGGAAACAACAACAATACTATCATCAATAGAAATTTGCAGTGTGAATTTTACTAGTGGAAATTACCGCACAAATCACCAAGCAATTGAAAGATAAAATTTGTAAATGAATAATTCCGAAAATTAAAAATTTTTAGAATAATAATTCTATAATTCTTTGGGAGAAATATAAAAATTTCTAATAAACGAGATTAAAGAATAAAATATAAGGGATTTTAGTGATTTTGAGATTCATGGATGTTGTACCGAAAAACAGTAAAAATAAAGATTAATATATATAAATATATTTTATGTCCCTTTCTCATGGTAAATATCCAAGTCCAGATTTAAAATCAAGAACAAAAATACTAGAGAGTTAGGAAGCTTGTGAGGCTTAGGGACACCTCATCAAAAAATAGTGAAAATAAATGTGCAATATGCAAATCTCCTTTTCCTTACCTTATACACCTTATACGTGTGATTTTGTGGATCTTTGGATTGTGTTATCTGTGTGGATTTTGGGCCAGAGTTGCTTATTTATATGGCCCAATGTAATGATTACACAATTGGAATCTTGTTAGTCTCTAACGAGGAGTTGGTTAATGTAATGAAAAAAAATGATATGTCACTAAGTAATGATTTTTATATCTAAGGTCAGTTTATCTTATCTGGACATTAAATGCAAACAATACTCAATTTTATCTCTTCTAATATTAATATTATTTTATTATAAAAAATTTATAATAATGAGGTTACCTCTAACCCTTTCTAGGCCCAATCATTCGACTCACTTGATGTGTGGAACGGTGTAGTAATGCAAAACAAAAAAGAGATGTGAAAAAACTTAGAGGAGATGTGAAAAAAGCAAGGTCGTATAGCTTGTTGATATGGATAACATAATAAAACTGAAAGTGATCTTATAGCCAAAAGGCTTAGTGATACAGTATTGAGAGTGGTGCGGATACGGTCTAAGAGTGATGCGGATACGATCTAAGAGTGATGCAGATATAGTCCAAGAGTGATGCGGATACCAAGAGGTCAAAAATCGAGAGACAATGCATATCAAGCAAGCTAAAATCGAAAGACTCATAGATGCGGAATCAAAAAGGATGTGAATATTGTATCTCTTAAAAACCGTATCACTTAAAAATAAATAAATAAATAAATATATATATATATATATATATATATATATATATATTTACAAAAATAATAAATTATTCCAATTTTTCAAGATATTGTGTTATCTCCATTATATTTCATTTCATGTGAGTTATTGTGAATTAGTAAACTTTAACCATACTTCAAGTGTCACTTTCATCTAAACTTATTAAATACTTAACTTCAAAAGCTGTTGAATCTTAATTGTGGTGTAAATGTATTTATGACATCTTAATGGAGGTAATGAAGTTGAATATGAGGCTTTTACTAGCTAGTTTAATAACTTTTGGAGAGACAAATAATATGTTTGATAGTATTGTAACAATTTCTTACCATGTTTAGTAATCAAATTGAATAAATGTTTTAGTAATCAAGTTGAATAAAAGTTGCACATCTTAATTCTTTTCTACTAGTTTATTTTTTTATGTTGTGTTATATTAGAGTCCTCCATTAATATTATTTGAATATACAAGTATATGAGTATAGATATAATTTTAAGATGATCGCATAAATTAATTCAAGTGCTATGATTACAAAATGTTTTGTGTTGAAAGTTTTACTCCTGATTATATCTAATAGACATTTAATTTTGCAAATCCATCGTTTATATATTTTATAATCATTTTGATGTATATACTAATTATTTTATTTAAGATAAATTATAGAAAACATTAAAGTAGAAATATTTTATCCATTATAAACATATTTCTATTATTTGATTGAATTTGTTAAATTTTAGCGAGTTTCACTTTTTATTTAATATTTTTAATTGTATAGGTTTTGATAAATTTCAATCAATGAAAAAAATATGGAAAAATACATAAAAAGTGTTATTAACATTTTTCCTTATACAAGTTATTTGTGCTTTAGCAGTAATATTTCTCTACAAACCCAAAATTCATAAATAACATATGTGTATATTTTAATTTATAAAAAATAATATTTAAATAGATGTGGTATGATGAAAAAATGTTAAAAACCACATAATACACTCAATGACTTTTATCCTTGATGATCACAGATTTAAATTCTAGGTTTGACTTGTGAGGAAGGAGACGCCGTATCTTACGAGACACGCACATTGTAACATTACCTGCCAAACATTTGACACCAACACAGAGGTTGTTCATTGGACACGACACATTGGAGCATCCCGGCTACTGTAACTGGTTTAACAGTCCTCACTATTTATTTACAACACGGTTAAATTCCAAATTTCGTAACCTTTCTACATATTAACCTCTTTTTTCCCATAAATAAACGTATCTGCGTTGCAACTTCCTACCTCTATCTCTTCTCTTTAGACCATTCCTCCCTTCACATTCATCATTCCCAGCATACTTTCCCTTCCAAACACCAAATTTTCTAATCCTCCCTCACACAACAACATGAAGACTCGCACCCCTACCAAAATCTCTGCATCATGGATTCCCATTTTCTCTGTCTTTTCCTTCATTCTTGGTATGCTCATCACAAGCAGGTATGTCTCTTAAAGTCCCCCTATCTCTTAAACTCCCCCTCTCTCTTAAATTCTCCCCCTTTAATTGTTTTAAGCTGCCAAGATGTAAACTTTGGTTTGTGGGGCTTGTTTTATGAGAAGTTAAACATCATGGTCCGATCCTGGGAATTTGTTTGACTGCAGGATGTGGGACCCACCTGAATCAAACGGGATGCTTATTGCGCAGCATCAGCGGGACCAACAGCTGCAAGTGATCTCTGGGGACTGCGAGACCAAGAAGGCATGCGTCTCTTTCCTGTAATTTTTTTCACAGCAAAGTGTTCCGTTTTGTTTTGCTTTGGTTTTTGAAATCTCCTTGCTTTTTTCTCATCAGATGCAGCCCAAGGATGCAGTGAGCGAGTTACAGAAGACCCATGAAGCCATCCAGTGAGTGCCACCTGGATTCGGTTTCAATTTCTCCAGATTTGTTTGAAGTTCAATTTTTTTTTTTTTTCTAATTATTGATGCTTATTTTAATTTCCTGGGAGGCGTGCCAGAGCTTTAGACAAACAAGTTTCCATGCTTCAGATGGAGCTAGCTGCAGCTAGGAGTTCTCGTGAAAGTGGGATCTCTGATTCGAATACTTCGACCACCACTTCCGGGGAAGATGCTCCAAGGAAGAAGGCATTCATAGTGATTGGCATAAACACCGCTTTCAGTAGCAGGAAGAGGCGTGATTCAGTTAGAGAGACTTGGATGCCTCAAGGTAAAAAAAAAAAAAATCTGTCTTTAGGAGTCAACTATAAAGGCACAAAAGTTTCTAAAATGGAACCATATTCATAACGCCTGTTTTTAAGGTGGTAGTTGCCCTAATTCATTTCTAAACTGTTGCGTTTTGATCAGGTGAACAACTTCTTCAGTTGGAAAGGGAGAAGGGAATTGTTATCAGGTTCATGATTGGCCACAGGTAATTCCGGTTTTGTCAACTGCGTGAAATTATCAGGACAATATTAAGAGAGAATTATAATAACGCCTTTAGAAAATAATGGAACATTAGCGTTATTATCTGAGTTAATGTAACGACACAAAACGTTCGTTCTTGTTTGTTTACCAGAACAAGGTTGTCTCTGTTAACATTACTTATCTAACTGCTAGATAAAAAAAATGGACACCTTTCAAATGGTCATGTGTAATCAACATTTTGAGTCCTTACCTAGTTACCTTAAAGAACTATGATTGACTACAAAAGTGGCTTCTAATGCCAATTGTCCCCTCCGCAGCCCCTTTGTTAGTCAAAGACTCTTACATCTTATCTATTTCAAGTTGTCCGTTCCTTTGAAGTTTGAATCATATTATTGCTTAACTTCTCTCTTAACATCAATACTCGTTGAAGACATCGAAAATATTAATATTATGAGATATGTTCCATATATTGTAACAGTTGGTACTCTGCCCCTACATGTGAGATTGAAAAGGAAACTCATGAAACTGATATTAATTTCCATGTTGAGTCAATAAAATATTATTTTTTTATCAATTTCATTATAATTTATTAGTACAGAGTCATAGAGTAAAATCTACTTCATAGTATTTTATCTATAAGAAGCACATTTTAGTATAAAAACTGAGTTTTGGAAGTTTGGTTATATGTGCATGAGTAATAATAATTGTTCCCCTTTTACTCTGCACTCTTTGTGAAGGGATGATTATCGTTACCTTGCCAAGAAACATTTCAATTTACATGTACATTATCCTAAGTGAACGATGAAATATTTATATATGGGTTGCTACTGAACGTCGCTAACTTATGGATATTGTCATTGTTGTCTCAGTGCGACTTCCAACAGTATTCTAGATCGAGCTATTGATTCAGAAGAAGCTCAGCACAAAGACTTTCTTCGCCTAGTAAGGCAGATCATTGTTAACAAAAAAGACTGTGAGAAAACATTGGATAATCTGACTTGAGTGTGATATTTGGTTTTCATTATGTTGTAGGAACATGTTGAAGGTTATCACGAGCTGTCTGCAAAGACAAAGATTTTCTTTTCTACAGCAGTTGCAAGATGGGATGCTGATTTCTATGTCAAGGTGGATGATGATGTGCATGTTAATTTAGGTATATGCTATCTCAGGATTATTGATTTCTTGTTTTTCCTAGCCATTTTATTTTCTTTACCACCTTTCTCTGCCCCATTTCTCTCACAAATAAGCCTTGATATTCTAACATGTGTTGCTGTTAAGGTGTCCTGGCAACAACCCTTGCTCGTCACCGATCAAAACCCAGGGTCTACATTGGATGTATGAAATCTGGACCTGTCCTTTCTAGAAAGTAAGTCCACTGTGCTTCTTCTGGCTACCCTTCTTCTGTGCCCATCATTGTGGTTTTGTATTTATGTTTGACGTTTGTTTCGCATCTTAGGGATGTCAAATACCATGAACCTGAGTTTTGGAAGTTTGGAGAAGAAGGGAACAAATACTTCCGACATGCAACTGGGCAGATATATGCAATCTCTAAAGATCTGGCCACTTACATTTCCATCAACCAGTACGTATATGATTTTCTGATCTCTAGGCCACTACTATATACTTTTTGCTAGATTTTTTTGTGCAGGAATAAGTCTTCATGCAAGATGAAAGTTCAGCATTTTTTACTGAAAGAAAATTACGTATTTTGCATGATGTTGGAACCCTGTCTTAATTGTGATCAACCCTACTCCCTTTTAGTTGTGTTATCTTTGAAGCGACGATTTAGTTTCATATTGACTAATGACATGACTTAAATAAAACTTATAAAAGTTTAGGGTGCTCCTATTTCTATGTCATGCTTTGATTAACATAGGAAACATTTTTCCATGACAACTTAAATTGATACTGACATGAAATTTCAGCTCAGGGATCAGTCCATGTTTATATAACCAGTAAGAATTGTCATGGAATATTGTCCGCACAAGAAATTTCATGTGGAATCTAAATATGACTGCAGGCCTATTTTGCATAAATATGCTAATGAAGATGTCTCGCTTGGTGCTTGGTTCATTGGTCTTGAAGTTGAGCATATTGATGACCGCAATATGTGCTGTGGAACTCCTCCAGGTACATAACCTGAAATATGTAACCAAAAAACCATCTCTAGTCTCTACTGCAATAACGTTCTGGTATTTAGAACTATTGTTGTTCACTGGCAAACACTCTCTATCCCTATATGTTCTGGCGGCACTTAGCTAGAATTTATGGTTTTGTCTTGCTGTCACTTTTTTTTTATTTTTATTTTGGCAATGATCCTAATTTATGTTTGATGTTTGTGTAGACTGTGAGTGGAAGGCACAAGCAGGTAACATATGTGTTGCCTCATTTGATTGGAGTTGCAGTGGAATCTGCAAGTCAGTGGAGAAGATTAAATATGTGCACTCAAAGTGTGGTGAAGGGGATGGAGCTGTTTGGAGTGCTTTATTTTAGAATTTTTCAAAGGAAGATGGTTTTTTTTCGGTGGTTTGGAGAGAGACTAATTATTTAACTGCAGCTGGAACAAAGGCATTTATCAGTTTTGAGAAAGATAATTTTCTGCAAATAGCTACATATAACAAGGGTAAACAAGGCTGGTTCATAATTTTTTGTGGAAGCTGAAGGTAGCAATTGCATGGATGTGGATATGATGGCCTTCCAGTCTTAATTTTAGTGTGGGGGAAGGTATCACAACTGTTGAAGGTGGTACGTAACAAAGTCAATTCTATTTTATAATTTTAGTTTGTTCCTTTTATACAATGTTTTTGTCCATTTTTGGACTAGATTGGTTGTTATGCCCTTTGTAATGAAAAACAATGTATTCATACTTCTGCTAATGCGTTAAATTTCATCACTATTTCGATGAAATCAAAGGACAAACTCTAAAATATTTACGTTTGACTGTAAAAATTATTTCAAACATCTCCCACTTGATTATGAAAAGCCATAAGGAAATGGACGTTGACAAAAAATAAAAAATAAACTTCAACGGCTTCAATATATCAGGTCAAATTTGCCTTGCAATTACAACTGTCACTATGTGACCATAACCATCGTGGTTTATTTGTTGCCATTGTTGTTTCTACTGATTAATTATATTGTTATGGCTCCTAGCATTATCATTAGTAGTAATGGTATTAATAATATCATTAGTGGTAATTGTAGTAATCATCATCATAATAATTATAATTATCATGGTTTTAACTGAAGGCCATTGGTTAACAAGTTAACACTGAAGAATTTCCAGATGTATTGGTAAATTTTTTATTTTTTTACATGGTTTTAATAAAACAAGCTTATCGTTTTAACTTCTAAATTAATAATTTAAGACAAAACAATTTTTTGTGATATTTAATCAAATTAGTCGTAACTACTTCTAAATTAATGCCAAGACAATCCTAAATCAACTATTATTTTCTTTTCAATACCAAAGAGTTCGATCATTTTCACTTGTAGACAAGTTTCAGATTTTTTTTTATTGCCGTCTTTGGTTAACGTTTTTTTTTTTTCTTGCTCCTAGTCTCACTAATAGTATTCTGACTACAGCTTGTTTCACGAGTATTTTTGGCATAGTAAAGATCTATAGTGTCATTTCGATAATTTATTGCTTCACTTCTTATTTTCATTTTTAAAAACAACAAGCACTAATAGCTCTATATATAATATCTTAATTATTTATGGCATTAATATTCATTGGCTAGTGCGATGTAAAACTTTTCTATGCTGTGAAAAAAATTATAAATGATTAAATCTCGTAAATTTGTTAATATGAATGATAATTTTCTTACAAAAATATTTTTATTATATTAATATATATTTTTACCAATTCACAGTAAAAATATTACTATCAAATCATGAAAATTAAACTTTGAAATTGTAACGAAAATAGTTTAATTAATAATATTATCTATTATTATTAATTAATGTTAATTTTGGTATGACGTCTTATGCTTAACAATTAATCAATTAAGTAACTTGCCATTTAGTATGTATTTGGATTTCACTTAAGAAAAGTTGAGCTGAACTTAGTTCAAAGTGGAAAAAATTTTATTGAAACTTTTAAGTTATTTGGAATTTGAAGTGAATTTTAGTTACAAATTCAACATGTTATTAAAGTGTTTAATAAAAACTCATAATTCATTTAGATGTTCTAACTAAAATCAACATATCCTGTGTAATAAAATGTGGTTAATGTTATTAATTGTATGGCTATTTTGGTATCCAAAGGATAAACTATATCAATATACATGGAAATGATCCAATCTATCATATAAAAGAAATTTAATTTTAGCTTTTTATGATATAGGATGATCATAGTAATTAATGTTTTTAGGATCTAAATTCTTATAGTTCTTTATGTATAATTAATGTTTCATCTTAATTTAGTAAACACTTTTAGCACATGGAATACTAAGATATTAATGCCTTAGTATACTTGAATAAACATAAGATATTATTAAATAATTGTAGAATTATTTATTAATCAAGTAGATATTCACCCACTCTTGAAAATAACTTTTAACCTCATGATAAAATTAAGAATTTGAATAACAATTAAATTTTGTTTAAGTGATTCACTTATTAGATATATATAAGTTAACTCATGAGGTTTTGACAGTAATATACGTAAAGCTAACTGAGAACTATATTAATAAAAAGAGATATTATAATATTTTTCTATTGATTCTTGAAAATAAAAATATTATTTCAAGCTAATCCAATCATAAAGTTATTATTAGAGAGGTACCAAGATCAATAAATTAATCTGAATAATTTATTACTAGTTTAATGTTAGACATGTAAAACAGATAACAATTGGTATTACCAGTTTAATATTAAATCTGTAACTACTATTATCTTTTATCTGAATTTTTAAAAGAAGAAGCAATGGTAAACAGTTTAGATGCAGAGTTGTAATCTTAGAATTTTAATTTCACTAAATCTATTTATTTCTAAACTTATTTGTTGCAATTATCATTTAATGATTATTATTGAGAGAATTTATTTATATATTATAATAATTAAGAGAGGGGAAAACATGGAATAAAATGTCTAGATTTTGTGTGAAATGAGATGGTAATTGTGTTTGATCGCGTCCTCCGTCTTGGGCGGTGTCAACGAGGCGGCGGAGAATGGAAAACGCCGATGTATTCTTGGGCTTACAGGACTTCCTCGAGCGCATGCGGCAGCCCTCCGCCGCTGAGTTCGTCAAAGCAATCAAAAGGTTCCTCTGAGCTCTCATGCTTTTTACATTGCGATCACGATTTAGGTTTGGAATGGGAACCCTAACTAACGAAGTGAGATTTTCGCAGTTTTATCGTTTCGTTTTCCAACAATGCTCCTGATCCCGAGAGGGACAGCGCCTTGGTTCAAGCGTTCCTTGCGAAAATGGAAGCGGATTTCAGGGCTCATCCACTTTGGGCTGGTTGCTCTGAAGAGGAGCTCGAAAGTGCCGGTGAAGTCAGTTTCTGCTTAACTCGTAACATGCTTTTTGTACTTGTTGTTCGCTATAAATGAAGATACATTTCAATTTTACAGTAACTGATCAACTAACTTACTCTACTGTGACCTCACATTGAAGATATTTCAAGTTTTATTTTCTGCTCTGGATCTTGGGTTGATTGAATTGGGTTATTTTTATGATCACTACTACAACTCGCACATCCCTTCGTGTCCTATTTACAGTTTTTTTCCTCAATAATGGTGAATTCTGTAAGGCACATATGGAGATCTAAAGTTTTATGCATAAAATATAGAACTGAATTGAAACATAAGGTAGAAATGTTAAGGAAGACTAGGGGGTCTGCGAATAGCAGTATAGCACTTATTAATTAATGAATTGCTGTTCTGGGATTGTGTCTGATTATCTGAGATGATTATTTTAGCCCTTGAAAACGTCGAATTTGGGTGAGATGTTCATGGGCACCGGAAATTTAGTTGAAATGGACCAATCTGAATCCTCATCTTATGACCTGCTTGTTTGTGTCTGTTTAGAGAAAAAAAATTCTGTTAGAAAATTTGTCTATTAATAAATAGAGGAAAACACTAAACGATTGACGCACCCCAGTGCCAGAGGCTCCTTGCTTCGTGAAAGTATTGGATGGATAGTTGTACAGTCTTTCTCTTGCATATGCAAAAAGGCCGTGTCTGGATTTGAGCTCATGGCCAACCGGTCACCAAGGTACAACTTTACCGGTGTGCTAGGGTTTGCAATTAGAGGAAAACAACAAAAGTATAAAATAATTCTTCAAGTGCTTCTGTCACAAGTTTAAAAAGGTAGTTTTTGAAAAAAAAAAAAAAAAGGCTTTGAAAAAAAGCTTTATAATGAAATCACTTTTTATTTTATTTTATTTTATTTTTGTTTTGTTTTAAAGCTTGTTCAAATGCACCTTTAGAAGCTAGGCAAGAAATGTATTAATTCAGATAATATATAAACGTTAGAGAACTGTAAATATTTGGACATATACAAAAAGGCTACGGAAACTTTGCATGTCTTAGTTTGAAACGGTTTTGTTAAATAGCCGTTGTAGCAGCACTATAGAGCTTTTGCAAAGAGGAGTTTCATGGAACTGTGATTGCGACTCTGTCTACTGTTGCTATTGTTACAGCATTCATTTTGCTTCCTCTTGTCATCTTTGGCAATTCTCCAGCCAATTGAACTTTTAACATTATACTTGTTTTTATTTATTCATTTTTATCTGTATACAGAGTACTTTTTTATACTATAGGATATGTAGTTTTATATATATATATATATATATATATATATATTTTTTTTTTTTTTTTTTTTTTTTTTTTGTATCTCATATATCTCAACTGTTATCTAACTTCCGCAATATGCCCATGACTCAATCTGCTGTATGATTCGGTGGATTATTCACTTTCCGCAATTGATAACTCTGTTTAAAATCTTTGACTTGTGGTGTTTGCCTCTGCATGTTCTTTTTACAGTCTACTAATTTCGATATAGGATCTACTAACTTGTAGAAATTTAGTTGGGAATTTGGGTAATCATCTGATACAGTCTTAGCATAAAAGACAACACTGAAAATTTAATGCTTACTACTAAAAGACAACACTGAAAATTTAATGTTTACTACCAAAATTATTATGCTAGCATAAGCAAGTTAATTTCTCATTCACTATCGCAATTTTTTCCTTAGCTTTATTAATATTTACTCTTTTTTGTACCATAGCATTGTAGAAATACTCTTTCATTTATTCTATTAATTAATCCCTTGTGGGTGCGTATTGTCTTGCAAGCCTGGTTTGCCCTGGACGTCTAACTCACTGTGATACTTCATATCTGGGGCTTTAGGTATGTGAGGTCCAATATTGTAGAGAGAATCAGAATGAAATAAAAATAGTTTAATTTCCTTTCGCATGAATTTCACTTAAACTTAAAGTATGCAGCGAGTGAGACACAATTTTTTTTCAAAAATTTGTAAGGCAATGAATAGAAGGTTGTTATCCTTCAGTTTCAATATTAGGTAAATAAAACTTGGACTGCCGCCACACCTAACATTAACAGAGGGTTTTGATGATGCACAATGTTTGTATTCTAGTCAACACAATATTTTTGGATAAGAAGCAAGCAAGTTCTTTTCCACTTGATCTGCCATTTCTTTTATGAAAGTCGTTTTAGGAAAGCTCATTCTTTTTGGTTTAATATTCCCTGGTATAAACAGGTTAAATAAGTTTCAATAATCAATGTTGTTTTTTTCTGGAAAACAACATCAATTCATTCAAGTAGAGAATCCAGTGTTAGCTCCTGCACCTATGTACTTTGTTTTTCATAGAAAACATTGTTCTACATTCTTCTAGTTAAATTCTTTTAGATAGTCTTCTATATTGACTGGTTGCTTTACCTCTGGATTTTGATCATATACAGGGGCTTGAGAAGTATGTCATGACAAAGTTATTTGCTCGTGTATTTGCTTCAGTTCCAGATGATGTAAAACTTGATGACCAACTTTCTGAGAAGATGGCTTTGATTCAACAATTTGTTCGACCTGAAAATTTGGATATCAAGCCACCATTTCAGAATGAATCATCGTGGTTGGTGAGTCCCATTCAAAAGTAATCTGACCTAGCCCACATTATTCAATTATCTCATTTTCCTCTTGTCAACAACATTTATCACTTAAAAAGGGACACTGTATTTTATGTTTAATGAATTCTTCTATCATCTACTATTGTTGCTACAGCATCAATCTCAAATGCTACCCAATTCTTCTCATATCTCTTGTATTGTGGTTTTGGTTTTAATGCAATTGTAACATTTTTGGTATTGCTCAATTATAATTTAATTGAGTTGAAATTACATGATTAATTTCTACGTTTGAACCCCCCACAACAACTACCTGTTTTTTGACTTGGGACATAAGCACCACGGACAATGTGGTCTATGTTCATATCATAGGGATCCTTAGTTTTAGCATATTATAACAGCTGGTGTATTCTTTCTCCCCATTTTACTTGTTCATTACTACTATTGTTTTTTTATCATCATTTCCCAATGCCTTTAGATTGATTAGTTTTTGGGTATGTCTCACATTGGATTTTAGATTCACTGGTTCTTGATTGTCCAGTTTTTTCTTCAAAATAAGTTTTCAGTCTGATGTATCCCTGGGCTTTTACTAGTTGGTAGTCAGTCTGTATGTAAACATTGTATCAATCTCAGATAGTGATGTGTAGCGGACAACTCTGATAATGCTATAGCAGGAAGTACGGTTTTATATAGTGTGCGCTACAGACCAATTGGAAACTTGTATCACTTTTGTTGTTTTGGCTACTAAAATATACTATTTTGACATGTTCATGGTTTTCTTTGTATACTTCTGTTTTCTATAAATGTTACTATATGCTATCGTTCTTATGGTGGCAGCTCGCACAGAAAGAATTACAGAAGATCAACATGTACAAAGCGCCCAGGGACAAACTGGTGTGTATTCTGAATTGTTGCAGGGTTATTAGCAACTTGCTGCTTAATGCTTCGCTTGCTTCCAAAGAGAATCCTCCCGGAGCTGATGAATTTCTTCCTGTGCTCATTTATGTAACCATAAAGGTAATCTTAATGTTTCTTAACAAATTGATACATGCATAATTCTCAAGTAGAAATAATTTTGCTTGATAGAATGCTATTATTACTTGCACTGTCTATAAAATTATGAGTATGACATGTGAATGTGTGCCTCGATAATTTTGTATTTCCTTTGTTCTATTATGCACATTCTTGCTTAATTTTTTCAGTTATGAAGTTCACTTACACAAATAAAGCTTGTAATTTATTGATGTTATGTAAAGTCACTTATGCTTATTTCGAAAGAAATATTTGACGTGGTTGTTGAAATGTCATTTTGCATGAACTGGTCCAGTCATCATGGCCTGACTATATTGCCTGAATGTTCCATTAATTCTCGCTTTAAAGAACTCATTGAGCTGCTCATGGTGCCTAGCTATACGACCTTTTCTTCTGAAATGTCGTGTTTTGCTTAAAACTGAATTGATGAAGCTAGACAATTAGACTTTTTTCAGACTTAATATACAGTTGTATATTGTGTGTCCTAAAACGTATGAAATTTATATTTTATACACGGCTTACCAGAAATTAGAAAAAGAATCTTAAATATAAGAGCAACTATATATTCTCATAAACTGTATTGTTAACTGCCACTCTAATTTGATTTTTACGTTTGACAATATCTTCTAAATGATACTATGCAGGCAAACCCTCCACAACTGCACTCAAATCTACTGTACATACAAAGGTTTAGGCATCAATCTCGATTGGTTGCAGAAGCAGCATATTATTTTACCAACATGCTCTCTGCTGAGTCCTTCATCTCAAACATTGATGCAAAAGCCATTTCAATGGATGAAGCTGAGTTTGAGAGTAACATGGAATTTGCTCGTGCTATGCTTTCAGGCATTTCTGTTGATACGCAAGATCCCGGTTCACCTTATCAAAATAATGGACAGCATCCAATAGCAGAACCCGCTAGGCACAGAAATAAAGCTTTGAATGATAATAAGGACCCTGCACTACGAACTCCGTCATCTGTTGCAAGATCAGAAAGCAAGAAAGTTGCTTTTGCAGATGAGTTGCTGATCACAAAAGTTCCATCCCTCTCGGATTTGGAGAATAAAGGGGCAAGTATGATTTTGAAGGAGGACAAGTTGAATGAAGTTTTCGGGGAGTTTCCATATTTATTTGCTAGTGTAGGGGATCTAACAGTAAGTGATGTTGAAGACCTGCTAAATAATTACAAACAACTTGTTTTCAAGTATGTCTCTCTTTCTAAAGGGTTAGGCGTCTCTCCTACATCCCAGCCGCCAGCCGCCCAAAATAATTCTGAAGACCGTGCTGAAACAACAATAGATTCTTCAGACGGTGGACATCTAGATGAGAATAATAAATCAGAAGATTCTATTGATACAACAGAGGATAGTTCAGATAAAGTTTCGCCTGTCGAGGAGAAAGTAATTGAATCTGGTCTGCCACAGGATGAGCCAGCTGCTCCTGAGGGTGATGCCCCGCTAAAGTAATCAGAACTAGCTTCAACCGTTTTTTCCCCCTCCACATACCCCACATTTTCACCTTTTTTGTGTGTAAATCTATATGATGTTGTCTGTTGCGTGGTAGTTGCTCTCTTTCCTTGTGTTAGGGATGGCCCTACCATGACCAACATGCCCTCTGTAACATTGTTCTAAAGTAGATTTTAGAACTGCAACGAATAGAAATTTTACGTTTCCTTGTGATGCAAAAAGAATGCGAAGATGTGAATCTGGTTTTGTTCAATTAACTCCCTTATAAAATGAAAATTGATTTATTCAAAAGAAAACTAAGGCCTAACGTTGGTATATAATGCCAGTTGCATCAGCAAGTACGGAGAGCTGAAGTTGCGTTATTGCAAATTTGTTGTAATGTTGGATGTGAAGAAAGCTCAAGATAAATGGTGGTATATATTTCGCTTCCTTTAGTGTTAAGTTCAAAATACATGAGGAGCAGGAATCATGGAAATTGGGCCTCATGGGCAGAAAATCCAGATCAGCTTCCTTATAAGGACGTTCTTGCACCGACTAGATCTAACCCAATCATCTCCCATCCAAGTAGATATCACATGGAAAAAAGGAAGAAAATAAAATAATGTATGAGGGAAAGGACATACATAATGCATGTGCACTTCTGTTTCTTTTCCATGTTTTAACTGAAGGGTGCTTGATTGGAATTAGGAGGAGATACGTGAAATCATGCCCACCGTATCGACAAAATAGATCATGCCTCATTTGACGACACTGGATAGCACCTATGCCTTGTCCCTTCCTCTTATATTCTTATAATAACTTTATTCCCTTAATAATGCAGCAATTACATAACCTAGTCCCCTCTTTTAAACTATATGTCTCTTTATTAACTAATACTTGTGGTCAATCCTATTTCTCCGGACGAGTAATCTGATTCCCGCTCAAATAAGCTTCTGATCTGTCTAGAAACAGGGTCAGGGACTCGGAACATAACAATCTGCACCCATGCTTATTTCAAATTAGAATTTGAAAAATAAGTTCTTTCAAAATATCGGATTGAATCCACCAAAATCTTTTATAAAATAGTTGGATTCGAAATTGTTTTAATCAAGAAAGATGGTTTGTTTTTTAAGCAGTCTCCCCTTCTATTCTTTCTTAATGACTCCATTGAGCCTTATTCTTAGTATGCATTAAACTAATAATTGTTACGCACTTGGATATAATGGTTTTGTTCTAATTAAAAATGTTTAATATTTAATTTCATGTTTAATATTTTTAAATAACCAAACTACTAACTAATTTAGTGTACTAGACCGTTGGATTTTTTTGCTTGCTTTTGGCTTGGATTGAAAGGAAGACTGGTTTATTTCACATCCTACTTCTGATGCTTTACAACGCAGGCCAAATTCTTGAGTAAAGGATAAATTAAATGAATAGTTTGAATAATACGTAGATGTATTGTGGCAGAGATCGCAGTTCAAAGACATTCATGTCCTCTTCTTTAAAGACAATCTTTGGTAATAGCTATGTTTATTTGTTTAGTAGTAGGTTCACTTTCACTACCAGGTGTTACATGCCTGTTCCACTTTACCATTGTACTATGAATAATAATTCTTAATTATTTTTTCGAGCCGTTTACATTGGACACTGACAATGTTCCCTTCTTCTTTTTCGTTTTGTTTCCATTTATCTTGGGACACGATCTACCAAAGTTTTTGGTCTCTTAACACCTTCAATCTCTCCATTCCAAAAACATGGTAGTTATGATTTTTGATTGATAACAGAGAAAGTTGATTGGAAAAGCAATTTCTCTTGCTTCTATTTGAAGTTATTGAGCCATGATAATACAAAGCAGAATTTGTGAGGTAGGAAAGTGACAGGATCACATGACCAAACTAACATCGATATCAAAATATGTGAAACGAAGCAATTGCTCAGCATTGCGTGCCTCCAAATTCATTTTCCCACAATTCTAAGCTCCCCGTTACGTTTGTTCTCCCCAATTTATATATATATATATATATATATATATATATATAATAATAATAATAATAACGCATTTCATTCTCTACTCACTTCAAGGTTGTGGAAACATATAATTAATTATTATAATAGTGTTTTAGTGTACCTATTGCACAGAATAAATAGTTTTTTATATGATTAAAATTTATAAGCATATGCTTTTAAACATTTAAAATATATTTAGATTTATGATAAATAATTTATATTAGTTATTGATAACTTTTTTAAAAAATATTAAAATTCAAGTTAGAATTAAAGGTGTTCAAATACAAAAAATAAAATAAAAAATTTAAAAACATTCTCCTAAAATACAGTTTAAAACACCTTGTTGAATTTTATATTACTAGAAGGCTGAAGATATTCGACAGTTTTCATGATTTCCTCTCCTTAATCAGTAAAACAAGATTTTGGGATTGGAATGAATCTCCCATAAGATCATTGAGTCATGAGTGTGATAATTTAAAATACATAATTTTTTGGAATATTTTACGTTAAAACAGTGCTTTAATTGTGAAAAAAAATTAAATATATCTAAAATTATAACACAAGTGGTTTGATAACTGAATTCTTTAATTAAGATATATAATTTGATATTCAGGTTGAATATAAAGTTATAATTAAAAAACATTATTTTACTTTATAATGGACCGATAGATTGAAAGAAATTAGACCTTCTAATTATAGAAAAAAAAAACTTAAGATATTTATTTGATAGAAAATAAACAATTGGAATTAGTGTGGGAACCTGAAAGTTTATTTACTTTATTTAGTATAAAAAGTTTGGTTATATTATAAGGCAACCTTAACCGCACGAGATATGAAAAGAGTGCGATCACGTGCCTCAACATGTACACACTGATGGCATGTCGGCCGCAAACAACGTTCCCAATCTAATTTCTTCCCACGTGATTGGTTCCCCTTTTTTTTTTTTTTCTTTTCATTACTTTAATAACTTAATTTATTCCATTTTTATTTTGGACGTATTTGACAAAATAAATGGATAAATTAGTGAAAGAAGATATTTTTTTTCTATGTATTTACAGTTTGCGTCTTTCTTTCTTGATCTTCACTTGTGTATTGTGTCTACAGCAATTGTTATTTCTGTGTCAACCGAGACTTTTGTTTTTACATGCATAAAAAATTGATATTATTATTTTACAGTAAATATGTAAATTTATATTTTCGTAAATGTAAGACTATTTATATATAAGTTGCAAGATGATTGGCCGTAAAGGTTGTTACGGATTTTGATTGCTTGGAGGATGCATGGGAGTTTTAGATTGGTTATAACAAAAGACTTGGATTTGGAGTGAGTAAATAACATACCCACAATTGAAATATATATATATATATATATAATTTCTTCCTGTAGGTTTATTATTGCAAAAGAAAAGTATTTTCAAACAGGATAAATAAATAAATAAATTATTAATAAAAAAGTAAAGGCTAAAAAAAAAGATAATAATAGTGCATGAATGTTGTAGAAATATAACCATATTTTTATATAATATATATATATATATATATATATATATATATATATATATATATATAACCATCTTAATAAAAGTTAAAAAATGTGCAAAAAAAATTTTGTGTCATTCTCTTATTTATTTTTCTTTTTGAAATCTCTCGTTTATTATTTTCTTCTCTTTCATCTTTCTATGATTTTTGCAAATAATTTTATTCTTTTTATTAATCAAGAAAGTGATAATAATATAACTACAAAATGAAAATCAATTCGGACTTATCCGAATTTTTAAAATTTTATTCCCTTTTATATCTCAACTTGTTTTTAGTTTGGTTTGCATATATACAACTTTGTACCTATATGTTAAATAGATGTTAAATAGGTTATTTCTTATTTGTCTAAATTCGTACTTATATATTTAGTTTGTTATTAAGTTTATTGGAAAGTCAAGATTTTTCTAACTTTGCCTTTTTTTTTTAAGTAATTTTTAAAATAAACATAGAAATTGGCTTAAGAAGGATTAATTATTTTTTATATAGTAATTTGAATCGATTTAGACAGATTGATGAAGTTCATAAGTTTTAGTGTTATTGTGATTAATTGAAATTCAAATGTAATAATAGTGTAATTTGAAGTTTAAAATAGTTAATTTTGAACTAGAAACATGGTATAAGTGATATGACAAATAAATTAAGTTATAATTAATATTTTACCTAAGTATTAATATTGTTGAGAAACTCACACTATAAATACATAAATAAACAATAAACAGAAAATAAAGAATACAAGATCTAAGGAGATTTAATAAGTTGTCTTCTCCTTTGCTCACAAGCTCGTCACTCCGTCTCTGTCTCTATTCCGACATTTGTCCTTTCATTTGGTATTATGAGTCATACCTAACAAATTAATATCAGAGCGAAGTGTGAATCTAAAGTCTCACGTTAAGTAAAAATGAGAAATTTGACCAATATATAAAAAATAAGACCCACAAACCTAATACCTTAAGATTTTAGATTGAAAGTGGTGTTATTCCCTTATGTGTTGAACTCTTGTTTTCATTCTTGTTTGTCTTTCAGGAATATCTTTCATCAATTTTCCTATCAAATATAATATAAAGTTTCCATGTTAAAGTAGTTGAGTTATGCAGTTTTAAAGTTTGGTATAGGTAATTTGAGTTATACCATAAGTTTTGGAGCTATATTAAATATAGTATAAAATATTTGTTTGAAACTTGTTAAGAATATTTAAACTAATATAACATTTTGAATAGGTTTTGAAATAATTTTGCTCATAAAAAATAAGAGAAAAAGTGTTAGAGTTTTCCTGTGATCATCTTTTAAAAATGATATTCTCACAAACAAAAATAAGGTAAAGAGATTAATATTTTTATTTGATATATTCTCACTTAAAATATAAATTAAGGTATAAATTATTGCTTAAGTTAAAAATTCTAACAAAAACTAATTTTTTATTTATTTATGAATTTCACTCAAGTAAAAGTTATATCACTTAAAAGACTTCTTTTATATGATAAAATTGATATAGTTTGAAGTTGAAAATTAAGTTATATCACTTAAAAGACTTCTTTTATATGATAAAATTGACATAGTTTGAAGTTGAAAATTAATATGTATACGTATATACGAGTATGCGAAAATATTTAAAAATATTATTAATTAATGATATCAACAACATGTGCATATTAATTTAAACTATATATTTGATAAAATTGATAAATTTAATTATTTAAGTCATATTAAGGATGATATGTTAATTTGGTTGGTGCATTGTATAGTCCATTCGTTCAATGTCTTTTATTAATTTAAATTTATTGTTTCTTAGCTACAATTCGTGACTCTTAAAACCTTAAACATTTTTTTCAACATTCATAATGGACTGGTAAATATTAAAGACGTTTATAAATAATCAAGACCATAGGTCTTGTTCTTTAAAAGCGTATACATCAACCATGCAATATAAATACTTTTAATTAGTTTGATGCAAACTTTCAAGCTCTCTACCATGGATTTTAATGAGACAACAATACCACATATTGCAATGTCGTGACATAGAAGTGTTTTTTTTTTTTTTTTTTTTTTTTTTTTTTTTTTTTCTTTTTTTAAATGTAGTAAGATTTAACAATAATAAAACTTTTGCTCGATACTATGAGTCACGCTCATTGGAACGTCAAGTTCTACAGTATAAAATCTTCATTGATGTCCATAACAATATTACTTTTTCTTTAATGACTTAGTCCAGTACAAGACTGTAAACAAAAATATAAATAACTCGAACTATTTAACTTTAATTAATTAATTGGAGGTTCAATTTCATCTGTTCAGTTAAAAAATAAAAATTCAAACTTAAAATTACATTTTTAAATGTTTAAACGAGTTTAATTAAAATTTATAGAAAATTCAATTTCATTTTCTTTAGTTTTCTTTTCTAAATTTCTTAATAAAAAAAAATCTCAAAACATGTCGGTATGTTTTACTGATTATTTTTTCAATTATTTTATTTAACATATATTCAACCCATATTAATTAATTAATTAATTTTAATCTACTCTACATCTGAACTTACATATTACTATATTAGAAAAAACTTATAACGAACTATTATTTAATACTTAAATTTTAAAACAATAAAAATAAAATAAATTTTTATATAGCCACCCAACTTAAGTATTCTAGTATTAATTTTTTATTTTTTTTGATTTGTGATCTCATTTAAGATTTTTCTTAAATTACATTAATACATTTGAATGATATATGACTTTTTTTATAAAACCCAAACGTGGCAAAAGGTAGAAATAAGTAAGAGTGTGATAAGGTGGGACCACGCCAATAGATTACCACACTTTGACTGTGCCGCATAAAGTCAAACCTACACATCTCAAAATTTGAATTCATCTCTCACCATATTTCATTTTTTTTATTCTATTTACTGTTTTCAATTTTGACTACAATTAATTTCTCTTTAGTTGATCACTTATATCAACTCTTGTCATTCACTTGTATTTTAATGTAAAAAATATCATTTTTAATTTCTTCAATGTAAAAAAGTTTAAAATAATTAGAAATGTTTTAATTGTAATTAATAAGTATCATATTATATTTGATATTGCTTTATGAACACCAGTTAATGTTTATTTTAACTTACGGATAAATATATTGACTTAAAAGTACTGCATTTAGAAAAAAAATAACTTTTTAATTGCCGTCTCAATTATACTGCCCTTGAAAATTACATTAAAAGTGCATTTTGCTTATTAACGTCTTTCTCAGTTAAAACACTATTCAACTCCATACTGTAGTACTAGCTTATATTAAATGAAACATAAAAATTACTCATTTCTTTATTTTTATTCATCTTTTAAAAACTTTATGTAAAAACCAAGAAATATAATGCATATTCTAAAAAAAAAAGTTATAAGATTTCTACTTTTACAACTTTTCTTTCTATACCATAATGAATTTACTAAAGAAAAAAAATTGACTAATATTTATTTTTCCTATTCCACCTCCCAACCCAAGTCTGAACAATTGACAAAGGTGGCTCTCCTTATATTATACAAATTATTCCACGTTTGTATTGGGTTGGGAGTAGTGAGTCAGCAAAATAATAACATATTATGCATGCATATCCTATGAGTATTGTTTCCTTTGTAAGTTAAAAAAAATAAGCAAAGCAGAGAGTAATAATAAGTAATTGGGTAGAGTGGAGCATAAAGGGGACAAGAAGTGGCTTCACCTATGATTTAACCACTATAGTCCTATCCCATTATTATCAAAATAAATTTGCTTAGGATTCAGATCTCACCATCACACCAGATATGCTATTGCAAGCTGGAATCATTAGTCTCTTCAAGACATAAATCACAGAGACAAAACCTCATCTTCTGCTAAATTCCAAAGATAAACCATTATACAATTCCAGAGTGGTCCTGTCCCTTTGATGCCTGTACCACTCTTCCTTCTTTCATTCTTTTTTGTCTGTCTTCTTCTCCATTCTGCATTTCTTTACTTTACTCTCAGTAAAAGAAAACACACAAACTTGTACATATTTGACAAGCTCAAACTCTCACACCTCACTGTCTCTGATTGCAACGCCCAAAGACCTGGCCAAAACCATTTGCTCTGACACTTTCCAAATTTCCTATTCTCTTCTTCTCTCACTCTCTTTATAAAATTCAAGATGGGCAATGAAAACCATCACCACCATCACTTTTACTATCACAAAAGCACATTCCTTCCAATGCTCTGTTCAAGGCCTTCCATCAAAGAGGTCACTATGCCACGCTTCAGAGACCCTTCTGCTCCCTCTGCCAACGACCCTTTATCCCCAAGAATCAGTTGCATGGGTCAGGTCAAGAGAACCAACAAAATAGCTGGCATCCCTCCCTCTCAAAGACTCCCTTTCCCCAACAAAACCAACACATCCTCCCCTGTACCCAAATACTCCAAACTCAGAAAACTCTTCTCCGGGAAAAACTTCATCATTACCACCCCCAGAACCACCGCCGCCGCCATCTCAACCTGCAGATCAAGGCAAAAGGTTTCAGATTTGCCCAAAAACCACAAGTGTCTCAAGAGTGAGAATAACAGCAATGTTGTTTGCATGATGATGAGCATTGAAGACATGGATCCTCCTCTGCCTGTGGTGAAAAGAGTTCCCAAGTTGGAGGAAGGAAGAGAATCGGATAGTCTCTGGAAGAGAAGATCGGGTACGGCTAGACCTGCACTCAAAAGTTTACAGCTTCAACAGATTCACCATCCTAGGCTTTGTCATCAACCTCCAACTGTTTGATAGCTCTGGAACACAATCAAATCAACAGATCCAATTCCAGAGTATATATTTTTTTTTATTTTGTTTTTTTTTTCTCAGATTGCTACTTACATCATCATATACAATGTAAAGGGTTTTCTTCTCTCCAATTTTCAGTGTTGCTTGCTTAATTTCTTGAAGCATCTCACATGGCGGTGATGCAGAGTACCGTGCCCATGTTTTCCGATACACTAGTAAATTGGTCAAAGTCAGATGGTCAAAAATTTAATGCGTTTTAATTATTTTGTTGCGTTCTAAATGGTTTAGCGTTAAAAATTAATTAGTATTCATGGCAGTTTTTTTTTTTTAACAGGCCGGTTTTACAAAATTAATATTTTTTTATCAATATCTTGGACTGGTGATCAAAATTCAGGCATTTTCTTGTGAATTTACCTGAATGAAAAAAAAATAAAAAAAAAAAGTTTAGAGCTATTCTAAATCAAATCAATAAAGAAATAAGATTGATAAAAATGAATATTTTTTTTCAATCAATTTGCGTGATTTGAATTTTATATTAAAAATAAAATATATATCACTTATAATATTTAAATTTGACGTTGTATTCATAAAGTTAAGAGTGGGTATACTGAATCCTTGAGCTTGTTCCATTTAGTCTCTGAATTTTACGAATTTTATTCATAGGCTAATCCTTTAAGATAATTTTGTTTATTTTAAAAAAAATAAAAAATTATCCACACTCTTTATGAATTTTATTTTTAACATTATTTTCTTTATTTTTCTTTTGTGTTTACTTTCAATTTTTTGTTTTTTTTTATTTGCTTACCGTTTTTTAAACTATCTGAAGCTTTGTCATATGTAGACAAATTTCATTTAGAAACCTATTTGAAGAAACATAAACTTCCTTTTTTAGTATCATCCAAAATTAGATATTCTCAAATATTAGAAAGATAATAAATTTAGGTTTATGGTTTAGATAACATTTTAAGGGTTCAGATTACTTATATCTTTTGCATCAACATTTAGTATTGGCTATATAGGGTGTTTAATAAATACAAAGTTGTACTTGTTGAAGACATGTAAGCCTTTGTATGTGTACAAATTGAATATTAGAATTTGATATCCAAAATAATATTATATTATTTTTTCCTTGCATATTATGTAAATTATTTGTTATTTATTTATATATTTAACTAACAATTTCTTTTGTGATGAGTTATTAGAAAAGAAGATGAAAACATGGAGATTTATAACATTTTATCAAGCTGCATCAAATAAGGATTTAAATGTTATTGGAGAAGTGTAAGTGTTGAGATTAAAAGAATGGTGTGATATTTTTAGTATTAGATAATGTGTTTTTTTGAGTGTTGTTTTACAGTTTGATTGTATTGTAGTTAAAATATATATTTATATTTATCAAAATATAATAACAAATTTCTATAATAATTTTTAATTATAAAATCATGTATTTTATTTATAAATGTAAAAATTGAAATTAATACAATAATAATTATAAAAAAAATCCACAACATATTTTTTTAGTATAAAATGTTTAACAACTTTTATAATAACAAAAATGTATTGAAAAGAATATATAATATATATTGTATTTTATATTAAATTAAAACGAAATGAAATATAATAATATTTACTTTTTATATTTAGTTCGGATAATTCTTTAATGAAATCCTGAACCGAGTTATAAAAACCCTTAACAAAGTTTATATTACACTTTAAAATAAAAACAAACTTTTAATATTTAATGAGAAAGGAGACATATTTGCAACACACATAGATGAATGAAATTTATGGATTCATGTGTTTGCTTCTTATTTAATAATTAACTTTTCATGACAAAAAAAAGTTATATATACACACTAAAGTGAAATTAGACACGTCACAATTATGTCCAATTAATTAAATCAATCATATTAAGATTAATTTTACTGAATTTCAAAATATAACACCTCAATGTTTCTTGAATGAATAGACAAATTCAATGATAAACCTTATTTTTTAAAATTTGTAATTAACTTTTAAAAGGGTATACTTTTATTATGTCTCATTAGAACTTATTCTATAAAATTACTCATAAACTTTTTTAAAAAAATCGTCTCATATTTGTATATTTTGTTAAAGCAATATTTTAATATCAAAATTAATTTTATATGAAAACCATTCTTACATCATTGTTTCTAATTAACCTGAATCCGTTATCCGATATACAAGATATGGTTGGAAATGGTCCAAGATCAATCTTCTACCTAGAAAAAATATAATAATGAACTTGCATTGTGAACATAAAATATCAATTGCTAACTCCTTGTAATGTTCAAAAAACATTGATAACGTAGCAATTATTAGAGCCAGGTGTTGTTGGGGTCCCTGTTCCATTCATGGGATGGTTATCTCCCCAATTCCAAACACTGAAAAATTTGTGCAAACTCTTTAGGTGTTTTATTTGGTAAGATAAAAGCATAAAGGAAAGGAAAAGAAAAAAGAATATAATTGACAAAAAAAGTTAAAGAGTTATCATTTACCCTTTTTTTATTCCATCTTAATAGTGAGAAAAAGGGAATGGGAAATTGTAAGACTCATATACCATTACTCACTCTACCTTTTAGGTCAAAGAAAAGTGCATTTTTTTCTTTGTCCTTGTAACTAAAAAATTCCACACCAAACGCAATATTTGAATTAAAGGCATGTGATTCAGAAGTGTGGTTAGGAAGAGGAAGTCAGCATTGTACACTGTGAAAGCGAAATGGGGATAAGTAAATCCTCTAAGAAAGGGAGAAATGGTATAATTAACTAATGATTTGTGAAGATGAAGAATAGTTCAAGTCAACAACATCAGGCCATAACATGAATAATATTGTTTAATTAGTGACAAATACCATCATATTGAATATGTTTATCCTTAGGAACGAGGTGGATACCACTGCTTTAAATATGAAATGATGATATCATAGTTTCTGCTTCTAATTTTAAACTGTAGTTCTTCACAATATTGTTGAATATCTCCTTCATGGGTTAGTCATTGTTCACATAATTGAAACAGCTCAGAACAAGTAATATTTTACTATTAGACAAATTTCAATTCACTAGTTAATTTTATATGATTAAATTAGACTTAATCTTACTTTTGCATAGATCATAATATAATTTTAAAAATCAAATATAAAGAAATAAATTTTTAATTTAAAATAATAATTTATTAAACTCTCAAAAACAAAATTAGATAATATATAGAGGACTTAGAACTTATTAAGCCTATCAAATATTATAATTTTGAAGTACATACACGACTTATTAAGATTAGCTTAAAATGAGGCAAAATTCGAAAAGAAAGTTAAATACAAATTACATAAATATCGAAAGATTCAAGAAGTCAATTATCGTTAACAAAGTTAAAAATTCTTATTTGACTAGACTAAAGTAAAATTATAGCCATATCAAATCATGGAGTTTTGTAATGGATTAGTTAAAAAGGACCACGTAGCTATTAAGTGTAGTAACAAGAGTCTTAGGACATGTTTGTCTTTCTGTACTCTCAAATTTTTTAAAAATATCAAAATATTTTTTAAAAATTTGTATTATGAATTTTATAATTTAAAATAAAAAATTTTATTTTGAAGTATGTAATATGAAAAATAAAAAAAAAATTGTATTCTAAATTATACAATTCATAATATAAATTATACTTTAAATTATATAATCTATAATATAATTTTTTTTTTACAAAAGACACAAAATGTTAGAAAGGGATGATATCAGTTGTAAGAGGATTATTTGATAGGAGTTAAAATCCTTGATAAGAACTAAGTACATCTCAAGTTAAATTCTTAATAAGTAAGTTTATATCTAATTTAATATATAAATGTAGTTTAATAAAATTTTTGTGATGAAAACCCATGTAGAAGAGAAGATTGCTTGTAGGATTGAAGATTCTACATCGATTAAAAAATTATAATATATAAATATGATATAATGTTTATCTTATAATTATATTAAATTAAATATAAATCCACTTATTTAAATAATATCAGAATTAATTATAGTCAAATTTTTTATAATTATTAGACCACCATCATCGAACTCTTTCTAGACTAACTAATAAACTTAAATAGAAATAGTTTTATAGCGATTATAAATCTTTGTTTTTAAGTTTAATATTAAATGCTGAATCAAATACATGTTTAGAGGAGAGAAATGATACCTAAATCTAAATTATTTAAAATGAGACTTGTTCACATAGTTTTAGGTTAGAAGTGCATCAATGCTGCCCCTTAGTGCATAGTAATTGTGTTGTTATGAATAGGGTTAGGTACAACAGACCATTTACTCAAGTTAGTGACAATTTCCTACAGGATGTACATATTTACTTAATATAATACTATTTAACTTATTTATAAATATATGAAATGAGTTTAATCTCCTTATATTAGAGTACACGTATGTTTTAATATAATATTACCTTTTTCCAATCTAAAGAGTGTTGAAGATTCACTGTACCACTGTATTGTAAGAACCATGACCTATGCAGTGTATTCAACAGCATCGGGTGAATTAAGCTGATCCAACTCTACTTTGTCTTGAAGATCAACTAAACAATTATTGATCCACAAACTGGTCTTATTCATAGTTTTGGGTGATTTTGAATTGTTCCCGAATTTAAAGTTTTGGGAGATTTTGATTAGTTCCTGAATTTTAAGGAATATTTTTGTTTTTTTTTTTATTAAGGGAAGACGCTCTTTATTTTTTTAATGAGAACTCTATTTAGAATATGGTTCAATTATAGGTTAAGTTTAACTCACTATCAACATCCATTATATCCCCATAACATTCACATATATGTAATGATGTAATATTTTGTTTCGCATTTGTTAAGCTTTGTGATGCCAAAACTTTATAAGTTTTTAGATGTTTAAAAAATTCGCTAAAAGAATTAAATTCAAATAGACTCGAGACTTAAGGTTGAAGATTATTAAAATAACGTTATTATGTCGTTTTTGCTTGTTTTCATGTTATTGACACATTGAGAATCTATAAAATTGAACATCAATTAAGAGCATCTTACTATACTTGGCACCACATGAGTTTGAACCTTATTGGATTCAATTTTCGATCTTTCATCAAAAATATTTTTACACCGTTATTTAAAAAATAATAATTTTGGTCCTAATAGGTATCAAAACCAATGGTTCTAGTTATCTTTAAGCAAAGTAACCACTAGGCGACGTTCTTTAGCTTTGCAATTTACTGATTTTGTTCACGCGTTAGAGTTCGCATGATTTATTTAAAACAAAAGTGGATAGTTCTTTTATTATTTTGTAAATATGTTGCACATATTATTGTTTAGTTTCTATATTTTATTTTTATAATACATTGCTGTCCATTTTATATGATATTAATGTAAAAATTTCATTCTTTTTAGAGAAAATAAATATTTAATGTTAAAGTATAATTTTGATAAATTAGAAAGTACCCATAGCTTTTTGAATTTATTTAAACTATATATTTAAGTTTAAAATCACATTAAAAATCCTAATTATAATCAATTTTATACAATGTGATAGAATCAACTTAACATAAATTTTATTATTATATTTATATAATAAATTAGATAAATATCAAACTATATATTCTAATCTAACTAAATAAATAAATTAAGAAAAATAACTTAATTTAATAGTTTTGTTGTAACGTTACATAATAAGTATCAAATAAGATTTTAGTTCACATACTAGTTTTATATCCTATATTTTTAAACTAAGATGTGATTTGGATTGGTGAATCATATGTTATTTTAGTCTTTTGTTTTAAAAATAAACAAATGTTATTTGAATTTTGAATACTTTTTAACGTAAAGTGTAGTGTTTCTTAATTAAGGGGTTTAAAATTATAAGATTTTAAAGAAAAGAGTTCTCTTTCACTTGAGTTGAATGGATATTAATTATGTTATCAAATAAATAAGAACCACAGACTATGCTAAGACTTATCAGGTTCTTATAAAGCAATTTTCATAAGCTCCCTCACATAAGAGGAATGTGTAGTCATATCATAAGCATAAGGAATACTAAAAGTCTTGAAATTACCATGTTTGATTCCTTCTCAATACACATTTTGTGTACTTAATGGAGGAATGAGAGACTGAACTACTTGTGGAAAGAATAAAAAGAATTAAATTAATTACAGGGAAAAAAAGAAGATTACTCAATCTGTCACAAAAGTGGAGTCTAAGTATTTCTTTTTAAAAAAAAAAAGTTCACATGGTGATTCAGTTGCTTTTGTTTGTTAAGTGTAATGTGATTAGTATCATTCATGCCAGATGGTAGACTGATTCATATCTTATAATATATACTTGTAATATCTTATACAATATGAAAAACCTAAAGAGACTCATGAAAAGTGATTAATACATTTATTTAGAGAGTAAGATAACTTCACAATATATACATGTCAATGAAATGTGAAATTTAGTTTTAATTAGTGACTTTATTATAGATTTAAAAAATAAATTTTATGAATCCAGTTTTTTTTATGAATTTTAATAAAGTATCTAACATCTCACTATTTCTAATTGTATTGTATTAATTGATTATTATCTTTATTTGAATATCAAAATAAATGTGAATTAGATGATAAATTTATCACGAAAGAGAAAGAAATAAAAGAAAAAACTATGATTTAAAATGTCTCTTTCATTTTATTAAAAGTGATTTTGGAGTAATTATCTCATGCAATAAAATGAGTTTTACTTTATCTTTATTTGGTCTAAAAATCTCTTATACTTCATCTTTTCTTAATCCAGGACGAACAAGTTTGGTAGCACTAAATTGACACAAATTAATATATCCTACAAATAAGAGAATGATATACATAGAGATATTTAATAATTTCACTTAAATTTCAAATCATAGATGAATAACTACATCAATTTGAATATCATAACACAAACAGAACAACTCCTATCATTGCAATAATGTGTAATCTTCTTTCTATATTAAAAAAAATACATTAATGTTCAAATATATTTTAATCCTTAAATTTATGGTAAGTTTGTTTAAATTTTTAAAATCTAAAATTTACTTTCCAATCTTTGTAATTTAAAAAGTAAATTATTTAAATTATTTTAGTATATTTATCTAAAATATTCTCAAAGGTTGAATGAACTATAAGTCATTCACTTAAAAATACACATTGATTTACCACATATATTTTTGAAGTATTCATTCTAATATTTTGCATTTGTTTTGGATGCATCTACTCATTAGAAGAAGTACTTGGTGATGTTCAGGAAAAGATTATTGTTTAGGCTATACAAATATTGATAGACATTTATTTCACCCACAGCCATTTTTCTTCTTTTCTAATAAAATATGTTAAATAGATAAACAGAAATATGTTTTTTTTTTTTATCTTTCTTTCCTACTTAATTTGTGAATAACGAATATAAAAGGTGAAAGAAGGATGAAACAAATTGGAGGAAGTAATATTTTAAAAACTTGTCCCGAAAAAGTATTTAGATTTATTTAAAGGATTACTTCTCCCAACAAATGCTTATAGATAAGGATCAAATCCTTAACAACAAAATTATTTGTAAATCATACCATATCAACATGGTAAATTATTTTTATTTGATTTGCTTTTAGTCCCATGAGACTCAAAATACAAATTAAACTAAATAAAATCTAATTATAGAATGTCGGAAAGAAACAATATTTTTTTAAGGATGAAAACTATATGGTAGCTTGAATTTAGCTATACATATATGAAGGAGATTGCCACGAAAAATAAAGAAAAAGAATTCTACAATGAGAACACTAGAGAGAATGTACAATGTGTTAGGTTCCAAAAATAATTGTTTTGTTTTTTATCTTCGAATTTTTTGAGTTAAATTTTGTAGCTTTAACGTAAGTATTAACTTGAATAGAGAACTCATCAGTAAATTAAATAATCTCTATTAGTCTTATAGATTGGGAGAGATTCAAAGGATCTTTTTCGGAAACAAATAAACTTTTGAGCTCCTTAGCAACTTCTTTGTGAAATTGTTGTAATGAGAAGAAGACAGATTTGGAAAGACAGAGCACAGTGAAAGAAAAAAGCATAAAAATCAAAGAATTAAAAATAAATAAAAACAGAAAACGAGACAGAATTTTGATGGCTTTGCAAAGATTTGCCAAAATAAACCTTTAAAATCAATTAAAATAATATCATATTTTCATATAATTAATTTTTATTATCATAAAATAAATATAATTAATTATATAATATAATATAATATAATAAAAATAATAAAATATGAATTATTATAGTTATAATAACAATAAAGTATTAATAAAAATAAATAAATAATTTAGAAAATAATAATAAAATTATAATTTATTATTTAATTAAAATTAATTTATAGTATTATCTTACAGCTTCATTAATTAATTTTTTTTTATAATATTTATTATATCATTTATAAATTCTTTTTTATTTTTTTCATTCTTTTTAATCCAAAGAATCTCAAAATCGTTTGGATGTCAATTTAATCCTTTTTCATTTGTTTAAATCTAAATAAATCCTAACCTTTTCAAATCTATTCCGAAATGTAAACAAAAAACATAAGAGACCTTCGTAACCCACCTAGACATTACTTTAACATCGTATTATAATTCTAATTCTCGATAATTTAATATTGCATTACAATGGACCAGGCCTCCTGAAACCCTGTTAGCACAACAGTACAGGTTTATTTTGGTCGTGTTCAAGTTTTCTTATATTTTTCCATCTAAAAGAATACTAATATCTTACCTAATAGGACACATATTTAAGACATTAATGGTAGTAGATGCCGAATCTAAAATTTAAAAATCACAGATAATAAACTAAAATTTAAATCAATATCTTTAAAATCAATAGTAACTCATTCAATTTTTTAAAACATTTGATTTTCTTAAAATTAAAACGTGGCCGAACAAAGGTTCATTTAAACAATATACAAATAATTAAAATATACACATAAATTAATAAATCACAAATCAACAATATAAAAACAGATAGTTCGTCTATTTAATCAATTATCTAGGCTATTGCATCCTGCACCCCATATTGAAGCAGCACCCTACAAAAATTAAACCCTTATAAGATTTGTATTTTGTATTATCCATTTTGAAATATAATCTAAATAGAAATATGTATTCTAGATTATACAATTCAAAATATAAATTTTATATTTCAAAATACACAATTCAAAATATATTTCAAAATACATATTTCAGAATGTAATACATTCTAAATTATATCATCAGTAATATATTTTTAGATCTGAAAATATATTTAAGAATACATAATCCAGAATTCATCAATATATTCTGAAATTTACATTCTAGGATACATTTTCAAATTTGAAAGTACATCTCAAATTATATATTTCAAAATGTACTTAAGGAGCACTCCCTGAGAGATTTTGATATCACATCTTAGTGAATAGCAGCTTCTAACACTTTTGTTGACGGTAACCCTTCTTGATGATGGATGAGGAGCTGGATTTGGTATATAACAACCTTATGTTAATATACAAGTTAGATGCCTTTCCAGTGATGGATTCTAAATCTTAATGTTAGGATGTAACAGGATTCAAAAAAACATTAACAGCCTTATTAGCCTTATTGTTACTATTGCATTCAATGGGTGCACCGCGGTTTCATCTTCGTTTCATCTTTATACAATCTAAAATATAATTTTTTTTTAATTTCAAAATTTAAAATGTAGAAAATTATATTTCAGATTATATAATCCAAAATATAAAATATAATCTAAAATAAAAAAAAGTTATATTTTAAATTATATAATCCAAAATATAAAAAATTATAATTTAGAATATACAATCCAAAATACAAATTTTAGAAATATATTTTTTTATTTTTAAAATTATGGAGGTGCATGAAGAAAAACATGAAGGTGCAAGAAGAAGCCGTCCTGAAAATCACGGGTAACTGTAAAGCCCAGTTCCCAAACTTTATTTAGCTAATACAAGCAGACCTAGCTAGCATTTAAAAAGAAAATGGTTTATCGACAATAAAAAATAGGATGGGATCAATTATCATTAGCTACATCATAATTTATGATATCAGGGATTTCAGTAGTCACAAGAATCATCATAATAGAAATGCAGCAGAAAGGGGGAAATACAAATTTAGGTGGAGGTTTAATATAATTTATATGCTCGTGGATCTGATGCCGAGGACTATATCTTTCAGATTACTACGACTGTCATAAAATATGTACATCAACTTTACAGAAAAACAGGTGATTCCTGATCCTCCCTTGTATGATTACAAAGAATGCTTCCGTTTGATCCTTCCCACGAGTGTCAATAAAACGGAATGCATGCCCCCTTCTAATACAAGTAAATGCAAGAAATGCTCATCCACTGTACAGTTTACTCTCATAAGGAATGTACAACAATGCTAACAAAACTTGCCCCCGCAGAACAGAAAGCAACATTTTGCAACAATTCAGTGTGATCAACCCTATCTCTACATTTTGCCATTTTCAAATAAAATTCCCCCAAGCGCAAAATCGCATGGCATCAATTATTATGGATGTCAGCCACGAGGGCAAAATAAAGAACCAGGCTGGATCCAACACTCTACCTGTCATGCTCCACAGGCTCACTAGCATATATATCCTCGTTAGAGTGCTTGTCATTTGACAGACAATCAGCAGGAACATATGCATATCCTTTCGGTAGCATCGAATTCTTCATAGATGCTTCGTCTGACGTCATAACAAGCTCTTTTCCAAATGTTTCAGCATGCTGCACTTTCAAAGAAGCAAGACGTAAGAAGTTCTCCCAGTAAATCGACGGGGCACAAACTACATATCTCACTGAAAAAAAATATATATATGATAACCGAACAATGAAGTCTGTCATTACCCACCTTTCTAGATTTGGATCTCCATCCACCTTCATCCAAAATATTTCGTGATGCAGCAGCTCTATGAGGAATCTTCTTGCCAGAAAATTGTGTTCTTTCTGGAATCTTGTGGTTATATTTGCTTTGGGAGGTTGAGCAGTCATCATCCAATTTTGGGTCTGTATCCATAGATATGGCGACTCTGACACGGTGCTTAGCAGAAACAGAACTGTCAACAGTAACATCATCTGATCTTTGGAGTGGTTCACTGCATGATCTATATCCATCTGTGTTTCCTTTTAGGGACGTTGTAGCTGATTCTGAACTACCATCAGGAAGGATGAAAGGGCTATGAACTAGTACAGACCTCGCAACATTATCTCTTTTAAAGGCCAGTATGTCATGTGAACATAGTACTAATTCCCGCTGTAAATGCCCACAATACCAGAAGTTAATCAAAATGGCTATGCACGACAGCAAAGGAAAATCCAAACATGAGAATCTACAACCTAATTGAAAATTCTACATTATATATCACTAAAAATGGCAATTATATGTCATCAGTGATAAGTGCCGAATGAAGGGAACTAAGAACAATTGAGATTCTTGCGACAAATTTGACAAATCATTACCTTTATTTTTTCACGTTTGACAATTCTTTCACAAAGGAGACGTAATCTCTCTAGTTCAACCTGTTTCAGAAACATACAGAAAGAACAAGTTATTTGATAAACTTCAAATTGACTCTAACATAACATTACTTGCACTAACATAGACTTCAAAACAAAAGTGAAAATATGCACAAAAAACTATAATGATGACCCCTAAACACACACACAACCACTATATAAAATACAAGGATAATTTTTTTATCTTATAATTTTATGGTTGGTAATGATTGCTAGCAATTGTAAGTTTCTAAAAACCATTCAATTTATTTTGTTAAAAATAAAAGAGTACACATAAGCATCTCATGCACTCAAGAGGCACTACTAATTTTCATAGAATCTGGGCTCAGAAGTAACGTCTCTGCAAAATTAGCCTGAAAGGTGGGGACTACCCAGCACTGTACTTAGGTCAAATCTCTAGTTGATATAGGATCTAAACCCTCTAAGAGTTAATGTCTTGATGGTTCATCGCTTTGATGCTTCACTCATGCTTCTTGGTCAGCCTCCCTTTCGGAGACACTGGCCTAGGGATGCTCACAACTGAATCAGCTTCCCAAAAAATTTCAACCCTGTCAAAACAAAAACCCTACTGCAACTGCTACAGATTTCAGTGTGCAACAAACACTGGCCACTTCCTCCTGCTATCACTAGCCAGATAGTTAATCCATCCAAATCATATCATTGTCACCCACACCAATACACAAATCGTTTTAATGGATTTATAGCGTAAACTTTGAGAAATTAAAAGAAGCCAGCATTTATGAGGAAGTCCGAGATGGAGTTTCTGGTTAGACAAAATTGGCGGAATATTTAAGTACAACAAAAAATTGGGGAGACAATTGTCATCTTGATTATACAATAATTCACAAGCACTCGAAAATACAGGAGCGGAGTAATGTTCTCCACACTTTTAATTCCCTTCACTGAGGAGAAACTCAGCAATGTTGGTTTAACTCGGACTAAAAAGATACAATAAATGACACTGCCATTACATCATATTTTGCCTGACCTGCCAAATCAAAATTAGGACCAAGCCAGAACCTTTATCCAATAGAATTTAGACGGCAAAATATTTTAGGCAGGCTTAGATGTCTACAAAAAAACATCCGAAGTTCAAAGGACAATGTATCCTATTTTCAAGTCCTGCAAATAATAATGAGGAAGCTGGTTAAGAAAAGGGAAGCAAAGTCTCACCCTAATTTGCCTGATACTTTTTAACTCTTCAATTCCATGTTTTTGATTTTCAGCCTGAAACAAATTAGGAGCACAAACTTAAGATACCATCACAGTGGACCAACAAAGGACAATTTATTTCTAGAGGCAAACTCTAACCTTTGCTTTTTGCTCCAAACTGTGCTTTTCACAGTAAGCTTTGTGTTGTACCTTGCCACCAGCAGTCCTCGCATTCATGTACAAACCAGCACTTCTAGCACAGGATGGATGGAATGTGGTCTGACAATGCCCATAGCAACACTGCATTCACCATTTAAACATTTACTTATCAAATAAAAACGTTAATTTCAAAAGCTTATTGATTAAATCAAAGGATAAAAAAAATCATTTTTTTATGTTATCATTACCTTCATGCATACACCATTCTTGCGATGGCAGATGCAACAAATGTCAACTCCTTTAGCCACACTTTCCTGGCATTTAACAATGAACACAGATAGGTGTTAGAAAAGTTAGGTTAATTTTTTTCCAAGTTAAGAAGCAAGAGTATTTTCCAAACTAAGGAATTAGAAGTTTAGCCAAGGCACATACCATTCCTTCAACAGCGTCTATTTGTCCTCTTCTGAACGTAGACTCAAAAACCCACTAGTACATATTACAAATACAAGTTACCACTTAGTCAAACTTAGGAATTAAAGAAAGAAAGAACAATTTCCTAAAGAAATCGAAGGGAAATAGTTAACCTCAGCACAGAAAGCATGAATCCATTGACCATCAGAAGACTTCCTAAAAGCACCAGCAGTACCACCACAAAGAGCACATTCTACACCAATATAAGGTTTCTCCCAAAAGTTGATAGCAGACGCCCCAGAGCTTCTAGATGACAAATCTTCACATAACTCACAGTACCACGGACCAGTTGTTTCTTTCACACTACGATAGCAATCTAAGTGGACTGAAACCTGCAACAGAAAAACAATTACTATGGGACACAGATAAGTGAAACAAATAAATGAAAAAGATCAGGGATGAGTCCTAAAACCTTGCAACCAGAGCAGACTAGGATAGGGTTTAAAATAGTCTCTGACCGTTTACAAATATCACATGATTTACATTGCTCCTTAGAAAAATCTGCAGTTGGCATGCAAAAATCTGAATATTTCTCTGATGAAGTTCTAGTCACAGCTACTCTTGAAAGTGTCTCTTTGGCTCTAGGCATTGGTTGAGAACAAGCACCCGTCCTTCCGTTTAAATTGTCCGATTTTAATAAATTCTGAAAAAGGATCATATTCTGTTGTCAATACAACTAGCTGATTATTGAGAGAGGGAGAGAATAAAGTATCTACGACCTCCTGTTGCATAGATTCATCTAAGGTGTCTTTCCGGAATGACCTAGAAGATGCTGCTGCAGCAGCAGTTGCAGCAGCCAATACTGCCTGTGCTTCCTTGTGCTTTCTTTCTTTTCTGCCCTGCTTTTTTGCCTCTCTAAGATTGCGTAGATATTGATTAACAATAACATCATCCCATCTTTGTTGATGTGCCTTATCAATCTCATGTGGTAAACTCTTGACAACACTGTAGATTAAATTATCTGCAATTACAAAATCAAGAAGGAATAACTATCGCTCTATGTTTAACAAAGAGAGAAAACAAATCCCTAGTTCCAAAATATTACCAACTTCAAATTAATTTTAAAAAACAAGGAATTGATGAGAATTTGGGAAGAACGAGGACACACCAATATGCCTCCTTTTTGCAACCACATTCTGCAATAACCTATACTGATAATAAACAAGTTCCCCCTCCAATTCATCTTGTGGAGAAAATTCTGAAAGTTCCATTTTCTTAGTTCTAACCAATTGCTCCCTCTTTACTTCGTCAGGCTTTGATATTTCACTGCAAGTTAAGTTCTGATTTTGTCTATTTGAACAGCCACTAGCCCCAAAGGATTCAACCAAACCCAAATTTCCCTTGTCACTTGAACCTGCTGAGAGAGGAATTTGTTAGACCATTTCAAAGGAATATTAAAGAAAACAACTAAGGAGCCCTTTGGAATGAGGACATTCTAATTTTCTAAACACATAGAAACCTATGTATTTTATATTTAGGTATAATAATATCACATCCCAACATCAGTTTTAACATACTTTCGAGAATTGAAAATTTTTAACTACCATATACCCAAAAATATTATACAAAACAGGTTTATATATATTCAGGAAATTAGAACAGCCATACCAAACACCTCTTAAAAGAATATTTAAATTTATCTCACATATAACATCCTCCAAAGGCACCCCATCGATAATCTGCAGCAATTTCTTGTTGATGAATGGATGAATGTAACTAGAGACTGCACCCTTTCTGCATTTCAAATAAATTAAAATTGGCTTTAAAGAAAATACCAAACCAGAATCAGATGGTTCTGAAGCAGAATGAACAGGACAGTACTGATAAGAAAGCGTAGAAGAATTTTGCAAACAAATACTACACTTGTTTTGTGAAACGTACCCAGATAAGCAGGATTTGTGAGGTTTGTCAGCATTCCCTGCAAAAATGAATATACATTCTTTAAAAAACACAGAACAGCGAGAGGAAAAATATATTGACAATAATTCAATATAAGAATACTCATAAGAGCCTCAGACACATACAGTTAAAAGCAAACCAAAATCTTTAAAAACAGTGTTTTCATCATACAAAATCATCATCTTTCTTTTAAAAGAAACAGAATGGAAGGGGGAAGGGATTTTAGAAAGAAATTGCCAAATACTAGTAAGAAGTAACTGATGAACTCTGAAGACGGCAGTTATTAAATGAAGCCATACCTTGACCTTCATGAAAAATATCCTCGGACTTGGGTAAGCTCTGCATTAAAAATAAATAGAGTTAAAAAATGATATTTTTTTCCCATTTTGGTTTCTGTGGAGCAGATGGGAAAGGGAGGCCCTGAAAATTGTAATGTAAGGATTAACGACACAAATTTTTTATCAATTTGCCAAAAGGTTTCAACAAGTATGTTCTTTACTATTTCATTTCTTTCATCAATAAGAGTATAGAGGTAAAAACATCCCCATTCATCAAGTTCATCCGACAAAAACATCAAGAAAGCCTTCTTAAGGAGTATATTTTGTCATATTCATACTCATACCTGGAAATCCCATTCCAAGACGCTAAAGAAGCCCAAAAATATTGAAAACGTGAAGCTCAAACCCTCACAATTCTACTTTACAATGAAATTGTCATACAATGTCACAAATATAGAGTACTTCAATAGTCAGGTAAAACACATTCTTGAAAGTAGACAGATCAAGAAAGAGGAACAAAGAACATAGAAGAAAAGCAAGCAACACTACTTTTCCAGTGAAGCAACACACCTTACACACAAATGAATTACAAAAGGCAGATGTTTATATCATCATATACAAATATAACTCAGGAAACGGAGGAGAGTAAAATCCATATTAAAATCAAAGAATGTGGCTTCAAGAAAATCAGTTTCAAAATTCAAAATGTGACCCCACTGACAGAAATTGGGTCAGAATAAAAATAAATGGGATCAAAAGTGGATCAAGAACTTAGACTCTCCACATCAATCTCAATTTCCTATCAAATCACAAGATAAACCTCCCTCTGAACCTCCTTTTTATTTTTAGGAAGCATGCTTTAACTCTTTAATTATCCCACAGCCGAATCTCAAAATTACTACTTATTCTACCAGCAATGCGGTTTACCAATCATCCACATATCACATCAGCAGATGATCCTTATTCAAGGACTTTTCCGTTTGTGCAGGCAATGCCAATGGCTTCATCTGCCTGTCCCGAGCCCGATAAAGAAGGGTTGCATTAAGCTTTTGGCAGCCACCATAAAGCTCAATCATATACGAAACATTAGAAAGAACTTTAAAAGAACTTACCTGGCAACACATCTTTAGAAAGAAAGAAAGCAAAAACATCTGTCCAAAAACTAAAAATTAATCTAAACTAACAATAATAGAAAATAGAAAAAGACATGAAATTTCACAAGCTTCATCAAAAGTGAATTGGCAATTTAAACCCTTATAAGGAGTACAAACATCAATGAGACTTCTCAAGGCAGAAGCAGTACAAGCAGAAAAACAAAAATAACTAATAGAATTTAGACTCAGCCTAACTCAAACTCATAAAACTAGCTTGTAAAATGAGAATTGAGCAAGCCTTGAAGAACCCCCAAAGAGGAAATGACTATGGCAGGCTAGGAGTGACAAAAATCAGCGTGGCAACACTTATCAACTTCCAAACAACAACTGATTCATCAACCACTAGAGAAGGTGTAAAAAATTAATGAATAAAAGAAGCTGCTCACAGTGAAATTGTAAAGAACTATACTTTGTATTTAACGAATCCTTGCAAAAATATTAACAATGTCCTGGGAGAGGGGTAACAAAGATCACAAGGGAAGAAAGAAAGACAACAAAAATGGTCATGTGGTTCAAGATTGACAAAGAAACAAATGGTAAAAGACAAATAACACGGATAATGTTAAGTCATTAATGAGATTTTAAACTTCAAGAACCAGGTAAAAATTAGCCTGTCTAACCAAATCCCAAAACAAAATTTCAGACCCTTTGTTACTCTTAAAGTGTTGAATCATTCAGAATAATGTATTACAATAATATTTAATTAATCAGATAAAAAGCAAAATAAATTCAAAAAGTAAAATTACCGTGTCAGTTGCATCAGGGAAGGACACTTCATTAGAACTTGTTGGATTCTCGCAGTTGGACTGACCTGCTCTGCACATCTGCACTGGCATCCCATTCTCACTTGTAACCCCCTCAGATGAACATATCACTTTATTATCCTTCAAAATCCTAATGTTATTGGTTGTTCTCCTCCTTGGTGGAACTGACTTAACAGCAACAGGATCCAGCAAACCCGTGTCTGATATTGGTAAAATATCAGAGCCATCTGTGGCTCCACTATCAATTTTGGATGCATTGGCTGGTTTGAATTTGACCTTTAAACCCTTCTGAAATGCACTGGTATATACATGGCCTTTTAGCCAATTCACTATTTTGTGTCGGACATCAGGGGCCATATAAGCTTCCTGCAAGGAAAAATATTGGGACATAAAACTAAGAAACAAATATTATACTAAGAATAATAATTTTCCACAAAAAAAAAAAAACATGACAAATTTCAAGCATTACATTTGTATTTGCAGTTAATGTATCTGGTGAAATGCCAATCTCCAATGCTACGTCTTTTACGTTAACTTTTCCTCGATCAATCAACTACCAAAGAGTGAAGGTCAATTTAAAGCAAAAAATGGAATGAGATCAATTGTTTACAAAATTATAGCTTCATCCAAAACAAATACATGTATGGATATACTTAAAATAAGAATACCTTCTTCAGAACTAGAGCAAAACTGAGAGAATCAGATACATCAACATTCTCATTCCCTCTCCCTACTACTTCAACATTTTGTTGGGGCACAGCACCACATCCCAACGTGTGAGCACTTAACCTGCAATCAGGTAATCCTCCATCTGGTGGTTCGTCATTATGGTTCAATTTGTCAGGATTACTGTCAGAGACTAATACTCCATTCCTGCAATCTCGTAAGTTGTGTTCACCACTCACTGGCAATGTCACTGGAAGGTCATTGGCTTCAGAAAATTCATTTCTAACCTCAATAAAGCCTTCCTGTGGCAAGATGTTTCTACTCTCGGGTAGATCTGAGTGTTTCAAGCAAAAAGCCCTCAACTCAACCTGACAAAGCACGACACAAAAAAGTAGCACTACAGTTTAGACATTTGCCATCAAAAACAGGAACTGTTGGCAACTTTGGAATTGCTCCGATATTGATATTCAGCATTTTGTTTATTTTTATCTTTTACTTTCTTCTTGGAAAGGGGAACAGGGACATAATACAGAAAAATACAGATTACTCACATTATCATTACCATACTTTGCCCAAACCTCCATCCTATGTCTAGCTTCTCTTGCACATGAAGGGTGGAAAGAAGTTCTGCAGCTTCCTGAAAATACCACACAGAAAAAATGACTTGCAAGTTGCAAGAATTTCAGGAGAATAAGATAGCTAAGAATACAACGTACAAATCCAACTCAAAAGATCAAAAGGAACACGTAAATTGAAATATTTACTGTTTAGAAACGGTAAATGCAATGTGTCAAAAAAATGGTATGGAAGTACAAGAAAACCATAAGCAAGCATGACAATTAAAAACAATAAACAAAAAAAAAAAAAAAAAAAAAAAAAGAAAAAAAAAAAAAAAAAAAAGCTTTATCCCACTAAAGGGGGGTTTGTTTAACTTTGTCTTCTTACATTCCCAGGAACATAGAGGATGAGAATAAATGTTCTAATGCTTATTAGGAGGTTATGAAAATATATTCCAGAAAACTATTTATTCCTACGAAAGTTACATTCCCACATTTTAACTGGTTTCCACTCCCATGAGAAGGGAGTGAGTATCTCATATTCCCATGGGAATGGAAGTTATTTTCTATAATAATAACCCATCCCCACAACATGATTCTACCTTTATTTCATTTTTTGATTTTTAATTAATAAAAAAAATTTCTGTATAAAATTATTAAATGCCAGCCAAACATGTCTATAAGAATAATATTCTTCGGTATAATATTTGTAGGAATATGATTCCTTGGGAATGAAAAGTTTTAACATGAAACAAACACCCCCTAAGTAAAGTCAGCCACATGAACAGCATGGTACAATTGGGTTGACTGAATTATAGGCTATGAAGCACGGACAGAGACATGGATACGACATCACACATGTAATCTCCAAAATATAGGACACGGGGACACAGATCAATATATTACATCACTATGAATTATATATATTGACAATCAAGATTTATGTATTAAAAAATCATCTATTGACAAGATTAGCTAAATATAACAAAAAATAAATCTTAATCATTCATCTAAAATCCAAAAAGTGAAAAGAAACATATATAATCTAAATATTTTTTTATTATGTATAGGATTTGTTTCTTATCTCTAATAATTTTATAAGTTTTTAGAAAATTATTATATTAGTCCCTTTTTAAATTGTGTTGGAACTGTATTAGAATTATCAAATACCTAAAAAATTGTCTTTTGAACTAGAAACTTCACCTATACGTGTCCTACGAGTGTCGTATGCATGTCAATGCCCGATACGTGTCAGACACGGGACACGTCACTTAAAAAGGAGTGTTCGAGCTTCATAGATTATAGGCCACATGCTCAAAGATATTATTTACCATGGGATTAGGGATGGAAATAGGTCAGGTTGCCCGACAAGGACTTATGTATTGCCCTATATAGGCTTAAGTAAATCTAGACTCTTTTAGAAAAGAGAAGGCTTTTATAAAAGTCTATTTATTTGGTTAAAAAAAGTGAAGCATTAGGCTATTCAAAAATCCTTTTACACCTAACAAGCTGGCCTATTTAAGTAAAGATATATATAGATATAGATATATATTTATATAATCCTTTGTTAGCACTAGCATTATTATCATTATTATTATATTAGAATTGATATAATTCATATATTTATTTACCTTTCTTAATTACAAAGCATATTGACCCACATAAAAGATCAAACTTAAAAGATTAATATATAATTTTTATTTTGTTTAAGGTCAAAATAGGTTTTCAAAAACTATAATTTTAACAAGTAAATAAAATAAAGTTATATTATATATATACACATAACTATATATAATATATATTCCTCATATATATACACACACACACAATACATCTATTACATAATAATAACTAATGGGACTATTTAGGACAAATAATACAACTCTACCCCTTTTAAAGACTTTATAACAAAACTAACTTTTAAGCAAGCTCGCAAGTCAGGTCAAACATTCACACAGATCAGACTAGACCTTTTAAAAAAGGCTTAAAAAACAGATAAATAGGTTAGGCTTCAAACTTTTTTTTAAGGAAGGTCAAGTCTGGTCTGGTCTGCCTTATTTCCACGCCTAGCATGAGATACCCCTTAATAATTCCATTCAGTGCTCTTCTTAGTCTCCCAGTATCCCTTTTCACTCAACTAAAAATTATGCAATCTACTTTCCACACCTATCCTATAGCTGGTGTCAGACCTAGGTAAAGGAGGTCAGTTGCGTTCGGGGAAGCCCCACTTACCATTGGAAAACATATTAATGATGAGGAACGCATTTTTGTACTATACTTGTAATACTTTACTCACTCCACTATTCCAAACCTTGCTGGGGATGGCAAAAAAAGTGGGATTAAAAGATTAGGACATGCTGAATTTGTTTAATATAAAAGAAAATAGTGAAGCCATTCCATCTGTACAAGTTACTCACAAGTTCCATTGTTCTGGGTCTACTAGCCTAATCATAACTTTCCTACCCCCAGATGGAAAATCCTTCCCCTTTTTTAGGCAGTTTTAGCAACCAGTATAGAACTTGTCAAAATCCCAGACTAGTATCATTCATCACAACAAAAAACAATCATTGAAAGTGAGAAAGAAAAGCTCTTAAATATCGTTAAGCTTATTTTGTATGGTGGGTTTCCTGTCATAAAATCAGTAAGACTTGTACCTAGACAAAATCAGAACTGAAAGTTCATGAAACTATTTCTCAACCGAAAATACCAAGATGATCAATCTTGTGTCTTGCCATAACAAACAGAAGTATAAACAGGATGATAAAAAATTTGACAAAGATCTATCTTTTAAATAGGAAAAATTCGATTATCTTATTGACTTTTTGTAGAGAAGATGCCTAAAATGTTGGCACCATTGCAGCCAAGGCAGAGTGGGGTGACATATTTTTTGCCAACTGCATAGACAATTTGTGAAGGGAGGCCCAGCATGGTGGCACCATAGACTGCAATGGATTGTTTATATGGCAAAATTTTGGCCTTCCCCCATTGGTAACACTGCCTCATTCCGTAATGCCAACCTCCAACCCAAGGTCCATTACCAACAAGAATATGGAAAGGAGACACAAATACTTAATGATATGGCAAAGGAGTTCAATGCAACTCACATTAATCACTAACAGTTTCCTGAGCCACGAAAAGCTTAATCAATTACACAAAAGTAATTACAAAATCTAGCTTAGCATATTTCAATCACAGAATAGGCCTAATTAACAAGTCAATTGTCCAAGACACTACTGAGAACACGCAATATTCAAAAACAAGGATTAGGATAGCCAGTTTAAGTTGAATTGTATACTTGTCTTAAGAGAAATGGAAAGAAGATCACCTTTCAACCTAATTCCACAATTCTCCAGGGACCAGGGACATTTTATAACAAAATAACATGGCAAGATGCACTAGAATTAGAAACATAAAAGTTTGTTTTTTCGAGAATACAAAGAACATAGCAAATACCCAAAACACTCACTTGAAGCAGGCGTGTCATATAAACAACTCTATGTTTAAGTTGAACAAAAGTACCAAAACAATATTTTAAATATAACCACTCAAATCATACACAATAATTAATACCCATCGATTTTAATCATCATTTTGCAATCGAAAAGTTAGAGTTCTTTAATCAATATGATGTTTCGAGAATAAATCTGCAGATGCAAGTACTCAATGAACAGTGCAATTTGCACAAAAAATGTTGGGAAAAAATATTAAAATGTGCGGTCAGAACCATGATAATGATAATTAATATATAACTATAAGAAGATTGCACATTGACGAGGTAAATTGAGCTCAATTTTACTACACCTAACTTAATACACAAATCATCTTAGCAGAAAGTAACCCAGTCATCCTGCACACTGACCAAAAGACAATAGACATACAAAATTATGTGACCTTAAAAAGCACTGCTATGTGAAGCCAAATCAGAAGGTCTAATAGAGATGCTTTTAGTCATAGTTTGAAAATAGTGCAAAATTGGCCTAAGAATTGAAAATTGTAAGGTACAATAACAAAACATACCATGACTGCACCGAACACATGCACCACTCTTTGTCTTGCAAACACTACACACTAATTTCTTCCGGGTTTCCTTGATTTCCCCCACATTCATAACAGGTTCCATCTTCTCCAAATCATCTACATAAACCTCAGGCATCCACAGAGAGCAAAATAAGTGCACAAATGAGGCAGAACGAGCACCTTCACTGCTATGAACTGGTTTTAATGCACCACCCTTCTTTGGGCAAAGAACACAAGGATTCACTGATTCATCAACATCACCCATTTGCTTGCACCAGGAACACAGCCAAGCCTCATCTACATCATCATGCACACCATAGCACTTACAGTGAACTGCCATTTTACAAGAAGTGCAGACAATTAACCTACTGGATTTGCTGCCAGTGTCTACCCTGCCACAATAATGACAAAAGGGTTGACTCTCATCACTAGGACAAGTCATTATAACTTTCTCCAAACCAGCTTCGACACCCAAAAGCCTCCTTTTCTTAGAGGGGCGCTCAGAAGTCAAAGAAAGTTTATTTCTACAACCTAAAAACCACTCTAAACTAATAGCAGAATCAGAAATGTCTTGATTCTTGTCATCCTGAGGACAAGCTTGTTCAACAGCAGCATCCTCAATTGTCTCAATTACCAACAATTCATCCTCATTTTCCACAGCTTCACCAACCTTCTTTGCATCCTCACTACCCACTAAGCCAAGCTTGGTTTCGTCCTCACTACTGACTCCTACATTGAATCTTGGAACAGGCTCCATTTCATTCTCGCTATGACTAGTAACTGCATTGTACCTTGGAACATTTCCCAATACCTGAGAAGCTAGACTAGAAGCGCGAGAGAACTCAAACAAGGTGTCAATATCAGCCAAGGTTAAGTCCCTAAAGTACTCCTCAGTCTCAATCCAAATGTTAGAATCGTCAGGTTTCTTCTGGTTTGCCCTAGTAGAAGATTTCCTCTTATGCCCACCGGAATGGGACTTCTTAGGACGTCTCCTGTTATCAGTCTGCCGGTTCAGCAGGCCAGCCAACCCACTGGGCAGAGTAAGCGCAGCAGAAGTTGAAGTTTCTTCAGCAACATCGAAGGGAGAACGCTCCGCGAGCGCTTTCCTAGCCTGGGAGAAGTAATCAATCTTACGTACGGCAGCAGAATCACAAGTAATTTCCGCCACAAAGTCAGACGGATAGGACCACCCCACGGCGGCGGCGGCATCCCCTCCCTCCGCCATGTCCTTCAACGGGTGACATCGGTCTCCGGTCATCGCCGGCAACAACAAGGTACACAGAAAGCAGAGCATTCCATCATATCATCCAAACCCTAGATTAACAAATTACGGATATAACCCTATCGCTTAGGCTAGTGAAGATTCGGTTACAAACCCTATCGTACCTGGTTCGATTTCGCAGCGAATGAACGAACACAAAAAGGAAGAAGAGGATAAGCCCCCATTCTCTAGGGTTAGGGTTCAGTTTTTTTTTATTGGGATCCGTTTTTTTAGACTTCGTTTCGTGCAGTTCTCTCTCCAGGGCAGGCAGGCAGGGCAAGAGTGAGGTGAGAGAATAAAAAAATTGTAAAAAAAATAAAAGGAGAAATTAGCTTTTTGTGCTCTGGTAGATATTTTTATAATAGGGTATTGTATGTCACAAATTTACTCACACTTGCCACACATTATTCCCAAAACATATACACGTCTCACCCCTTACCTACTGCATCCATCAGATACATAATAATATTTTCACTATAAAACAAAATTATTTTTAATGCTTTATTTATTGTAGCATTAATTTTTTGTTCACTCCTAATAAATAAAATCTTTTTGAAATAATATTTTAGATTTTACATATCTGTAATATTAAAAAAATTAATTAGATGTAACAGCAGAACCTTTTCTTGACTTTTAAGAGAATAGGAGAAAGTGTTCATCATTTTCTTTATTAATATACAAATATGAAGTTTTTTTATTATATCCCTTATTTATTTTTATCTAGAACACCTTGTTTTCTTTATCAAATGTTTTTCTCCTATTTTTATTTAGTATTTTCTTTGATAAATTTGTTTAGTTGAACAAAATATAAATGGCTTATTGTATCGTTCAAAATAAATAAGTGAATTCTGTTTCTCAAACCAAATCTGTATTGAAGTTATTGGTATATTTTAGATGAATATGTTAAAATAGTGATCATCTAGCAAAAGTAGTAGATTAACATATTAGATTATCTTCTTCTTATTATTATTCAGAATATTGTTGTCAAATTATTTTACTTATTCATTAAAAGTTATAGTTTTTTTTCTATATTTGTTGTAAATTTTAAATACAAATCTATCATTTTATAACCCAGTTAAAGAGATAAATGTATATTATGATAAAAATGTCAACACTACCATGAAGATTATAAACATTTATATTTCAATTGGTAATAATTAAAAAAAAATACCTTCATATTCATATTTTCTTTTAGAAGCATTTACATTTCAATTAGTAACCATTAAAAAAATATGTTTTTATATTTATATTTTCTTTAATTTTACTACTATGGTTGTGGTGATATTTTAATATATATATATATATAAATAAATAATTAAATAAACGTTAGTGAAACATAGTTATATTTGAACTTATTCGAATTTAGTTGATAACTAGTTGAAAATTTTAATAGTTGAAAATTTTAATATATATAATTAGCCGAACATACATATATGTGCATACTATATCTATTTTTGATAATAATAAATTCAAATCCATTATGTGTTTCTGCAGAAAATTTTGAACATAAGATTTCATGTGAAATATCTTTTCATTATTTTTTTAATATTAAAAATAACCTATGAACTACAAAAGTCATATATTGAATTTAAGGATTATTTTAATCTATTTATGAAATTCTTGAGAATTGTGAATATGAAATGTAACATTTTAAATACATATTTAATATATTTTTGGACGATTGTTAATATTGTATAAGTGTCTTGTTGATTGAAATGTTTTTTTTCAAATGAGTCAAAATTTTGTTTATTAAATAATATTTTATAATTATTATTTGATTATGCAGTGTTAAAACTGTTTAACATAGCGATCTCATTATTTGATTATGCATATTAAAAATATCATATTAAATTTATAAGTTTTATGATATTGATGTTGTTAGTTTGAGAACGATTGATGATCGTAAAAAAAATTGATCATTTCAAAAGAAAATAAATTTATTCCGAATACATAGTGAATTGACCTTAATATTATTAGAAAATCATAAGTTTGTGTGATTTATATTAGTACACTTGTGTCTTTTTTTATTGAGTCTATAATACTAATATTTAAATATTGTACATGTGTCTTGTATAAAATATTATAAATATTTTAAAAGAGCACTTTCATAAATTGAAATATAAAAACTTCACATTTTTAATAAGTGAGTCACGTATCAATATATAAATAATAATAATGTACTTTTACAAAGCTGTCCAGCTTAATATGAAGTAATAAGTCTTATTACTAAATAACTTTATAATTCTTAGAAAGACATACATTCATATAACATTCCATGAATGTGTACACACATTCAGTAATCAATCATTACTTTATTTATGGTTTTTATGTATGACTTTTTTTTTTTCTTACTACTCGTGATTTTGATGTATCACATTTATTCTTTGTCTATCATTATTAATATTGTTAAATTGTTAATTTCATGTTGATGTTCAAGTGCTAACTTGATGACCTAAGTCAAGGGTTTTCAAAATTCATTACATTGATATTGTTATAAGATGTCATAATGAAATAATATTACAAAATATATAACTTCATAATGACTAATTTTACCTTTACTAGTTTTACAATGACTAATTCTATAATAATTAGTTTTACAGTTTCATAACTAAAATAGAATTAGTTAAAAATTCTATTAATTGATAATGCATAGTAATATTTTAAACTTAACAATAATATTAATTACATAATATTCAACGGCAAAGCATAAAAATTGTATGACATTGATATAATGGTTATTACATTTTAAGTCCTTATTTGTGTTTGGGGTTTAGACACAATATTTTATGTGGTTTTTTTGGTTGAATTTAAAATATGTTAAATATGGTCTAATATAGACATGTCTCTTGTAACCTCTTTTAACTCGATAAATCCATTAAAATTTGTTGTCTCCTTCATTGCATTTTCTATGTTAGACAAGTTAATAGGAAGACTTACATTTGTAATTGTTTTTCCCTTGCACCTTTTTGTTAGACTCGAAGATGCTTAAGCCCCAAAGATACAATGTGATGAAGAATGAAGATAAACATGTTGTAGATATGTCTGCAATATTTTGACTTTTTGTGTAATTGTTTTTGTACATGATATTTCACACAAAGGTATTTTGTATTCTTGAATCAATATTGTTTGCATAATAGTTGCATTTTGGTTTTATGTCTTCAAAGGTTTGAAAAAATAATTTCAAAGAAGTGTGATTTTTAGGAAAAAAAAACTTTAAAACCAATTCACCCCTCCCACCCTTAGTTTAATTGTGTTATTCTCTTTTGCTGACATCTTTTAGTTGCCATTTGTCTTACCAGGTGAGATAGTGGTGATGATGTGTCATATTCATCAACTTCAATGAGAATTTTTGAGTTAGAAGATGATTAGTACGCACTTGAAGAAGAACTTTTTTCTTTTTAGAATTAACCACAAATATTGAGTGTCATTTTTATTCATCTCTCAACAATAAGCAAACATGTTCAAATTCTTTTTTTTTCCTTCTTGATTATTCTATGAAAATCCTATGTGTGAGTGACATAATATTCTTCTTGGTCTAATCATTTTTCCTTTGGCTCATTGTTTGTTTATAGCATGTGTTAAACTATGAAATTATTGGGTGAAGTTTGTTTTATCAAAATTTTAATTGACTCGTAATCCTATTTTTGAACATGTCATATTTGTCACTATTGTATGTTTCCTTATTGTCTCTCAATATTGGATTAATGACTTATCAACACTGATAATCAGGTCCTCTGACACATTCGACCATGTTTAACTTAAGATTATATATTCTTATACCGAAAATGTTACACGAGGTTTCTCTTAAGACAAATTTTCGTTATTTAATGAAGTTAGATAGTATTAAGCCCAATTCATGAGAAGTAGAAAAAATGAGCATTATATTGACTAAGAAGGTCATGCATGGAATGATAAGGGGTGGTGGAAACACAAAAAATGGTAGACATTAAGAATGATTATCAATATGACGATTTTGGGTTGTTGATAAAGACATGTACGGTGTATTGAGATTCATGACAAATGATGAATAAATGTAAATTTGGAATTTTATGAATTTTCACTAATTTTGCAACACATTTTAATAATACTAATAATTAGGTCTATTGAGACCAATAACATATTAAAAAGGATATGTAGAAAAAAATATGTGAAGCAAAAAAAGTGAGATTTCTTTTTTAGATTTAACACCATTTTATAGTCTCGTTAGATCATCTCAATGATAATTATATTGAATCCAATGATACAATTGTAAGGTTAATTTGCTAAATGACACTTTTTATTTTCTCAATATCTTCGTTGTTTTATTTGTGTGCAATAATATTTTTCCACACTCAATGTTGACTTTCTCTTATTTTCTTACAAAAACTCTAATATTTACTTTCTTCTTCGTATCCCTCCCCCCTTTATCTTAATGTCCCTTTCTTATTTTCCCCTTAAATTTTCTTTAAGTTCTCGCTCATTTCCTCCTCTCTCCCTCCCTTCGCCCCCGTTCTTCCTCCACTTAATGTTCAAAGCAGATATTTTCCTTATTTTTGTGTATACTATGTGTTGATTAGAAGTGTGTAATCAATTTTGTGTGAATATTTTCTTAAATAGAGATTATCTTTCTTTCCTAAATGAAATTCGTAATTTTATGAGAAATATAATATAAAATTTATTTGAATCTTTTATCTAAGCCATGATATTGTAGAAGCTTGTTCAAGTAAATATTTGTTGTTTGGCTTTAGTGTAACATCTAGATAATTGTGATTAAATATTTGGATGTTACATTTGGCACAAGAGACGGTGAGGACTTAAATAGCATATCCCAACCAAAATATGTAGCTAACACATAAGTCCAAATCAATGTCGTGTCATACATAATGTTAGTTAATGAAGTTATACTTTGACTTACCGCACATGTTTATAAAGGTATTCAACACATGATCGATACACTTACCAATGTTGAGAAACACAAACATTAAGCTATCTAAGAAGGGTAGTGTATGAAACAATTCACCAATGAAACAATTAACATTATTAGAGAGATTATGTCAATTTTGTTGTAACATGCTTCACTTGTGATGATAAACTTGTATGTGCACATTCCTCTAACCCACAACACCTTCTCTTTTAACTATGCCTTGTTTAGGAAAAATAAAAAAAGAAACACCGTGATCATTTATTTTGATTACAAGTATAATGATTTGTTTAATGTTTATCATGTTGTTTCTTAAAAGTTTGGTGAGTCCAATACCGTACTTGTTATGTATGAAATTGGTTACATAAGGGAAAAACGTCCACTCTTACTATAAAACTTGATATAACATGTGAGATGAGAAAAAATATACTAAACAAAGTGTCAAGTCAAAGTTATAACATCTTTATTTTTTAAATGTTCAATAAAGATTTTAAAGTAATTTGAGTTGAAAACAACTTTGATATTCAAATTAGAAAAAAATATGCCTATTATGTTTAATCTGAACTTGAATGTATTAAATGTATTCAAACTTTTTAATTTTAATGTTTTTTTATTTAAACTTATATAAATAAAGATATTAATTATATCTTAACTTAGACTATGTAAGGTAGTATTTCTATATCGATTCCTTTTTCATAAAAAAAATCATTGAACTAAAGAAAATAAATCATAATCACTTTGAATTTGTTTATAAATAATGTATGGTAAAACTTGACCAACCAAATTTTACTACCATTGTCTTATTTTTTAAAATAATTTTTAAAGAACATCTCTTATCTTATTTTAAAAACCACTTATTTTATTATTATCTCTTGAAAAAATATAGAATTATCAATCATACTTTTAAGACAACTATTTTTAACACGTTATAATGAAAAATTAAAGAAAAAATGTAGATATCAAACACATTTTTTAGAAAGAAGGTTAAATCTGAGATTTTATAAATACGAGTTAAAAAGGTCTGGTCTTAGAAAACATAAAAAGTCTTTTGAACTTTAGAGTTCTTCTTAATTATGTAAGTATAAATAATAAATTTTACTAGTATTATTATCATATTAAATTTTATGTAATGTATTAAATTTATGTATTTCTTTATCTTTCTTAATTATTAAATATGTTGACTTATCTTTAAGGTTAAACTTATAAGATTACTATAAAGTGAATTTATATCCTCTGAAAGGATTTGATAGAAAAAAAATACAAAATTAAATAGTTTACACGTAAATTATATTTCTTTAAAAGAATATCAAACTCAAGTATATTAAAATATGGTTTAAGTGACGTTATCGCATAGGACCAGTTAGTTTAAGTGGTGTTATCGTACAAGACCGGTTGGCTCTAGCAACAACAATATCTCCTCGTACTGATTCCTTGACTGTTCAGAGAATTGCTCCTTAGTGTGCCGAATGCTCTGAAATCCACCAACCCGGGAGGGGGGTCCTGCAGGCACTCCGACGCTCAAGTCAATTTAGGGTTAGAGTGTGCAGAGATATAGATCAGAGTTTAGAAATACCGGACTTAAGATTATGAGCCTGTATTTATAGGCGTGATAGCGGACTTTATGAACTTGGGCCTATTCTTTTCTGTCATAATTTGGTAACAGAATAATAACGGACAGAATAATAATAAACATAATAATAACGGGAATTAATTACAAGATATTCACGCTTTTGCATTTACTGGGATACCCTCACTTTATATGCAACGTCCAGTTAATTAAAACTACTTATCCGGATCGGTCATTAGTTATCGGTCGGCCCTATAGTACAATGGGCATATTTCCATCCATGAAGCATATCTTAATAATAATTTTATTTGGCATTTGTGCAAGTTATACATATTTATAAATTTTGAAGTAAGGTTATTTATTTTCGATATCGGAGTAATGAGAGTAAATGCCAATGTAAACAATATTTTTTTAATAAACTTCTAAACACAATTTTCTTTTTATATACTTGTATACTTTAAGAACATTGGTTTGAACCTATACAGGTCTAGGGTTATTTTATATTTCATATAATTGAAATTTTTGAAATATTTCTTTTTAAGAACTATGAATTGTATATGTTTAAATTTTATAACTCCTTACTTTATGTGTGTTGTTGAGTTTGATATAGTAAATTGTTTAGAAGGATTTAGATGACAAAACTCAAGTTCTATGATGAGCTATAGGAAAAGAATATTGTATTATAGTCTCAAAACTAAAAGTTTATTTTATTGTATGTTTTATGTGCCAAAAACAAAATTTATAAAAAAGTTCCACCAATCAGTTACATTGTGTTTGGAATAGTGGGTTGACTATTCATTGACACAAATTTGCTGAGTGTAAATATGTTTGGATGAGTCGATGTGTGGTGATTTGAGAGAGTAGAAAATGAAGGGATAGAGAAGGGAGTGATTGTCACCACTGTGTGAAGAAAGAAGGGGAAAGCCATGGTGGCAAGTCACAAACTTCACAGCTGCAAGCATGGTAAAGATTGTTTTGTAGAGATTCGTCGTGTGGAGTAGCATCATTGCAGATGAAGAATCATTAGTTTGTTGGGTGCCGTTGTGCATGCATCAAAGGTGAGCTGGAGGAGAAGATGGATAATCGATTATCCAAGATGCCATAATCAAATGTGTGCATTTTTTAGTGCATAATTGATCAACACTGCTACGTAATCTATTACTACGTAATCTATTAAGTGTGGTGTTTACATGGATAATAGATTTTCCAAGATGTCATAATTGATTATACATTCATTTCATTTTTTAGTGTATAATTATCACTGCTCCAAGAGTGATTATGTGTGTCGTTTTATATAGATAATTAATTATGTGTACATTACGCATAATCGATTACCACTGTCTTATAATCAATTATGTGTGGCGTTTTATACGTAAATAATCAATTATGGGTCTGTTTTTTTATGGTTTGGAAGATTTGTACAAGCTTTTTGCATGATTTGATATTAGTGTTGGTTTCATTACGCAGGTGCACCACAAGGATGTAAAGGTGGTCTTGGTACTAAAGGCCGCTGTGGTGTTCTTTGTGAGCTTGTTGGGGTGTTATCAGTGTTGAAAATAAGGGTGGTGTTGTAATTATATATTTTCATCAAATTAACAAAAAGAGTTACTAATAATACTCAAAAAATTAATCATATTTTTTTAATTATTTTTAACTACAAAGATAAATTTATAATCTTATATTTTTATCAATTAAATTATTTAAATATAAATCATATAAACTCATAAACTTTTTCCTTAAATCTCTTCATTATTCATATATATTTCTTAATCTAAATAATCTAACTTTTTAAATACTTTTATCTCAAATCTACCTACTCAAACAAACAAATCATCCTCAAGGGTAAGTGATTTTATAATTATTATTTTGAAAGTTACCACCACTTATTATGCCCAAAAACTACATCAAACTTCAAATGCACACATAAATCAATTATGTGTGCATTTTTTAGTGCATAGTTGATTAGTATTGTCCCGTAATCTATTATATGTGGTGCTTTACATTATCCAGGATGTCATAATCGATTATACATGTATTTTTTTAGTGTATAATTGATTATCACTGTCCCATGAGCGACTATGTCTGTCATTTTATATAGATAATCGATTATGTGTGCATTACGCATAATCAATTTCCATTGCCTTATAATCAATCGTATGTGACATTTTATATAGATAATTGATTATCAGATTATCATACGTAGTTAATCAATTATGGGTCTGTTTTTTTTATGGTTTGGAAGATTTGTGCAGGTTTTTTTGCATTATTTTATGTTAATGTATTTTTTAGTATTGTCTCGTAATTTATTATATGTTGTGCTTTACATTATTCAGGATGTCATAATCTATTATACATGTATTTTTTAGTGTATAATTGATTATCACTGTCCCATGAGCGACTATGTCTGTCATTTTATATAGATAATCGATTATGCGTGCATTACGTATAATCAATTTCTATTGCCTTATAATCAATCATATGCGGCATTTTTATATGGATAATTGATTGTCAGATTATCATACGTAGTTAATCAATTATGGGTCTATTTTTATGGTTTGAAAGATTTGTGCAGGTTTTTTTGCATTATTTTATGTTAATGTTGGTTTCATTATGCAGGTGCACTACAAGGATGTGAAGGTGCTCTTGGTACTAAAGGTTGTTGTTGTGGTATTCTTAGTAAGCTTGTTGGGGTGCTATGAGTGTTGGAAACAAAGGTGGTGTTGTAATTATATATTTTCATCACATTTAAAAAAAAAATTATCAATAAATCTTAACAAATTAATCATATTTTAATTTTAATTATTTTTAACTATAAACATAAATTTATAATCTTATATTTTTATTAATTTAAAAATATTTAAATATCAATTATATCCATCACATCATTATAAAATCTCATAAACTTTTCATTCAATGTGGTAATTTTTAACTTCTATTTCTTAATATAAATAATTTAACTTTTTTAAATAGTTTTATCTTAAATTCATATTCACCTGAACAAATAAAACATCCTTCCTTTTAAGGTAAGTGATTTTATAATTATTATTTTGAAAATTACTGCCACTTGTTATGCTAAAAACTGCATCAAACTTCTAAGTGAGAAAACTTTAAATAATCATGTAAAAAATATTGTATAGGCCTTAATTGTTTATTAAGTTACCTAACACACTCAGTTTTCTGGATAAAGATATTTTGAAAAGATTCTTAACAAAATTTAACACGAATTCTTATAAATGATCTCATATCTCTATCGATAACATATATAAATAAAAATATGGCAAAAATTGAAAAACAAAACAATTTGACTTATCTTATTTTTTTTTCTATAATTTTGTAAAAACTCAAGCCTAGAATAAAAATACTCGCCTAACAAAATCTAAAAAGGAGAAAAAAATAGCCCATGGAGTTTACACTTCCACTTAGACACTTAGACATTTCATATTTCTGGACGTAGATGGATAAAATCAAACTCTTTTTCTCAGGTAACTTAAATTAATTCACTGTGTCATTTAAAATACCTTTTTCTTCCATGACTTATTTTTCAATTGTTTTTGTAAAGGGTAAAATGGTTGGAAGGGGGATATGTAAAGTGACAGTAAGTAACGTTGACACAAAATTAAATGTAATTTAGAAGTGGAATCTAACAATGGGGTAATTTTGACAAATGTGAAAAATAACATTATTTATTAATATGAAAAAATATGTCATGGGAGAGTCGTCGATGTGGCACCGCGTTTGGTGTTTCCAGTTCAACGACGTTTACTGGTCTTGTGCGTGCAGTCTTTCTTCACTTTGTCTTCCTTCTTCATCAATCCCCCACTCCTCTCTGGTCAGCTCCGTTTACTTTCTCCCTTCTCTCATGCTTTTCATTTCTAACTCACACCATATAAAACTACAATTTCCCTCTTCAATTTCACCCTTCACTCTCACACCGCTTCACCGATTTCTCCAGCCAATCGCGACGTCGTTTTAGATGGATTCTGATGCATCACCTATCTCGGATTTTTGAGCACCGCAACCGCACCAAGGCCATGGATCGCAAGAACCCGCGGAGGAAGCCCAAGCTCGAGCGCCGCAACGCTCTCAGGAACTTCGAATACGACGCCGGATCGTCTACCTCCGACGAAACGCTATACACGCGCTCCATGGAGTTCTACGACCGCACCAGCTTCCGAATCGAGGGAGTCGAGGGCGAGTTCGATCGAATTTGCAGGACTCTGGGCCTCTCCGGCCCGGAAGACTTCGCTATTCCCGCTGCGGCCTGGGAAGCCATGAAGTTTCGTTCCTCTTCAGATATTCTCCCAAGACTGCAGCTCGAAAACCTCGATATTCCCGAGGAAGAGGAAGAGGATGAGGATGAGGAAGAAGAAGAAGTACCGAAGGTAGACGAGGAGAGAATAGTAAAACCACCAGAGGATGGTGAATTGACTGAAAAATTCGAAGATGGGGTTAGGGTTTTGGAGGCAGATGAGTCCAGCACTGGTATTAAGGGGGTTCGTCCGCCGATGCTGAAGCCGCCACCGGGGGTGAGGGTTCAGATGGTGGATGATGGCTCGTGTTCCACGTGGGACCTTTTGAGGGATTTGGCTCCGACGGGTGAAGAGTTACCGTTGAAGCACTCCGAGCATGTGAGGGAAGTAGAGAATGTTGCTCCGCTAGGGGAAGAAGCAGAGAGGGAGGTAGCGGAGAAGGAAGAAGGGGAAGTGGGTAGAGCGAGCCCGAAGAGGGAAGAGGAAGAGAATGTGGATAATGCAGCTAGGATTGCGGAGATCGTGGCTGGGCTTTCGGAATCGTGTTCGTTTTCCACGTCGAACGAAGATGATTCTTCTAGTAGTACGACGGATCATACCTCCAACAATATTTCTCCGCAAGGGAGAATCAAGCGGATTATCACCGCCGGAAGCTGGCAGAAGGGTGAGTTTCTTGGGGGTGGCTCGTTTGGCACCGTTTATGAAGGAATTTCTGAGTAAGTGCATTTTGTTCACCTTTCACTTTTTATTATTTATAAATTTAGAAATCTATTATTATTATATGGGATTTGGTTTTGTGAGTTCATGCACAATTACATACTTGCATTATATAAACATTTCAACAATCCACATGGATATACAATTAATTTTCTCTCTCCTTTAGCCATTATATTTTATCGGCATTAGAAAAATTGGTCTAGTTTAGCACGTGGGGTGTTGCTGCTTCCCCCTCCCTCCCTTTCCAATTCTGGCCGTGAATCTTTGTGGTGATGTTTTCCTTTAGTGGTAGTCGGTAGAAAAGGTTTTCAAAACTACTAAACTTCTATTACACGTTAGATACAATTTTGGACAATTCCAATTTAAATTATGAATGAGGTGGATAGGATTCGGGGCGGGGTTAATGCTTTGGTAGTTTTGGAGTTTATGATTGGGATGGAAGGTTAGTTCTAGAATGTCCTTTGTGGGTTTGAATACGAAAATAAAATAGGTAAGCTGTGCTGTTGTTATGGTTTTCAACCTGTTGGGTGAAGATTTTCTGTCGAATTAAAAAGTGGATGAAAGTAATATACTTGCTTCTACATTCCTCACCTTACTTTCTCGAATGTTTCAAAATAAAAAGTAGGTAATGGTTATCTTGAGTAGAATTAGAAAGAGCAAAACTTAGCTGTTCTACAGATACTGATACTTTTTTATGGTGTTTCAATGATAACACGAGTAATGATTTTACACAATTTTTTTTATTGATGAATATTATACACTTGTCTCCAATAGGTTTCGAACCAGCCCGTTGAATCTGGCAGGTTGATGTCTATTGAACTAACTGATTCAGAAACTGTCAGTTTGTGTCCTGAAGCGAAACTTTCTTTTTGGGTGGGGTGGTGGAAAGTATTTTGCTGTATATCTGATAATATTATCAAATATTTCATTTCTTCTCCTCTTTGGCCAGAATAGGAGCACAAGGGTTTATGATCTCTCCAAATTCAATTGCTTCCCTTTTTGTAGAAGACGAGTTAAAATGTCTTTTTGTCCCTCTCATCCAATGTGTTTGTCATGTTTACTAACTTCCAGATTTTGGTTTTGAGTCCCCGTGTGTCGGCATCTACCTTATTCAAAAATCTTAGTCGGTCAAGGATCTGCAGAAAAAAGAGCATGATGACTGCGACCCTTTGTTTTGTGTGGGGTGGTCTTTGTGTCCAATGTCTGTTTGACGTGAGATGAATAACTAGAGTGTGTGAAGTTTCTAGTGCTTTGATTTTCTTTGCTAAATTTCCTAAATTCTTTTAGTGGTTTTGCTAATCATAGCCCTTGAATTAGGTAATGGTTGTGACGCATTGGTAAGGCTAGATATTACACTTTCCAAAAAAAAACATTCTACATTTGATGTCTTAACCATTACCCTAAAGACTATATTTAACAAAACTGTGCTTTTAAACATTTAATAGTTCCTTGCTGTGTAGATGTCCCGCTATTGGGTTTTCTAAACATACTTTGTTGTTAGCCTTTTTCTGATAAGTGACAATGAGATTTCTGAAATTAAATTCTGCAAGCTTTCTGTTGTTCATCCCGATTCGGAAATGACTTTGAGTACTGAGCTTTCATTTGGACGCTATTTGAAATTCATGCAGTGATACAGATGGCTTCCTGTTGAATAAACAATTTAAACATATTTAAAATCTTAGTTAAAGAGAACTGTAGAAAAAAATTAATGAGGTAAGTGAGCTAGATTTTGCAGGGGCAAGGATATTTTAATTGCTGTTTAATGCCAGATTTTTGTCAAATCCAAAAACATCTCAAAAGATAATTTCTAATTTAGCATCTTCCTATCAAATTGCTGCTTTATTTTATTTTATTTTTCTGTATAAACTTGGAAGCCAAGCTTTACAATGATTTAGCATCTATTTTATGTTATGTAAGTGATGTCTACTAACATGTTATATATACTTTCTGTATCACTGTAGCGACGGCTTCTTTTTTGCTGTAAAAGAAGTTTCATTGCTTGATCAGGGGACTCAGGGAAAGCAAAGTGTATATCAACTGGAGCAGGTTCGGGCTCACTTTTTTGCTTTATAACTTATTTTTTACATACTTTTCCAATAATGGAATACTTCATTAAAAATAAAAAAGAAGTTTTATCAGATAAATATTATGCTATCTTGTGCAATATCCCATGAGACCAGTTGAGATGTTACTGTTCTTCATGCTTCTCCCAATATGTTTATTTTCTCAGATTTGTCTTTTTCTTCTGTCTCAGGAAATAGCACTTTTGAGTCAATTTGAGCATGACAATATTGTTCAATACTATGGCACAGAAATGGTACTTTCTTCTGATTTCCTTTTCTTTTTTATGTTCATTTGACATTTTGTTGTTGTTTACGGTTGAGTCTATGCTGTCTTGTCTCGTTTTCTTCTTTTATGTTCAATTTCATATGTTCTTCTTGTTTACTATTATTATTAAATCTATTTGGAAGTTGCCATTACAGATTTTGTCGATGAAAACAGGTCATATCGCATTTCCAATATAAGCTAATGTTTGTTGTTAGGAGTCAGGGCATGATATCATGATAGGCCATGAAATGTAGTTTAATGTTTGTATGATAAAGGAGTCACACGACGACTGCAATTACTAATAACGTAAAATGTGCAGACATAATTCAAAAAGATTTGTCTTTTATGCTTTGCTCAATGTTTGTGCAGGATGAATCAAAGCTGTATATCTTTCTTGAGCTTGTAACCAAAGGTTCCCTTAGAAGCCTCTATCAAAAATATACTCTTCGAGATTCCCAAGTATCTGCCTATACAAGACAGATTCTGCATGGTATGAAGTATCTTCATGATCGAAATGTGGTTCACAGGTGACTCCAGATTTCTTTTTTAATCCTGTTTCACTTTCCTTTATGTATATATGACTTGTACTTTTCCGTGGTAATCATTGTTTTGAATCATATGGTATGGTTCATTTCTCTAGAACGATGCTGGCAAGAGTTCTATTCTTGGTTTCCTTTCTTCAAAGGAACTTTCATTTTTGTGTCCTGTCTTGTAGTTGCAATATATACTTTGTAAATAACTTGTGGTATTTATTTTCTTCTTGTTATTTGCCTGCATTGTATTTATTTTTTGGACAAATTTTGCTCTATTTTCATTGTTTGAAATGCATTACTTATTTGGCCAAAGAAGAGAGTTGAGGAGTGAGTTTGGACAGAAGAATCTTGGGGGGAGAAGATATCCAATTATTTTTCGTGCCCCAAACTACTACCTTTTGATGCTAATAGTCCTGTATTTGTGGATGGCCTATTAGTTTCTTCCAGTTGTTGGTTACTTTGAGCTTCAAATTCAAATGATTAAAAAGGAAAGTCAAGTTCTTCAATATCAGGTTGAATGGTCACATGCATGTGGGAAATTTCAGTTTTGGAATTTTAATGAGCAGATTTTGTCTTTGGGTTATAGCTTGGTATTCATTTGACAACCTATTTTCTGCATTTCTGTACCAGTTATGTAATTGGGATGAAACAATCATTGTAAATATTTTCTAAATTATGTTTCCCCGATTTAAGGGATATCAAATGTGCAAATATATTGGTGGATGCAAGTGGATCTGTCAAGCTTGCAGATTTTGGATTGGCCAAGGTATTCATTCTCTTCCATTTATGTTTCCTGGGTTTCTTTTATGTCTAGAATATTTTGATATCAGTTATTGATGTCTGAATGATGTTAAGTTTCTTATCATTTCAAATTTTCTGACTTCACTTTATGAATTTTTTTCAGGCAACCAAATTGAATGACGTCAAATCAATGAAGGGTACAGCATTCTGGATGGCCCCTGAGGTTTGCCTTCAATTACTTCTGACCAGAAATACTTTATAATGGATCTTCTGCCAAATCTATTAATAGAGTGTGTACATGGCTACAAACTTCAAATCATTTCCTTAACAGTAACTGGTTATGTTAGTAGCTAGATGCATGACTCTGATATTAGTCTCCGCTCACTCCTGTTTAGCTGTAAACTGTACACTTATTAAATGAAATTATATTGTCACAGTTAAAATTGTTTGCATTCGATGTGCTACTGGTCTAAAACCCTGAACCCAAGGAATTATTTGAACTCTATCAAAATAAGTTCCATAGCAACATTCGGTCATGTCACTTTTTGTCAATGAGATTATCAGAGAATGAAAAGTAGAATTTTTACGTTTTTCTTTTGCTTTGTCCCACTTTTTACATATGGCTTGATCAATGTAAACAGCTGGATGTAATTATTGATGGTGATAGTGATTATACATGTCTTGTTTCAAGAATTCATTGCCTTCCTATATATAGAAAGGAGCGTCCCTTTGCTTTTGAAACCTTAATACTTTCTTAAATTTTCTCATTTTTGGTGTTTCTTCCTTTGATTAACTAATAACTAGCTATCTATTTCTTAATCTGGAATATGCAGGTTGTGAAAGGAAAGAACAAGGGTTATGGGCTTCCAGCTGATATTTGGAGTCTGGGATGCACTGTACTGGAGATGTTAACAGGCCAACTTCCGTACTGTGATTTGGAATGGGTACGTGTCATTATTGCTATTTAACTCCCGTTACTAATGTTAGCTCACAGTAAGGGTGATCATGTCGCACATGATTTTGCCTTTTCTGTCTCAAGGGAGTGTTCTTCAGTTACAAATATTTTTTTTTTCTGTTTCATGTGCTCGCCTTCACATTTTTTTGACTTTTCTGTTTGGTAATTATTAAACTATTCAGGCTACCACTTTTGATCCAAATTATCAAGGTTCCTACCATTTATTTTGTAAATTAACTTAAAGTACTGATACACATACACTTAAATAGTAAAAAAACACCCAAAAGAGACCTAATGATGTGATTTATAATATATTATTTTACGATTTAATATTTAATAAAAGGAGAACTGGGCACAGAAAGTAGTTTTTAATGGATGTTTGTGTATCTTTTCCATTAATTTATGAATTTTGTCTGTTTGGTGTCCCGCGTTTTATATTAGGTAATATGTTGGTTTTGGTCATTATTAATATAACTCAAATTGCATTATTGCTGGCTTTGACGGTTGAGTTTTAATTAATCTCTTAAAACAACAGATGCAGGCATTATTTAGAATTGGGAAAGGTATTCCACCATCTATTCCTGACTCCCTTTCGGGAGATGCAACCGATTTTATCCTGCAGTGCCTTCAAGTTAATCCAAATGATCGTCCCACCGCTGCTCAACTTTTAAACCATTCATTTGTCCAAAGGCCACTTTCCCAGTCCTCTGGTTCTTCATTTCCACGTGTTCTTGGCCGGAAGAGTTAAATCATGCTATCTTCAACTATGAAGCATTATGGAGGTAAATGCGTACTATCTCATTTTGCCACGAATTTTCTGTTTTTATCATGGCACGTGAATTTATGCATAAAAATGCTGTTTTCATACCTGTCTATCCTTATAAGATTTCCATTCATTACTCAAATAACTTTGCATCCATTTGTGCAAATCATTGTAGTATCAGGTTGAATTTATCTGTCTCAGTGGCGTATTTGATTATTTTACTCTTCGATGACAGTTCTGTCCTTCATTGCATGTAACAGTTCCAATGTTCAGTCTGGAAGTTGCTGGGGTTCATCTAGGGTCCATGACTGCAGAAATCGTTCATTGGCTCGTGTTGTAGCATTCAGAGTTTGCTTGATTGTAACTAGTATCAATTTTTCAGCACGGCTTTGGATCTAACGCGTGACATGGCACACCAGAGAATCAAGTTATCGACTAGGAAATATCCTATCGGATAATTATGCTCAATGTGTTATCTAATTACTCTGATGATTTGTCCGTTGTAGCAAATGTGGAGGATCAACTTCCAGCTGAAAAAGCTAACCTTGCCTTCCCCTCATATTACATGACAGGCGAAAAAACTATAGGGCTTGCGTAACTCAGGAGCAATAGTATAGCAAGAATTGGAGATTTTATTTGTACATATTATTTATTTATTGTTATTAGCATGTCATTGTCTGTGTACATCTATATTCCATACTCTTTTTTTTGTTCCAAAATTGTGTACATCTATATTACCATTCCTTTTACGGGGCCTCTAAAATTTTGGTCTTTGGTCAAATGCTATTGGACAAACGAATGTTTATGGCATTTTCAATGCAAGAGTTACACTTAAGGTTAGGTTTCAAATATGAGACTTATAAAAAGTCTGCATTAAAACATGTTGAAATGCCATAAAATTAAGTCAAAAGAACAATATGAAAACACAAGTTCATAGAAAGTGCATATAAAAAATTATGAAGTATAAGTCTTAATAAGACTTTTGCATAGGAGCAAAAGTTGTATTGAGGTCTTAAAAATAATGTGATACAATGAAATTTACAAAAAAGTAAATTAAAACTTTATGCTATGTGATCCTTGTATTGAAGATGACTTTAGATTTGATTAGAACTCAGACGAACCCTTGTACTTCTACAATCTTTTATAGATATATTTGGTTCATAAACAATAAAATCTTTTCCTTAAATGAGTAACTGATTCAAGTGAAATTCGTTATTTATTCCGTTCTACTTGAGTTCAACTTAATGTTTTGATACATATATCGATTTTTGTTGTTGTTTATCGTTTACATCTATAATCTACAATAAAATATTTTACATTAAGATATTTTCTTTATCTACATGTGTTCAAGATACTTGAAATATAACTTACTTATCTTATAAATAATTTATTAATAGGTGAGTTGATGATCATACACGAGATAAAATTTAATAACTTGATTATTTTTATATTATATCTCTAGTATAATATAATCATAACAAAACTAGGAAAGGATAATTATTATATCATGTTTATATCACATTTACCTTAAAAATAAGGGCTCTGGACTGTATAATAACATTATCACTCAGTTTAATTTGAGTTTTTATTCGCTCGTGTAATTTACATCATGCTTCTATTTTCTTGTTATTTTATTAACTTAGGTGTCCAATTGTCATTTGCATGCAGACCTTCAATCCTTTTTTGTTATACTCTATCGATGTACTACTTTTTTCTCATTCCTATCCACCACTAGGCTTATAGATCTTAGAGCTTCTCCCTTTTTAACTATTTGACAGGAGAGCTCAATTTTCAGTAAAAATGTTTACTGGATCCTAGGAAAAAATTCTTAATAAGAAAGCTTTTTCTATGCTTCTAATAAGAAGTCAAACTATCTCGATTTCATCTAATAAGAAGTCAAACTATCTCAATTTCATCCAGCAATAAGATGAACACATCCTCGATTATGAAAGAGATATGCAAAGAAAGAAATTACTTAAAACATACATGTGGGTTTTACGTCCATGTGAAGAAGAAAAGAAACCAACAGTGTCAAAATAAATTTAAATTACCGAGTCAATCTGACCCACATGGGTTAGACTTAATTGAGTTGGAAATTAATTATAAATCAAATTGAACACTTAACTTACAGGAGTTGGAGTTAAACTAATATATAACCCATACATAATAAACTTTCATACTTGTTTTCATTCTAATTATTCATTATTTTTAAGTATGTAGATTGATACTTTAACATCTTTTAATATTAGAATTTTGTTCAGTAATATTGAAATAATTTAAATGTTTAATTTATTTACTCACATGTTATATAAGTTGTCATATTAATTTTCATTTATTATCTTTATAATACCACTTCTTAAATGTTATTAATGTTGCTATAGAAAAAGTGGGTGGAGTGAATATACTTTTATTATACTACAATGAATATATAAAATAAATTGAAAGAACAAAATATGTTTAGGCAAGCAACTAACCTATAGGGGTTAAGTTGAATTATTAAACTTTTCTTCGTGAAAAGGTGAATCTAATTTGGTTGATTTGTTTTTAGCTCAACTCGTGGTGAGCTGAGTTGACTTATTTTAACAATAGTAGATTTCACACTAAGATAATTCAAACTACAAAAAAATATATATTTATATTTTCATACAATAACAATGAGATATGAGTCAAACTCATGTAAGAGTTAACACCATCTTTAATCAAAAATCTCAAAGCAATAAATTAGGAATTTTCTTCTTTATATGATACTTAACTTTAATGTGAGATTTAAACTTATAGTTAAATAAATTTCTTAATGCATATTGCATGAAGTGAAACCACTAAACATTCATGTAGATATAAAAATAAATGAGAATAAACATATTTAATATATATGATATATTATGTCTATTTGACAAATCTAGCTCATAAGCTAGTTGGTGTGTATAATAAATTAGCTAATATGTTATAAATTAGTTGATACCGGTCATAAGCTAGCTTATATTTGACAAAACTAACTTTTAGCTTATAAGCTCCTAATAAGTTTGGAATTCTAAACTAATTTATTTTGGTTTAAAAGTATACTGTAAAACTTCTCATAAACTAGTTAATGAATGTAAAATAACTTAAAAAAACATAATTATATAAATTGTATTATATGAATAAAAATGTTGTTTTACCAAAAAAAATATTATTATATAATTTATATATTTTAAAATAATTAAATTTTTATTAAAAAATTTAATGTTTTATTTATTTCCATAAATTAATTTTTTATTCATTAATTTAAATTACTATTACATATATATAATTATATGATGAAACATTGGTTACTTGAATTTATAATATTAATTTTTTAACTATTAAAATTTTAAAAAAATATCCAACAAATACAAAAAAATACAATAATTAATTGTCTCTTTAAAATTAAGAACAGTAAAGAAAATTAAGAATAATAAGAAAAAATATTAAAATATGAAAGAGAATAACGAAAGAAAAAAAAAAGATATAAGTTAGAAGTTAGTTACACTACTTAACTTAATTAGCTTGTAACTCAGAAGTTTAAAATCTTAAAATAAATTATTTTAAATATATTTTGGATGGATCAAACTAGCTTATAAAGATGATAAACATACTTTTAAATATTTATATTTATATTTATGTATTGTTATAAATTATTTACTATAAATAATGATAATAATAATATTAATAAATTATTTCTTACTTTTCATAAATACTGACCAGAAAAGAATGAAAGAAGATGCATAAGAAATAAAGACGTTAATATACTGTCAATCAATTATTTCCTTCTTTGTTGTGCTTTAGAACAAAACTATTTCTCCTTCTATCATTAAAAATAAAGAGTTTAATTTAAATACACTAATACATATAACTATTAGACAAGTCCTATCAATTTTTCTTTTATGGGTTGATAGTGGTAACTTTGATTTTTTACTGTAATATCACAATTAAACTAATGAACAAACACTTGTTTATTAATGTGGTTCAAGCAAAGACAACAGCACTAGTGACAGTACAAAGAGTTAACGAATGGGCTTTTGGGGTAAAGTTAATGGGGTCAGATACATTGGGCAACGTGTTAACAAAAATTTCTTTTTCCAGTCCATATTTTCCTTCTGCACCACCATAGATATCAAAATCCATTAAAAATAATTTGAATTATATAATTTAAAAATTATTATTTTTTGGTATAAAAAAAACTTTTGAATTGTATTGTGCAGATGTCACTCTTTGATTATGTAATCTAGACAATTTTTTACTTCAAAATCTATTGTTTTTTTTTTTTACTTTTAGATTGTACAGTTCAACAATCATTCTTTACGTGATTTTTTTTTTTAATTGCATAGGTATTTTTTACTGAGTGTTCATCCCTGATACAACACTTGAAGAAGGAGTGAAAGTGCTAACTGGGAATTTCTGTGGTGCAGAAAGAAATAACTCATGTTAACTAGGCTCATGAGCCCACATCTTTTTCATTTTGATGAAGTTATAAAACGTGAACAAGTGAAAAGAATCCAGTCTTGTGTAGGTTAGGTGTTGCAGTACCGGCACACGTCACCTCTGCCAGCCTTTTTTATAATCGGATTTTAGAGAGCGTGAGCGCGAAGATCGGAACACTTCTCCGATTTCCTTCATTCCCACTGTTTCAACAAAACGACGCCTCTCTAACCGTTTCTCGGAGAATTCCGGTACCAGGTACTCATCCCTTCCGAATCGTTCCCTCTCGCGAGGGTTTTTCTCACTCTCTGTTCACCTGATCTCTCGTGCCTCCATTCCATCCTTTTCTCATTTTCTTTCATTTTTTGTTAAGCAATCTCCACAATGTTTATGCATCTTTATGTGCTTTTAGAATTTTTCCTTATGAGGCCTCGATTTATGAATTACACCTCACGATTCCGTTTCCGCACGCTGCTTAGCATAGTACAGATTCACGATCTTGAATTCCGCGAACGTGTTAAGATATTGACCTTTCTTTATAACTTTGTCTCTCATTTTAGTTCCGCATTTCGCAATAGTTACATAATTGTCTGTTTCCGTGCTGTTATTGAGATTTCCGCGCATGAATGTGTTTTTGAAAACTTAAATTGTACCGGTTAAGGTAAGAAATTAAATATAGTATGAATAATTCCAATAATTTGGAATTTGGATAGTTTCGTTTCGGTTCTTTGACTGATGTTACGTACTGTAAATTTCCATCCGGTTGTTGTTGTGTCATGTGTCTTATGTGCGTGAGGTGCATTGTTTCTCTCCAGAACCAAAATGCACTGTTAACTTATTGACAGATGTTATGAGTGTATTCTTTTTCAGATCCTGAAGTCTGCTCTCATGTTGTCTTGGTGATGATGATGTGCTTTTAGAAAAGAATATCGATGTTCTATGTTTCCATTTCACTGTGAAAATGGTGGATTACTAGTGTGCATCTGTCGGATGTGACATTATTTTAACCCAGTTAACTTCCTAAACTGAGGATTCTTGATAGTAAGATTTGTGAGAAATGTTATAAGTTGTGGTTGTGTCGCAGTTGCAGACACTTAAAAAAACCTTGATGTTATGGCGGTTGAAAACCATCTTTTAAACCTTGATTGTAGAAAGTGGTAACACACTGGAAAAATATATTGATATTGATGTTTTTTTTCCCCTTTTAATTTCTTTTTTATTTTTTGGATGCAATCTGGAAATTGAAAGTAGGATGCAGAACACGTGGCTTATGTTTTTCTACTGCTTGCTACCTAGTACTACATTGAGATGCATGCAATATCTACGTATTTTTTCTTTAATTAAATGTAGATGATATTTTAATAATTATTTCCATCAAGAGAGACTTCAAAATCCAAATCAAGAGGTTGGTTGTTTCATGCCAAATGAACTACCTTATTTCATCTCTTCTCTTTAAGTCCTATATCAGGTGTGACAGGAGACAACTTATGGCATAATTAGACCTTTGTTGATGTTTCTGGAAATAAAAAAGTTTTCATCAAAGTTGGCCTTTAATGTTTTGTGTTGTAGTTGTTTTAAGCCTGCATGTCAGATTATTATGATAACTCAACAAGCTCAACAATGAAACTTGTTGAGTTGAATACTTTTTTATTCTATTGTTTGTCATTTGGTATGCTTTGGATTGATTGATTTCCTTGTTTTAGTTTCAGAGGTACTAGTTTAAGTTTGGTTGTTTCACGGTGTGTTTGGTAGCAGTGATAGGGACTTTGACCAACAAGAAAGTTAAGGGAAACCTCATCAAGCAAAGTGTCATTTGGTTGAAGTTGTTGAGGAGTGGTACTATGATGGGGTCTTGGTATTATAGGATGCCTAATTCCCACATTTAGCTGTCTGAGTTGCTTTGGAGTATTTAAATGGTTTGTTCTCTTTCTTTAATGACTAGCTTATGAGGGTGGTTACCAGTGTGGTTGGCTGTTATCATGATGAAAGAAAAGAGAAAGACATGGAAGTGCCAAGAAATCAAGTGAGGTTGAAAAATGTGCATTGTTTGGTTTGGTGGAAACTAACAAGCAAACACTTTTGCAAACTAATAGGTTTAATAGAACAGGAAGCCTAAAAATAAAATAGATTTCTAGCAAACTAATAGGCCAGGCTTTGGTAGCCATACTTTGGCAGGGCCTTACTTGATCTGACTCTTTCTCTATGACAACAGGGATTTGCATTATATCTTTTTCAGAGGTTAAATTTTTAGGATTAATGTCAAAACTCGTAATCCATTAGTCCTGGTTTTTGTAATGATGGGTCCACATTCACAATTCATGATGTTCTTTTATAATTGAAGTCTTTGGCATTATTAGAGAATGGTCATGAATGTTAGTGTTAATAGAGGATATTTTTCTTAAAAATAATTTGTACTTTATGTTTCATTTATATCTTTTCCATTCACATAGTTTTTGGGGGGACCCTTTTGTTCAATGATTAGCATCTAGTTAAGAATCATTAATTGGTTACACATAGTGTGATACTGATGTTTGGAGATCTTGATCAGTTTGTGACTACTAAAATTGTGTTGTGGGTCATAAGGAAACCCTATTCTTATGTGAATGAGCATTAGACGTATTACATGTATTGTTACTTACTCAATTTAAATGAAATTTTGAAACAGTTATCAAGTGCTGCAAATAAAGGATATTTGGAATCATAATATAGAAAATGAAGAGTGCCATAAAGTGTCCAGTAATTTTGTATGTGCTGATTTACCTTGATATCTGCATAAACTTTCTGTAAAGGTTATTCATATAATTTTTGTTAGCTTGAGAAACAAGGAGATGGGTTTAGAAGGGATGAAAAAATGTAGATTCTCTTTCATGGTAGTTAAAGTTGGGATTTAAATCATCAAATCACTCGGTTTTACCATTTTAATCACACCCAGCTGTTCAAATCATAGGTAAATTCTTTATTGAGGGAAATCCCTCTGACATCCTGATTTAAATGCCATAATCAGTAAAATGCATCAATTTTACGATTATCCCAGTGGCTCATTTTCTCCCGACCCGATTTCTTATTTCTTATTTGTGACACACCCAACACCGTTGCTCTTTTTGTTTGATTTGGTGGTTTGTCTTCCTCCATTGTTAATCTGCTTGAACTTCTATTTGGATTATGAAGTTGATGGAATTGAAAATGGGGATGTAAATGGTGGATCCCTGTGATTGTGATGCGTGGATCCCTGTGATTGTGATGCGTGGATCCTTGTGATTATAATGCGATACGTTTTCTAGATCAGACATCTAGATTCTAAGATTAGAGTAGTTCTGTTTTCGTTGCGTTGTGATTATATTGTTGAGATTATAATGTGATACGTTTTGTGTTTTGGAATTTTTTGTTAAGTTTGTTACTACTTAATGCGTTATGATATGACTTTTGAATTTAATGCTATAGAATGTGGACTATTAATTTTGTAAAAATCCATCCATTCAATATGCAATTTTTACCACTCTTCCCGATTTAAAGTGAAATTGCTATTTTAACGACATTGTTTTCTATCATTCCTCTCCTAGTAAATGATGTATCTACCGAATACAGTTTTCTCTGTATTCATTTCTATGATGCTCGTGTTATGCATTTTATATTGTTACTCATTTGGTGTATTCCAATAACAAAATGGCAACTTGGATGCATAAAATCAGGACGTTAAATGAAAAGAAGTATGTCATGTCTGATCTGAATGAAATTTAATGGGAAAATGGGACATAAAGGTGGACGGAATTGAATATATTAGATCAAGGATGATGTCTCTTAGCATTTAAGAAAGATGAGAAGGCAAGCCATAACTTTTAATACCCAATAGTAATTAATTTCACTAACGTTGTCTTTGTATATCACTATATATATATATAATTATTTTCCATCATGATAACTATGATTCGTAAGTTTTTTTTTTTTCTCATGTGACTATTCAACTATTTAAATAAAAATATAATAAAAATTATATTGATCCAATAAGACTATATTATTTCTTTCTTCTTTAAAGACTTTCAATACCAGATCATAAAGACATCTTTATAATTATTTTCCTTCTTTCTCTTTTCTTCTGTATTTTGTTTTTCCTCAACTTATTCTTTTTTATTTCTTTTTCTCTCAACTCATTCTCTTTAATTTCCTTTTTTTTTTATTTATTTTCTTTGATTTCTTTTTCTCTATTTCTTCTCTTCAGTTTTTTTTTATTTTACTAATTTTTTTTACTAGTTTTCTACTTTTCTTTTTCTCCATCCCTTTCTCTCATCACAATTATAGCATGATTTTTTAATATTCATTAAACATTTTTTCTTAGTCTTTTTTTTTCTTTAATTCTTTTTCCAAAGTTATCCTTTATTGATCTCTATTTGTGAAAAAAATCATCAAAGTAATAAAAAAGTAAAAGTAAAAGTAATTTAAAAGTAAAATGAAATTTAACTGAATATCAAAAGCTAAGCTTAATAAGGGAGACTGTTTTGGTATTTAGTTTGGGAAAGGATATTGACACCATACTCAATAAACATGAAAAGGTGAATGATAAAGGTGAATGATAAGTCATGAAGTGAATGTTATCTTGATAAGATACCACTTGTTGGAAAAATAGATTTCAGCCAGGCTCATACAAGAAATTAATATCACTTTCAACCCAAAACCTTAAGAGGGTCTTCTTCCTTATATATTGTTCAACTTTTTCATTTTTGTACAATAAGATTTAGATTCACACTTGGATATCTAACAATCTCCTCAAGTGAGAGTTCTTCTTTCACATTGGTACACTCTTCCTCGAGCGAAAACATTTTCAAATGTGAATACTTCACTCACAAACGATCCTTACTTATATTGTTTTTCACACATCTAACGGGACACACTTGTTTGAAACTTCCATTAGAAATATTTTCGATATAGAGATTAATTTGTATTTGTCTGAGTCGGTAACCGTCACAAACCATCGATTATAAGACCACTTGTTAGGAAAAGAGGAGAAACATTGGGGAGATTAAACAAGAATAAGACTTGAGCCAATCCATACAAGAAATTAACACCACCTTCAACTAAAAATCTTAAGACATTGGGTTCATAGATCTTTTCTGTTATCTGTTAATTAACTTTCTCGTTTGTACACAATATAAGACTTAGATTCATACTTAGAATATCTAACAATTTCTCATAAATCATAACATTATAAAGTTTTCATTTAGAGAAAACTCAATTTTTTTTTTTCAAAATTTCACTATGTCCCCATTACTCTTTTATATATCAAATTATGTAAGACTATTTAAATTCCACTTTAATATCCATTAGTAGTTAATTTGGACTGGTGTTGTCTTTATTGCTATTATATACATCATGATAACATGAATGATTCAAATGTTTTTTTATGGAACCATTCAACTACTTAATTAAAAATATAATAAAAATTATAACAAAAATCTAAAATTATATTTACACATGAAAATCATATCATTGAGTGAAATTCTAACATAGATTTCAATTGTATGTGTTGTTTAAGATTCCGTTTCTGTAGGACAGTCTGTTATCAAGACTGAAGTCTGGTAGTTTGTGTGGATACATGAATCAAGATGAAAAAGATGAAAAAGATTGAGTGAATGAAATTAATATAGCTTGCTATTGTATGTTTTGTTTAAGACCATTTCCATTGGACGATCTGCTGATATGCAATAGGAAATTATATGAATCGATTGGTTTTACAAACCTTTTAATTTGTATTTGTTGTCTTTTGTAGTGACGATGCTTGTTACACAATTTTGCAAGCTAGTGATTGTACTAATATTTCCCTTTTAATATTTTGGGTTGTGGTTTCTGAATTTCACATTACCCCGTAGTTATCATTTTATTTCCAATTTTCTGTAAAATGAAGTTTTGTTTGCTGTTTTATCTTGGTTGTGTATTGTGCTGCATGTTAGAATGTGGTGAGGAGCTTATGATAGAACTTGCTGGGCTTTTATGCCCTCTATTACATTAGCTAAATGAATCACATGATTAGTGATAATTGTGGTGAGCAAGGACAACCCAATGTTGTGCTTCTACTTGTTATTTAAACGTATGTTTAATTTAATCTTGACGCAATACTATCCTGCCATTTGTGCGTTAGATGTAACTGCAAAAGAGAATGATTGAATCATTATGATCATGTTACACGTGTTTGTTGCTAAGACTTGTAGGTTTCGTAAAAATTTCTACGAAGTCATATAAATGGTATCATATAAAATATGTACTTCAGACATTTAATTATTGTATTTAAATTTATTATTCTACATTTTCTCAGTATTCTAAAAGACTTACAGTGATGATTGTCTTTCCTTGATCAGTTTAAAGTTCAGTTTGTAAATGGCTAGAGTTGATAAGTTGCGGAACAAGTCTCAAGGTCGGAAGGCATCACCATGTCTTTTGTCTTGTGCAAGAAAAAATCTGAAAGATGTTAATGTAAAGAAGAGCTCTTCTAAAGCATCCGAGAAGAAAGATTGGGAAGATGCAACCTGCTCTGTATGTATGGAGGTCCCCCACAATGCCATTCTCTTGCTTTGTTCGTCTTATGACAAGGGTTGTCGCCCTTATATGTGTGCTACTAGTCATCGCTATTCAAACTGTTTCGAACAATATAAAAAGGCATATACTAAAGCGACATCTGTTGGAAGTTTGCAGCTAGAAGCAAACAATTCAAATTTAGATTTAAGCACAGGTGAATCTAAAGACAATACTGAAGTTCCTGAGCTTCTTTGTCCCCTTTGTCGCCGGCAGGTGAAAGGTTGGACAGTGGTTGAAGCTGCAAGGAAGTCTCTGAATGCCAAGAAAAGAAGTTGCATGCAAGATGACTGCTCTTTTGTGGGCAATTACAAGGAGCTTAGGAAACATGTTAGGTCTAAGCATCCATTTGCACGACCCCGAGAAGTGGATCCAATAAGAGAAGAAAAATGGAAGAGGTTTGAGTGTGAAAGAGAACGAAATGATGTTATTAGCACAATATTATCCTCAACACCAGGGGCTATGGTACTGGGGGATTATGTGCTGGAGCCAAATGACCATGCCTTTTATAGTGATGAGTATGATTCAGATGATGAATATCTAGAGGATGATTTTTTCTCAGTGAGGTCCATTGGCTTAGGGAGAACTGGCCACTTTTTGCCGAACATTAGATATAATCAGGATCGTGCTGCTGATTCTTTCGATGTTGATCGGTTTGGTTTTCAGAGTGTTGCAGCCGCAGGTTCTGCTGCTGTCTCCGGACGCAGACTACACAGGATACTGTTAGGAAGGTCTAGAAGACGACGGAGGCATAGGATAGCAAATGCAAGAAGGTAAATTCAAAGACAAGCTACAGAAATGTAGGGAAAGAGCTGCACTTCTGCAAATAGTATGCCAGTGAACTTGGCATGGCTGATTTTGTTGCTATGCCAGAGCATTTTTTATAATTTAATTGGCAGAGTATAGCAGTTCATCTCATCTATAGATTGATATGGCAACGTGACTTTCCCTGTTTTTATATTTTTTTTAAATAGACTGTACAAAAGGCAATTATAGAGTGCTCATTGCCTCTCTGATTTCTAGGTCAGGAGATCCAGGTCATTATGATTGTTAGGTCCCATAGGTTGGATTGGTTTTTATGGGGTCGTGCAAAGTGGTGAATTGAACAGAAAGTTAGGGACAACAAGAAGATGTCCAAATAATTTCATTTTGAACTGATGCTTTATTCTTCCAATGATAATTTACTTTCTGTACAGGTTCAATTACTGTATAATAAATCGTCTTTGATAATGTTAGGGATATAGAATGTCATTCTGCATGCCCTAGGACCCACTACTGTTTGCAGTCATTGACATGATGCGGTAAAGGTTATTTGATTTTCCCCAGATGAACTATCGTCTAAGGTATCAAACGATCACTACCGAAAAATGGTAAGCCCTTGGTGGACCTCTTCACTGATGAGTGATTAGGACCCCGGTACAAAAGTTTCTGTTTTCTGTGCATCGGAAAGTGGATCTCCCGTCATGCACTAACTAGTTTTTTTTAGGATGTAATATTTTTATGCATATTTAATGGGTCATCGGAAAGTATGAGTCTTATCTAGTGATTGTTAAACCTTTTTAATTCGGGTTTATTCTATAATAAAAATGTTACTATTGAGGTCTTTGGAACTGAGTCTGTATGCTTTCGGTCTAATTAAATTTTGAAGGGCACTCAATCATGTTGTATACTATATATATACACACACAATAAGTTGTGGTTGAATTGGTGTAACCGAAGTCTAAATGAAAGAGATTATTGAACTTTCACGCTGTTTGAGTGAGCTTGTTTTAGAAAAAAAAATTATTTTTTGAATATTATAAAAGGGTAAGGTATTTGGGTAAATATTTTAAAGGATTGAAATTAGAAAGGAAACATTTTTTTTTTTGTAGACCTTATGCAATGGAGATAGAAATGAAATTGGGAAAAGGAGGCTAAATTTTGGACAAAATTATCCTTACAAAACACCTTAAATAAATGTCAACTCTCCTTTTTTTTTTTTTTTTTTTTTTTTTTTTTTTTTTTCTTTTTTTTTTTTTTTTTTTTTTTTTTTTTTTTTTTTTTTTCATTTTTTTCACTTACATTAGTCCTATCTTCCCCGTTTAGGTTTTTTCCTTGTGCATAGTTCATTTTCATTAAATATTTTTATAACAATTTTAGTCTGTTTCTCATTAATTTCGTTTTTGACATAAGGGAGTCTAGATAGTGTTAGTAGTTACCTTTTTATTGTTTATCACGTAGTCATTTTTTATATATGAATCATTAGATGATTGAATATATAAATTGAAATGCGAAAGATGATTCTTCTATTATCGGTAAAAGAATATAAATTAAATTAAATGAAAACACACAATGAGTATTCCAACTCTTTACTAATATTCCACTTCAAAATATAGGAATAAATAGCAAAAATAAGAGAAGTGTATTCAAACTTATCCCATTATATCATCAAAATCAACAAATATATTATTCTTAAACAACCAAGCATAAAAGTTATAGTATTAGAATTAAAATCACACAATTGCTAATGTGATAGGATTTATTGCTTTGTTTCCAGATGATGCTCTCCATCCTTACAACCTTATAATATGATAACTTTGTTCTAAGCATTTTCAAGTAGTGTTTTCTTTACTTTGTAAATGTTATATTTGGAAGTATTGCGTCCCTAATGTTAATGTGTTACTAAACAGACAATCAGGACACACGACCTATAATTTGATGTTAATTATAGTATCTTATTAATGCATGCATATTATTTTAATACAATGTCTCCAAACATCTTACAGGTGCTTGATACCAGTAGAAGCAGAAAAACATAACCTCAAATTTGTTACATTTCAGCCACAGTTAAGTGTTTAGTTGTGCTAAGCACCAAACTTCCTCCATATCCACCATCCCATGATTGAAAATGACTTTATTTCTATAATCTTAAATTTCCTAAACAATTGCAAATCCACACACCTTTCCAAAATGTATTTTGTTTATTAGTTAGACCTAGGATGTGGAAATGTTGAAAGCTAGTCAAGAATTGATTATGATTTACAAAAGCTTACTCCAACCCAATTATCACACCTATTCCATAATTATTTAGATAATTTTCAATCAAAAAATAAATGACAAAAAGTTTCTTTCTTTTCCTTACATAGCTCACACAATTTATTTAACAACCTTATCCCCTTTTAGAAGTTCACCTTATTAGGGATTCTATTTAAGAGTACTCCTTATCCTAAAACTTTAGGAATAGTGTTTAAGGTCCAAAATATTTTGAAAACACTGTTATTCTCCTTCTGGTCTGTATGTAGCTTTAATAATCGTGTTTAAGCTCCAAACCTTTTTGAAAACACTATTATTCTCCTCCTGTTCTGTATTGTACAGTATAAAATATGCTTACTTAACATAAAATTGACCCTCAACATCATCTCTCCACACTCTCATATCTTGACAATCTCTGTTAGGGTTTTTATCATCCACTAATTGCATTAATTCGTCCACCAACTCTGTCTCTCAAGAAAATATGTCTCTTTTTCATGGAATTTTCTAGTTTAATGTACCATCGCTCCATTCTCCCATTTTATTTAGAACACTATCATATGAATTAGAAAGAGTAACAAGTCTTAGAAAAAGTTTATTCAATGGTTGATTTACTATTCATATTTTTTTTTTCCAAAATTGAATCTTATCTCCCATTCCAATTTTTCATTGTATAACTTTATCAAACTAATTTCCTTGTTTCCCTTCCCCACAGCTTTTAAATACGTCTTTTCACTATCAAAAGTCATACATATTTTTATAATCTACACAAATTTTTCATCTTATATTATACTTAGATATAATAATCTCTCTCCAAAGACCATGACCTTCCTCACCTATACACGGTACTCATCTTACTAAAAATGTTTACAGTGAACTTCTCAATATCTCTAATTAATTGAATATTTATCTTTATGTTTACTTTTATTAGGAACTCAATTTTTAAAATTAATAAATAAATATTAAAATAATATAATCATTTAATATGTTAGAAATAATTTATAATATATATTTATTTTAATATGTAATTATTCTTGGTCAATAAATTATTTAAGTGATACTGAACTTGGTTCAGTTTATATGTAGGTAAAAAAAAACTGAGTGAAAAAGAATTCTAGTAAAAAATAACATTCAGGTTTTTTAAGCAAAGACTGTTTATCAAAGTTGGTAAATATACGGCAACAACTAAAGCGGAGTTTGTATTCGAATTTTTTTTATGTTCCTAGGACACTTTCATGCTTATCATGTACTAGTTATATAATTGTTTCTTTGTATTAGATCTGCATTATAAGAAATGTTGCAAAACTTATGTTCTCACTCTCTTTACCATAACTGTATGAGTACGGATGACAATACTATTTATTATCCGTCTAAAGTTCGTTCTATTAGACATCTATAAAAGTTATTTCGTGATTTTTTAATTACAAATTAAATTATTTAAAAAAAGTTTTTAAAAGATAAACATGGATAAAAAAATCAATTTTAAAATACAATTTAAATTAAATTGCGCATTAAGTTATTAATATAAATAAATTTAGTTTTTTTTTCATTGTGGTGTACTTTTTTACATTAATGGCAAAAATAAAAATGAGCAAATTTTGTCACTTAGATACATTAAGTTATTAATATAAATAAATTTAGTTTTTTTTTTTCATTCTGGTGTACTTTTTCACATTCATGTCTAAAATAAAAATGAGCAAATTCTGTCAGTTAAATAAGATTTCAAATTAATGAATCTTTCCACCTACACATGATTTCAGATCA